>Ga0210406_10003300_pt1 | contig 17794 bp, 14 predicted proteins | sample IncBWC30MmetaG_FD_155454 | JGI IMG/M metagenome (GOLD analysis project Ga0210406, IMG submission 155454) | Forest soil microbial communities from Barre Woods Harvard Forest LTER site, Petersham, Massachusetts, United States - Inc-BW-C-30-M | ecosystem: Environmental > Terrestrial > Soil >... | reverse complement strand
CATCGGCTCCGACCACTGCCGCAAAGCGCGCGGGTAACGCGGCGAGCGACCGAGCCACGGCATCTTCAGACGCTGCAATGACGGCGACGGGCACGCTTTCAAAGTCGGCGGCAGCGAAGCCATCAGCAGCTACGGCGGGTAAGACTGCCAAGCCCGCAACGTCTGCCGCGTCAGGCGAGATACCCGCGGCGAAGGACAGCAAGAGCAGCCAGGGCGCTGCGCCCAAGACATCACCGAGCCCCGCCACAATGGTCACGCGTGCGAGTGCAAATGACGCCGACGATGACGTGGACTTGCCCAGTCCCGGCGCGGCGGGAGGCAAGAACAGTACCAAGCCTACGGCCGCTCCGACTGCGGTCACAGTAGCGCCGGACAAGAAGTCCCAGGGCAAGAAGGCGACGACAGCCTCGGCCACGGACGCGCCAGTGATCCGCGAAGCCTCTCCTACGGCCGATGGCGACCGCAGCCTGATTCGAGCCCTCGGGCTGAAGATTGGAAGGATCGTTATCGATGCCGGACACGGCGGGCACGATACCGGGACCATCGGCCCGAACGGGTTGCTGGAAAAAGACCTGGTACTCGACGTGGCGTTGCGGCTCGGAAAGCTACTGGGATCGCGGCTCGGGGCAGACGTGATTTATACGCGCGACGACGACACGTTCATCCCGCTGGAGACGCGGACTGCGATCGCCAACGAGCACCAGGCAGACCTCTTTATCTCGGTCCACGCCAATTCTAGCCATGATCCGACGGCGCGCGGAGTGGAGACCTATTACCTGAACTTTACCTCGAACCCCGAGGCGCTGGAGGTTGCAGCGCGCGAGAATGCGGTGTCGGAGAAGTCGATCCACGAGCTGCAGGACTTGGTGAAGAAAATCACGCTGAAGGAAAAGATTGAAGAGTCGCGGGAACTGGCGAGCGATGTCCAACTGTCGCTCTACACGGGACTTTCGGCCAAGAACCCTACACTGCGCAATCGTGGGGTGAAGAAGGCTCCGTTCGTGGTGCTGATTGGCGCGAACATGCCGAGTATCCTGGCGGAGATTTCGTTTGTCTCCAATCCGGTGGACGAGAAGAAGCTGGAGACTGCAGAATACCGGCAGAAGATCGCTGACTCGCTCTATAAAGGGATCGCCAAGTATGCCGAGGGCCTGAGCGGGGTGAAGGTGGCCGGGAAGTTCAACCGGGAAGCGGGGCAGTAGGAAGAAGTGGCTAGTGGTTAGTGGCCAGCGACTAGCGTTTCGATTTCATACCCACCCAATACGATTCGTTTATCCTTCCTCAGAGTTGGTCCCAACCAATGCCGCGCTCAAAATCACGCCCTCGTGACATCTCCGCCGTTGCTCAACGAGTGGCGAGGCGGTTCGCTTCCCTGTCCCAGGTTGAGGCGGTGGCGCTGGCTGGGTCGCGGACTTCCGAGTTCGCTGACGTGGCGTCGGATGTCGATCTCTACGTCTACGTGACTGGGGACATTCCGCTCGATGAGCGGGCGCGAATCGCTGCAGGATCCCCACGAGCGGAGATTGGAAACGCAACCTGGGAGCCGGGGGACGAGTGGACCGATGCGGAGAGCGGCACATCGGTGGACGTGATGTACCGGCATGCGCGCTGGATCGAAGAGCAGCTTGATCGAGTGCTGGTGCAACACCGGGCATCGGCCGGTTACTCGACCTGCTTCTGGTACAACGTGCTGCACTCGCTTGTGCTGTTCGATCGCTCGGGGTGGTTCGCGGGCCTGCAGAGCCGGGCAGGCCAGGCTTACCCGCCGGAATTGCGACGGGCGATCATTGCCAAGAATTATCCACTGCTGCGGCGCAACCAGTCGTCATACCTACATCAGATCGCGGTGGCGGTCCTGCGAGAAGACAAGGTCAGCGTGAATCATCGGGCGGCGGCATTGCTGGCAAGTTATTTCGACGTGCTGTTTGCGGTCAACGAGCTGCCGCATCCGGGGGAGAAGAGGCTGATCCAACATGCGAGGGCGAGTTGCGCAAAGCTCCCGGCGGAAATGGAGCGCGATGTTTACGAGCTGCTTGCGTGCGTCGGGAAGCCAGAGCAAGACATCGTGGCCAGGGTCAATGCCGTCGTGGATGGACTGGAAGGGCTGTTGCTGCAGGAGAGGCTGATGCCGGACGGCAGCGCACCGTCGCCTGGTGGCCGCTGAAAGGGTAACGCCTCGCGGACTACAGTCCGCGAGGGGTGACAAAAACAAACGGCATACAACGCGGGCCCTTCGACTGCGCTCGGCGCAGGCTCTAAAGGCCGGCACTATCCAAATCGGGTTTTCCCGCAAGCTGTAAAAGCCGTGCCTTGATACCAACCAGCACGCGGGAGATGTGCGTCAGGGATCCGGATAACAACTGCCTGCGGTTCGCGCAGTAGAGAGCAACCGCGCGGGGATGGGGTTGGAAACTTTGCCGGTGGAACAGTAGTCTAATGGACAGCAGAGACTGGTTTCTCTGTGCCGTAACTTCACATGAAGCAAAGCCTTAAATCGATCCTGCTGATGGTGTTGTTGAGTGGGCTAACGTTTGCCGCCAGCGGTGAGAACTTCCTTCCTAAGTCGTTTGCGGGTTGGACGCAGACCGGCGAGGGCACGACTACCACCAAACCGGCGCAGGTGGACGCAGCGTATCCGGCGGTGCTGGATGAATACGGATTCAGCGACGCCGAGACGGCGACCTACACGCGTTCTGATGGGCGAAAGCTGACGATCAAGGCGGCGCAGTTCAAGGACGCGACGGGGGCGTACGGAGCGTTCACGTTCTATCGCGATCCGGCGATGAAGGAAGAGCGGATCGGCACGAAGTCGGCGTCGGCGAATGAGCGCATCCTGTTCTTCCGCAGCAATGTGCTGGTGGATGCTAAGTTCGATCGCGTGACTGGCATGTCGGCGGCTGAGCTGCGCGAGCTAGCAGGCATGTTGCCGGAGGCCAAGACCACGGCGGCGAACCCGCCCAACCTGCCGGAGTACTTGCCGAAGCAGGGTGCGGTCGAGAATTCGGCGAAGTACGTACTTGGACCGCAGGCGTTGGTGGCTGCCAAGAGTCCGCTGTCGAACGAGCTGGTGAACTTCGCGGTGGATCCCGAGATCCTGACGCAGAGCTATACGACCAGCGATGGAACGGTGAACTTGATGCTGGTGCAATATCCGACACCGCAGATCGCCATCGAGCGGCTGCGGGCGATTCAGGCGGCGCCGGAATCCGGGACCGCGTTTGTGGCGAGAAGAACGGGACCGATCATCGTCGTCGAGAGTGGAGCCACCGGCACAAGCGATGCCAAGACGCTGTTGAACTCGGTGAACTATGAGGCCGAGGTCACGTGGAATGAAGCGACTTCGATCAGCAAGCGCGACAATGTGGGCAATCTTCTGCTCGCGGTGTTCGGCCTGATTGGGATCCTGCTGGTGTTCGCGCTGCTCTTCGGGCTGTTCTTTGGCGGAATTCGTGTGCTTCTGACGCGCTATTTTCCGGGCACGGTGCTCGACCTGCCGGAGAATGTCGAGATCCTGCAGCTGCACATTCGCCAGGAGCCAGGTGCCGATAAGTAGTTGAAAAGGGAGCTATTTGAGGGGTCAAAGGGGCGAAACCGGAGGTTTTCGGCGGTTTTCCGCAGGTCCGAGGAATCGTATGTAACTTATTGAAAACACAGTAATTTAAGTCCTAGAAATTGCTTGACACGCTGGTAGGGTGAACCTAGTATTTGTGCAGAAAGTTTTGACGGTCTAGCCTCCGTTGGAACTATTCTCCCTTGAAGAGAAGGCCGCCCTGTTGCCGGGTGGCCTTTTCGTTTGTGCACTAAGTCGGATGTTCTCGAATTTGGTAATGCGAAGGTGATCGGCGCGACGTAATTTGCCTCCGAAGCGGTGCAACTTTGCGATGATGACTCCGTTTCACGAGTGTTGGGTATTCCGAACCCAACCACCAGCGGGACGAATCTAAATTTACTTGGCACACTCATCTGGGGATCAGTACTTCACGCGCACGAATCGCGAGCCGGCGAAGGCTGGGAGTAAGACGGCTGCCTTCAAGGCCCTTCCGGAAATCTGGCAGCTGATCCAGCCGCGGCGCGGACTGCTGGCACTCGGGTTTCTGCTGATGGTCATCAATCGTGTGTCGGGGTTGGTGCTTCCAGCGTCCACTAAGTACCTGGTGGACGACATCATCGGCAAGCGTCACTATCAATGGCTCTATCCGCTGGTAGCGTTGGTGCTGTCGGCGACGATCGTGCAGGGACTGACGTCGTTCGCGCTGACCCAGACGCTGTCCAAGGCGGCACAGCGGCTGATTACCGAGTTGCGGCGGCGAGTGCAGGAGCACATTGGGCGGCTGTCGGTTTCCTACTACGACAGCAACAAGACGGGCACTATGGTCGCACGCATCATGAGCGACGTAGAGGGAGTGCGCAACCTGGTCGGCACTGGACTGGTGGACTTCGTCGGCGGCCTGCTCACAGCGGTCATCGCGTTTGCGGTGCTGCTGAGGATCAGTCCGGTCATGACGACGATCGCGTTCGGGTTCCTGCTGGTGTTCGGCGTGGGTTTGCATAAGGCGTTCAATACCATTCGGCCGATCTTCCGCGAGCGATCGAAGATCAATGCCGAGGTTACAGGACGACTGACAGAGTCGCTGGGCGGCGTGCGGGTGGTGAAGGGCTATCACGCTGAGGACCGCGAGCATGCAGTGTTTAGCGCCGGCGTCGAGCGATTGCTGCAGAATGTGTTCAAAACGCTGACCGCGACATCGGTGATGAGCCTGACGTCTTCCACTCTGATGGGAGTCATCGGCGCGATCGTGATGTTTATGGGCACGCGCCAGATCCTGGCGGGCAAGCTGACGCTGGGCGGATTCTTCACTTACACGATGTTCCTGGGGTATCTGGCTGCCCCGCTGTTTCAGGTGGTGGGGATCGGTACGCAGATTAGCGAGGCCATCGCGGGGCTGGAGCGGACCCGCGAGGTGCTGACCGAGACTCCAGAGGACGAGGACCCGAGCCGCACCATTACGTTGCCGGTCATCCATGGCGACGTTGCGTTCCAAGACGTGACTTTCGCGTACGAGGCGAAGAAGACGGTGCTGCACGATATTTCGTTCCATTCCGAGCCCGGAACTGTGACGGCGCTGGTGGGTTCGTCGGGTTCGGGCAAGTCGACGATCATCGGGCTGATTGCGGCTTTTCACAAGCCGAATTCCGGCAAGGTGCTGGTGGATGGCGTTGATCTCGCGGCGGTGCGGCTGGATTCCTACCGCACGCAGCTCGGCATGGTGTTGCAGGATTCGTTCCTGTTCGATGGCACGATCCGCGAGAATGTGGCGTTCTCGAAGCCGGATGCGACGGAAGAAGAGCTGATGCGGGCGTGTGCGATCGCGCGAGTAGATGAGTTTGCGGAGAAGTTTGAGCAGAAGTACGACACCATCATTGGAGAGCGGGGAGTGAAGCTGTCCGGTGGTCAGCGGCAACGGGTTTCGATTGCGCGAGCGATCCTGGCGAATCCGCGCATCCTGATTCTCGATGAGGCGACCTCAAGCCTGGATTCCGAGTCAGAGCAGTTGATTCAAGCTGGGCTGTCGTACTTGATGCAAGGGAGAACGACGTTCGTGATCGCGCATCGGCTGTCGACGATTCGGCGGGCTGACCAGATTCTTGTGGTAGAAGCGGGACAGATTGTGGAACGCGGGACACACCAGTCGCTCTACGCAATGGGCAGAAGGTACTTCGACCTGTACACCAAGCAGCACGGCATCGAGCAGAATCTATTTCTGGCGCCGGGAGAGGGCGACGTGCCAGAAGAAGTCCGTACGAATGATAGCGTCGCGGGTGAGAGCGACGCGGCGGACGTGTTGGATCGGGAGACGGTGTAGGGCCAGAGTCAGTGAGGGTTTATCCGGTCGCGATGCATCTCGGCGGAGAGTTTCATGAGGGGAGGAGAAACGCCGGTCCTTCGTCTTCGGTTTGGCGGGCCTCAGCATGAGCCAGGTGCTGCCGCAAGTCGTCCTTGCAGCTGAGACCGCAGCGCAGGAGGGGTACGTGCTCGGCACCGACGACGGCGAACATCTGATTCATTTTCGTGATCAAGGCAATATTTTCATCAAAGTTGGCGCGGCCACGGGCTCCGACAACCTCGCCTTAGGCACCCAGCAAGTGATGGCCGGTTCCGGGATTCCGATTCATCGACATTTGCAGATGGATGAGGCGTTCTACGTTCTGGAGGGCGGCGGAACGTTCACGCTGAACGACGTGCCTCACCCGTTTGAGAAGGGCGCGACGATCTTCATCCCGAGGAAGTCGTGGCATGGGTTCACGAACCCCGATCATGAACTGCTGCTGCTCTGGATTGTCACGCCTGCCGGTCTGGATGGGTTTTTTCGTGAAGTCTGTAGTCCGCCTGGCGTACCGCCGAAGGAGATGACTGGAGAGCAGATCAACGAAATTGCGCGGAAGTATGCGACGGAGTTCAGGTAATCGGCCTGCAAAGCAGCTCATCTGATAGCCATCCGTTTAGCAAGCCGTTCTCGAGCTCGCAGCAACAGATGCCGAGCTACCCGGACTGCAACGGGGACAGAATCCGGGCATCAAAAGTCCAACCAATTTGCGGAATCGGGTGGTTGAGAACCTGGCGCTGACGAATCGCCTGTTTAATCACTACGAAACTACCAAATGTAACTAGGGCGAAGACCAAAGCACTCGAGAGGATAGTCTTCGCCCTCCCAAAGTCTCTACTTGTTGATGTTCTCTTTCGCTTCCAGCCGATTGATGAGCCCCTGGATTTGGGACTTCGCGTTTTCCGGCGCGGCGTCTTTGGCGAGCTTCATCTCCTTCACCGCTTCGTCGTAGTTTCCGTCTCCAACGGCGATGCGGGCGAGTCCAGCATAAGCAAACAGGTTGGTCGGATACTTCTTAGCGATGTTGCGATAGATGGCGAAGGCCTCATCCTGTTTGTTGTCGCGTTGCAGCTGGCGCGCATACTGGTACGACTGTGGAGCGTCGGCTTTCGCCAGGGCCTGGGCTGCGAGCGTCTTGGCTTCGTCGGGCTTATTCATGGCGGCAAGAATGCGCGACTTGGTCATGAGGTTGTCGTAACGCTCTTCGGTCCCGATGGAAAGGTCGGCGTACTTGAGTCCCTGGGGCAGATCGGTTTTAGCGTCGAGGAAATAGTTGGCCGCGTCGTCGTAGCTCACCCAGGTGTACTGCACAATGCCGCGGAACTGCTTCTGCAGGCTCGCTTCGACGACCTGGGGTACGTTGACCGAGACCTTGAAGGGCACGGCGATCTTGTCCCAGCGCAGGGTCACCAACGCGGAGTCGGGCTTGAGGTCGTCGAAGTCATAGATCAACGCGTCGTGGAAGTCAGACGCCGCAGGTTTCACCGTGACCCGCAGCACGTCTTCGTCCTGCTTGTAGGTGAACGCTCCCCAAGCGGTGTTGATCTTCGAAAAGATGATGGTCCACTGGTCCTGGGTAGGGATCATGAACAGGCCGTAGGTTCCCTTGTCGAGCGGCTTGCCTTCGATGCTGACCGGGTCGGCGAAGGTGATGACGGTGTTCTCGTTGGCACCGGCACGCCAGACTTCGCTGTAAGGCACGATGCCGCCGAAGATCTTGCGTCCGTTCACCAGAGGCCGGCTGTATTTCACGGTAACGCTGGTGATGCCTATGGTTTGACTAACTTCGGCGTTCTGGCTTTTGCGAGGAAGATCGAGCAATGCTGATTGCGCCGAGCAGAGACTGGCAACGAACGCCAGCGACAGAACGAGAAGCAGAGAGCGACGTTGGTACATGCGCAACTCCTTTGTGTACAGAGATTCTGCTGGCGGATGACCATGCAGATGCGACCACCAACCCCGACGGTGGTATGCGAGCGGTTGGACGACAGCCGAGGTCGCAGGTGAGCAACGCGGTGGCAGAATGCTGCCCCAACGACACCGAAAGGCGCCAGGTGGGGACGGGTTCGAGTGGGGCCAGGCGCGCGCGCTTGTCTCAATCGGACCATGGTGCCGGTTTGCGGTCCCAGCGGTGCTGGCGCAGCTCGCCGATGAGGTCAGCCGGCAGCGGTACTTTGTCGCTATAGCCGATATTGGCGCGCACATGCTCGGGGCTCCGCATGCCAACGATCGTCGTGCTCACGGTTGGATTCGAAAGCACGAAGCGCAAGGCAAGTTCGGGAAGGGTAATGCCCTCCGGCACAACTTTCTTCAGCTGCTCCACCCGCTCGATAGTGGGCTTAAGGTTCTCCAGAGTGAAGTAGCGCGCACGCCAGTCGCCTTCGGGGAATCGAGTTTCGAGCGTCATTTTGCCGCCGAGGCTGCCTTCGTCGAGCGGGACGCGGGCGATCACGCCGACGTTCATTTCGCGGCAAAGCGGGAAAAGCTCGTCTTCCGGAGCCTGATCGAAGATGTTGTAGATCACCTGGACGGCGTCGACCAGGCCGGTGCGGACCGCACGGATGCCGTTTTCCGGCTCCCAGCGGTTGAGGCTGAGACCAAATGCGCGGATGGTGCCATCGCGCTTCAGCTTCTCGACAGTGTTGCGGAAGTCGGGCTCGTCGGCCCATCCGTCATGCCAGACATGGAACTGGAGCAGGTCGATCGCGTCAGTCGCGAGGTTCTTGCGAATCACGTCAGCGTATTTGAATACGTGCTCGGGGGGAAAGACTTCGTCGTAAGAATACGAAGGCTGCGCCGGCCATTTGAGGTTCATTGGCGGAACTTTGGAAGCCGCGTAGAGGCGCTTGCCCCGATTGCGAGCCAGCAACTGGCCGAGCAGCTGGTCGCTCTTCCCTTCACCGTAGCCCCAGGCCGAATCGAAGAGGGTGCAACCTGCGTCGGCAGCGAACTGCAGGGACGCGGCGGACTGCTGGTCGTCGGAACCCGACCACCCGCCCATGCCCCACAACCCGTAACCGATGTCGCTGACGTTCCAACCTGTACGTCCGAATTGCCGGTATTGCATGACGGATGCCTCGACGCTCGGAATATTAGTAAGGACGATGTTATCAAGAGGAATTGTTTCAAGTTTCAAGTTTCGCGCTACCGAGCATCCCAACCGCAGGTGAGAATGGTTGAGCCAGCGTAGTCACGCGCGTATCCTTGAAGGTGTTCCCATCTTTCATGCTGGGTAAAGCATTTTCCCGGAGGAAAACAGATTGATAGCCGCTATTTATCGCCGGATCTCAGCATTGCTGCTGCTTCTGGTCGTGATCGGCACAACGCAGATTTGCTGGGCGCATGCCATTCTGAAAGATTCGACGCCCGCACCGCATTCTACGGTCAAGGGGCCCGACTTCGACGTCACCTTGCGGTATAACGTGCGCATCGACGGCACCCGGTCGCGGGTGCTCCTAATGTCACCCGATGGCCAGGCGGCGGCGCTCAAGCTGGGCAGCCAGCCGAGTCCCGACACGCTCCAGGCGCACGCTACCGGGCTGAAGCCGGGTGCCTACAAGCTGCAGTGGAAAGTATTGGCATCTGATGGGCACATGAGTAGCGGTGAAATCCGCTTTACGGTCAACTAGGAGACGATGCTGCTCAAGCTGGTCGATCTGTTCTCGTTCCTGTCGGTCGTGCTTCGTGCCGGCACTCTGGTATTCCAGTCGGTGCTGCTGGGGGGCATGATCTTCGTGCTCTGGGTGGCGCGGAACTCGCCCGCAGCCGCGCCGGACTCCATTGCGAGGATCCAGGCGTCGTCGTGGAGAATGCTGCGCCTCAGCGCAGTCGGGCTGGCAATCTTCCAGTTGCTCTACCTCTACGTGAACTCCGCGGTGCTGATGACTTCCGCCGAGATTGGGTTTGACGGCGTCATCGGCGCCAATTTCTTCGTGTCGGGCGGCATTGTGCTGACTGCGGCGCTGATGACGGCAGTCGTCGCCAGCGGCAACAAGAACATCGCGAAATATACGCTGCCGGTGCTGGCCGTCGTCGTGATGGGCGCATCGGTGATGACGAATCACGCTGCGTCGCGCATCGACGGACGGCCGGTGCTGATTGCGCTCTCCTGCATTCACGAGCTGGCGACTGGATTCTGGATTGGCGGACTGCCGTTCCTGGTGCTCGGACTCTTTCGCGCCAGGGATATTACGACCCAGTGGTATTTGACCGAGCGGTTCTCGCGCATGGCGCTGGTGTGCGTGGCGTTCCTCGTACTCAGCGGCACCATCATGAGCGTGCTCTATATCGGATCGTGGAGCGCCGTGATCGGCACCGCCTATGGCGTGATGGTCGGCGCCAAGGCGACGATGCTTGGAGCATTACTGGTTCTCGGCGGAGTTAACTTCCTGCTGCTGCGCAGCACCACGAAAGAGAATGCCTTGCCGCGACTGAGGCGGCTGATCGAAGCGGAGGTGGGGATTGGCATCACGGTTATTCTCACCGCGGCGTCGCTGACCTCGCAGCCGCCGGCGGTCGATCAGCTGAATGAGACCGTGACCCTGCCGCAGATCTATCATCGTTTCAAGCCCGCCGTGCCGCGCCTGACCTATGAGTACGTAGCCGAGGCGGCGGCTCCGAGTTCGGGAGCGGAAGCTACGGGTGGCGCGAGTGCGGCGCAGAATCCTCCCGTCTATAACGTGGACGGAGTTCCCCTGACCACCCGGCTCATCAACAACTCGATTGAGTCGGAGTCGAATCACCACTGGATGGGACTGGTGGTGCTGGCGATGGGTTTGCTGGCGCTGTTGGCGCGGACCGGCAGGGCTCCCTGGGCCGAGTACTGGCCGCTGCTGCTGATCGGCATCGCCATATTCATTTTTCTGCAGGCCGACACCGAATGCTGGCCGGTGGGATGGAAGAGCTTCGGCGCGTGCTGGGCCGATCCCGAGGTTTTTCAGCACCGCATGGCGGCACTGGTGTGCGTGGGATTCGCCATCTTCGAACTTCGGGTGCGCCAGCGGAAGCGCGATGGCGGGGGCATGGCGCTGGTCTTTCCGCTGATGTGCGCAATCGGAGGGGCGGTGCTGTTGACGCACTCGCACGCCATCACCAACGTGAAGGAAAACCTGCTGGTGGAACTGAGCCATGTCCCGATGGGCATTATTGCCGTGTTTGCGGGATGGGCGCGATGGCTGGAGCTGCGGCTGCCGGAGAAAGACCGTGCGATCCCTTCGTGGATCTGGCCGCTCTGCTTCGTGCTGATCGGGGCCGGCCTGTTGAACTATCGGGAAATGTAGAGGCGGTTTACCGCCGGGTTGAAACCCCGTTCCCGTTGCAAAGCGCGTTAGCGACGCGGCGCTGGATCGCCGCTCTACCCCACTGCCTTCAGCAGTTCGGTTAGCTTGTCCATGTCCTGGTCGCTGGCGTCACCGATCGCGAAATAGCGTAGACCGTTGTGGGTCCAGCTTCGGACCTGGAACGAAAGCGAGTTCAATGCGGAGCCGGTCGCGGACACATTCCTTAAGTCCTTCTCCTGGAAAACAAAGACGGAAATCTGGTGCTGCCGTACACGATAGACAAGCTCGGCGCCGGGTGATTGGTGAAGGTAGCTGACTCTTCCGCCCACGAGTGTGAAGGGCGAATCCTGCAACTCGGGAAGGTTGAAGGTGAAGGGAATCCTGCCGGCAAACCACGGCTTCACGGTATGCCGGTCGGTGGAGACGACATCGACTGGATTGGCGCTGGCGAGCGTTGCTACGTGAAGGTCCGCGAGTTCGCTGATCAGTTGCTGCTCGCCTCGGCGCTCACGGTTGATCGTCAGGAGAAGCGCGCCGACCATGAGCAGCACTGCAGCAGTTGCCAGCGCGGGAAGCCAATAACGCTTCCAGGCAGAGGGCTTCGGAGCCGCGATGCTCTTTGCGATTCGAGCACGAAAGGCCGGATCCGGCGCGTACCGCTGGCCGGCAGCGCGAACTGCGAGCTTCTGCTGCAGCTTGCTTAAACTCTCTGCCGCACAAGAGGAGCATCCGCGCAAATGTGCCTGCACGGCCCGCGCGTCATCGGCGGTGAGTTCGCCGTCGAAGTAGGCGTCGAGTTTTCCGGTCCAGTCTTTGCAGGCCATAGTTCAGTTTCCTTGTATCTCCTGCACGATGTCTCGTAGAGCGCGGCGCGCGCGGGACAAACGCGACATCACGGTGCCTATCGGAATGCTTAGAGTCGCGGAAATCTCCTGATAGGACATCTCTTCAAATTCGCAGAGCAACAGAACCTCTCGATAAGGCACAGGCAATCGGCCCAACGCTTCCTGCACTAGCTGCTGGTCAGACCTCCGTAACAGAATGTTCTCCGGAGTCTCCATGACGGCGGGAACCGGTGACTCGCCTTGGCCGTCGATGTCCAGCGGGACAGTCGCGGCGGACTGAAGTCCGGTGCGGGAAGTTAGGAACGTGTTCCGCAGAATCCGGTACATCCAGGCGCGAAAGTTGCTGCCTTGCTGAAACGACGAGAAGCCTTTCAGCGCCTTGGCATAGGTTTCCTGCACCAGGTCTTCGGCTTCGGTCCGGTCTTGCGTAAGCCATTGCGCAAAGTTATAGAGGCGATCGAAGAGCGGCAGGGCCAGCTCCTCAAACGACTCCGACTGTGGGCGCTCCTCCGGCACGCACATAAGAGTAAACCAGCGAAAGTCGGTAATATTCCCGATTGAAGAGTCCTGGCTTTCTGAAACCTCAGGAGCATGTACAATCCGGGTTCGACGAACAAGTTTAGCTAGGGAGGGTCAGGAATGGTTTTGGGCTCGCATGCTGGCTTACACTACCGGAACCGGAGACCAGGAACTTCTTCCGAGGAACTGATTCGTAACATTAAGTAAAAACAACAGGTTATGGAGTTGAAGTTCCTTCCCAGTTTTGCCCCGGCCACCGGCCGGGCCCATGGGTACTGGGGAGCGAATATCTGGCCGTAGAGAACCAGAGGTTCGCCAAAAAATAGATCGCCAGAACGAAATTGGCGAAGTCGAGGTGTGGCGCGGTATTTTAGGCTCAGCCTATCTGTTGCCGGCCCTTCGTCTGCCGGTGCCTAACGAGCCTCACCGTGCCCCCGTTTCCACACCCCGCTTGTTGAACCCAGCGTGCGGATTTCCCGCACTGGCTCTCGGAGGAAGCGTGACGGCGTCGCGCACGGACAACTGACGGTCCGCAACTTGAGCCAGACCAAGCCAAACTGCGAGTACAGAACATCCTCAGAGAACCGTTGAGTTCCTCGTCCTTGTACTTTGTGCTTGGCACACAGCCACTGGAAGTCTTCCGTGGTGGTGTGTTTTGTCTTTTGATGGAGGTTACCATCAATCAACGGGCGCCGGTTCGTCCGCAGATGCGCCTGAATAGATCGACATCACTTCACGCCCAGCAGCCTGAGTGTCACCTGTCTCATAGTACGGGCGACCTGCTCACGGCCGCTACCGGGTCTGGGCAGCAGCAGCCACAACAACGGGCGAAGCGGAGGGGGCAAATGGTAAGGTCCTGATTCCCCGAGCCGGGGAGGAAAGAAGCTACCGAGCGCCTGCGAAGGGCTGTCAAGGAACTGGTCAACCATCGACGCCTGATGCACACAGGAGATCGTACAGAAAGGAGCACAGGACTTCACACTCGCATGCTCCCTCTGTAGATCCGTTACGTCGTATTTCTCCAGAGGAATCGCCGGAGAGCCACGTTGCTGCGAGCAATAGTGTACCAGCCCGTCCTCGCAGATGTAGAGGTAACGGTTGCCCGCCCGGCAGTGCCAGTTGTTGGGGTTTCCGGACACAAGGTTCTTCTGAAACTGCTGGTAATAAGCAAAGCTGGAAAACGATTTGGAACTGATGTTGACAAGATCGTGATAGACCCGCTGTTGCTGATCATCCAAGGCCACGAGTTGGCCACCGCCGTCGTGAATGATGCCGATGGTGGTCTGGAAACCGAGTTCTGCCGCCCGGCGGGTAATGACCACCGCATCCTCGGGGTTCTGAATCGACGAACCCACCACTGAATTGATGTTGACGTTGAATTCCGCATACTGGGCCAGCCATTGCAGCTTCTTGTCCAGCACCTTCAGGCTTTTCTTCGAGACCTCGTCAGGCAAGACATTGTCGATACTGATCTGCAGAGAATCGAGCCCGGCACGATTCAATCGCTGAATGCGATCGGTAGTGAGCAAGTACCCATTGGTAATGAGAGTCGCGATCAGACCGTGGCCGCGTATGCGGCGGATCAGGTCGTCCAGGTCTGGGTGCAGCAAGGGTTCGCCCCCGCTGAACGTGATAATGGTCGTACCCAACTCGTGCAACCGGTCAATGCGGCGAAGCATGACCTCGGTCGGCACAGGCTGTGAAACCTTGTCATATTCGTTGCAGTAAGCACACGCGATATTGCAGCGCCGCACAGGGATGACATGCGCCACGATTGGATGATAGCGCGAATGCATGGCCTCGGCGATTACCTTGACTTGACGCAGCTGCCAAGAGAACGCCCGGACTTTCCGCCTTAGAGGAACGAAACTCATTCCACACTTCTTGCCGTGACACAGAGTCTACTGCAAGGCCAGACACGAGCCCATAGTGCCGCGGCCCGGTCGCAGGGGACGCTTTCCCGGGCCGACACTCATCGGGCATCAGCACCGCACTACCTGCGGTGCTCTACTCAAGCAGGAGCGCTGCTTGGCCGGCGTCCTAGCGGCTCGCCCAGTTACCCCGTCAATCTGGCCCCGCTAAATCCTTTATTCTGGAGTATGCCAAATCTTTCGGTTGCCTCCCCACAAACACAGATTTTGGGCGGGATGAGCCATACCCCTAGGCAGTCCTTGGCTGGGATTTCCTGCGCAGCTGGCATTCGACGGCTCTTACACGCCTGAAACGATGTTTCCGAATTGACGAGATCCCTACTCACTATTGGGTTCTATGTTCCAAGTACTTGATTGCCCTGGATACCCGCTGTGGCTCGTCAAAACTCCGCGCGCTCATAAAATCAACGACTTGGCAGTGTGCTTACGCCGCCCGTTTTTCGCCCAGATTTTTTGATATTGCGCGTTTTCTCGGCTGGGTCATCTCAAATATCCACTCCTGAGAAAAACCTCAGTTTGGAGAAACTCTTTGTGCAACGTAAATCGCTAGCCTGGATAGCTTCCTGTGATATAGCCTTCCAGCTGCTGGATGGTCCGCTCCTGATCCGAGATGATCCACTTCACCACGTCGCCGATAGACAAGACGCCCGTGACGGCGTCACCCTCCATGACCGGAAGATGGCGAATGCGCCGGTTGGTCATGATGGCCATGCAGTCGTCTACCGTTTGTCGTGGAGTCACGAAGATCACTGGGCTGGTCATAATGTCTCCGACGTAAGTCTCCTTCGATGAGCGTCCCTTGAGGACAACTTTGCGGGCGTAGTCACGCTCTGAAAGGATACCAACGAGCTTTGCTTCTGACATCACAAGCAAAGCGCCCACTCCCGCTTCCGCCATCTTCTCGATCGCTTCGTAAACGGTCTGCGCGGGCGTCACCGACAAAACCATTTTGCTGGCTTTTTGCTTCAGAACGGATTCAACCGTGTCACTAAGCCTCATGGGAGCACTCGCCAGGCCGCAATCCTACCACTCAGCCCAGTCCCCTATTTCAAAACGTGGGCGTCTTCCTCGCAACGGATGCCAGAGCAGCTACATCAACTCATCAACGAACGAGCGGACCACGTCGGAGGAAGTCCCCGTGTCACTATACACCAGCGGGCCTCCGCTAAGTACGGGCTCGGTAGCGTGCAAAGTCGAACGTCGGTGCGCTAGAAGAACCTGCCCTGAAGCAGCGATTTTTCCGTTGCGCCATCCAGTCGCTGGGGTCATATGCAGGGTCGTCCTCGAGCTTCTTGATGCCGGATGGAACCACCGGTAAGTATTATCGTGATTGTATGCGACGCAAGGGACGGAGTTTTTCGGAATGAAACAAAATTCGGGTTGCGTCTCAGATTAAAGAACGATCTTTCCAAACCTGCGTTGCTTGCGACCAGGCTTCTGTAGTTTTCGGCTATTTCGATCACACATTCAACGACGACGCGCGCCGTGAATCGTCCTGCAAGCAGCCGTCTTTCGTACAACGCGAGTTGCGCGGCTGATGAAATAAGGGCCACCTCTACCTGGCAGAGAAATTGAGGATGGACACCAGGCTGGAACCCATGGAGCGCTGGGGCACGTAGGGATAGGCCGTAATCTGACCGTGAAACTCGGGCGCCCAGTGCCCGGGAATAACGGTGCCGCAACTCTGACACGAGCCCTCGCGGGTGAGGAAATAGCCCGTGATCAGGTAGCCGCAGCGAGCGATCAGTAGCGCATGGCAGCTGGGACAATAGGTGTTCTCCAGATCACCGACCTTTCCCGGCAGATTGCCCGCGTAGATATAGCGCAGGCCCGCCTTCTTGCCGATATCGGCTGCACGCATCAGGTCCTCCGGACGAGTATTCTCCGGGTCGGTCATCTTGTAGTCCTTGTGGAAAGCGGTCACATGCCAGGGAATATCCGGCGACACGCTGACCAGAAACTCCGTCAGCCGCTTCAGTTCCTCTTCCGAGTCGTTGAACCCAGGGATCAGCAGGGTGACGATCTCCACCCAAAAGCCCATCTCGTGCAGGCGACGGATCGTCTCCAGGATGGGCTGGAGTCGCCCGCCCAGCTTACGATAGTGAAAGTCGTCAAAGCTTTTGAGGTCAACTTTGTAAAGGTCCACCCACGGTCTCAGGAACTCGACGACTTGTGGGGTGCCATTCCCATTGGAGACAAAGGCCGTCAACAACCCTGCTGCCCGGGCTTCCTTGAAGACCGCCACCGCCCATTCGCTGGTTATCAGCGGCTCGTTATACGTGCTCACCAGCACCTCAGCGCCTTGTTGAAGAGCCTGCTGCACCAGCCGCGTGGGGGTGGCTCCCAGGGGGGAACCAACCGCAGTCGGGTCACGGAGCGCCTGGGAGGTTACCCAATTCTGACAGTAGCCGCAGTGCAGGTCACAGCCAAGCATTCCAAAGCTATAGGCCAGTACCCCAGGATGTGCGTGAAAGAACGGCTTCTTTTCGATAGGGTCGCACTGTACTCCCCCGACATAGCCCCACGGAACGTAGAGAGTTCCACCTCGGTTGTAGCGAACCTTGCAGACGCCGGGTTGGCCATCTGAAATAGGGCAGCAGTGCCCACAGGCGAAACAGCGCACGCGGTTACGGTCGAGCCTCTCGTAAAGTTCGCCTTCGCGGACGTTCTCGTTGACGATATCCCGCAAAGTAGCCATATACGGCCGCCCAAGTCAGCCGATTTTCCACACCCGATTTTACTCAAAACTGCGCAGAAAGTCCCACTCGCCAGGCTGGCGGCTACGCCGGGTTACGATTCTCCGGGGTGCTACCCTATCGTATCCGTTCAAACTGATACTTGCCTTGGACCTCAACGTCGGCCACCATCACCGCCAACATCTGTTTATGCACGTCGATCCCAGCTATGGCAGCGCCGAAACTTTTGCCCTGTCGAACTGCCAGACCTTCACCTATGGCAGCACGGGAAAGCGGCTGCCTGACGCCGGACTCCTTCTCGTTTACGAGTGCCCCTTTGACCTCGGTCGAGATCACTTCTCCCGACTTTGTACTTAACATCAACAACATCAGCTACAACAGCGGCACCACCGTTCCTGAGCCTGGCACGCTGGTCATGCTGGGATCCGGGACCATCGGACTTGCTGGCGTTCTCCGTCGCAAGATCAACCTGTAGTTGCTGTGCGTTTCGTCTAGGCAGCCGGGGCGGTTGCCCCGGCTTTCTTCTGCCCGTTCACTGCGTCGCGTTCGCTTCCGATACCATGATCGATGGCGGATTGGCGCGATACTTCTGTTTGGACCAAGATAGCTGACGACGTCAGGCCAACTGGCAACCAATCC
>Ga0210406_10003299_pt1 | contig 17805 bp, 22 predicted proteins | sample IncBWC30MmetaG_FD_155454 | JGI IMG/M metagenome (GOLD analysis project Ga0210406, IMG submission 155454) | Forest soil microbial communities from Barre Woods Harvard Forest LTER site, Petersham, Massachusetts, United States - Inc-BW-C-30-M | ecosystem: Environmental > Terrestrial > Soil >... | reverse complement strand
ATCAGAATGTCATAGGTGTCCTTGTAGGTTGCCACAGCCGTATTGCCGTACACGCGCACCTTGAGTTCAGAGAGTTTCTCGCTGTTTGTCTTAATGTTCTTTGTGTCGGCCATCAGTTTCAAGAGTTTGGCTTTGGTGTAGTAGGTTCCATCGCTATCGCCCCGGGTCCAATCCTCAGCAAGAACTTTTTGGTAAAAGGCTGGGTCGCCGGCCAAATCGGCTTTGACGCCATCATTTTCCAAATCAGAGATAGCCGTTACGACGTCAGCTTTGCCCCCGGTTTGCGCTTGGGTCACACTCAACCCTGCGAACAGGACGATAACAAAAAGTGAAATCCACAACACGCGGTACTTTGCATTCATAGTTGTTCTCCTTTTTCCTCACGAGGATTATCTTCATAACAGTGGCTCAATAAACTGTTAACTGGTCAACTATGTAGACGCACCTCGCCGCCTTTGGATTCAAACTTTCTCGAGTTACTGGGAGCTAGCTGCGGGAACGTACGTCGTCGAAGGTTGTTCGCCTCGCGCGAGTTCCAGCAAACGGATCAGTTCTTCGATCTCAGATTCATCCAGCTGATGCAACGCTTGGTTTACCTTGTTCCTAACGGGGGTGTCGAGTTTGTGCAAGAGATCGAGCCCAGGCTTGGTGAGGAAACAAAGAACTTGTCGGCGGTTATCGGAAGGGCGTTCCCGGCGCACGAGCTTCTTCCCTTCCAGCCCGATCCAGCAAGCGGGTTATACCCGGTGCCTGTTCGATCATGCTCTCTGCGATGTCCAGTGTCGGAAGCCCCCCCAGACCTGCGCCTCTCAGGATGCGCAAGACGTTGTATTGCTGCGAGGTGATGCCCTGTTGATCGAACACCGGCGAACAAAAACGGCCCAAATAATTGGCGGTGCGCAGGATGCTTACCACTGCGTCTTGCTGGCGCGAATGCACGAGGTGCTTCCGTTTTGTTTCGCCGTCCACTTTTGCTTTCACTTGGGCCATTGGTATAACTCTACATATCAATCGTTGTCCTGTCGAGTGTAGTCCAAACGTCGTTTCTCCGCGGACACATCGGATGTGGTCATGCTTAGCGAAAAGTAGTCCGGGCGTGCGCGGCGGCGGTTAATTCTTCGAGCCTGCCGCTGGGCGGTGACCATGATCTCGACATGAGCAGTGGGCACGGCGAGCGCCGCGACGCCGACGGTAACCCGCGCCGGTCGCGGCGTTTTGAAAACAGAAGCGTAAACCGCGTTCATCCGTTTGAACTGGGTTATATCGGTGAGGAAGACCTCCGCCGAGACCGCGTCCGAGTAAACTATCGGCGACCACTAGGGCGCATTACGCCCAAACGTAGCAGTGCCCATTCTGCCCGGCACATTCCGGGCGGATTGTCAGCTAACCGGAACTATCCAGAAACGGGCTTGTGGGAGGTGTCGTATGAGCGTTGGGAGGATCTCTGAAAAACCGAGTACTGGAGACTCCGATCCGGGTTCTGCGCCTTGTCCAACAACTCGTGACTAGCGACGGCGTCGATTTAGCCTGGTCTCGACTCTCACATTTTCATCGCGGGGTGGTTTTTCGTAATCCAGTCTTCGACGACGAATTCGATCAATTGAGGAATCTTCGAACGAGCGCAAGCGTTCCGCCTGAGTTTCAACTACCGACAAGTTGCAGTCCAAATATGATCCCCAGTTCGATGTCGGTTAGCCGCGTCAGACCTCTCCACGTGACGGTGTTTCCAGGAGGCGGGCCACCCTAGCGCAAGACACACTTGCACAAAAGATCGAGCGTATGCCCAGGACTCCGGAAGACGTTAACCTACTCCCGCTGACGGCCTATGCGATTCTTAATCGGAATCCCGCAAGCGCAACCAATCTTTCGCCTTTCGTTACTCTTCACTGGTACGATTTCCTCTTCAAGGGCGCTCGCCAATTGCTTCGTCGCAAACTCCGTGAACTTTAACAAGAGATTGACTATAATCCCCGCATGAAGCATCTTGGATTTTGCCTAATCGTCCTCACCGTAGTTCTAGGTGTCACCGCGCTTCCCAGCGCAGCCGAGACCAAAGTCGCAATCAAAGACGCCAACGGTCAACCCGCAGGCACCGTCATCGTGTCGCAACACGGAGAGGGCGTCACGCTCCAGCTGAACCTTCACAATCTTCCGCCCGGCGAGCATGCCATCCACTTTCATCAGAATCCCAAGTGCGACGCCCCCGATTTCAAGACCGCCGGCCCGCACTTCAATCCGGAAGGTAAGAAGCACGGCCTGGAGAATCCCGAAGGCCACCACGCCGGCGACATGCAAAATTTCTACGTTGACGATAGAGGAGTCTCCAACGCCAAATTGCAAGATAATGACGTAACCCTCGGCGACGGCACCCATTCGCTCCTCAGCAACGGCGGCACCGCGATCGTAATCCACGCCAAAGCCGACGACATGAAGACGGATCCCTCCGGCAACTCCGGCGACCGCATAGCCTGCGGCGTCATTACAAAATAGTTCGAGGGATGACGCCGGGCATGTGGGGACAACAACCTCGGTCGCCTTCGTCACCACCAGCAATGCCGCCGCGTCAATCAGAGAGTCGACTGCGATTTAGCAATCCACTCCAGTGCGGGAGCGAACTTTATGAGCCAAGAAACATCTGGGGAGTTCCCTTGTCCCCCAGTGACTGGGGAGAACAGCGATCTTAGGAACCAGCGTGCTCCTTTTCACTCCCACCGTGGCCAAAGACTAACCTAGCGATATATCGAAACGAGGATTCAACCGCGCAATACGAAGACCCAAAGCGCGAGATTGACGGCGATTATTATCCCTCCTAAAGTCGAAGGCAGTCGTTATTGAGGATCGGATCAGCATAGTGTGGCACAGTGAGGTTGAGCTTCACCTTAGTTTAGTTTGCTTATACCAAGGTGGAATAGACTTTCCTCACGCACGATCGTACCTTTCCTCGTGGTGACTCCTCCGGCTAGGAAGGGCAATGGAATCGAAAGACCCGAAGAAAAAGCCTTATTCTCCTCCCACGCTAACAAAACTAACCCCAGAGCAAGCTAGGACGCTCTTGGCGGACCGCAAGAATTGCGGCGAAGAAGAAGCCGCCGACCTTCTTGAAATGTCCCCGACAGCGAAACCAGAACACTGCGACGGATCAAAAGTGGAAGCGCTCAGCTTAGAGGCCGAGATCAACCGCAGAATCGCAGGACCAAGACGAAAAAGGCGTCATGCGGAGAATTGGGTTGAAAGGCTGCCCTTACTGCCGCGACCCTGAAGTTTACAGTTCGCGGACTGAGCCCCTGACGTGGCTGGATCGAGCGTGTGGCCTCCTACTTCTCCAACTGGCTAGGTGCCACGTGTGCATGCGCCGTCACTACCGTCCAGTTTTCTTACCTGCGCCCGAATTTCGGCACTCAATCAGCGTCGAGAAAAACACCCCAGCCAGTGTCAAAGACGAAGAACGGGAGCACTCGGCATAGGCACGGAACTCACATCTCCCTGGCTTTGCTAGCGTATGAATCCACAGGCTAAAGACTGACGATATGTGGCAAAGCACCGATGAGGACGGTGACCCTGTGAGCAACGATGTGATTTTGATTGTTGATGACAGTAAATTCATTGCACAAGCATATTCCCGAGTGCTGCTGGGCTTGGGTTATCGAGTCCTCATCGCCTGCGATGGTAAAACCGGGCTTTTCGCCGCTGAGAGTTGCAGCCCGAGCATAATCCTTCTCGATATGCTCATGCCCGATATGGACGGTGTAGAGGTTCTGCGAAAGTTGAAGCAGACACCTTCCACGTCTGATATTCCAGTGTTGGCAACAAGCAGCCTTTCAGAAAAGAATGGACAGAAGCTCGTCCAAGAAGGGGCGGCAGGGTACTTTGAAAAGGGTTCCATGACTCCGGAGAAACTGGAGAACGCGGGTTCCGGAATCCTAAAGAAGCGACTATTGGTTCCGAATGAGTCAGACGTGAAGAGCTGAGCTAAAGCTTCTACTTTAGACGGGGAATCTTGGGCGGACATCCCGACCGAATCGAATTGCTAAACTGAACGCCCCCTTTCGACAAAACATGCGTCGCAGTACCCTGCACGATTTAACTCGCAACCCTTGGACTCTGATTGAGGCTAAGGCCCAGCGGATCAGCTTAAAGCTAGGTCAAGAAATCATTAAGGCAGCTGCTCGGGTCGACCACCTTTATATCCTCCGCTGCGGGTCGGCTTCGGTTGAGCTAGAAGGAACCACCGCTCGTGCGGCGATTGCGACACTTAGCGCAGGCGATGTCTGTGGCGAAATGGCGTTTCTCGGAGACAGTACGGCGACCGCGGCGGTTGTCGCCAAGGATGAAGTTGAAGCGGACGCGATCTGGGCGGACGACCTACGTGAACTCGTAGCCGTGTTTCCCGGATTTGCGTTAGGTTCTACCGCTCACTCGAAGTCCTACTTGCCCAACGATTGCGTGAAACATCGAAGGAGTTGCTGCGAGAGATGACCAACAAGCGGTAGCGTCCTACGTTATTTCCCGTCGCGATGAAAATCAAGGGGCATTCAGTCGTCAGTATGCACAAGAGCAAGCACAGAAGCTTATGGCAGACCCTAAACAATGCAGCGAAGAAGAAGCTGATGATTTCGCGGTTTGATCGTGATGAATGACATGCGAACGACTCTGGAAGCTCAAGGACATCCAGTTGCGTAGCCAGTCCTTCCAGTTCGAGGGTTTACCTCGCAGCCGACGTGAGCCAGGGTTTTGAGACCGAAGGGAGGACCAGGCAGATCATGAACTGATGGCCCGGAATTAACGGCATGATGAACTTACACAATTCGGCGCGGGTCCGTGAACCAACGCGCAGTGGCAGCTCCGAAAATGAAGCCGCCGATGTGCGCAAGTATGCCACCCCGCCGGTCTGAACATGCGCCACAGCACCTGCGTGGAAGAGTTGACTGATAAACCAAAGACCGATTAACAGGGCCGCTGGAATGAATCTGATGCGCGCGAACACGAATATAAACAGAAGCGTGCGAATTTGCTCACGAGGATAGGTGACAATAAACGCCCCCATCACCGTGGCGATTGCAGCGCTCGCGCCAAGATTCGGGACTGTGGAATGGGGGCTGGCTACAACTTGGGCCAGCATGGCGACAAGCCCACCGACCAAGTAGAAAACAAGATACCGGCCGCGGCCCATCGCATCTTCAATCTCGGGAGCAAAGGCCCATAAGAAAATTATGTTGCCGATGATGTGCGACCAACTGCCATGCATGAACATCGCCGTCAAGATCGTGATCCAGAGATGGCCGGAAGCGATCTGCGCGGGGACCGCTGCCCACTGAGTCACAAATGCGTCGCCACGCATCAGCTCCAACACAAAAACAACAACATCGACGATGATGCCGGCCGTGACGACGGGCACGCGCGCGGGGTGTCGCGACGCATCGCCTAACCGAACCATGCCTCCCATTTTGTGGCCCTCCGTTTCGGTCAATGCCGGGCTTCAGCAGGCGTAGCTATCCTGAAGCGTGCAATCCCTTCGCCTCGCCGACCCGGTTTGCCGTCAAACGTTTGACACGCTTACGCAGCCAACTTCGAGGAAATCGTGTCCGCGACCTGGCGCCCCGCCAATGAAAGCATCACACGCGTAACGCCGCTGATGATCATGCTCACTCCGACCAGTGTGCCTATCGCCCAGGCGGAGCTCGATGGCCATTGCATGTAGATCATCAGTCCTAATAGCAGCGTAATGATCCCATCGATCAGAAGCCAGGCGGATCCTTGTATTGAGCGCACCTGGAAAAACAGAGCGATGTTGAAGATGCCCTCAACAAGAAAGAGTGATGCCAGCACTAAAGTCAGCGATGCTACACCCAGTGCTGGATGCATGATCAGGTACACACCAAAGAAGAGATATGCTAGTCCGACCAACACTCTCCAGATCAAACTGCCAGCCTCGCGAGTGTGAAAAGCAACGGTCAAGTGCACCACGCCTGCCAAAACTAGGAGCCAAGCAATGAACGCCGTGACCGCGACGGCAGCGAGAAATGGCGATCCCACCGCCAGCATGCCCAAGATGATCAGCGAAACACCCCACAAGATGGACAATGTCGAAGCCTGCCGCACGATACCAGAACGAGTTTGCTGCGCCATAAACACCTCCTCAAAAGGGACGAGCGGAGTATCTTACGCACGGAGTCTATCTTAAGGAAATACAAGAACGCCACCGAAGCCGCACCGAAGGTGCATGAGGCCCTCGGCACCCTGAATGAAAAATGCGCGGAAATCTTCCGTGGACATCCGTTCTATAAGGCGCCAGATCTCGCGCCAATGCTGAGGCGCATGGTCGCGAGGACGCATATCACAACCTGAACGTCCTGGCCGTTAGCTGCGGCGAGAGTGGGGTGGACTCGACATCTTGGTGAATAATGTCGGCGGAACGGAAACAAAAGCAGGCGGATTCGAGGAGCTCTCCGACGAGGACTGGCAAAGGATACTGGAGGTGAATCTACTCGCCGCCGTCCGCCTGGACCGCGCTTTCCTTCCCGGCATGATCGAACGAAAGTCAGGAGTCGTCATTCATATCTCCTCTGTCCAGCATCGTCTGCGTTCTCCAATTCGACGCTCGCCTAAGCGGCGGCCAAGGGAGCGTTGGCTACTTACAGAAAGGGACTGGCCAAGGGTGTCGCTCCGAAAGGTGTGCGAGTGACGATGATTTCGCCCGGCTTCATCGAGACTTCAGGCGCAAAGGGAATGATCGCAGACATTTCAAGAGGCAGCGGCATCAGCGAAGACGCTGCACGTCAACGGATTATGGACATGCTTGGAGGCATTCCCATCGGCCGGCCAGGCCGACCCGAAGAAGTGGCGGAGCTGATAGCCTTCCTTGCGTCAGACCGAGGGGCGTTTATCAGCGGGGCTGATTACATTATCGACGGTGGCACGATGCCCACGACCTGATGTCTTCGTATCACGGGCGGCAGATTAGCTCGGTGGGCTTGCGGATGTTTTCCCGTGTGCTCGGGCCGAATCGTCGGCAATTCGGAAGTGCGCGCTGAGCAGCGCGTTGTTCAGGAGGGTTCAAGTCCCTCTGGCGCTCAACGGGAACGAAGGCGAAAGCTGGATACAGCAAGGCGGAGCTAGAGCCACTGCTTGTAGTACCTCGGAGGGCAGGGTGTCCACCGTGAGGGGAATCCGAAGGGCATGAGGAGAAGTACCGGGCCGTAATCGATGGGGAAACCCGAGATGAACCGGTCGGCCAAATCGAGCTAGCCAAAGCAGGTTAGGAAGAATTCTCAGGTGGACATCGACAGCGTATATTTCTCGGGCTGGCGGTCGAAGGTTTGCTTGCATCCCGCACCGCAGAAGTAGACATCGCTTCCTTTGTGCGCTGACTTGTATTTCGCTCCGCTCACATTTACAAACATGCCGCACACCGGGTCGCGGGCTTCGTTCGGCGGGGGCTGGGTCAGAACTGGCAGGGCAAGACCAGGCAGGTTCAAGGCCGTCGGCGTGCTCTTCTTAGGCTCTGCAACCGCTTTCGCTCCAGCGCCTTTGATATGGATGATCTCAGCAAGAATGCTCACCGCGATTTCTTCGGGCGAAGCCGCGTGGATATCGAGGCCGGCTGGCGCGCGAATCCGGTTCACTCGCTCGGCGGGCACTCCAGCTTCGCGCAGATATTCGAGTACCTTCTGCGCCTTGACCTTGCTGGCCACGAAAGCGACATACATGGCGCTACTCCTGGCCGCCTGTTCGAGCGCTTCCTCGTCACTTTCTCCCTGCGTCGACACCACTATAAAAGTTTCGCGTGCAATCCCAAGCTTGTCCAAATTCAGATCGCCAAAATTCGAGTCGGTCTGCAGCAAGTCGACATCCGGAAACTGCTCCCGATCCGTACCGGGGGCAACTGCGGAGATTCGGTAGCCTATGGTTCCGCCCAGACGCGCGAGTGTTTGCGCGATCGGAGAGCGTCCAAAAATAAGAATATGCGGCTTCGGCAGGACGGGCTCGATGTAGATATCCAATGTGCCTCCGCTATGGCAAGTCATGGCGTAGTCGATAATTCCATCTTCTGGCGCCGCCGTGGGGCTGATCCGCACCAGGCGCGGCTTTCCATCGGCCAGCGCTTTCAGAGCTTCCTTGATCACCACCGGTTGAGCGCAGCCACCGCCGATCCAGCCCCACATTTTTCCATCGGCGAAAATGATCGCCTTGTCGCCCGGTTTGCCGGAGATAGGAGCCTGGAAGCGCACCACGGAAGCCGTGACGAACGGCTCGCCCCTCGCCAGTAGTTCCGTCGCTTTGTTCAGAAAACGATCAAACATGGTGAACCGCTCTATAGATGTTTCTCCAGCGCCAACAGGCTCTCTAGGTTGTGGGCCGGCGCGAAAACATCGATGTGGGGCAAGGCAGCGCTCATTCCGCTCGTTATCGGCTGGTAGTCCTTCAGGCCCAGCAACGGGTTCAACCAAATGAGCTTGCGGACACTCCGCTTCACGTTGCCCAACTCCGCAGCCAGTGCACCGGGCTCTCCCGTGTCCCAACCGTCGCTCAGGATCACGAACACCGTATCGCTGGACCGCAGATTCCGGCGGTAATGCTGGTTGAATTCTCGAAGCGATCCACCGATGTTGGTGCCGCCCGACCACCCCGCCGGCTGCTGCGACAGGGCCTGCAGCGCCTGCGGCAAGCGTTGTGCGCGTAACAGACTTGTGATTTCCACCAGATTGGTGCTGAACAGAAACGTATCGGCGCGCTGGAAATGCTTTTGCAGGGCGTAGAGAAACTTCACCAGAAACAAGCTGTACGGGCTCATCGAGCCGCTAATGTCGAGCAAGGTCACCAGCCGGTGCGGGCGAAGTTTCTTTTCCCGGTATCGCAGGTTCATCGGTTCGCCGCCACGGCTGATGCTCCGGCGGATTGTTTTTCGCAAATCGACCTGCCCTCGCGAGGTTCCAATTCGCCGCCTTCGCTGTAACCGCCGGCTCATCTGCTTGAACAAGCGAAGGGCAACCTGCTCCAGCGTTGCCATGTCGTTTTGAGGCAGAGTTGAAACATCCGCTTTGGCGAGCCGCTCGCGGGCGCTGGCTCCCGTGACAGCAAGTGTGCCATCTTTCTCCGATGAAACGTCGTCACTAGAACCCGTTGACATCAGCGACGTCGAGTCTCGTCTGCCCACACCAGAAGGGCCTTCTTTCTTGGGACGCATCTTGCGGTGCAATAATCGCACGGGTTCCGACCCTCTCCAAAACGTCTGGAAACATTCTTCGAAAAGATCCCAGTCGTCCTTCGACGAACACAACACGGAACGCAAACCGAACTTCAGATCTTGCCCGCCCACGCCGAGAACTGCGGCCGACTCCAGCGCGCCAAGAGTACCCTGAACACCGGCGGAAAGCCCTTTTTCGCGGGCGAAGCGGCAGAACTCGACAATTGTTCCGGCTGTTTCGTTCGGCGGTGCCAGCAGATTGATCATTGCGTGGGCCGACTCCCAGCGGCTTTGACCTTGGCGCTGTCTTCGACCGACTTGGAAATACATCCCAGCGTCTGTTCCATCGCTTCTTCATCCAGTCGCAGCTTTCCTAGTGCGAGCAGGGCTTCGGCGCAGTCCAAGGTCTCTGCTATGCCGGGAGGCTTGCTCAAGTTGAGCCCACGCACCGACTGCACATATTCAACCACCTGCCGGGATAACTCCTCTTCGATACCAGGCAATCGAGTGCGCACAATCTTCATTTCCTTTTCCGGATTCGGATAGTCGATCCACTGATATAGGCATCTTCTCTTGAGAGCGTCGCCCAGCTCGCGGCTGCGATTGGAAGTCAGCACTACGTAAGGAACATGTTTCGCATGGATGGTGCCCATCTCCGGAATCGTGATCTGGTAATCGGAGAGTAATTCGAGCAGGAACGCTTCGAACGCCTCGTCGGCGCGATCGATTTCGTCGATCAGCAGCACTGGAGAAGCGTCTTCCACAAGAACCGATTGCAACAAAGGCCGCTCCAGCAGAAACTCGCGGCTGAAGATGTGCTTTTCTTTCTCCTCGACGGTTTTATCCGATCCTTCTTCGATCTTGATGGCCAGCAGTTGCTTCTGGTAATTCCACTCGTAGACCGTGGAGCTTACGTCCAGCCCCTCGTAACACTGCAATCGGATCAGGCGCGTGCCTAAGAACGCCGCTAGTACTTTGGCCACCTCGGTCTTCCCGAGACCGGCATGCCCTTCGACGAGAATTGGTTTGCGAAGTTTGGTGACTAGATAGAGCGCGGTCGCCAAGGATCGGTCGGCAATGTATCCGAGGCGCTCGAATCCCGAGGCGATCGCATCGACACCTTCGCTTGCAGCATCGGGAGCGGGGATTCGGGACGTGGCCATGGTTACTTCGACCGAACTTGCGTTCTAGGAATCGCTCTCAGATTTTCCACGAAACAATCCCTTCGTGGCCTGCCAAGCCAGCGAAGTGGCCTTAATGGGCGCGACCCCCGCTGCGGCCGGTTGCGCAGCGGCGTCGCCGGAAGCTTCTTTCAACCGAGCCTGAAAATTCTTCGTGAACTCTCCGAACATGATGTTCGAAACTTCTGTAATAACCCGCGACCCCATCTGCGCCAGAATCCCCACTACTGCGATCTCTGACTCACTCTTGACCTCCGTGCCGCCACTGTCGAGAGCACGAAGCTTCCCGGTCATCTTCATAGAGGCACTTCCACGGCCGCGCACGTCCTGGCCTTTGCCGAGGATTTCGATCTCGTGGTTCTCTGTGTCCAACCGGATAATCTGCACTTCGCCGTTATAGTCGGTGACACTTGGACCCACCTTCACTTTGATCGCACCCTTGTAAGTTTTCTCGTCCACCTGATCGGTGATTTGCGCGCCGGGCACACAAGTCGCGATTTTTCGCGGATCGCTGAGGAAGGCCCACACTTTCTCTACCGGCTCAGGGACCTCGAATGTTTTTTCAATCTTCAGCGCCATCGGCTTAGCTCGTGACGCCTTTCTCCTGCAAAACCTTCCATACTTTCCAGGGCGTGAGGGGCATGTCGATGTGCTTTATCCCGAGATGGGACAGGGCATCGACGACGGCGTTCACGAATGCGGCCGGAGAACCTACGTTGGGGGATTCTCCCACTCCTTTGGCGCCGAACGGATGATGAGGAGACGGCGTGCACGTTTTGCCGGTCTCCCAGTGTGGGGTCTCGACTGCGGTCGGCAGCAGGTAGTCCTGAAAACTTCCACCCTGAATGTTGCCGCTCTCGTCGTAGTCGATCTGTTGCATGAACGCGATGGCGAGTCCCTCGGTGAGGCCGCCGTGAATCTGGCCTTCCACAATCATTGGATTAATGATATTTCCGCAATCGTCAACGGCGACAAACCTCCGGACCTTCACTTCGCCGGTGCCCTTGTCGATATCCACCGCGCACACATAGGTGCCAAACGGAAAGGTGAGATTAGGCGGATCGTAATAATCGACGGCTTCCAATCCTGCCTCGAGACCGGGAGGAATGTTCGTGTATGCGGCGAAGGCAATTTCCTGAATCGTCTTAGATTTGCTGGGGGCGCCTTTAACAAAAAACTTCCCCGGCTCCCACTCCAGGTCGTTCTCGTTGCATTCCAGTAAATACGCCGCGATCTTTTTCGCCTTGTCGCGAATCTTGCGGGCTGCGATCGCAGTTGCAGCTCCCGAGGTCGGAGTGCTTCGACTGGCGTAGGTTCCCAAGCCGTAGGGAGCGGTGTCCGTATCTCCCTCTTCGATGGTTACATCGGCGGCAGGAATTCCAAGTTCCTGCGCGACGATCTGAGCGTAAGTCGTCTCGTGCCCCTGACCCTGGCTCTTGGTTCCCATGCGGGCCATAGCTTTGCCTGTGGGGTGAATGCGAATCTCGCAACTGTCGAACATCTTGATGCCTAGAATGTCGAAGCTGTGTGCTGGACCCGCGCCCACGATTTCGGTGAAGCTCGAGATCCCGATGCCCATTAGTTCGCCTTTCTTGCGTTTCTCCGCCTGTTCTTTGCGCAGTTGCTGGTAGCCGATCTTCTCCAGCGCGAGGTTCATCGCAGCTTCATAGTTGCCGCTGTCATAAGTCCAGCCCAGCGACGACTTGTAGGGAAACTTCTCCGTCGGGATGAAGTTCTTGCGGCGAAGCTCGGCCGGATCCATCTTCAACTCCAGCGCCAGCACGTCCACCACTCTCTCGATCAGGTAGGCCGCCTCGGTCACGCGAAACGAGCAACGGTAGGCGATGCCTCCCGGCGCTTTGTTGGTGTAAACCCCGTCGACTTCACAGAACGCCTGGCCGTATTCATAAGAGCCAGTGCAAATGCTGAATAATCCCGCGGGAAACTTCGTGGGCTGAGCCGCGGCGTTGAATGCGCCATGGTCGGCGAGCGTCTTCACGCGCAGGGCCTGCATCTTGCCGTCGCGATTGGCGGCGATCTCGGCGGTCATGTGATAGTCGCGGGCAAAACCCGTCGACTGGAGATTCTCCGAGCGCGTCTCAATCCACTTCACCGGCACACCAAGAGTGAGAGACGCGACGATGGCGCAAACGTAGCCGGGATAAACCGGGACCTTGTTGCCAAAGCCACCGCCGATATCCGGCGAAATGACGCGAATGTTGTTCTCCGGAATGCCGCCGACCAAGGCGAAAACAGTTCGGTGCGCATGGGGAGCTTGCGAGGTCATGTAGACTGTAAGCCGACCGGTAGCGCGGCTGAAGTCCGCTACACAGCCACAAGTCTCGAGTGGCGCGGGATGGCAGCGCGGGAAGAAAGCGTTCACACTTGCCTTTACGGCAGCCTTTTGAAAAACCTGTTCGGTAGCCTGCCGGTCACCGACCTCCCAGTGGAAGATATGGTTATTCTTCTGCTCGCGGTCTTCGCGGAGCAGGGGTGAATCGGCGTCGAGAGCCTTGTGCGGATCCACCAGAACCGGCAATTCTTCGTATTCCACTTCCACCAGTTCGGCTGCATCGGCGGCCGCATACCGATCTTCAGCCACGACGAACGCGACTTCCTGCGATTGAAAGAGAACCTTGCCGGTCGCGAGCACCATCTGCTTGTCGTAGGAAAGTGTAGGCATCCACGCCAGATTGGCCTTGGCAAGATCCTCGCCGGTTATCACGGCCAGCACTCCCGGGACTGCCTTGGCCTTCTCGGTGTTGATGCTTTTGAGCCGGGCGTGGGCATACGGACTGCGCACCAATTGTCCGTAGACCATGCCGGGCAAATGCACGTCGTCGACATAAGTGCCCTTGCCCTGGATGAATCGCAAATCCTCTTTGCGCTTGATGGGATGGCCCATGCCGCCGATTTCAGGAGATGTTTTGTGGATCACTTTGCCACTCCTTACGCCACGTTGGCTTTGCTCTGGACCTTCGCCATCTTGGCCGCTGCATATTGCACCGCGCCCACAATGTTCTGGTAGCCGGTGCAGCGGCACAGGTTGCCGGAAATTCCCCGGCGAATCTCTTCCTCGCTGGGATTGGGATTGTTATGTAAAAGCGCATACGACGACATCAGCATCCCAGGCGTGCAGAAGCCGCATTGCAGGCCGTGCTCCGCCCTGAAGCCCTCCTGCAGTGCGTGCAACTGGCCACCTGCGCTCGCTAGGCCTTCGACGGTGAGAATCTCTGCGCCATCGGCTTGCACGGCGAACATGGTGCACGACTTGACCGTCTTGCCATTCAGCACTACAGTGCATGCGCCGCAGTGGCTGGTGTCGCAGCCGATGTGAGTGCCTGTCAGCTGTAAATTTTCGCGGATGAAGTGGACCAGCAAAAGCCGCGGCTCGACGACAGCTTCCTGCTCACGTCCGTTCACCTTTACGCTGACCAAGTGTTTCTTTGCCATCGCAATTTCCTCGTTCGCGTCCTAGAGATTACATGGAGACTACGTGCCCGCCCTCTGGGCGGCGCGGGACAGAGCCCGCTTGGCCAGTTCCTTGATGAGACCCTTTTTGTAATCTGCGGGACCGCGCAAGTCAGAACTCGGCTGCGCTTCATCGGCCGCCAACTGTGCCGCCTGCCGGATGCTCGCCCCGTCGAGTTTCTTGCCGCGGAGAAAATCCTCGGCCTTCTTCGCTTTAATAGGCGTGGGGCCGACATTCGTCAAACCAATCCCTACTTTCTGCACGACGCCGTTGGCATCCTGAGTCACCTGCGCGGCGACGGCCGCCGTGGCAAAATCTCCCACCTTGCGCTCCAGCTTGAAGTAAGCGCCGCCGCTGTGCGGCGGAGCCAAGGGGATTCGAATCTCTGTGAGGATTTCGTCTGGTTGCAGCGCGGTGCTGAACAGCGACAGAAAAAATTCCTCGATGGGTATGACTCGTTCGCCGCCGGATCCAGTTGCCACAACCTGCGCGCCCAAGGCAAGCATGGTTGCCGGATGATCGTTGGCAGGGTCGCCATGCGCCAGGTTCCCTGCCACTGTGGCCAGATTGCGCACCTGCGGATCGGCGATCACGTGAGCGGTATCAATAAGGATGGGATATTTCGAGCGAATCAGCTGCGAAGCCTCCAACTCGGCTTCGCGCGTGAGTCCGCCGATCTTCAGAAAGGCGCCCTCTTCTTTGATGTACGACAATCCGGAGATGCGATTGATATCGATCAGATATGCGGGGCGGGCAATCCTCAGCTTCATCATGGGGATGAGGCTTTGTCCGCCGCTTAGAATTTTTGCGTCCTCACCGTGTTGTTGGAGGAGCATGATCGCTTCGGGAATTGTGTTGGGTTGCAGATATTCGAAGGCTGGTGGGATCATTGCTTACCCTCGTGGGCTGAAGTCCAGTTCCCGCATCGGGGGAGGAAGCTGGAGATGGTGCGAAACACGGCTAGTACGTTACCACACAAAGGGTGCTCGAATAAACCGGGGGAACCCTGAGCTTCCGACGCTAAAAAGACAACCCTGAGAACTCAAAACTGCCTCTACTTAAGATGCATCTCTGTTTCCGCCGACCGCGATCTCCAATCCTCAATCGCCTTGCGAATCGCTTCCGGAGCCAGGTTGCTGCACCTCATCTTGTAATCCGGGATGCCGCCCAGCGCGTCAGCCACCCCCTGCTCCGATATCTGTGATGCTTCCTCGACGGACTTGCCCAGAACCAATTCCGTGGCCATTGAGGAACAGGCAATGGCTACGGCGCATCCCATGCATTTGAACTTCACATCCTGAACAATGCCCTGCTCGATCCGCAGCGTGACCAGCACGGTATCGCTGTCCACTGGACTCTTCACGACTGCCTTGCCCGAAGGTTCTGCGATGCTGCCTACGTTCCGCGGTTTGGCATAATGGGCTCGGACTTGTTCACTGTACATCGCGCTGGACACCACGAAATCCCCTCGTCTGGATTGCACTCCTGCGTTCTCGGGAACTATCATACGTGATGGAATGTCCTCGGATCTTTACGCAAAAGCCGCCGAACTTACGGCCCAAGGGAAAACTTTTGCCGTAGCTACAGTGGTGCGCGTGGAAGGCTCTTCTTCCGCCCGGCGCGGATCCAAGGCCATCATCGACGCGCGAGGAAAGCTGGTTTTCGGCTGGGTCGGCGGAGGGTGTGCCGAAAGTGCCGTTCGAGACGAGGCGCTGCGTTCCCTAGAGGTGCGACACCCGCTCGTCATCACTCTCGACATGACCGACGAGCTCTTGGGTGTCGGCATGCCTTGCGGAGGGAAAATGGAGGTTTATATCGAACCGGTGTTGCCTCAACCCGATCTGCTTATCGCTGGCCACGGGCGGATCGCCGAGGCTCTGGCCGTATTCGCTCAGCTGCTTGGCTTTCGCATTCTTGTGAACGACCCCGGCGCCGACCAAACTTCATTCCCGCAAGCCGAGCAAGTGATTGCCGAAGATTTCGACCTTGTTCAGACACCTATCGGATCAAACACTTATGTCGTGATCGCTACGCAGCACAAGAATGACCACCTCTGGCTGCAAAGGGCTCTGCAAGGTGAAGCCGCTTACGTGGCTTTGATCGCCAGCCACCATCGAGCGAAGCTCGTGCTCGAGTACCTCGCCGCAGAAGGAGTGCCGACGAACAAGATCGCGAGAATTTTTGCGCCGGCAGGCCTCGACTTGGGGGCCGCAACTCCAGAGGAGATTGCACTCAGTATCGTGAGCCAGATCATAGCCTTGCGGCGCGGCGGCACCACCCGCGCCTTACACCTGACAGATCTGGATATGCCGGAGAGCGACGCCTCCGAAAAGGTAATCACCCAGTGCGACGCGCACACGGCAGACTGAGCGCGGAGTGCCTTTACTATCCGAACGTTCCCGATCATAGTTCTCTGACCTTGGTGGCGGGATTTCGAACCTCTCCCACCCGCTTCCGCCGTTCAGAAACGATTTCCGCCATAATGCTGAGTGCGATTTCTTCTGGAGTCTCGGCGCCTATATCGAGTCCAGCGGGCACTCGCACGCTGGCCAATTGTTCCGCCGCAATTCCCTTCATCCGCAGGCTGCGAACGACTTCATCCCCTCTCTTCTTCTTAGCGACAAGTGCGATGTAGGCGCCGTTCGCTGCCAGCGCCTCTTCAATCGCCTCCTCATCGCACGTGCCGCGGCTCGCCACCACCACGCTCCGATCGGGATTCGCCGCAAGCACGGAAAAATCGAGCGCGTGAAGCACACGATCTGCATCGGGCAAGTCGTCAGCGGCCAGCAAAGGATCCACCACGGTCACGGTGAATCGCATCAGCTTTCCTAGCTTCGCCAGGGCGACTGCCATCTCGTCCCTGCCGACAATGACCAACTCCGGCTGCGCAGTTGTTGCGCCGGTAAGTTGTCGTCCGTGAAGATCCGCGGTTTCAAGCAAGGCCTTCTCTCTCTCCGTGCGATCGCCGGCACGGCGCAGCGCCTCGAAATCGCTCCGCCGGTCAATGTCCAGCAGGATTCCCGCGTCGTCCACAGGCAACTTCACAATGCCTTCGAGATGGTCGCCGAAGATTGCGCGGCATCCGATATCGCCGTCGAGGGCCATCACCTCGCGGAAAACCGAGCAGTCCAGGAGCACCGGGTTACCGCGAAAACCCCGGTAAGTTGGAATCACGATCTGCGCCTTGGAGCGATGATGCTCCGCCATCAACAGGTCGAGCGTCGCAGGCCGGACAAACGGCTGATCTGCCAAAACGACTAGCGCACCCGCGCATTGTGGATCCACAGCGGAAAGCCCAGCCTTCAACGACGTTCCCATGCCCTGCCGATAACTCTCGTTGAGAACTACACGCACATTCTGGACATCAATTCCTCTTCGGATCTCTTCCGCTGCGAATCCTAGAACCAGAACGATTTCCTTCGCCCCGCATGCGCGCACGCAATTGAGTACGTGCTGCAACAGTGGACGGTCATCCAGCCGCAGCAGTTGCTTTGCCGTTCCCATCCGTGTTGAAGTTCCTGCCGCCAAAACTACGGCCGCACAGGGAGAGGCGAGGTCCATCATTTAACACCACAACTCTTAGTTTAGTACGAGAGAACTTGGGCGCGAGCATCCAAATCCCCGCCTCATTAAGATTCGCTCATGCATGAAAACTTCTCTCGAGTGAAGACGGAATGCCATCGCGTGCACGAAGCCTTGATCGCGCAGCATAGACCCTTGTCCCGGTCCGTCATATGTCGACACGGCGTACTTATAGACGTGTCGAACCGCTTCGGTTTACGTACTTGTGACTTCTATGCCTTGGGAGCGGTAGGGATTCAGGACATCTTCGTCGGATGCATCGGTGATCAAACGTGTCAGTCGGGAAGCAGGACCGACCAGGTAAGGCAGAAATGTCCCCATTTTCCCCAGTGAAATCAGGCCAACCACTTCCGTCGAAGCCCCTATCATCGCTTGCTTCACGTACG
>Ga0210406_10003298_pt1 | contig 17806 bp, 20 predicted proteins | sample IncBWC30MmetaG_FD_155454 | JGI IMG/M metagenome (GOLD analysis project Ga0210406, IMG submission 155454) | Forest soil microbial communities from Barre Woods Harvard Forest LTER site, Petersham, Massachusetts, United States - Inc-BW-C-30-M | ecosystem: Environmental > Terrestrial > Soil >... | reverse complement strand
GTGAAGCGACTCCCCAGACGATGTGAAACTTTGGGACTTTTGGGACGAGGCCATCAAGATCAATGGAGCCGATGCGGACCTTCATCGGCGGTATCTCTGGGATGCGATTGCCGCCCCTGATTTTCCGGAGTTTGAACTTGGTCTTCAGATCTTTGACGAAGAGGTGGCGGCCCGATTTGAGTTTGACGTGCTTGATGCCACGAAGCTTATTCCTGAAGAGCTCGTGCCGCTGCAAATGGTGGGTAAGATGGTTCCAGACCATAATCCTGACAACTTTTTTGCCGAGACTGAGCAGGTGGCCTTCTGCTCAAGTCATCTGGTCCCAGGGCTGGCTTTGAAACTGGCTGGCGATCCAAATGCCGAAACCTTCTTGATGGATGGAAGGCGGCACTGTAAGGCTGTGGGGTTTTCGGGCATCCCATCGTTGTCAAAGAGAGCGGGAGTCGAGGCAGCACCAGGCATCGTAGAGATCACTAGTCATGCAGGAGCGAGAGCTTTCGTTTCAGCGGCACGCACAGGCCAATTCTGGGACAGAGAAGCCGAGAAGTGAGAAACATTCGAAGGCCTACTGAACTCGGGACGCCCCGTTTGAGAAAGTGTGCACCTCGGGGGGCGGCTTCAGCAACGGAGCTGCGGTATCACTCAAACCTGGCCTTCATTAAGCATATTGGGAAGGTCAAACAACACATACAACGCAAGTTTTAGTTTGAGATCCCTGGGGTGCGCATGCCATTTGGCTGCGCATAATCTTATCGGCGGCGCGAGCAACACATTCGAACGTATGTTTAGGTGAGAAATGAACATAAGGGAAGCTACTCAAAGTTATGAAGGGTGGATGAGGAAATGCAACAAAGTCATTGAAGCGGATTTACGGCTAAAGCACCAACAAATGAAGAAGGATTTGTTCCTTTTCTTTCGAGGCACCTACTACCGGTGGGCACAGCTCTTTCCGGAAGTCTGCCCCAAACTTGCTCGCGCGCCAAAGGTTTTGGCTTGCGGAGACCTACATGTGGGTAGTTTCGGTACGTGGCGCGATGGCGAAGGCAGGCTTTCTTGGGGCGTCGACGACTTTGATGAAGCATATCCATTGGCTTACACAAATGACCTGATCCGTCTTGCGAGCAGCGTGAAAATCGTGACCGATTGCGAGCAGCTCACAATTAAACTGAAACGAGGGTGCGAAGCAATCTTGGATGGATATGAACAGGCTCTACGAACGGGAGGGAGGCCAATTGTTCTGGCGGAGCGGGAAAGGTATTTGCAAAAGCTCGGCATTGCTTCCATAAAGCCTTCCCGGGAGTTTTGGGACAACTTAAATCGTTTGCCCGGAGTGTCGGGAGCATTGTCGCGAGGTTTGAAAGCCATACTTCAAAAGACGTTGCCTTCGCAGGCGCATTACAAACTCGTACGCAGAAAGGCCGGGATGGGGAGCCTAGGGCAACCAAGATTCGTGGCTGTCGCCGATTGGCAAGGTGGTTGCATTGCGAGAGAGGCCAAGGCATTAGTTCCGTCGTCCTCCATGTGGGTAGCTGGTAGAATCGGAAGTGGCCAAGGCTACTACCAAGAAGCAATGGCAGGCGCGGTCCGCTCGTGCGATCCCTTCCAACGAATCATGGGCGGCTGGCTGATTCGGCGTTTATCTCCCGATTCCAACCCCATCGAGATTGCCGACCTTCCACGAAACCGCGATGAAGAGACGCTTTTGCATGCCATGGGAATGGAAGCTGCAAACGTTCATCTCGGGACCAAGAGAAGCGTCGGGAGTATTTTGAAGGATCTGCGTAAGAAGAAGCCGAACTGGCTCCGCGCCGCCGCGAAAGATATGGCCAAAGCCATGGAGCAGGAATGGAACAAATACAGGAAGCTCTGAGAAAATGCCGATGAGCCTGGACCTTCGAACTGGCAAACCCGTTTGGAGTATCAATAAGCTTCGAATCGCCCAACACAAAAAGCTTACGAACAATATTCGCAGTGAGGTCGTCGTAATCGGCGGCGGCATTTCTGGTGCCCTAATCGCCCACAGGCTGATCAATCTAGGCATGCAAGTAACCATCATTGATAGTCGCAAAATTGGGGCAGAAAGTACCTCGGCGAGCACGGCGATTCTGTCCTATGAGGCGGACGTTAATTTAGGAGAGCTCATCAAACAAATCGGTCGACGCGCGGCCGTTAGAGCTTATAGGGCAGGCATAGAGGCCATTGAATCCATCGGCGAGACGATCAAAACACTCGATGACTCCTGTGATTTCAAGAAAAAACGCAGCTTGTATTTGGTCAGCGACCTCAAAGATGTCAAGCTTCTGGAACGTGAGTGCAAAACGAGGCAGAAATATAATTTTAATGTCACGCTTCTTCAGAAACACCAGCTCGCCAAGTTGTTTTCCCTGGATGCGCCTTGCGCGATCCTCAGCGAAGAAGCAGCTGAAGTCAATCCGCTGAAACTGACCTTGGCTCTCTTTCGATGCGCGCAAGGGAAAGGGCTGAAAGTCTTCATCCATACAAAAGTAAAAACCTATCGTCGTCAGGGAAAAGAATCTGTGCTGACAACCGATGATAACGTTCAGGTCCGGGCACGCCATGTTGTTTTTGCTACAGGTTACGAATCACAACAATGGTTGAAACAGAAGAGCGTGCGCCTCGTAAGTAGTTATGCGATCGCGTCTGTCCCTGGAATGAAGTTTCCCAAGGGTTAACTTGCCTCCGTCCAACAGTTTCTGAATAGCACTCCTGCCTCCCCGTGTTTTTGCATTTTCGGCATCCGGTGAACCCTTAGGAACTAAACGACTTGCGAATCCGGTCATATTGTGGAGTTTTGTCACTAGCAGGCGCTCGAAAAATCGCCCGCCCGCTCAAATCAGCAACCCCGGCACAGTAACCGACACAAGACTGTCTAGGGTAAGGACTCACTCCACCTGGTCAGGACGTGCACGTTTGCCGGATTCAGGAAAATTAGAACGGGTGGGCTTTCCGAACCACGCTTCCTTTCCAACCAGGCCGGCCCGGTCTGCAAGTCGATTCGCGTGAAGCCTCGCAGCCGTGACAGTCGGAGCCTCCATGGTCATCTCCGGAATCTGGGTACTAAAGACTATTTTAGGCCTTAATACAATCTTTCCTGCATTGATCCAAGAATTAGTTGTCAAATATTATTTGACGAACGTGAGGGGACTCACGAGATGTGGAGTTATTTATGCTGGAGATATTGCGGGTCTTCGGAATGGTGCTAAACGCTTTCGCCATTGTAGTTCTTGGAGCGACTCTTGTCGCAATTTTTGGGGCTATTGTTTCCCTGCTATGGGAATGGTGGTCAACCAAAACCGGATCAGCGGGCCAGAATCAGCATCCACACACAACCTAATGGAAAAACAATTCATAACTAGCTAGGTGGTTGGAGATGATAAGAGTCTTTGCTGAAAATGGACTAATTGCAAAATCCAGGTCGAACTAAACTGACTCGATGACCTCGACGTTACCTTCCTTGCGAAGAACATCTACAACTATCCCCCCTTTGTGGCGCCGGATATTGAGATCAGAGCTAGCATCGCCGATTCTCAAGTTTTCGATCTTAATCTCGTCCAGACTCGGTGGAAGAGACGGATTCTCGAAGTGGATTTGGTGCTCTTGGGCCCGTACGTTCAGGCCCAGGCAAGCACTCATCAAGAGGTACACACTGCCCGCAGCCCAGGCCTGGGGTGCACATGCCATCGGGTAGAGAGTGGGACCACTAGAGTCAGGACGTTTGTGGAAACCACAGAATAGTTCTGGCAATCGATGCAAATCCATATGCACACTGGCTTCATGGAATCCATCCATGATCGACGAGACTGCCTCTTGATGCCCATACAACGAAAGACCCCGGCCGATGAGGGCATTATCATGGGGCCAAATTGAACCGTTATGGTACGACATCGGGTTGTAGCGGGATTCCGACGCCCCAATAGTCCGTATGCCCCAGCCGGAGAAAAGCTGGTCGGTCATGAGCGAATTGGATAGGGCTTGAGCATGCAACCCGGCACCGTCACTCGTGTCCAAAAATCACGCGATGGCGGTTACGCTGTCGCATTCGAATTTGATAGTTCTACTCCGCAACTCTGGTCGCATATGTTTCCTCCGAAAGATGGGAAAGTCGAGCGTTTCTGAACATGCCTGCCACCAATCCTCGTGGCTTATTGTTAGGGCCGGTCACGATTGTTTGAATTCCAAATCGATATCCCCTTTGGCGTAGTTGCGAGTCCGCTAGGTCTGGCGGTCCACAATCGGGGTTCATGCCAAGAGCTGGGAACAAGCCGTAACACACGACGCGGCTTCTCAGATCGGCTGATGCTCTGCCGAACACACCCGAGTTGGAATTGTCAAAAGTGACATGCCAAGCCGGGCAGACACACTCCTGCTTCGAGAGGGCAGCCATATTGAAGTTAGGATTTGCCGTTGGGAATGTCTTGCGGAGACGAAAAACGCGAGACGAACGGGCGATCCGCAAGGGCATCGTGCATCGCTGCAACCAGGTCGGTCTCCATGAGCACTTTCGCGACATAGCCCAGTCCTCCCGCAGCAAGGCAAGTGGCCAAGATGTCGGCGTCCTCGTGCGCGGTAAGAAATACGATCTTGGCCTTGTTGCCGCGCTTTTTGAGCTCCCTCGCGACGTCGATTCCGCTTAGCCCGGGCATCGAGATGTCCATAACGACGATATCCGGCGCAAGAGCCAGCGTTGCATCGAAAGCCGCTTGCCCATCGGTCACCATGGCAACGATTTCGAAGTTTTCTTTCAACAGGGTGGCGACGGCGCTCAACACCTGCGCAACATCATCGGCCAATATCACGCGGTTGAGCCTCATCGGAGCTCACCCCCGAGCTGTGTGTCAGTTCCAAGTGATGGACCAAGCATGAAGAACAAGTTCCGCGTGTAGAGTGATCTCCCGCCTGGAGCCAAATAAATTCACCTTGCAGCAGGACTTTTAGAACCATGGTGCGCGCATTCCCGCTGGTTGCCTATTGGTAGTTTTTACAATGAGGGAAGAAAGACGCGGACACTAGATGGAGATAATTCTGCGCTTGATGGCGTACTGTACCAGGTCGGCATTCGTTTTCAGTTGTAGAAGTTCCATTACGGCATACTTGTGGGCGGCAACCGTGCGTTTCGTGATTTTCAGGATGGAGGCGATTTCTTTCATCGAACGCCCTTCCGCCAGGAGTTGAATGACTTCCCGCTGTCGAGGCGTGGGTTCAGCCACATGCTCCCGGGCTTTGGGTTCACGCAGGGAGATTTTGGCCTGGCCCTCCGCGGCGCTGGGTGTCACATAGGAACCGCCCTTCAGCACTTTTTCAATTGCCTCCATGAGTTCGAATGCCGCCCCCTGCTTGAGCAAAAATGCCGAAGCGCCGGCGCGAAACGCTTCGCCAACAAGCTCGGGATCCTCATTCATGGTCATGAAGATAAATTTTAGCTTGGGCATGACTGGTTTGAGGTGCCGGGCGGCGTCCAGGCCATTCAGTTGAGGCATGGCAATGTCCAGCACGACGATCTCCGGTTGCAGTTTGGCGGCCGCTGTCAGCAGCTCTCGTCCATCGCTCACCATGCCCACAACTTCGCAACGAGGTTCCAGCACACGCTTCAGCGCATCAAGGAGCATTTGATGGTCATCCGCCAGGAGTACGCGGGGACGACTCGAGGTTCTATTTTCCTGCAGCATGTGCTTTTGCCTTTCCCCCAGCCACGGGGAGAGCAACGGGCGCCTCGGCCACAATTTCTGTTCCGCGACCGGTTTCCGACTTTACCAGAAGCCTTCCTCCGACGAGCCGAAGCCTCTCGCTCATCCCGATCAACCCGATTCCAGCCGCGGGATTCTTGACGGCAGGGTCGAACCCCTTTCCTTGGTCGGAAATGCGAAGGCTGATCCCAATGGCGTTTGCATGGAATTGAACATGCGCTTCCCGGGTGCCGCTGTGTTTCACTACGTTACCAAGCGATTCCTGGGCCACTCGAAACATGCACAGGGCCACGTCCTTCGGGACGTCAACGGGCTCCTCGCCCTCACTGAAATGTATTTCGATCTTGTACTTCTCGCTGATTTCCTTGCAGAGGCCGTGGAGAGCCGGCACCAGCCCCACGTGCTCCAGTTTGCTGGAGTGGAGTTGATGAGAAAGGATGTGAAGGTCCGAAGACATCTCCTTGGTTCCCCGCAGCATCTCCAGCACGCTCTCGCGCTGCTCCACTTCGTTCGGTGACAATTTTTTCCAAAGCTGGCCAAGTCCGATGCCGAGCAGCGCCAGGCGCTGGCTGAAGTCGTCATGAAGTTCCCGGGCGATGCGCGAGCGCTCTTCTTCCTGGGCGGTAATCAGGCGGCCAGTCAACAAGTGCAAGGATTCCTCGGAGGTTTTGCGGTCCGTAATGTCGATACACGAACCAATATATCCAAGGAAGGTGCCATCGGATTCAAACCTCGGCACGCCAATATCAAACAGCCAGCGATACTCTCCATCGAAACGCCGGAGACGGTATTCCAGTTCGAAGTCAAGGCGAGCGTCAAACGACGCCGAGTAGAGTCGCAAACAGTGGTCACGGTCGTCCGGATGCACCCCCGATAGCCACGCATCGCCCAGCTCTTCTTCCAGGGACCGGCCCGTGAATTTCAACCAACCCTGATTGAAGAAAGTACAAAGTTTGTCCGTTCCGGACATCCAGATTAATGATGGCGAACTATCCGCCAGCAGCCGGAAGCGTTTTTCGCTTTCGCGAAGCACCAGTTCGTCTTGTTCATGCTCTTCTACCAGTGACGCGAGAACCATGAAGGGCGCCGCAGTGAACAGCAAGAATAGCTGCAGCGAGAGCACGTTGTTGATTGGGTCCATTCCGTTGAACGGTCCGCGGTCGTGGACCTCGCCCCAAATAGAGAATAAGGCAACGATGGAAGCCGAAGTGCCGGCGCCCGCGGTGCCAAACCGCAAAGCGGACCAGATTAGAAATGGCACCAGAGAATAAAGGAGTGGCGGGGGCAGGTCTTTCTGATGAGCGATGAAAATGAAATAGCTCAGGGAAACGGTCGCAGCGATCAGCAGGATTGCTTCCAGGTAACGGGTGCGAGAGGTCGGTATCCGGGCTTGTGCATTGCCGACACACCCAAGAAAGGCGGGCGTTATAGTTAGAAAGGCCAATCCCTCCGACAGAAAACTAATCCTCCAACTAATCCAAGGATTCCCATTCAGGCCGTGGAGGCCAATGGACGATACAACGAGCGGCCCTAGGATCAGCGCAAAGAAGGAATACTTGGCGAGGGCTTTCAGGCTGTTCAAGCGGGGCGCGCCATTCAGGGAATAGCTGACACCCCAGGCAACCACAAGAATCTCGAGGAGATCGGCAAGAATGAGCCAGGCAATGGCGTGAAGCGACACGCCGGCTTGCAGGTCGTAAACGACAAAACCTGCCAGGCCTGCTGGAAGAAGAATCGGCCAGATTTTCCTCGGTGATATCAGAAGAACGGCAACCAGGAGCGCACACCCAGGCCACAAGGGCCAGAGGGCTTGGGGCTTTGTGATGATTAAGAATCCTCCAAGCCTTGCGGCCCCGTAACATACCGCCGCCAGCAGGCACGATAGTAAAACTGTGTGGAATCGCAAACTCAGGTTCGCGATGTCCCATCGTGACCCGTTGTTATTGCGTTCCATGACTTGCCTCTCGGGCCATGGCTGCGCACCACCTCTTGGGCCGTCCCATCAGCTGGACACGTTTCCCTGGATCTCTACCGACTCTGCGATGTCGAGTGGTGTTCACGGCTGTACTCAGGACACACGGACAGTTGCAGTCAGGTGGCTGGACTTATGGACGGCAAAAAGCGCACTGCTATTCAATGGAACTTAGAGGGGCTTAGGAGACTCTCAGTAGGCGGTGGAGAGTCCTTCACAGATCATCTTCAGGTAGCTAGTGCGATTCGCTCACTTCTGAATGGCCAAACTCCCGGCCACTAAACTGGTTGAAATATATCAAAACTATCGGCTGTATCACCCAAGTTTTTTGACGCCCGTCGCACAACAACTTCTTTCGATTCCGGGCTGCCGGAGAATAGCAAGCGGTGCAACTATGCCTTCCGCATGTCGTGGAGAACAGCCGACTTACCGGCGATTCATCTGCTTAGCCTCAAAAAGCCAGGCAGTAACGCTGTGGAATGCAATCCTTTCGGGTCCGCTGGCTTGTTATTTCTGACAATGGTAACGGGTGGCCGCAAATGAAAGCATCATTGCGTCAAAGTTGACAGATTTTTTCTGTTCAGGAGGGATCCCATGAGATTAGCTGTTTTCTGCTTCGTAGCTTCGGCCATGCTTCCGTCGTTCACTCTGGGCCAGGTGCCAGTATTCAAGGTTTCGCCGGAAGAGAGCAAGGTCGACTTCTCTGTGAAGGCGTCGGTGGCCCTGGAGGGCAAATTCGAGAAATGGGACGCAACCTTTACATTTCCATCCACGGATGTTTCGACTGGCGTGACGGACATTAAGATTCAGGCGGACTCCGTAAGTACCGGAAGCGGCATGAAGGACGGCAAGCTGAAGAGCAAAGACTTCTTCAACGTCAAGGATGATCCCTACATCACCTTTCACTCCGACAAGATCGTGCAGACCGGACCCGCCACCTTTGACCTCCCGGGGACATTTACGAGACGGGGAGTGTCAAAGCCCGAGACGCTGGTGTTTACGCTCTTAGACAAGGCGGCGGCGAGAGCGGCAGGGGAGGGTGAAATTAAAGGGACAATGGCCTTCGACCGCAAGGAGTTCGGTATGAACAGCGGCATCCCCTTCATCAAAATTGCCGACCGCGTCGAGGTTACTGTGAACCTGAAGGCGAAGCGCGTCAGCGGGCTTCCGTTGGTCTTAAAGGAGTAGCGGGGGAGGGCAATCTCCAGGGTGCCACCATGTTGTGCCTGAACTTTGATGATGGCTCAGCCGGCTTCGTTCTCCCTTTTCAACTTGCCTGTCACTTTTGACAATTGTTGTCGATGGCTTGTCGAGACACTCTCAGTAAGGTTTAAAAAAGGCCTCGCGATGTGCGGACAACCAATGAGGAGACGGCCCGATGGTTGCCACCCGGCAAAGGATTACGCCTAAATCAGCGCTATGAAACTGGATGCGAAAAGTCGCAAGGTGAAATTACCAGACAGAGTCGCCCAACGGGGCGCTCTTCCGGCGCTTGGAAATGTTTCCGTTGTCGCGCTTAGCTCGGTCGTCGCGGCCTATTTCTTCATGATCGTTTTTCACTGGCTGACCCTTTCGGCGCAAGCCGGGTCCGGCGAGCCTGCAAGTTCGAGCGCGGCATTTTCTCCCAATGGTTATGGCTTTACGACATGGCCGGCAACGTCTGGCAGTGGACTGCCGACTGGTATCGCCCTGACTACTACGCTCAACTCGCCAGGGTTGGCGGTGTGGCGCGCAATCCGAAAGGCCCGGAAACGCCGTTCGATCCCTCGGAACCTAACGACAAGAAAAAGGTGCATCGCGGCGGTTCCTTCCTTTGCACGGATCAATACTGCTCTCGCTACATGGTCGGCACGCGAGGCAAGGGCGGGGTGAGCACGGGAACAAATCACCTGAGCTTTCGTTGTGTTTCAAACAACGGTGTCAAATTACGTGCACGGAACACAGACTGAAAAGAGCTGGCTCATAAGCAGCCTCGGAAGAATTAAAGGATTTTGAGTTTCAGAACGGATACGGCGTTCGAGAAGAAATGTAGAAAAGGAGAACAGCGATGTTGCAAGAAATTCGAAAAGCGATTTCCAAAGTCGGCGTGGGTCTCGCGTTGGCAATGCTGGCTTGCACGTTGACGCCCGCGCAGGATGTAACCACCGACTCGATGCCCGGCGCTGACTTCACCAAATATCACACCTATAAATGGGTCCCCATCGATGGAGCGGTCCAGCCCAACCAGATTGTCGATGCGCAGATCAAGCAGTCCGTCGATTCCCAGTTGGCCGCCAAAGGCCTCACCAAGACGGATGGCGACAAAGCCGACCTTCTGATCGGCTACCAGATCTCCATCCAACAGGAAAAACAGTGGAACGCTTACGGTACGGGCGGGATGCGCTGGGGCGGCGGAATGGCCTCTGCACAGCAATCCACGATCAGCACCGGCACCCTGGTTCTCGACATGTACGACCCCTCCACCAAGCAGCTCGTTTGGACCGGGCGCGTATCCAAAACCCTCGATCCCAGCGCCAATCAGGGCAAGAAGCAGAAGAATCTCGACAAGGCCACGCAGAAGCTGTTGAAGAATTTTCCACCGAAGGCCAGTTAGTAGCGGTCAGATCTTGAGAACATCTCGGAGGACACTCATGAAAATCAATACATCGCGCGTGCTTCTAATCATGTTTCTGCCCCTCTTTGCTATTTCGGGGGGAACGTTCTTCAATCCTCCTGCCAAGGCTCAAGGCCCGGAACTCCAGGAACGCGTTGCGGAACTCAAGGAGTCGATGGTGAAAAACAAGATGTCTCTCGCCCAATACACCTGGGTCGAGCAAGTCAACATCAGCCTGAAGGGCGAACTCAAGAAGCAGGAACACTTCCAGGTGCGCATGGGCCCAGACGGCAAGCCGCAAAAGACTTCTCTCGATCCACCACCGGAACCGCCCTCCGGAGGCAGGCTGAAAAAGCACATCGTCGAGAAGAAAAAGGAAGAGTACAAGGAATACGCCGAACAGATGAAAGCTTTGGCGCAACAATACGTCCCGCCCGACAAAGAGATGATCCAGCAGGCGTATGCACAGGGAAACGTCAGCATCATTCCCGGTGGGGGCCTTCCCGCTGGCGAAATTAAACTGGTCTTCCACAATTATGTGAAGCCCCAGGACTCTATGACCTTGATCTTCGACAAGGCGCAGAAACAATTGCTCAGCCTGCAGATCGCTTCTTACATGGACGATCCCAAGGATGCCATGACGCTGACCGTGGAATTCAGCCGCCTGCCCGACGGCACCAACCATGTCACCAACGTGGTCATGAACGGAGTGAGCAAACAACTGAACATTGCCACCCAGAACGCGAACTACCAGCACCTTTGAGGCGCGAGTGCCGCCAACGGAGGGAGTTTGAGGAATGCCTGCGAACAAGGAATTGAGGAAGTCAGCAGGTTTTAACCGGTGAGGTCGCATCGCCGCGGAGAGCAGTCGTGAAAATGAAGGAGAGACGAAATGAGAAATAAAATGATGGTGCTACTGGTTTTGGGATGCATGTGCTTTTTAGCGGCCCATGCGCAAGCCCCAGCCAGCAAAGATAGTCAAACCGTAAGCGACCAGGATGTGAAGCTGTTGCGTCAAGACCTGCGGTCGCAGAAAAAGCAGTTGATCGCCGCGAATTTGACGCTGACGGACGCTGAATCCACGAAGTTCTGGCCGGTATACGACCAGTTCAGCGCGGAAATGACCACCCTCGGCGATCAAAAACTGGCGTTGATCAAGGAATACGCGAAGGGCTTCGGCTCTCTGACCGATGCGCAGGCGCAGAGCCTGCTCAACCGCTCCCTGGCGCTGGACGAAGCAGCGACGCAACTGCGCATCAAGTATGTGCCGATCGTTAATAAGGTTCTGCCGGGCACGAAGACAGCCACTTTCTTCCAAATGGAGCGCCGGATCAGCGCGCTGATCGACCTGCAAGTCGCGTCCCAGATTCCGCTGGTCCAGGAGCAGCACTAGGTTCCCTCCGCAGCAAGCGAGAGACACGGAAGGGCCCTGCATGAATACCATATTCGGGGTGCTGGGGCTTCCCTCTGCAAAACTCCAGAACGCCACTTGGGCCGTGCTGGAATTGGAGATGACATCATGGGCGAACCAACTCGCACTCTCAAGCAGAAGGCTTACCAGGGGTTGAAGGAGTATATTGCGATCTCCTGTTATCTCTGGCTGGTCTTCGGCTTGTTCGTCCTCTACCGGTCGGTCCTTTTGTCCGAGCGGATCTCCGTCGTCGCACACGGAGAAGCTCTGATTAACGCGCTGGCCCTCGGCAAAGTCATGCTGGTCGCCCAAGAGCTGCATTTCGCGGAAAAGTTCAAGGACAAACCTCTCATCTATGCGACTCTTTTCAAGTCTGTTGCCTTCGCCCTGATTTTGGGATGCTTCAAGATCCTCGAGGAAATTTGCATTGGCCTGTACCACGGAAAATCGGCTGGGCAAAGTATTGCGGAGGTCGGCGGCGGCACGCTGTACGGAATACTCGCGATGACGGCGATACTCGCCGTGCTTTTGATTCCCTTCTTTGCGTTCACGGAGCTGCGTGGCATCTTCGGTAAAGAAAAATTAGCCGGACTCTTCTTCACATCCGGCCATCTTCCCAGCGAATCTTCCTGAAAGATCCGGTGGTGCTCTTTGGAAGTTGTTTTGCCAACGCTCAGTCGATTCGATAGGCCGGGTGTTGCAGCGGGAACAGGTCAACATCACGGAGGAACCGCTTTGAAAAAGAAAATCGCAATATTCGTTGCTGCCCTGGCCGGCTTGGCCATTTTGGCGGTCGCCGGCCCGAAACTGGAGATGAGCTGGAAGAATCCCGGCTACTCCGGCGGCGGACAGTTCAAAAAGATTCTCGTGCTGGCCCTGAATGGGAAAGCGGCAAACCGCATGGAATTCGAGGATCGGCTGGTCGCGGCAATTACCCGGCCCGGGGGAAAGGCGTACCCCAGTTACGAGTTCATTATGCGTCCCGACGCGACCCCGATTGACATGAAGGATATGCGGGAACTCGTAAAGGAACAGAACTTCGATGCGATCGTCGTGGCTCGCGTCACCAAGCACGACACCACAACAACCTACGTGCCAGGCCAGGTCTACGCTCCTGTCGCCTATTACGGAACTTTTTACGGCTACTACAACACGCTCTATCCCATGGTGTATACCCCGGGCTATATGCAAACCGAACGAGTCGGCCAGGTCGAAGTCAACATGTACTCCACTGCAAAACCCGATGGAGAGCTGGTCTGGACGGGAATTACCAATACATTTGAAATCGGTTCGGTGATGAAAACAATCAATAGTCTGGTCAAGGTAGTGACCAAACAACTCGAGAAGGACAATATCATCGCGAAGCAATAAAAATAGCCCTGTGCTTCGCCACAATTCTAAGCGCACTGAAAAATAGCACGCTTCCCTGCCATGCCGGCTGTCCTGTCCAGGTTAGCCCTTCACCCTCGAGCGCCAAGAATCTCTCTGCAAGAACGCCCGCGCGGTATACCTATATATAAGGATGGAGGAACACGGACGTTTTCGCGACACCGTTGGTTCGGATTAGGCAGCCCGATCGTACCGGTGGTGTAACCCTCCCAGTCGCACATGAGAGAGGACGCGACCTGAGGCTATGGTGCGAGTTCTTCCGTCTGGCGTTCCCTTCCCCAGTCCGAGATGCATGCGGTCCTTGTGGTAGTAGCGAATGCGTTTCAAGTGGCGTTCGTCGACTGCGATGACGTGATCCAGGAGATCACGGCGGCAACTCCCTACCCAGCGCTCTGCCACTCCATTCTGCCAAGGACTTTCGAACGTAGTGCGGACAGGATGCACGCTCAGGGCTCGAACCGCTGCGGGCACTTCCAGTCCATACTTGGCATCACGATCAAAGATGACGAACCTCGGAGCGGATCCAAATGGAAATGCTTCTCGCAACTGCTGAATGATCCACATGCTTGTCGGATGCTTTGTGACATTGAAGTGCAGGATGCGCCGACGATCGTGACTGATGGCGAAGAAGCAATAGAGCACGCTGAAGGTGATCGTCGGAACAGTGAAGAAGTCCATCGCGGCAATCGCTTCCCGGTGATTACGGAGAAAGGTAAGCCAGTGCTTGGCCGGCTCCGGATCTCGAGGTGCCCGTTTCATCCAACGCGAGATCGTTCGCTCAGAAACATCAAAACCGAGCATCAGAAGCTCGCCATGAATGCGTGGTGCTCCCCAGGGTGGGTTCTCAACAACCATCCGGAAAATCAATTCTCGAACCTTCTTCGAGGTCTGTCGTCTCCCGATGGGCCGCCTGACTCTGGAGATCAGCTTCCAGTACAAACGGAATCCGCCCCCGTGCCAACGCACCACGGTTTCGGGCGTGACCGCAATCAGGGATTGTTGCCATCCGGACCAGAATCGCCGGACGGCGACCCAGAAGAGCTTGTCGAGCAAATCTAGTCTTGGCCGCGGGTGCCGACGCTTCATGACGGCGAGTTGTTAACGTAGCACCAGATTTTCGAGTAACAGGCGCCGACGGGCGCGCAAGAGGCGAACCAGCGTTCCTAGGCACAGGTCGATGAATCGAAACATGGCTAGTAGTTTATAACAGAGCACTGACGGGAGGGCGGCTATGTCATTGAGTTCACAGTCGGCCAGAGTTTTGGCGAACCACAGGAGTCGTTTCGATGCCTGTAGGTAGCAACTGGTCGATAAATCAGTTGCGACGGAGTCGCGCGACAGCGTGTTTGGCTAAAGTTTAAGGAGTCGCGCGGCATTGTCACCTAAGATCATCTTTCGTTGCGCGCTCGTGATATTTACCTCATCAAGAAAATGCACCGGCCTTTCGTATCCCATGTCTAGGCAATAGTCGCTTCCGATCATGATCCGCTCGGCACCCACCTCGCTGATCACGAACTCCATGAGGGATTTCGAGTGGACAACAGTGTCGTACGTAAACCGCTGCAGATACTTACTGGGAGCCTGTGGCAATTTCAATTTTTGGATTTCTGGCCGCACCTTGGCGCCGTGGTCAACCCGTCCGATCAGCATTAACAAAACTCCCCCGCCGTGCGGCAGAGTGACCCGAAGCTTAGGATGACGGTCCAGGACCCCGCCGAAAATAAGGTGACACGCCGCGATGGCCGTATCGAAGGGAAAACTGAGGATATTCGACAGATTAAACGGCGCGGTACGAGCTCCGCCGACGACCGTCAGCGGATGCAGGAAAACCGGAAGGTCCAACTCCTCAATGCGCGAAAAAATTGGCTCAAACAGCGGATCGTCGAGATCGCGTTGGTTGATGTTCGTACCCATGTAGACGCCGCGCATTCCTGGCAACTTGCTCGCTCGATTCAGTTCATCGATCGCACGATCCGGAAAGAGCATTGGCAGCGTCAGAAGTCCGAACAGCCGAGTCGGATATTCCATATGCGCGGCACTGGCCCCATCGTTCCAGGCGCGGGAGAGTTTGTGAGAGAAGTCTTCATCGCCCCAATGTGCCATTGGCCCGGTGAGTGACATCGCCTGCACCGCCGTTCCTTGTGCGTCCATGTCCGCGATACGCTTCTTCAAGTCCACGATATGGTAGGACAGCGGTCCCTGGAATCTCACTTCTGTCTTTATGTAAAAACCTTCTTCCGCCCCGCGATATTCCACATTGAAGCGGGGCCCCTCTGCCGCGAGCACGTCGAGATAGCCTTGCGGGAAATAATGTGCGTGGATATCGACCGGACCTACGTTGCTCACTTCATGGTTCATAATCAGTGATCTCCTGCAAGGTTATGGTCAACGAATCCGAATGTGGCACTTATTAAAATTTGAACCGACTTCGGTGGACAAGTCCGACCAACAAATTATGCGGATGATTCCGCGCAAAGAGCGCCACGGAACGGTTTTTCTAGTTCAAGCGCTGAATATTTAATCGATCGGCAAGTACATCCAGTCCCTTGCGAACTTCGGCATTTATCGGAACGCCATGGGCCACTCGCTCCGTGTAAAGTAGCCCGGAGCGTTCTCCAGGGAGGCGGACTTCGTCGAAGCCGGGAAGAGTTGGCGATGACTTCATCATTTCCCACACCTCGTCGACTTGCTGCTTGAAGGCCGTCACATCCGCGAATGTTGCGATATCCAGCGCCACAATAGCTTGCCCCGTATTGCTCGGGGTTTTGGAATCCTTGGTGTAGTTCACCACATCTCGCCCAAACGCAGCGCCGTTTAATGTTCCTGCGAGTAAACCAATCATCAACGCAAGGCCATATCCTTTTGCGCCGCCTACAGGAACGAGGAATCCCTCACTTGCACGCTTCGGATCGGTCAAAGGCTTACCTTGCCGATCGATCATCCAGCCTTCTGGAATCGGTTCGTTGCGTTGCGCCTTAAGCCTGATCTTACCCAACGCAGTGTTCGTAGTGGCCATGTCAAGTACGATCGAAGGATGGCGCTCACCCGGAACGGCGATAGCAATCGGATTCGTACTTAGTAGAACTTCCGTGCCGCCCCACGGCGGAAGAAGATTGGCGTTGCCCACGCAAACATACAATCCGATCATGTCCTGCTGCATCGGCATCCGCGCGTACAAACCAGCCGGGCCAGCATGGTTGCTGTGGCGCGTTCCGACCCAGCCGATACCGGTCTGGCGCGCTTTTTCGATAGCCAGTTCCGCAGCTCGTTTCATAACTAAGTGACCCAGCCCGTTGTCGCCGTCGATGAGTGCGGACCCGGGTCGGTCGGTTACTACGCGAATGTTGGGCCGAGCATTGACTCCGCCGCTTTCGATCTGCGTCACGTATTGCGGCAAGCGAAATACGCCGTGCGCGTCCCCGCCGTATGCGTCCGTTTCGGCCATTGCGGCCGCCACCTGCTTAGCATCCTTTGTAGGAATCCCAACGGCCTCCAGCGTCCTTGAGATGAATGCCTCAAGCTCAGCTATTGAAACGGGTGGATGGTCCAACGCGGCTTCGCTGCTTTCGCTCATGAGAACACCTCTAATTGGACTTCGGGGGCTCCAAACCGCTCTTCTTGATGGCAGCGTAAGCAGCCGGGGACGCAAGCCACTGGATGAATGCCTTGCCCGCCTCCGGATGCTTTGCCAGTGTCGGGATGCCCGCCGCAATCACGGTCACCCTCTGTGCCCCGGGAGGCAGCTCTCCTACGATGTCGATGCCTTTCACGGGAAGCAGTTCACTGACCTGTTGGAAGCCGATCTCCACCTCGCCCTTCGCGACCGCTTCGCCAACCGGGTTGCTCGCAATCATTCTAGTCTTGCCCTTGATCTGGTTAGCGATCCCTAGCGCCGGAAACAACTCGGTGGACAGATAGACGCCGCTGACGCTATCGGAATACGCAATCGATTTCGCTGCGAGTAACGTGCGCTTCAGCGCATCTACGCTGCTTATGTCCGGCCTGGGCGCTCCGGCCTTGACGGCCATGGCGATCTTGGACTGGGCCAGGTCGACACGACTGTCCGCTCGAACCTTGCCCTGTTGAATCAAATCGGCGAGTGCAGGCGCGGACATGATTACAACATCGATCTCTTCACCGCGTTCGAGGCGCATCGGAATGGCGCCATGAGTCGTTCCTACGGAGGCCCCAACCTCCGTCACCAATTTGGTTTGCGTGGCATGTTCATATTCGGGAGCCAACTCCCGATAAGCGGCCGTGAACGCCGCGGACGTCACGACCTTGATCTCATCCGCGCCCATCGTCGTAGCATCGGAAAAGAGCGTACAGGTCAAAGCCAAGGCTGCAGGGACGATGAAATTTCTGCGGGAAATCGATTTCAAGAGTTTCCTCCCTGCGCGCTTCCGGCGAAGCTAATCCCCATTTCAGTTATTGATAGCCTGCAAGTCCGGGGGACCATTCGCATTCTTACGATAAACACCTTAACTCCTGATTAACGCTGCCGGCTCAGATAGCTCCAATTCAGCGGGTTAGCTCCAAAACGCGACCTGCAAGTGTGTCCACTGCACGCCGCTGTGCATCACCGATTACGTGTGCGTACTTCTGCAAAGTGATACGCGCATCGCTGTGACGCATCTGACGCTGCGTGAGCACCTCAATGAATTGTCCGGATCGCGTCCGGGTTAGAAGATGAATTTGATCGCGAATTGAATCTGGCGTTCCGGAACGGTGGTCCT
>Ga0210406_10003297_pt1 | contig 17815 bp, 21 predicted proteins | sample IncBWC30MmetaG_FD_155454 | JGI IMG/M metagenome (GOLD analysis project Ga0210406, IMG submission 155454) | Forest soil microbial communities from Barre Woods Harvard Forest LTER site, Petersham, Massachusetts, United States - Inc-BW-C-30-M | ecosystem: Environmental > Terrestrial > Soil >... | reverse complement strand
CGAACGCGCGCGCCGAACGTAAGAAGGCACTCAAAGAAATTGCGGCGATCGCTCCGGAGCTCGTTTCACTCAAAACGGCGGCGATTCGAAAAATTCTGCTTCATGCCGTAGAAGAAATTTATAAACCGGAGGAAGTGGAAGAAACCGCCAGCGTCGGCGACGAAACAGATTGACAGCGCGAAGCCGTTGCCAAATCTTACGAGTTGCAGGGCAGCACCTCTAAAAAATTGCAAAACGAAAGGAGAAACCCGTGAGCAAAACAAATGGCGACAGCGCGCGCGCTGCTGAGAGACCAACTGCAGTAGAGGTATTTCTAGCGAAGGTGGAGACGGTTGCCGAAAACTTGCGTTCGCCGGATCGCAACGAACTCCTGACAGCTGCGAAGATTTGTCGCGCCGAAATGCGAAAGGGAAGTAACTCGCCGTGGCGAGAGTCCTACAAGCGATCGTGATAGGAAATCAAACTGGTACCTGCTCATTCTCCCAAGCGACAACAGTATCGTGAGAAATATACTCGGCAGCCCAGATTTGGCCGACGTACACATCGCAAATCCACAGAAGATCAAGTACGGCCCGCAACATTTCCTCTAGTTCTTCACGATCCGGAGGTGCCTGGCCTGCATGCACCAACTTGTTTCGGTACTCGACGGCCCTTTCCAATTTCTTGATTAGGTTGTTCGGTGGAGCGATCTTCTTGCCCAGGAGTTTTCCCTTAATTGGCAGCGAAGGAAGATACTTCCGCAACATCTTGCCTAGTGAAGGTGTTTGAATCTCATCAACGAGCCACTGGGCTTGTGGGACGAGAGTACCAATTAATTTTTTCAGGCCGACCTCGGCAGCAGCGACCCCTATGACCAACGCGCTTCGTGGATGCACACCCCTTTGGTTCCACGCTTCTCTGAACAGTTGGTGACCCAAGGGTTCTTCGCTCCGTTCGCTGACCAACCCAACTATTCGCTGTTCGAACTCAGGTGACGGCTCAATTGGTGTTGCTGGCAGGCCAAAAGTTATAGTGGCACTTCTGGCCATAGATATTTCAAGCCACGATTCTCCATCGTGTGAAAGATGCTCGCTCCGATGGCGAAGTGGATCGGCGGGGCCTTCAGACAGGCCCGACCTCCATCGCAAAATGGATACCGTTGACTCAGTGAGAGTAATCAGTGGGCCGAAAACCCGATCGATGACGGCAAGCAAGAGGGGAATTCTGCTCGCGTGAACTCCTTTGAAGTTTGCCCATCTACCGTCGAGAGGGGTGGACAGTGCTGCTTGAATTTCAGCGGCGCACCTTTCGTCCTCTATTTCAGCCGTTGTCGTGGCCACGCAGACCGCGTTCGCCGGAGGTTCTCGGCCATCCGAATGCTTCTTACTGAGATGAACAGCTGCCGCTATAGGCGAGTTGAACCGGAACTCGACTTCCGCGGGGTCCTTGAGATAGTCCCGAAGACCGACGACTTCGCAGGAAAACTTGAAAACCATATGAGCCCTTCGCTCCGATCGGGCCGCGCAGACCCCGGTCCTTCGAAAAATCCGAATCCTGCGCGCGCTCCGCGATCGCTATCGACGGGGGCGCATGCTCACGAGGAGAATTCCGATTCCGGAAATTCGACAAAACTAGTTGGCTTACGAATGTGCTTCGAAGTATTGCCTGATTATTCGTCCTGCCTGGAGGGATCTCGGACGATCCTCCGCCTTCGCTTCAGCTTCGAGCAAGTTCGCAACGTGCAAGGGCAACTCAACACGGACGACTCTCGTATTTTTGTCCGCGTAGAAGTTGTATCCGTCGCGTTCCGTTTTCGCAGGTTTCGATTTTGAAGTGCTGGACATTGGCCCCCTTTCGAAGTTAGGAAAAAAAAGGGTTCGGGCTTTCTCACGGCGCGCGCTTGGCGTGCGCGGCCTGGGCGAATCCCGCACGATCGCGATCCTGGACGCAGGGAATCTTCATCCGAGGGTTTCGCGCCCCGCAAATCGCCCCTAATTGAAAAATCTGCATCCTGAGCGCGCCGCGATCCGTGATCGCCGGTTTGCTCGCGAGGAGACTCCGATCGTTGGGAGTTGGGAAAGTTGGGAAGTTGGGAAAAAGTTGGGAAAACCACTTTTGCGGGTGTGATTCTGTTTCGCCGGAAGTGAAGAAAAGCCGCATAAACATTGGCGAAAATATGGCGGGGACGACGAGACTCGAACTCGCGACCTCTGCCGTGACAGGGCAGCGTTCTAACCAACTGAACTACGTCCCCGCTGATTGTTTCCAATAACTTACGAGCATTTTAGGAATGCGCATAAGTCACTGTGTCACTTTTTGTGTCAGTTTCGGACTTCGAAACGGAGAGCTGACTGCCAGCTTCAATCAGCCGCGTCGCCGTGGCAAGATCGCGCTCATCGGTAATGTTGTACCGACGAAACACGCTCGCCGTTTTGTGACCGCTGATTTTCATGGCAACTGAATCGTGAACGCCTCGCCGTGTCATGTTCCGAATCGCCGAGCGCCGAAAGTCGTGAAGGTTCAACCCCACATAGCGGTTGTACTCTTCGCCGTTTTTGCGCTTCGCCGGTTCGAATCTTCCGAGCCCGGAAGACACGCACAGATTGTACCATTCTTCCCTAGGGTCGCAAACATGGCTGCCAGCAGGTTCGCGAGTAAAGACGTAGTCTTCGGCCTGCTTGCCGCGCAGACATTCGGTCATCAACTGGAAGACTTCCGCAGTCATGCTGATGTTTCTCGCGTCGCCGTTCTTGGTGTCTTCGGCGTCGAGCCTAATCATGCGCTCGATAAGGTCCACCTGGCGCACCCGGAGGTGGAGCATCTCGCCCTTTCGAAAACCAAAACTGTATGAGCAGGCGATCAGGCAGCGAAGCCACAAGTCTTTCGCGTTCGCCGAGAGCGTCTTGTACTCCGGATCCCCGATAAATCCTTTGCGCGGCGCTGCCTCTTTCAAGCGGTCAGGAAATGCGGGGACCATCGTCACCATTCGGGGAGTGACCTTGGTTCCCCTAATCAGCATGGCGCGCAGCGTCGCCAATTCTCTGTTGATGGTCCCGTTCGCCATGCCCGCGACGCGCCGCGATTCGATGTACTCCTCTATGAGTGCGGTTGAAACGTCCGGGACGGCAACGTTCGCAAACTTCGGTTTCAAATGATTCCACGCAATTTCTAACCGGCTCGCGTCCGTCTTGCCCTTGTTCTGATAGTTGCGGACGTAGATCGGCCACAAGTCGGCGACGGTGACTTGCTTCGGCTTTTCCGGCCGTGCTTTCCAAGGCTCATACGTGCCGATGTCCACCTGTTTCATAAAATCTAAGCGTCTTCGAACGCACTCTCGCACATCAGTGACGCCGCTGATGCCTACTCGCCGTCGGGCAATGCTGCCATCTTTGAGCGCGAAACTAGCAATGATGGAGTTTCCACGGTACGTCAATCCACGCGGCAGTCTTTCTTTTTTCGTCATGGCTATGCCCCCAATCCATTGGACAACTCCCTGCGAAGCCGGAGTATGTCGCGCTCTGTATCCAGTCGAGTGATGAAGTCGTCTGCATCCGCTGGCCGGTAGCTGTAAAGCAGTCTGCGGTAGATTCTCGCTAGCACTGCAATTCCTTGTCTTGGTCCTAGATTCTCAACTCGCGGAGCCGATTGGTCGGTCAGTCGAGCGACCAGACTTCCTTCTGGTAACATTTCGTTAGCCATGATGCGCACCTCCATTGTGCGTTTTATGGTTAGGGGTGCGGGCGGTGCAGATACACCCTCGCATCCCGTTTGATTATTTCGAGCCCTTCCAGCGCGTTCGCGCGGCCTTCCTCGCAATCTGTTTCCGGCGCTTGGCGGTCAACGCCTTCTTTCGGGCTTTGCCTCCGGCCTTTGCCAGCTTGCGAAGGTATGCGGCTACGGCGTCTTTGGGCTTCATGGGAATAAGATATGCTTGCCGGGTAAGTAGGTCAAGGCGCGAAATGCAATCATACAGACGAAGAGTAGTCTGTATGATTTTGCATTTTGCCGTTGACAGGGGAAACTTCAGGGGTGGCTTGCGGATCTTGAGAGGGTTTTGTTACACGCTCTTATTCTAAACCTCCTGTTCGGCCAGCTCCTCGCGTCGATTCGTTCTTCAAAGGTTGCCCTTTTTTTTCTACTTCTCACTTCGTTGGGTGGTCGCGTTTTAGAAACGCTTCCAAGCTGGTCTTCGGGATGAGCGTCTTTCCGCCGATCTTACGGCGGACGAGTTCCTTCCGGCGGAGCAAGTTGAAAATTGTATTCCGCGAGACATTCAAATAGGCGGCTGCCTGCTCCGGAGTCCACAATGCTGGTTCCGGCATCCAGATCGGGTCGGTCGTCGCCAAGCTCATTCGTCGCTCTTCGCATTCGAAAATAGAGTTTTCTCTCGCTCGTCGTACTCGACTTTTCCCCTGGCGGACAGGTACAGATTCTCTATGACATAGCAATTGCCGTGCCCGATGGGGTACCGCTCCGCGCCGAAAATCAATGCTTTCTTCGATTCCATTCCGGTGCTCAAGATCGGCTAAGTTGCTCTGTAGTTTCGGTGTTTTGTCGCTCTAGCGACCATGCTCCTGATTGCTGTCCCCTGCTGGGGCAGAGTCTGGTGTATGCGGAGATGGCAGACCCTTCAGTTCCGCCATTGCTTTTGTGACGGTGCGTCGAGCGTAATCTTGGGGATTGGGCTTGTCGTAGGCGCGGAATTCGGCGATGTTGCGAATGATGTCTTCAGGGATTTCACCACGGGACAGGGCCCGTTTGGCGTAAGCCCAATCGCGTTCGGATTGGCTCAATTCCCTGGGCTCTGTTGACGGCGGCCCATTTCGGTGGCCTGCGGATGCCGCGAACCTATCTTGCGATTGGTTCCATCGGGCAGGTCCAGCGTCTACCGGTTCGGTGCGGACTTTGAAATCACGCGGATGGTAAGTCTGCCCTGTTTGGGAGTGCACTTTGACGGTGAAGTCTTGTTCGTACTTTTTGTTTGCGAAACCGGGGAGCCGGAGGACTCTTGTAGAGTCGGTGGCGGCGGGATCGCCGTCGAACTGTGCCGTTATGGCGTGAAGCATAGATTCGGCTTGGTGTGGCGTCATTCCTTCGACTTTCCAAATGACTTGGAACTTGTCCGGCGAAGTGTTCAAAACGTAGCTCGGCTTTGGCACGAGGTCCGACTGCTCGATGGTAGCTAAGGATTTTGTGCCCTCATGGTCGAGGTCTACGTAGAGATGCCGGATCGCCCAGATGTCATCCTTGGTCCGCGTGTGGCTTTCGGGCTTGAGTGCGTTCATGCCGATATAGATATCGCAGTTTTCTTTCTCGTTCTTGTAGTGCAGCCAATCCTGAAACGGAATTGCCGCGATTTTGTCCGCTGTACTGATGCGCTGGACGGTTTCGCCGCGGCCACGCTTTCGGACGAGGACGGCGACGCGGTCCGATGGGTGAAAGTTCGCCCGGATGTAGTCGGGCGCGGTCATCTGTTTCTCGTCTGGATTTTGCATGGGGCTCACGACTTTTCTCCTTCGTTCAGATAGACGCTGGAATAGTTGAAGAGATCGATGTCGGGGTCGTATCCATTGAGTTCGATTACTTCGGAAATGAATCTGCGTCCCGGCCGGCGTTCGATGTGGATCACGACGTTCAGCGAGTCGCCGATGTTGGTCTTGATGGCGCGATAAGGCAGGTCAATGTCGCTCTGCAGAACGCAGCTCGTGAAGCGGGCTAAGCCTTGCCTTGCGGAGCTTGCGTGAATAGTCGAGAGAGTACCGGCGTGCCCTGTATTCAGCAGTTGGAGCAAATCGAAAGCTTCGCCGCCGCGAATCTCACCAAGCATGATGCGGTCGGGCCGGTGCCGAAGAGCCGCTTTTAGAAGATCTCGGATCTCCACCGCTGGCAGGCCGTTCTGCGCTCGCCGGGCTTCGAGGCGAACCAGATTCGGGTGCGCCAGCCGAATCTCCGCCGTATCCTCAATGAGAAGAATTCGTTCATCATGCGAGATACGCCAGGCGAGGATATCGAGCAGCGTGGTTTTCCCCGACCCTGTACCGCCACTGATCAGGATGTTCTTACGCTCAAGGACATAGTCGACGAGACGATTGGCTAATGTTTCGTCGAGGGCTTTGGTCTCAATCAGGTGGTGCATGTCAACGAAAAGGTGATTGAACTTGCGGATGGTCAGCGTGACGCCATTCAGGCTGCAGGGTGGAATGACGGCGGCGACGCGGCTGCCATCGGGCAGGCGCGAATCGAGAATGGGTTTTGATTCCGAAATGTCGTCTCCCAGGCGGCGGGCGATGTTTTTCACCGCGATCATCAAGGCTTTCTCGTCTAGAGAAATGCCTTTCTCTTGCTGCAGAAATCCACGCCGTTCGATGAACACCCGGTAAGGACCGTTGATCATGATCTCGCTGACCGAATCGTCTCGAATCAGGTGCTCGATGGGTTTCAGGAATGGAAGAATCATTTCGAAGCCGCTCATTACAAGGCTCCTTGCGCTAGTTGCTTGAAATAGCTTTTGTTGGGATTGTTGAAATAGGGCTTGAGATAGCAAAAGCACGGTGGCATGGGGTTGAGGCCGTCGTATGCGATGACAATGGATTGCGCGTTCTTCAGCTCGGTGAACGTTTTCATGTCGAAACGGTAGTCGGACTGGAGGTAGTAGCTCTTCGAGGCAGTGATGTTGGCCTTGTCGGAGGTAGCCTGGCCGGTGAGAAGACTGATTTGCGCGTCGTGGCCGCTCTCGGAAATGTTGTAGCTGATCTTGAGCTGGTCTTCCTTGCCGCAAAGCTCGCTTGCCGTTTTGGCGGAGAAGTCGTCAGATGTTGCAAAGAAGATCTTGGTGCGGAAGGTTTGCATGAGGGTTCGCCAGCTTTCTCCTGGGAGCGTCGATCTCAGCGAGCTGATGCTCTGCGTGGCGACGATGGGACGGTGGTTCGGTTGGCGCGATAGGCTAAAGAACTTTTCATCGCCGATCGGCTCGTTTTCGCCGACCGTAGCGAAGTGCTGGTATTCATCGCAGAGAAACAAGACCTGGCGGAAGTACTTGTCGGTGTTGGCCTCGATGGCTGGGATGCGGTTCAGGACGGCGCCTTCAAAATCGAGCTTCAGCATCACGCCAAGGGCTTTGGCGAGACCGGGGTTCAAGCCGATGGGGAAATTGAGACAGCAAACCTTGCCGGTTTCGATGAGCCAACTGAAGGAGGGAAGTGGCTTGCCAAAACGGTAGTCGGCGTTGGCTTTGGGGTCGTAGCATTCCGGTGGCGGGCAGAAGGTCCTTTTCACAACCGGGTTGTCATCGAAGAGGGAAAGGAAAACGGATATGCCTTCGACGACGGAAGTCCGCAGCTTAGGCTCGATGCGTCGCCAATCGTTATAGAACCAGCGCTTAACAGCTTGCAGTTGTTCCTGGCGATCGGTATCAACCTTATCGAACCCGGCTTCGCTAAGGCATTCGAAGTCAATGGATTTGCTCTCCAGGAATCGCCTCGCTCCCGGAGTGTCGATAGCGCGAAACATCTCAAGGGATTCATCCTGGATAAACTCGAAGAGTTTCAGCTCCGAGATGTGAACGCGGCAGTCCGGCGCAGAAACAAGTAGGAAATAGCGTTCTTCAAGACGCCGCTCGGCGTCTTGGATCTTCTTCTCCAGAATATCCGGCGAGATAGCGCACTCGTAGACATCGAAAAGGGTCACGTAGTTATAGGCGATCTTATGCAGGAGGATGATGAACTTGATCAGATTCGTGTAGGCCTGCTGCCAGAACGGTTCTTTGCCCTTGCCGAAGAGGTTGTTTAGGAGCGAAGCGATGCTATACGCCAAGGCGTAGGCATCGAGGTCGTTCTGGAAGGGGTTGTAGCGGTATTGCGACCCGAGGCCGATCTCGATGTAATCTTCCACTCGTTCGTGTTTAACTAGGATCTCTTTGATTTTTTTGCAGAAGTCACCTTTCACTTCAAGAACGAGGCCGCCGATCCTCTTCTCTTTGTCGTCCGCTTTGTAAGCGAGAATCTGCTCGGCGAAGGGATACATGGAGCAAGTGGTTTTGCCACTCCCAATTGCGCCAAAGATGGCGATTCCAGTGAAGAGCCCGCGTTCTGGAATGATGAGCCAGTAAGGGTCTTTCGCGGGTATGGGTTTACGAGGGTTATGAATCTCGCCGATGACCAACGAGAGGGCAGTGCGCTTGCGCGGGTCGGGATAGGAAGGCAGCCGGCCTGGTCGGAGGCGCTTGGGAATCTTGAGAGCAAAGATGTACAGCCCGGAGAACAGAATCGAATAGACGATGTAAGGGGTTGTGTAAAGAAAAAGGACGTAGGTGAACTTGAAGCCCTGAAAGACGGGCCGCGCCCAGAGAAACATGAGTTCGAAGAAGAGGTTGTCCTCGGGGAAAGGCATCCTTATATAAAGGAACAGCCCGGTGGCTGCCGCGAACAGACAGGCCAGGAAGTTCTTGGAGTTCAGGACGCGCTGGATCATGCCATCCTCCGGGCTGTGCCCGCATCGTTCGCTGTCTTAGCTGGTATGGTGGTCTTCCGGCTGGCACGCCACTTCTTGTACTCTGGGTCCCTCGACAAGAGCTTCTTGAGGACGTAATTGGTGACGTGGTCTGGTGTGCATTCGATGAAGCTGGAGTAATCGTCGAGCAGTTCGCTGACAGGCTGTTCGAGCTTGAGCGAGCGGCTGACTAGTTCGGGTGGTCTCTTGATGTAAGCCATTTTCTCCTCCTGTGGTTCGCTGGGTGATTCCGAAATCCTGGACGCGGCCAAATAAGTCACGCGCTGCGCGTGACTGAGGCGGGAGCGACCCCACAGAAACCGTGACGCACGGCGCGTCAAAGGGTGGGGTCGCTCCCGCCTCATCCGAATTTGGCCGCGTCTTTTCGGGCTTTCTCTTACGGGGTATCTCGTGTCGTTCCACATAGTTGGCTTCACCCGGGAGGTGAAGCCAACAAAATCTACTGGTGAAGCGGTGGGGTGAAGGTCGCTTCACCGTCACGGTTTTGGGTTTTCACTGTGAACTGGTTTTCTCCGACAAGGTACGTTGCGAATTCCACCTTGCGGTGAGGCGAGGTTTGTGTAAATTCGCCGCGAACGGCGTCGGCAGTCATTTGTCCCGAAGACCACGCGGAATAGAGAGCCTCGAATTTATCCCCGTGAAAACGCCTTGTTGCCTCGTTCAACCATTCGATCTCGTCGTTTGAAAACAATCCGAAACGTTTCATCTCCCATGCATTCCGAAGGCGGAAATAGCGGAGGATTTCGCCGGAGATGTCACCCGCAAACGCAAGCAATACGCGTTCGGAGAAACAGCGCTCTGCGCGGGCGAAATTGGCTGGACGATTCGCTATATATAGGAAGCGGAATCCGTTCAATTGCTGGAAGAGTGGCTGGTATGCGTGCAAATGGGTGACGAATCCCGCAGTGCTCGCCTGCCCAGGGTCCACATAAGAGAACGTGACCACAGGTGAGGAAGAGGCGGGTGAGTCGTCTAGAAAAAGCGGATATTTATCCACGAAGTAGCGGAGCGTCGGTTCGGTGCGGGAAATGCCCAGATATGCCTTGGTGGGAAGACTTCTCTTTGGCACGCTCAATTGCTCGCAAAAATAGCGCAGCTTTTCTCGCTCGGTTTCGAGATAGGTGTACTGCTGATTTGCAAGAATGAAATCGAGTAACACGAGCCGGGTCGCGACGAATTCCAGCAAGTGGCGTCGACGGTTGCGGAGATTTTCCTTTCCAATTTGGTGGTAAAGCATTTTGGAAAAGAGATGAAAGACACGTCCGACGCCACGGTACTCGCGCCAGCAGGCATGTCCACGGCTTTCCAGTTTTTCACCGAACTTGGTGGAGCGCTTGCCCCATTGGACGCCGGCAAACGTGAGGAACTGGCGAGGGGCAAAGTAACCCGAATGCGTTGCGACAATATAGAGGAAGCGGGCTTCGATCTCTGTATAGCCGAGGGCCTGGAGAGCCGCGATGTCTTCGTCCCGGATTCTCATAAGGTCAAGATCTCCGCAGTGATTTCATGCTGATCGAGAATACGGCGCACTCGATCGGCATCACTCGGCGACGCATAGAGCGAGAAGCCGGCGCGTGCTTTTTCGGCGATTTGGCGCGGATGGTAGTTCTCGGTGGTTAGCTCCAGGTCCACGCGGCCCATGTCTCCCTCGCGGTTTTCGTACTCGATGCGGAGGTCGGGCACGGGAATCTTGTTGCCGACGACCTGGAGGCCATGGCGGGCGGCGATCTCGGGCCGGGACTCGGTGCCGAACCTGGCGAAATCCCGGTTGAGTTTCCTCTTCAATTCGTAATCGAGAACGACGCGGAGGTTCCTGCCGCCCTTGTCAAGGATTTTTCCGGCCTCTTTCTGATACAGCTGGTAGAGATCTGCATCATGGTTCGCTTCTTTCGGTTTGACGAAGCCGTGGTAAGTCGATTGACCCTTGGGAACAAGCCGGTTGGCGCGCATCAACCGGTGTCCGGTTTTGGTGAGCGTCAGCAATGCGCGGGGATTGGCATCTGGTCCCTCGAATGTTCCACATCGCACGAGCCCTTGTCGGATGAGGTTGCTAACGTCTTGCTGCATACCTTCCCGATCGTCTCGATAGCTGTGCTTGGCGAGGTCGTCTGTGGCGATAACGCGGAACTTAGCGAGATTGCTCAGAGTGTGCACCTGCGACGACCGCAGCTTGTGGGCGCGGTCCCGTTCGTAAAGCACGCGGCTGGAGCCTGGAGAGCGGGGGTCCTTCGGAAACGGATCGCGTTGGCTTTGAGAGTCCCGGTCGAGGTGAATGGGACGGTCTGGGTTTCGGTCCTGTTCCTGATGTATCGTCTCCCTCGCAGGAGATTGTCCGCGCGTGCCACTTACGGGCTCGCGGGCATCCTCAAGATCCGCGGGTGTGAAGTCACGGGACATGTCAGTGCTGCTCCGCGTCTTGAATTGGGGTTGGTACAGGCGCGTGGCCGGAGATGACTTGCCTGTCCAAATGCGAGAGCTTGCGGCCAGTGTCTTTGAGGAAGAATTTGCGCTGAATGACGTAGACGGCGGCGAAGACATTTGCGAAGAGGATAGCCATCCATCCCAGAATGAAGGTGCCGTACTGGTGGTAGAGGATGAATCGGTACGGAATAAGGAACTTCAACTCGCCCATCAGCCAGAAGGCCAGGGCAAGAAGAATGGAAATGGTAACGATCAGTGCGTTGGCAATCATTTCAGACCTCCAGAGTGGTGTGAGGACTCATGCGAAGCTACGTGAGAGACCCGATGGCTAGCGCCGGACGATTGCGGCAAGGGGCGCGGAGTTGGCCCCTGGGGTGGGAAAACTTCGTAGACATACCTTTCAAGGGCAGCGGCGATGTTGTACGCGAGGGTAATGCTTGGCAGAAAGCGCCCTTTCTCGATGGCGTCGATGCACTGGCGATTGACGCCTACACGGGCCGCGAGATCGGTTTGCGTCCAGTGTTTCGTTTTTCGGAGGAGTTGAACACGGTTTTTCATTTGAATGCCTCGTCTTCACGGAAGTAGGTGATCGTCAACCCCAAAGGGTTGATGGGAATCAATTCATTCGGCACGCGGCTCTTGAAGAGGAAAACGAAGTTGGCGGTATAGAGATCACGCTTGAGTTCACTGTGGTCGGCGGTGGAGTAGTAGACAAGAAAGAAATCGACGCGTGCACGGAATGGCGGAGTCTGCATCTCTTCGAGCGCGACTTTCTTCACTTCTACGTCGGTCTCTGGAGCCGAAGAGTTCGTGAGAAATTTCCTAACGATGTCGCCTTTGCGGTAGGCATCGAGAATGCCGTCGGCAAGCTTACCGTCGAGGAAGTAGAGGGACTTCGAAAAGTCATCCTGAATGGTGTAGCGGTTGCGGCGATAATAGAGTCCGCAGAACTGCGAAAGAAAGTATTTGGCCTCCGCGTCCTGCGGCTTGTACTCAAGGTTGTGATAGTTAATGGCTTCAGCGCGGCCGAGGTCGTCAATGCGGATCACAAGGGGGCGAAAATCTTCAAAGGTTTTGATCGTCTTCAAATCAAGAAGCAAGAGGCCCGCAGCAACGACGGAGACAAGCGTCAGAGCGATTTTCAGATATGTGTTCGTCACCATGGGGTCACCGTATTGTTCGAGATAGAGCCGCTTGGCATCGTGGAAAGTACGGTCGTCACTCATGGCAGGAGGCCTCCGACGATGCCGCCCGCAATGCCGGCGGATGACCCGCCGGCAGTGCCGCTGAAGATGTGGTTAGTAAGGGCAGGTATTTTCAGGAGGGCATAGATCGAGGCAAAGAAGGTAATGAAGAGAACGGGGAAGGCTTCAACGAGTTGGACGGTCGAAATGGCCCCCTTCGGCTGAAGGTCCATGATTCCGAGGATTAGATTCGCAATGATGTACACAACGGCAGCGGCGATGACCTGGTAGAACGCATATTGAATGAAACAGCGAAACCACCCCCAGAACAGCCACTCCATTTTCGGGACGATAAAGAAAGGTATGAAGACCGGACCCACAAGAACACAAACAGCGGTGGCGATAAATCCGAAGGCTATGACGACGATGGCGATGGCTTGAGCTGCAGCAAGCAGGATGATGATGATCACGTAGATGGCCGTTCCCAGGACGTCTGCGATACCGGGGGAGTCCATGCGGGTCTCAAAGTCCGCAATTCTCTCTTCCACGGTTTGAAGTTCGGTCTGATTGATTTTGTTGGCAAGAAACTGGGATTCGTCAGTAATTAGGTTATGGAAACTGGTCCCCACACCCGGAATGGGTGTGCTGTAGTAATTGACCATTGCGAAGCCAAAGCTGACGGTCAGGAGAAGACTTGCGAAGTTATCGAAGTGGAACGCCTGTCTGCCGCCAGCAGATGAGAGAGCCGATTTAACTCCGAACCAAACGACAAGGATTGTGGCGAAGGCGCGAAAAAGGTTTTGCCCCATCGCGTCGAAGAAGCCGAGATTCTGCGTGAGCAGGTTATTGATGGCCTGAAAAACAAACTGCAGGTAGTCCATGGTGATAGCTCCTTCGACGCGACGAGTAGATTGCAGTCCGGGTACTACGGCATCCGGAAGTTCTGAAGTGAACTGGTTAAGGTGCTTGTGACTTGCGAGAGGTTTACGGAAAGATTTGCTTGCCGGGAGATGTCGACGTTGATCGCGTTTGTGGTGGCCTCGCGCCGCTGCTTGGCGAGGATGATTTGCTGCTCGAGCAGCGACGCCAGGAGCTTGTTTGAATCCTGGAGCGTGCGTAGCGTCAGGACTCCCGCGGCGTTGATTTTGTTCAGTACGGAGACTTCGCTATTGAGATCGGAGTCGTTCGAGAAGGAGTCTTGTTCCAGGTTTGCGATCTGTGTCTGGATGTCCTGGGCGCTGCCCCGGATAGACCCGATGGTCGCCATTGCGTTCATGTTCGCGCCGTCCGCGAGTTCGACGGAGGCATATTGGGACTGCACGCGGTCCAGCTCAAAAGGATCCATGCCTGAGAGGTGATCGGGGCTGTACGGGAGCAGTTGGGTTGTAGACTTCTGGTAACCGGTGTTGATCGTGGAAAGCAGGCCGGAGTTGATGCCGTTAATCCAAGAGCCGGTATTTCCGAAGGTGTTCAGCGAAGTCACATTTCGCCATTGCGAAAACACCGCGCGGTAGCGCGCGGGCATTTTTCGGATGAATGTGGCCATCTGCCTGGCGAGGTTGAGCTGATTCGTGATCTGGGCGTAGCTCTTTTGCAGTTGAGTGAGGTGCTGTTGAAGTTGCTGATAGCGAAGCAGCGCGTTTTGGAAGTTGGTCGGGTCGTACACGATCCCGCTCCCAAATTGCGCCGAAGCGGTACCAACGCACGAACCCATGACGAGCACAAAGAGCAAAGCTTTTCTTTTCATCGCACTTTCATCCTTTCCTTCTTGCCTTCAGAGATCGGAAGGCATCTTGTGGTTGAGGTAATCGGGCAACGCGAGATCGCCTGCGAGATAGACTTTGATTCGGTGGCCTTCGCGGATGGTCACCGTGGGCATGATGTTCAAGAACTTCTCGAGGATTTGCGCGGAAGACTGCGCGGTGCTTTGTGCGAATCCCTGGCGCATGAGGTCGGCGCCTGACGCGTTGAGGGAGCCAGCGGTCCCGGTCTCTGCGACGGCTCCGAGAGCACCAACGGCCAGCGACACCCCAAAGATGCGGAGGTAGTGGTTGTTGACCTGATCCCGCACCCCGGTGTCACCGACCTGGTTGAGCCCCTTGAATTGAGCGAGGCTGACGGAATACCCGTCCGGCATGAGCATGCGATGAAACACAACCGCTAGACGTGTCTGGCCGAAGGTGTCCACCTTCTTCGTTTCACCCAGCAACTTCGCGCCTGCGGGGATCAGTAGATGCTGGCGGTCGTTGGAATAAACATCGGTTGAGAGCAGGCACTCGACGGGGCCTGCGAAGCCTCCGTCGAGCCGGTTGATGAGGACGGTTTCGAGGATGGTTCCTTCGAATAGTACGTAGGTTTTTCCTGCCGCCGCGTTGGCCGCGTCAGCGGATGCGGCGGCAGGTCTTTTTGTTTCCTCCTTTCGATTCTTGGTCGTTTCCGCGGAATCGGATTGCGTCGTCGGTGACGACGGGGTGCCCGGCACCGGAGAAGTCAGGTTTGGCTGCGTTTCGTTCAGAGGTTGAGCTATCTGAGCCGTGTCGGGCCATGAAGGGACCGAAACGGGAGCGGCGGGAGCGGGTTCGTTTGCCGGGGACGGAGCACTCGCCGGAGGTTTGCGGTAAGTCAAAGCCACATTGGAGGCGAAAAGTGATACGTAGGCACGCCTCTTCCGCTCTGCCTTGATCGGGTCTTCCTCCGGCCGCGCTTCGCCCGTACCACCGGCACCAGGTTGTTGAGACTGCGAGTCGTGTGTGGCGGTGCCGACTAGCCTGGCCTGCTTCGCGAGTGCGTCCTGCGCGACAAGTTGTTGCCGCTGTAAATCCTGAATGCGGTTCTGCATCTCGGCAATCTTGGTTTCGTTGACTTCAAACGGTGCCTCCATGGGCGCGGCGGGCGGCGCTGCTTTGGCTGGCGTTGGCGGCTTCTTGCCCCCGGTCAGCCACATGATGGCGACCATGAGAAACGCCAGTCCGATGAGGAGCCATGACTGGACGTTTCTAGGTAGAAGGCCTTTGGGTTTCTGTGCTCTTTCCTGGACCTCGGCGGGTTGATTTGGTTGGTTCATTGTTCTCCCTCAGTTCCCGGCCACATGGCGCGCAAACGGCAGCTTCTTCTTGCCGATAGCCAAGTAGCCGGTGTCGATGATCTTGGGTGCGATGTAGATGCCGTTCTCGAACTGGAAAGAGATCAAGTTCGGCTTGCCGTCCTTGATTTCATAGAGCGCGGGCTTCTCCCGTGCGGCGCACTTGACATAGGTGAACGAATCGTCGTGGTAGATAGCGGAGACCAGGAATGGGTCGCGGCCCGCTTTCGAATCGAGAGGGTAGTCGAACTGGAGTTTCGTGGCGTAGCTGGAGCGGAAACGGTTCACCTCTTCGGCGGAGAGAGCTTGCGCCGCACGGACTTGATCGGCGGCTTGGGAGCGGAGCGTTTCGAGTTCCTTCTTGTACGCCTGGGCCTCCCCTGCGCTTACATAGCCGCGCAAGCCCGTGTTCGCCGCGCTACCTGAGCCCTCCTTCGGCTCCACGAAGAGCTTGAGATCGGGGTCAGCGTTCGGCTGGTTGCTGATTTCGGTCAACAGGAACGAGTAGACGTGACCGCTCGCGGTGATGAGGTTCAAATTGCTGCGACTGCTGGCCTTGGCAGGATGGACGTAACAAAGGTTGTGCGCACCGTTGATGACCCAGAATTCCCTGTCGCCCGTGGTGAAATCGAGAATCTCCTCGTTTTCGGGCAGGACGATGAGTGTTGAGAACCGGAGCTTGGCGAGGATCGGGACAATGTCTTCCTTCGAATACTTCACGACGCGCGCCGCTGCTTCCGTCGCGGCGTGCGCCGGCATGGCAATTGTTCCGACAAGACAGAGGAAGACGAGACTACCGAAAAAAGACGTTAACCTTGTGACGCGCTTCATTGTTTTTCTCCTGAGGTGGATTTGTTTTGTGACAACTACATTGCGAAGAGCCGCAACGAGAACGGGCGACCGGCGCGAGCGGAATGACCGAAGAGGCCGCGCAACAGGAACGCGGTGCTAAAGGCAAGAACAAACCAGGTCAAAGCAAAGTAAAGCGGAGGTACGACGGTCGCAAGAAATGCGAGGATCAGGAAAGATCCGACGAGACTGGGTACGATGAAAATCCAGAAGATGAAACAAATCACAAACGTTCTCATGGCTTCACCCCCGCGAGCACTTCCAATCCTTTGTCAAATCCATGGGTGTCAAAAGCTTCCTTACGCTTCTTGTTGTCGAACGGATCGTTTGTGTAGAGCCAATAGCTCTTGGGATCGACGTTGAGATTCGCGACCTTTGCCAACTCCGGCGTCTTAATCAGGAATTGCTGCTTGGGGATAAGGCCCGAGATGAGCTCGACTTCGGTTTCGTTCAAGTGAAACTGCCGCCGGTAGAGATCACGGTCCATGTCCGGGTTGGCGAGGAAAATCTTCGTAGCACAGCTTTCGATGATTACGTCGAGGATGTCCGAGCGCTTGAGCTCATCGAGCGACTGCGTCGAGAGGACCATGGCGGCGTTGTGCTTGCGCCAGGTCTTAAGCGCTTCGACGACGTATCGTTGAATGCTTGCGTTCTTCAAAAACACCCACGCTTCGTCGATGAAAAAGGCTTTGAAGACGGATGAAATTTGCCGGTCCGCGATAACAGCACTAGCGCGATGCAGGATGTAGAACAGCAGCGATTCCAAAAGTTCCGGGTACTGGCTCATGCTCTGGAAGTCGAAGCACTGAAAGCGCGAGAACGAAATCGTGTCTTCGGCGTTGTCGAAGAGGAATCCGAACTGGCCACCTCGGGTCCATTTGGCAAGACGGCTCGAAATGTCGTTCCCCAGCGTGTTCGCTAGAACGCCCAGCGTGCGCAGCGCTGGGTCCACTGCATACAGGTTTTCGACTTGGTGGAAGAGGTCGCGCTCGCTGGCAGGGTCGAGTTCGCCGGTCCTCTGCCCCTGGATTAGCACTTTCAGAAATAGCGCGAGGAAATCTAGATTTTCTTTCGTCGGTGGCAACGAAAATGGGTTGATTCTGAAATCCTGTGATTCCAGGCCAACACGAACATAGGAACCGCCGAAAAGCTGCGTGAGACTCTCGAAGCTGCCTCCCAAATCGAAGATGAACGTGCGCGGCTCGTATTTCTGAAGATTGGTGATAAGAAAATTCAGAAGGAACGATTTCCCTACGCCGGTTCGGCCGAGAATCATCGTGTGAGCCACATCCCGGCAATGCAGATTCAAGAAGTAAGGGGTGTGGTGGTTGGTCTCTAGAACCGCGAGATACTCCTGCCGGAGATGCTGATTACGAGGCTCGCCACAGTGAAGTGTGAAGAGAAACGAGAAATCGGCATAGTTGGTGTTGAGCAGGTACATGGAACGTAAGTTGAAATCGTAGTTGCCTGGAACCGCTGCGAGAAAGGCGTTCAGGAGGTTGCATCTTTCTTCATAGAGCTGGGCGTCGTGGACGCTGAACACCTTATAGAAATCGGCGCAGGCGCGGTCCACCCTGGCCATATCGAGGTCGTAAATCACCACGGTGAGGGAAAACTGGCCAAAGTAGTTCCCGTGTAGCTCGATCTCCGTAATGCCTTCGCCGAGTTCCCTTACCTGGGATTCCTTGGAATCGTCGAGCAACACGTCCTGCGTGGCCGCCTCGTTCATGTTGACCTGGCTGACGAAGGAACGCTTGGTGTTGTGAAAGTGGCGGCGCTTGGTTTGGATGAG
>Ga0210406_10003296_pt1 | contig 17816 bp, 17 predicted proteins | sample IncBWC30MmetaG_FD_155454 | JGI IMG/M metagenome (GOLD analysis project Ga0210406, IMG submission 155454) | Forest soil microbial communities from Barre Woods Harvard Forest LTER site, Petersham, Massachusetts, United States - Inc-BW-C-30-M | ecosystem: Environmental > Terrestrial > Soil >... | reverse complement strand
AAGGTGTTGTTCAATCGCATGAGCCCATCTGCGAACAGCCGACAGCATGGTTCCGGAATTTTTCACACCCTCGCCTACCTCGAACACCTGCAGCTGCAAGGCGTACGCGTCCTCAATGGCGCCAAGGCATTTCGCTATGAGATATCCAAGGCCGGCCAGGCCTCGCTGTTAAAATCCCTGGCGCTTCGATTTCTACCCTCGCGCATCATTCATTCGCCTCAGCAGGCCGTGGCCGCCGCCGAAGGCTTGCGCTACCCCATCATCGTCAAGGCCAACACCGGCGGCAGCGGCAAGGGCATTACGCGCTTCAACACCAAGGGCGAACTCGCCGCGGCGGTGGCCGCCGGGCAGGTGGACTTGGGGAACGACAGCGTCGCGCTCGTACAGGAATTCATTCCCGCGCGCGGCGGCTTCATCACCCGGGTGGAGACATTGGGTTTCAAGTATCTCTATGCCATCAAAGTGCATCTGACCGGCGAGACATTCGATTTGTGCCCGGCGGACATTTGTCAAACCTCCACCGGACAAAGCCTGGAAAATGCCTGCGTCGTCGAGGCCTCGAAGGCGGGGCTCAAGGTCGAAGGCTATGAGGCGCCGCCGAAGGTGATACAAGACATCGAGCGCATCGTGCGGGCCGCCGGGATCGACGTCGGAGGCATCGAATACATCGTCGATGACCGGGACGGCAACATCTACTACTACGACATCAACGCACTCTCGAACTTCGTCGCGGACGCGCCTCGCGTGATCGGATTCAACCCAATCGAAAATCTTGCCGATTTTCTGCAGGACGAGGTGCGCCGTGCAGGCTAAGAAAGGAATTCGCTACGGTTACTGGATGCCGGTGTTCGGCGGGTGGCTGCGCAACGTCGAGGATGAGCAAATGGAGGCCAGCTGGCAGTACACCAGCAAGCTCGCACGGCGCAGCGAGGAGATCGGGTTTGATCTTTCGCTCATTGCGGAACTCAATATGAACGATATCAAGGGGATCGATGCACCCAGCCTCGATGCCTGGTCAACCTCCGCGGCCCTGGCGGCGGTCACGAAGACGCTGGAACTGATGGTGGCCGTGCGGCCGACGTTTCATTTGCCGGCGCTTTTCGCCAAGCAGGCCGCGAATATCGACCATATCAGCGGCGGCCGTCTCGCGCTCAATGTGGTTTCCTCGTGGTGGGAGCAGGAAGCACGGATGTATGGCGTCGACTTCGAACGCCACGACGATCGATACGGGCGAACCTCGGAATGGCTCGATGTGGTCAACGGCGCGTGGTCGCAGAAGAGCTTCGACCACGCGGGAAAGTATTACCAGACCCAAAATACCGTGCTCGAACCAAAACCCGTGCGCTCGCCCCGGCCGCCGATCTACGCGGGCGGCGAATCGGAGGCTGCGAAAAATCTCATCGCGCAAAAATGCGACGCCTACGTCATGCATGGCGATTCCCCGGAGCATGTGGCGGCAAAAATCGCCGACATGAGTGCAAGGCGTGAAAAATTCGGACTCGAGCGCATGCAGTTCGGTGTTGCCGGCTACGCGTTTACCCGTGATTCCGAAACCGAAGTGGCCAAGGAGATCGAGCGCATCACCGATGTGAAGCAGAACGCCAAAGGCTACGCCAACTACCAGCAATGGTTGCAAGGAACGCAGCTCGAACAAAAGATGTCCATTCAAGAATATTCCGTGTCGAACCGCGGATTGCGCTCAGGATTGGTGGGCACACCATCCGCAAGTGCAGGATCAGATCGGCAAGTTCGAGGAGGTGGGCGTCGATCTGCTGCTGCTGCAATTCAGCCCGCAACTGGAGGAAATGGAGAGATTCAGCGACAGCGTCATCCGTTAGGAGCCTAGAACGTTGTCCGCGCCATGACGTTGTCCGCGCCGTATTGTGAGCGGCCGCTGGCGGTGCGCTGCGGCGCCTTCGGCGATATGGTGCTGTTGACGGCATTGATCCGCGTTCTGTACGCGGAATTTCGCCTACCCGTCGATATCGTCACCTCAGGTTCGTGGAGCGAGCCGCTGCTGCACGGACAGCCCGGCGTGGGGCAGATCTTCAGCATGCGAAGCCGCAAGACTCCCTACTGGCTGAGCGGGGATCAGAAGCGGGTGGTGCGGGAATTGCGCGCGCGCGGCGCGGGGCCCACGTGGTTTTGCGACGGCGATGATGCCGCCGGGCCGATCCTCGAGCGGGCGGGGATTCCGCGCGAATGCATCGTCGATGTGAAAGATCACCGATTGTTGCCGGGTGAGCATGCGACCGAGCAATGGCGCCGCTTTGCCCAGATCATGCCGCGGATGGCGCCGGTCGGTGCGCACCGCGCCGACATCGATGCGATCGCTCCGGGTTGCTACCTGGAAGTCGCGCAGAGTCAGCGCGTCGAACTGGCAGCGTGGCTCGAGGCGCGGGATCTTGCCGATCAGCCGCTGCTACTCCTGCAGATCGGCAACAAGCGCACCATGCGTCGTGGCTTGCGGCGCATGGCCGTCAACAACAAGTACTGGCCTCTTGAGCGTTGGGCGGAAGTTCTGAAATTCCTGCGGCAGCGTCATCCGAGTCACGCCATTCTGCTGCTCGGCACCGGCCCCGAGTACGAGCTCAATCGGCAACTGGCATCGCTGGCTGGTGTCCAGGGGCTCCATAACGTGGCGGACGATCTGCCGATTCCTCGGTTGATAGCGTTGCTGGACCGCGCCGAGGGTCTGCTTTCCGTGGATTCAGGGCCCGCGCATGCCGCGGCGGGCGTCGGATGTCCGCAGGTCGTGCTATTCGGCAAGGCGTTGCCGTCGCTGTATCGTCCCTGGGGCACGGCGGGGCCCGAGGTGGAACTGGTGCGCGGCGAGTTGGAAGGGGAACCCAATATGCTCGGTATCGATACGCGCGAGGTGATTGCGGCGTGGTCGAGACTCAAGCTCCGCGCCTCGGGCTCCTAGCGCGGCGGTGAGCCGGCTTGGGATGCGCGCAGCATGTCCTGCGTGACGAGCACCACGCCGCGCTTGGTCACGAAAAACCGTTGCGCGTCGGTACTCAAGTCTTGCCCGATCTGCAGCCCGTCGGGAATCACACAACCCTCATCGAGGATGCAGCGCGTGATCCTGCAATGCCGGCCGATGGTCACGCCCGGCAACAGCACTGAACTGTCGATGACGCTGGCTTCCTCGATGCGCACATCGTTCGACAGCAGCGACTGTCTGACGTAGGCGCCCGAGATGATGCAGCCGCCGGCCACCATGGAATTGACTGCCATGCCGCGCCGGCCTTCATCGTCCAGCACGAACTTTGCCGGCGGTTGTTGCGCCTGATAAGTCCAAATCGGCCATTGATGGTCGTAAATGTTCAGTTCGGGATTGAGAGATACGAGCTCCATGTTCGCTTCGTACAAAGCGTCGACGTTTCCCACATCGCGCCAATAATTTTGCGCGCGCGTCTCGACATCGTGAAAGGGGTAGGCGAATACTTTGAGGCGCGGAATGGCCGGGGGAATGATGTTGCGGCCGAAGTCGTGACTCGTCGACTCGCTGGCCGCATCCTCGATCAACAATTTCTCGAGCCGGTCCATGGTGATCACGTAGATGCCCATCGAGGCGCGGGCGAAATTTTCATGGCCGATGATGGGATCGGGTTGTTGCGGCTTCTCTGCGAATTTCAACACGCGATTCGTGTTGTCGGTGGTCATGATGCCGAATTCATTGGCGCGCTCGATCGGCACGTCGACGACGCCGACCGTAATGTCGGACTCGCATTGTTCGTGATACGCAATCATCGGACCGTAGTCCATTTTATAAATATGATCGCCTGCCAATATCAATACATGCGTCGGATTGTGCGAGCGGATGAATTCGAGATTTTGGTATACCGAATCGGCCGTGCCGCGATACCAGTGCGTGCCGATCTGCTGTTGCGCAGGAATCAGCTCGATAAACTCCCCGAGCTCTCCGCGCAGATAGCTCCAGCCGCGTTGAATGTGCTGGATCAGCGACTGGGATTTGTACTGGGTCAGCACGGCAATCTGGCGAATCCCGGAATTGACGCAATTCGACAGCACGAAGTCGATGATCCGGAACTTGCCGCCGAACGGCGTCGCCGGTTTGCAGCGATGTTCAGTGAGTGCTTTGAGGCGCTCGCCGCGGCCTCCGGCCATGATGACCGCCAGGGTTCCGCTGGTTAAACGGCTGACGTAGCGTCCGGTCTTGTTACGGGCAGCGTGGCGCATTGACCGAAGCCTGACACACTCGGCAAACACCTGCATCAGGTTTCTCGCGGCAGAGTTCACGCCTTTGCTAGACTGCGGTGATGACGGCGTTGAAGCTGTGTATATTGAGTTCGGAGATCGTGCCGTACGCGAAGACCGGCGGGCTGGCCGATGTTGCCGGAGCGCTGGTGCGCAACTTGAGCGCCTTGGGCCACGACGTTCGCGCTTTCATGCCGCTATACCCCATCGTACGGCGCAATCACCCAGAACTTCAGCCCGTCCTTGGCGCCCAACGGGCCGCACTGACCATCGGCGACACCGAATACTGGTTCTCGCTGCTGACCGCCGGTTTTCCGGGCAGCGATGCGGCCGTCTATTTCGTGGATTGCCCGGCGCTGTTTGATCGTGCAGACTTGTATACCAACGATGCTGACGAGCATCGGCGGTTTCTGCTCTTTACCCGCGCCACCCTCGAGGGCTGCCGGCGCCTCGGGTTTGCCCCTAATATCTTTCACTGCAATGACTGGCACACGGCATTTCTACCGCTGTATCTGAAGACGCTATACGCCTCTGATTCGCTGTTGGCGCGTGCCAAGTCTCTTTTGACGATTCACAACATAGGCTACCAGGGCGTCATCTCGAGCGCCGCCGCTCCCGATCTGGGCTTGGGTGCTGCGTGGGCGCTGCTCGATCAGGGCGATATCGCGCGGGGTGTGATCAACTCGCTGAAGACCGGTATAAAACACGCTCACAGTGTCAGCACGGTCAGCCCGACGTATGCGCGCGAGATCTGCGAGGCGCCGCTCGGCATGGGGTTGCAGGTGACACTCCGAGAGCGCCCGGATCGCGTCACGGGAATATTGAACGGCGTCGACTATCTGGAGTGGGACCCTCGACATGACCCGCACTTGAGTGCGCATTTCAGTCCCCAGGATTTGCGCGGCAAGCTCATCAACAAGGAAATGCTGACCGCGACCGTCGGACTGAAGATGCCGACATCGCAGCCGCTCATCGGCATGGTGACCCGGCTTGCCGAACAGAAGGGAATCGATCTGTTGATGGATGCCTTGCCCGCTCTGCTGCAAGTGCGCGAATTTGGACTGGTGGTGTTGGGCAGCGGTGATGGAAAGTACTCGGCGTTTTTCGAACAGCTGGCGCAGCGCTTTGCCGACCGCGTGAGCTATCGCCCAGGGTTCGATGAGCCGCTAGCCCATCTCATTGAGGCGGGCAGCGATATCTTTCTGATGCCCTCTCGCTACGAGCCCTGCGGTCTGAACCAAATGTACAGTCTGCGATACGGGACAATCCCCGTCGTGCGCAACACCGGGGGGCTCGCGGATTCGGTGCAACACTTCGATCCCAGCACCGGCCGCGGTACAGGCTGTGTATTCAACGACTATGATGTGCCGGCCGCGCGCTGGGCCATCAACACGGTGCTCGACTGGTATGCGGACCCCCGCAGCTGGTTGCCGCTCGTGCAAAATGCGATGGCGAAGGATTTTTCCTGGACCCGGCAGACCAAGGAATATGAGTCGCTATATCGTGGATTGGCTACTGCGTGAGCTGAAGCAAGGCGTATCGCCGGCCATTGGGCAGGGAATAAGTCTCCGTCATTCGCAGCCCGGCTGCCTGCCACGCGGGCGTGACGCCCACCTCCGGCGCTCGCGCACGCCACGGCAGTCGCGGTGATTGGTTGGGCAATTGGACCAGGAAGAGGCTGCCGGGCGCTGCGGCCGCAACCGAGCGGAGACGCTCGATGCCGGCCGCATCGAGCGGCCCCGCGACCCTGTCAACGGATGTCCTTGCGTACATGTCGATCATTGCGCGGGTGGTTTCATCCGGCGCGAGCAAAATAAGTGGTTTCCCCACCGTATCGCGTGCAATGGCGCGACTGATCTTCGCCAAGTCCTGCCAACCGTCCACCTGCCCGTATACCTGGGATGCGGGCCCCACGAGCAGCGCGCAATAGGCAAGAAGCAGTGCCCATTGAGCACTTAAGGGCTGCTCGCGCGCCGCCGCCCACGCACGAGCGGCCAGAATTGCTGCGGCAATGAGGCCGATGAGCGAGACGGCAATGTACAGGGCATGGCTGTGCATGCTGCTCCAGGAATCGGCGGCGACGATCATCGACGCCGCGGCAAATACCGCTACGCCAAGCAACAGCATCGCCGCAGTGGCGCGAACTGCGCGTACGTCCCAGCGATCGGCGCCCGACAGGATTTCACGAGCCCACCAGGCCACGAGCAGCGCAAATCCCGGCAGCGCCGGCGCCAGGTAAATATTGCGCGCCGTGGCGGCGAAGGACAGCAGCAGCAGAGACGGCAGCGATACGGCGAGCGCAAAGCGGACTGCACGATTGTCGTCAAAAGAGGCGCGGCGCTCCCGCCAGGCACGGCGTGCCGCGGCAGCCACCAACAAGGTCCACGGGAACAAGTACAGGGGAAGTTCGATCAGGTATTTCCCGGGCGTATTTCGATGGCCCGCCGCGTATTGCAAATCAGCCGGCGCCTCGACGGTTGCGAAGCGGCCGACGAGGTTGTTCCAGAAGAAAATTCTCAAATGTTCCGGGCCTTCGCTGCCCCGGTACACAAACCACACCCACGTGAGAATCATCGCTGCCTGTATCAGCAATCCGGCATAGAGCTCCCAGCGGATGAGCTCACGCCAGCGCTTTTCCCAAATACTCAGTGTGAGAATGGCCATCGCCGGTACCATCCATGAGACTGCGCTTTTGCACAGGAAACCCACGCCCAAGGCCGTGTGCATCAGTAGATAGCCACGCAAGCGCTCCCTGCTGGTGGTGGCATAGAAACCGACGTAGGCCCCGAGCAGCGCCACCGATACTGCGGCCAGCAACGGTGCATCGGTCGCCAACCAAATCGCGACTTGGTATGACAGCAGGAAGGTGCTGATGGCCGCGGCTCCCACCAGTCCCGCGAACCGGCCGGCGCTGCGGGAAGCCAGCAAGCCAACGCCCAGCGCGGTGATCAAGGCATAGAGCAAATTGGGCAGCCGCGCGACCCATGCTTGCGTGCCGAGAAATTTCATGGGAAACGCAGCCAGCCAATAGGTCAAAGGCGGTTTTTCACAAAAAGCTTCGCCGGCCAACAAGGGCACTGCTCTGTCGGTCTGCCAGCTCATGCGCCAAGCAATGTCGGCCTCGCGCGGTTCGTCCGGGGTCCAATAGCCGCGCGCAAACATGCCGACGCACCATGTCAGCAGCAACGCAGTTGCCAGACCCAGCAGCGTGCGGCGGGTTTTCAGCGCTCCAATTTGCATTTGTTGACTATACTTCACCTAAGGCCCTTGCCCGGATGATGCGCTCCATTCAAAGTAGTCGCTCTCTCAATGGATCAGGTGGTACGTGATTGAGCAATTCTGCGATTGGCTGTCGAGGACCGGTCTCAGCGTGGCGTTTCAGTCGGCAAATTGGTTTGTCCCGCTGGTGCAGACGGTTCATATCATCGCCATTGCGATTCTGCTGACCACCGTCTACGTCGTCAGTTTTCGGCTCGTTGGTATCACCCGAGGGGCGCAGCCGCTGGCGACGCTCAGCGCCAAATCGGCGCCGTGGATCTGGACGGCACTGTGTGTGCTGCTCGCGAGCGGCATCCTCCTGACCATCACGGAACCAGCGCGCGAGCTGCTCAACTGGGTATTTCGCGTGAAAATGCTCATGGTGTCGGCGCTTGCCGCCATCCTGTGGATGGTGCAGTCGCGCATGCGCCGGAATCCGCAGTACTGGACCGAATCGCCGGTGCGCCGGCGCGCCGCTCGCGCGATCGGAATAGCCTCTATCATCGTCGGCGCGGGCATCGTAACCGCGGGACGCTGGATAGCCTATGTGTAAGGTATAACGCATGGCTGTGGAACAAGCCCTGACCTGGCTGCAAGATTTGAATTTTCCGACCCGAATTCGCGAATCCGATTGGCTGTTTCCGACCATTGAAACGGTGCATGTGTTTGCGCTGGTGCTGGTCGTCGGTTCGATCATGACCGTGGATCTGCGCCTCCTGGGATTGACCAATCGAGATCGCCCCTTCAGTCAGCTGGCGGCCGAAATGCTGCCGTGGACCTGGGTGGCTTTTGCCGTCGCGGCGAGCGCCGGCCTGTTGATGTTTTCATCAAAGGCGCTCATTTACTACGGCAACATTCCGTTCCGGCTGAAAATGTGCTGCTTGCTGCTTGCCGGGATCAACATGGCGCTGTTTCACTGGATGGGAATGCGTGATCTTGAGACATGGGACCGAAAGCAGCCACCCAGGCTGGCCAGATTTGCCGGCGGTACCTCGCTGCTGCTTTGGACCGTGATTGTCGCGGCCGGACGCTGGATAGGCTTTACGACTTAAGCCCGCAAGCGCAGCAAGCGGCGCCCACCCAGGTAAGCTCCGGTTGCGCATAAGGCCGTAACGCCCGCCATCAATCCCAGCGTGAGCACGTCCCACTGCGGATGGCCTCGCAACGATGCACTGAAATCCATTCGGTGCAGTCCCTGGTGCAGCCAACGATACGCCTGGGCATTGGCGTCGAATTTGGCGACGAGCATTCCGGATACCGAATCCAAGTAGTAGCGCGTGCCGGATCCGGGGAGCGTCATGCGATAGACCGGCAGCACGACCGCGTCGTGATGATGGCTGAAGTAGAAGTTGTCTTCGCCGGTCAGGAGCTGCGCCGTGCCCGGCGACCCTGAGCCGCTCAACGCGCCGGCCACGAATGCCAGGTCCGCGCCCGCAAGCGGCGCGGATGCAGCTGCGGCATCGAAGCGCCGGCGCCTGCCTGCCGCTGTGACGGTAGTGAAATAGAGTTTGCCATTCAAAGGCGCAGCTTGGAGTGACACCGCGTCCGTACGTGCCGCTGCGAAGGCTTGGAATGCCGCACGCATATGCGCCAAAGAAGGTTCCCGCGCACCGCGCAACCGGGCGCTTTCGGATTGCGTGCCGCCGCTTTCGAGCCAGCCCCAAGGGTTCATCGACAAGAGCCCGCTCAAAACCCAACTCAGCGCGAAGATGCCGAAGAACAAACCGGCGATGTGATGCCACAAATTGAAGCCGAGGTAAGGCGACCAGCGCCCGGCCGGTTGAGCGGTCATCTGCCGCACCCCAAGATAGATGCCGATCCCGGTCAAGAAGCAGCCAAGCAGCGACGCATAGATCACCAATTGGCTCCAGAGCAAGGTGTTGCGGCGCAGCTCGCTGAAGTACAACCAATGCGGAACAGCTCCGAGCCAGTTCCAAAAGCGCTCGTGGGCCGTGGTGATCTGCACCGCCCGCCCGGTAATGCTGGATACGTACAGTTCGGTGCCCGCCGCATCACCCAGCGCAAAATGAAACAGCGGCCGGTCCGCATTGAAGTCGCCCGACACCGTCCATTGATCGTGGTCGATCAGACCCAGCAGACGCGGCACGCCTAGAGTGCGCTCGCTGAAATTTCGTGCAACCGACGCGGCTTGGCCGGCGGAGATGCGCTCGATGGCGGCTCCCGTAAGCAAATCGATAGGACGAGAATTGGAAGCCAAGCCCAAATACAATACCGGCCGTCCCGCCAGCATTTCGATCTGGGCTTTGCCGGCGGATGCGGCCGCGGGAAGCGCCGCAGAGATCGTGCAGCAATTACTCCAGTCAAGCGGCGCGAGACGTTCGAGGCGGGCGCGTTCGCGCAAGGCGGGGTAGCTGACGTACATCATGACCACGCCGGACAGGCACCACATGACCACCAGCAGGCCCACTGCAATACCCAGATAGCGATGTACGAGGAGCAGGAGGCGCATGATGGTGGCAATGCTTCACGCGGCGTGCGTTGGGTGAGCGTTCACTATAGCGCGGCCTTCAAAAAGAGTAGGTGTAATTGACCCAGAAGCTGCGCGGCGCAAGATCCAAGTCAGGTATACACTTCCGATGCGCTTCATTATTGTCGTCATGCTGGCGTTTTTGATCGGGGCAGCCGTGTTCGCGAACAACCGTTATGTTGAGCGAAGACTATTGCGTGCCGATCCCGATTCCTTGACCGCCGATTCCGCGCTGCGGCGTTTCGCGGTCGAGCGCGGCCGTCCTCTGTTCCTGGTTCATTGCGCCGTGTGTCACGGGGTATCCGGTACGGGAGATGAGGGTAAAGGCGTGCCTGACTTGACGGACCATGATTGGCTCTACGGCGGCGGCCGCGTCGCGGAGATAGAACAAATCATCGAGTACGGAATTCGATCTCGCAATCCAAAGGCATGGAGCCTCGCCATCATGCCTGCTTATGGGCGGCCACGCCCCAACCCGGTCGACAAGAACATCGAGCCCCTGGCGCCAAGCCAGATCACCGATCTGATTGAGTTTTTGTTCCGCCAACAAGGCCGTGAAGCGGACGCGGCGGCAGCGATGCGAGGAGCTGCACTATACGGCGGCAATGCAGGCTGCTACGACTGCCATTCCGTGGATGCCAAGGGCGACGCCGCGATTGGTGCGCCGAATTTGACCGATGGCATCACGCTGTATGGCGACGGCAGCCGAGAGGCTCTTTTTCTTTCGATTGCCTACGGGCGCCAAGGCGTGTGCCCTGCGTGGGTCAAAAAGATGAGCGCGGCAGACATCCGTGAAACGGCGGTCTACGTCTACTCGATTTCGCACCGCGATGAAATGCCGAATGCCGACTGACGGCCAAGCAAAGACCGGGGCCTGGCGCGATCCGACGCAGGTGAGCAGCAGGCGCTCGTTCGTGCTCATGACGATAGGCGCGCTGGTCGGCTTAGGTTTGGCCGGATACGCACTCTTCACGGCGCGCGGCGCATCGACACTGTGGGTTCCGGCCGAGGACGTGGCGCTGGTCAATCAGCAACCGATTTCGCGCGGCGATTACCTCATGCTTCTGCAGACTCTGTACGGCGTCGATTTGAGTCATGCGACTCGCGAGCAGCGGCAGAAAGTCTTGAACGACATGATCCGGGAGGAATTATTCGTTCAGCGGGGTAAAGAGTTGGATCTGGCTTCGTCCGATCCGGAAGTGCGCAGCGCGCTGGTAAACGCGGTCGAGCTGGAAATCTCTGAAAATGCCATTACCGCTCAGCCCAGCGAGGCTGCCTTGCGTGAATTTTACGCGCGGCACCCCGAGCGCTACGTCAGCGAGGGAACCATGACCGTTCAGGACTGGGTGTTCCCCACGGGTGAGCTTCCGGACATCGCCGCCAAATTGGATACGCTCAAATCGACGGGCCTTCTACCGGACGCGCCGGCGCGCTTTCATGCGCATGACTCGGGCAGGACGAAGGGCGATGAATTCTATTTTGCCGCCAAGCTGCATCTCGGCGATCAACTTTTTGCAATTGCCCGGGAATTGCCGGACGGCGCGGTGTCCTCGCCCATTCCACTGAGCGACGGGATACACGTTCTCTTCATGGTCAAAAACAAACGGCCCGTGCCCTTTGACTTCGCCAAGGCACGACCGCAGGTGCTGAACGATTATCGCAGTCAAGCCATCGAGCAATTGAAGGCCGGCGACGAATCATTCCTTCGCAAACGCGCCAATGTGCGCGTCGCGGACGACTTGCGTTGAAGCTGTCCGCGCTCCTCCTCTGGATCCTGATGGCTGCGCTCGCCGCGCCGCCGGCCGATTCGCATACCCGCAGCCAGTCGCATTCGGTATGGGAAATAAACGGCCAATTTGTCGACCTTGTCGTCACGATTCCGGAAATCGAAGCCGAGCGGCTCGCAACCGACGGTTCCCCCGTCGCGGCCGGCCGCCTGAGCGACTATCTGGCACGCAGGACATACGCGATTGCGGACGGAAAACGCTGCGCGCTCATCCCGCCGGTGCAACCGTTATCGGCGCTCGCCGGGTTTCGTAAATTCGATTTTACATTCAAATGCGATTCAGCCACGAATTTGCAAATACATTCCGGCGCTTTCTTTGATTTGGTTCCCAGTCACACGAACTTTGCGCAAGTGCAAAACGCCGCGACCGGGGAATTTACCGAACAGTTGATAACCAATGATCATCAAACGATAGACGTGACCGGTGGCGAGGGCAGCCGTCTGAAGAATGCGAGTTTCTTCGAATTCATACGCATGGGGACGATGCATATTTTCACCGGCGTCGATCACATGTCATTTCTCTTGGGGTTGGTGCTGATATCACGCCGTCTGCGAGATCTCGTTTTTGTGGTGACCGGATTTACCATCGGCCACAGCTTGACGCTGGCACTGGCAGTCACCGGGGTGCTCAGGCCACACGCTGAATATATCGATGCCTTGGTCGCCCTCACCATTGCGTTGATCGGTGCGGAAAACATCGTCGTTCAGACCCGAAAGCCCAAGCTGGTCGCGCTGGGCGCGGCTTTGTGCATGGGCCTCATGGCCGTGTTCCAACTCCTCGGTTTCGGCGGTTTGCCGAGCTTGCTGCTCCTCGGTTCGGGATTATTCACTGCAAATTATCTGCTCATTTCCGGCAATATTCGCGACGCAGGTCGATTGCGCGTGCTCATCACGCTAGTGTTCGGCCTGATTCATGGTTTCGGCTTTGCCGCGGACCTGCTGGAGCTGCAGCTGCCCACGGGGCGATTGGCCGAGCTGCTGGTCGGTTTCAACCTCGGCGTTGAAATCGGCCAGCTGGTATTGGTTATCGGAGCGACAATGCTGGTCATGGCTTTGCGAAAACTGCACCTCGCACTGCCGCGCCCCATCGTCGTCGACGTGGCTTCGACATTTCTCGTGGCGCTGGGGGTATTTTGGTTTGTCAGCAGGAGCTATGCGTAACAGCGTTCCATGATCACGGCGTCGGCAATCAAATCACCCATGCACCGCGATTGGATAGTCAATGGCTCGCTCTTGCTGCTGCTGGCCTTGATGTTCACGATCTCTCTTCTGGCAGGTCGCGTATGGTTGCCGCTGGGCGAGGTGTGGCACGGACTGTGGTCGCCCGATGCAAATCTGGCGGCGACAATCATTACGCAATTGAGACTGCCGCGCGCCATTCTCGCCCTCGAGGTCGGGGCCGCTCTCGGATTATCGGGCGCCGTGCTGCAGGGCGTGACGCGCAATCCCCTGGCGGAACCCGGGTTGCTGGGGGTTTCCGCCGGCGCCGCACTGGGCGCCGTCATCGCGGTGTATTTTGGCCTGGCCACGCATTTCACGACCGCCGCACCGCTTCTCGGGTTGATCGGCGCTCTGCTCGCCAGCGCCGTAACGTTCGCGCTCGGCCGCGGGGGCGGCACAATTACCCTGGTGCTGGCGGGCGCTGCGGTGTCCGCGCTGGCCGCGGCAGGGATCTCCCTGGCCCTCAACCTTGCCCCCAACCCTTACGCAGCGTACGAAATCATGACGTGGCTGATGGGTTCTCTGGCAGACCGCAGTTGGGTGCAGGTATTCCTGGTGACGCCATTCATTCTGCTCGGGTGCATGATGCTGCTGTTCACTGCGCGCGGAATCGATGCGCTGACCTTGGGCGAAGCGCAGGCGCAGAGCCTGGGCGTCGATCTTCGACGCCTGTACATTTTGGCCGTATTCGGCACGGCATTGGCCATTGGAGCCTCCACGGCAGTGACGGGCGTCGTCGGCTTCATTGGACTCGTTGCACCGCATTTGGTGCGCCCGCTGATGGGACATCAGCCAAGCCGCATACTGCTGCCGGCCGCATTGAGCGGCGCGCTGCTGCTCTTGTTTGCCGATGTAGCGACACGATTGATCCACATTGGAACCGAAATGAAGCTCGGAGTATTGACCAGCCTGATTGGGACACCATTTTTCTTTTGGCTCGTCGTGCGGTTGCGCAAGACAGCGCCGTAACAGACAAGGAGAATTCTTGTGACACAGCATGTTTTGGTGGAAAAGTCCGAAAAACTCTTGATTCTCACGTTGAACCGCCCGGACAAGAAGAACGCACTGACTCGCGCCATGTACGGCACTCTGGCGGCGGAAATCGCGAATGCCGATGCGGACCCGAATATCCGCTGCATTTTGATCAAGGCCAACGGGGACATGTTTACCGCGGGAAACGATCTGGCCGATTTTGCCGCCATAGGCAATGCCGCCACGGCGCCCAAACCCGAGGATGCCAATCCGCTGCTGCCCGCGCTGGCTCGAGCCCGGACGCCGATCGTGGCGGCGGTAAACGGTCGGGCGGTGGGTGTCGGCGTAACGATGCTGCTTCATTGCGATATGGTCTACGTCGCCGACGACGCGCTGCTCACCGCTCCTTTCGTGAATCTGGCGCTGGTTCCCGAAGCAGGCTCGAGTCTGCTGATGCCGTTGCGCATCGGCCATGTCCGTGCGTTTGAAATGTTTGTGCTCGGTGAACCGGTAAACGCGGAAAAGGCAGTCAGCTGGGGCATCGCGAACCGCACAGTATCGCCCTCTGAGCTGCATGCGGTGGCGCGCGCCGCCGCCATTGCCATCGCGGCTCGCGCACCGGCTTCCGTCGTCGCGACGAAATTGCTGATGCGCGATCAACCGCCGATGCTGGCGCGAATGAGCGAAGAGACCGGACATTTCGTGCGCCAACTGAAGTCCGCAGAGTTCAAAGAAGCCTTCAGCGCATTTTCAGAGCGGCGCGCGCCTGATTTCAGCAAATTCGGCTGATCTTGAACGGCGCGATCCTGATAATGCTGGGATCGGGGCTGCTCGGCGCGGCGTCGCCCGGCTCGGGGCTGCCCGGCTCGGGGCTGCCCAGCTCGACGCCGCTCGGCTCGACGCCGGCCGCCACGGCCCCGGGGCCTCAGCATGTAATGTCGCTCAGCATGTGTACCGACGATTTGTTGCTGGAACTGTTGCCGCCGCAGCGCATTGCTTCGGTCACGTATTACTCGCGCGATCCGAGCAATTCCTATCAGTGGCCGCAAGCAGCGAAAGTGCCCGTCAATTCGGGAACAGTCGAGGAGATTCTTGCCGAGAAGCCAGATCTGGTCCTTGCCGGGACATACACCACGCCTGCCGCCCGATCGCTGTTAAAAAAAATGCGCCTGCCATTGCTCGAAGTTCCGCCGGCGGCGGATTTCAATGAGATCCGTGCGGTGACGCGCCAGGTGGCCCACGCGCTCGGCAGGGACGAGGTAGGCGAGGCCCTCATTGCGAAAATGGATTCGACGTTGGAGGAGTTGGCGGCCTCCCGGCCGCCACAGAGCATCCGCGTCGCTGCCTGGGGTGAGGGCGGCGCAATTCCGGGCCGAGGAACCATGTTCGACTCCATTCTAAGGGCGGCGGGTGGCATCAACATCGCGGCTTCCATGGATAGCGCCTACACTTCGTTCGATGTGGAACAGTTGCTCATGGCGCATCCGGACATTCTTGCCTATGCCAGCCATCTCACGGACACGCCCGGGCGCAACACCGATCTGGCGCTGCACCCGCTGATCCTGAAATTGTATGCGCGACGAAGAGTGACCTATCCCAGCGCGCTTTATAGCTGCGGAGTGGTGGAGAGCGCGGATGCGGCGGTCGCGTTGCGCGCCAGCCTCCTGCAGGCGATGCGCGGCGGCTCATGAGTATCCTGGACGCATCGCAGATCTGCGTGCGGCGGGGAGGGCGCACGATTCTGGAGAATGTCTCGCTGCATGCAGAGTCCGGAGACTTCATCGCCGTCATCGGCGCAAACGGCGCGGGTAAGTCGACGCTGCTGTCAGTACTGGCTGGGTTGCTGAAACCCGATGCCGGTACGGTGCTGCTGGACGGCACGTCTGTGCACGGGCTTTCCGGGATGAAGTTGGCGCAGCGGCGCGCGTATCTGCCGCAGAATCCTCGTTGCGAATGGCCTATTTCAGTGGAGCGCTTGGTGGCGCTGGGATTGACTCCGACGCTGCCGGCCTTCGGCGGATTACCGTCGAGTTTCGGCCCTTTGATCACGCAGGCGCTGCAGGCCTGCGATTTGCTCGACCACCGCCTGCAGCCTGCCACAACGCTGTCAGGCGGCGAACTTGCGCGAGCCATGCTGGCGCGGGCGTTGGTCGCCAATCCCGACGTGCTGATTGTCGATGAACCCATTGCCGGTCTCGATCCCAAACACGCCCTGGATACCGCACGGCGTCTGCAGGGACTGGCGGGCAGCGGCAAGCTGGTGATCGCTTCTTTGCACGACCTGACCCTTGCGGGCCGCTATGCCAGTCGCATCTTCGCGCTGGCGAATGGCCGGGTGCAGGGCGACGGTGCTACCGAGATTACGCTGACCCCCGCATTGATACGTTCTGCATTCGAAGTGGAAGCGTGCGTTTCCGGAACGCGCGCAACCCTTTACGTCGACTACGCCGGGCCGCCTTGAGCCTCGGGCCCATCAGGTTGCGCGGCTCATCGCGGTGGTCCTGTCACGGTCGTGAACGTCGCCGTGATCAGCAAAATCAACGCGCCGAGGACCATCTCTGTCTGCACGCTGCGGCGAAACCGGACGAAGGCCTTGGAATCGCCTTGCAGAAGCCTGGGTGTCAGGTACAGCTTGTTCACTCCGGCAATGCCCAGCAGCGCGGCGACGAAGATCAGCTTAATGACCATCATTCGGCCGTAATCACTGCTCCAGAATTGCGCCGCGTCGCCGATCAGTGTCCAGAGCAGACTCGCCCCAGCGCTCAACAGCAGTACTACCAGGCCGAGCGCCCATTTACCGAAACGCTCGGCCACCGCAGCGATTTGCGAATCGTTGCGGTCGCGGGCGGTGATCAACAGCGGCGCCAACGCGCCCAGCCAAAATGCCGCGCAGAGCAGGTGCAGGCATAACAGCAGGCTGGGTGCGACATTCGGCAGTAACCCATGCACGTGTCCAACACCTGCGAAGGAAACCGAGGCGATGGCGGCGCCCGCCGGCGCCAATGCACGGAAGCGCTGATTTGAGGAGAGCGCAAAGGCGCAAAGCGCCAGTCCCGCCAGACGCACGCCGGAGGCGAGGCCTTCGCCCGCGCCCAAGATCATAAGGACAAAGGCCTTGTCAAACATTCCGGCAAGATCGCCACTCATCGTGGCCGACATGAGCAGGATTTTCGCGCCGGTCCCAAGGGTTGAGGCCAACACCAAGATGCCGATCAGGTGTCGAATGCGCGAACGCTGCGGCTCTTGCAGCAGACTGCCGCAAATGCCAAGAAAAAAAATTGCACCGGCCGCACCGAGGGTGGCTGCGTACGTGATTGCCTTCGCACACACGGCCGCAGCATCCCAGCCACTTAACTCCAAGGTTTGCGCCCCTCAGCTCAAGCGTTCAGGCACGGATCGAGAAAGCGAAGGAACCCTTCGTGACATGCCCATCATCCGCAGCGACCGCAGTCCATTGCACCGTATAGCTTCCCGGGGCAAGCGCCGGCAGAGGAAACGTGAATGACGGGCTGGCTTTGGCGTTCTTGTCGACGGCGATGGGGATTTCCTTGCCGCCGCCGATCAATTTCAATACCGCAACCTGCGCGGCCTCATTGAAGGTGAGTGTCAACGTCTTGGGGGGCTCGGTGAGCTGGGCGTCCTTGGACGGCACGGAACTCTGCAGTTTCGCGTGCGCCATGCAAGGACCGGCCAGCATTGCGCCGCTGAGAGCAACCGCTAGGATCGCCTGTTTAAGCATATATAAGCTCCGTCCATATCGGATTAGTATCCTCGTGCAACCGTACAATATACTCCTCGGCCATGCGCGCGGTCTCGCCGGAAAACGGATGATTCTATACGGTTACGGATTGAGTTCGGCTTCCTATC
>Ga0210406_10003295_pt1 | contig 17818 bp, 13 predicted proteins | sample IncBWC30MmetaG_FD_155454 | JGI IMG/M metagenome (GOLD analysis project Ga0210406, IMG submission 155454) | Forest soil microbial communities from Barre Woods Harvard Forest LTER site, Petersham, Massachusetts, United States - Inc-BW-C-30-M | ecosystem: Environmental > Terrestrial > Soil >... | reverse complement strand
GCGCGTTGCGTCTGAGAAGTTCTCTCAGCGCATCGGCCAGAGCATCACTCAATTGGAGTCAGACTCCGAATTGGAGTCAACTTCCTCAGTTAAGACCGCGTAGAAAAAGGACTTGGCGGAAGCGTGTGGGAGTCGAACCCACCATTCGACCCGCGAAGGACCGAATCGCCGGCTTTGAAGGCCGGGAAAGTCACCGGACTCTTTTCGCCTCCGCGAGCAGTATAGTGGAGCGCTTCCCCGTCTCTCAAGGAAAGCTCAGGCGCGATGGGACGCCATTGCGGCAGCTTGATGGGTGCGGATCAACGCAGCAACGAGATCGTAAAGCGCGGGACTGGTACACACTTCATAGTAGGCATGCGTGGAAGGGGCACCGATTTTTCCGTCGGGAAGCAGTTGCCGTGCCATGCCTTTTCGCAATACGAGGAGTTCCACGGATTCGCCAAGGGGCACTTCTCCATAATAAAGGGTGACGTTTTCCTTGCCCCATGGTTTGTCGAGCTTCGTTTCGATGGTGTCGAGCGAAATCTCCTCGGAAAGCTTTTGAAAACCCTCTTCGTTAAGCTCGATACCGTTCATGTTGTAGCGAACCAGGAATTCATCCAATTCTTCCGCCGATGCGCCTTCCATGGTATTCAGAAATTGAAAGATAGAAAAATGGGTTTTCTGCCCGGCCAGCATGCGCTTCGCCAGCTTGGCGCAGCCGGAAAGGCGGTCGGAGAGATTCAGCGCCTTTGAAATCATGATGCGCGAATCTCCGTCGGTCCAATAGGTAGGAGCAGAGCCCTGAAATGCAACCCCCAGACCAAGTTCCAGCGCGGGAAGACTGCTGGCCGACGCGCGTTCGTTGTAAGAGTTGCAAACGGCAAGAATCTGTCGCGAAAGGATGCAAGCCTTTGCCACCGGCCGGGCATAGGCTACCGTCGATTCCGTTTCGAAAATAGCCAGAATGATCGCGTCACCTTCGATAAAAACCTTCTTCGCCGAATAGCGGTCCAGAAGTTTCTTGACGGGCTCGTGCAAATTCAGACTGAAATGTGAAGCGGGGTTCAGTCCGCGGGAAAGCAAATCCTGCGTCATGCGCGTGGAGCCGCGCACGTCGGACTTAATGATCACATGCGAAACGACGTGGTCCTGCTCTGGCCGGGCTTCCTCCGGGAGCACGCACTCGTACAGCCGGTTGTTCAAGCGCGACAATTCGCGTGCCTTTTCGGTGGTTACCAGGTTGATGCGCTCCATGCAGGTGGTCAGATGTTCGGCGTCACGCAGATCCCTTCTCAGACGAAGGAAGTCGTTGGCGAATCGCAGCACGAAAGCCTGCATCTCCTCGCGGGAATAGCGGTGTATCTTTTTGGAAAGTTCTTCGATGGCCTTGAGCGACAATTTCTTCGCGGGCACCTGCTTGATAACCTGCTCAACTTGCTTCAGCTCTTCCTTCGAAACAAGGGCCTTGCGGAGTTGCTGCAAATGTACGGGCGGACAGTAATCGGCGGCGATGGGCCGGATTTCATAGCTTGCCAGGACGTGATAGAGAATTTCGAGCTGTTCGAGACGATCGAGGAGCCGCGCGAGCAAGCGCGCGCGAGCCGGCGCCTCCGTCTCCGAGGCGGAGCTTGCATCGAATAGCCGCTTCGCGTTTTCCGGCTCGTTCAGATATTCACCGAGCTTCCCGGCATGATCTTTGACGAAGAAATCCAGCTTTTGCCTGGCCGCGTCGATCTGCGGTCCCAACTCCTCCAGCTTGCATTCCTGATGCTTGAGCCGGAGTTCGAGGTCATTCAGCGACGCCTTCAGATCGGCAGGATCACCCGAATTTAAAAGCTTCGTGAAGAAACCATCTCCCCGGTCAAGACGCTTGCGGGTGTTTTCGCGCTGTTCCTCGAGGCTCGCAATGTCCGTGCGAATCGCCTGCACTGCTTCCAGCAGCGCGGTATGAGCCTGGATGGCTTCCGTGTGCGATGGGTCATAGCTGGGCGTAATGCCGGCCTCGCGCAGGAAATCCTGGAAAAGTGCGTCCATGGCCTCAAAGCGGTCGGGGTCACGGGCATAATTGCCCAGGAGGATGTAGTGCTCCAGAAAGAAAACGTCGTCCTTCCCGCCGTCGAGGAAAATCAGCCGGTTCTTACAGAGCTCGTAATAGGAAGCGAAATCTTCGCCAAACAGGGCGCGGCGTGCTTTTAGGATGACGTTGTCTTCCACGTCGGCAACAATCTGCGCCACTTGCTGTCCCACGCGGCGGACTACGGCCCTTCGCGCGGACTGCAGTTCCGACAAACGTGCTTTGATGACGTGCGCCTGCTGGCTGCGCTCGAAATGCTCGCCTCGCTTGCGGATCCATTCCTTGCCTTCGAGGATAAGGTTGGCAAATTGATTGCCCATTTCGAAGGTCAGAAATTTCAGCAAGGCCAGCCGGAAAAGCAGGTCTATCTCTATGTTTTTGTGATATTTGGCCTGCGTCAGAGAACTTTGCAGCAGTTCGGAGAGCAGTTTGCGGAAGCCCGTACCGTCCGGCCCTCGTGAGGCGCGCAGCTCGATCCCCGGAAGATAGGTGCTGGAGGTGCTCTGGCGAATAAGGTCGAAAAGATAATCGCGAGTCGCCTGAACAAACTTCGGGCTCAAGAATACATCATGGTGGATGTTATCCACCCCGATCGCCAGCGATCCCATCGGAATCGTGACGTTGTAGCTCTTGAGTTCCGTCAGGGCCTCTTCGGCGGCACTGGGAGTTAGAAGTTCGTTGGGCATCTACTTAGCCAAAAAGGGCTATTTTTACGTTAGCAGCCGTACGAGAGCCGGGCAAGAAATCCAGGGGGCTCCGTACCCAGAGAGTAAGGGAGCGCTGGGGGCTGCACATTTCCGAGGGCCTACAGGACGGTAATGCGGCGGGCGTCGCCTCCCAGGTGTTCAAGACGGATTCGGATCTGCGGCCAGGGAGACTGTAATGGAAAGCGCTCCGACCACTCCAGAATAGCCACGGAGGGAGATGTGAACATGTCCTCCATTCCCAGAGTCTCAAAATCGTGGAAACTCTCAATCCGGTATAAATCGGCGTGGTAAACCTTAGCGGGTTTCCCATAGACGTGAACGAGGGTGAAAGTTGGGCTAGTGACGTCATCTTCGTTGGCGGCGCCGAGTCCAGAAACGATGCCTTTAGTTAATGTGGTCTTTCCGGTCCCCAGGTCGCCAGCAAGAAGCACCAGCATGGGAGCATTGAGTCGCTTCGAGAACTCTCTGCCCCAGCGCATGGTTTCCTCAGCGGAATGAGTGATAATTTCCTCAGACACTCGACCGTAACTCCTCCAAGAGTTTCAGTCGGGCACGGGGCACAGCGTCTGCAACTTCGCTGGCGAGGAGACCGGATAGATCCGTGCCTCTGGATGCCAACTCCGCAGCCAGACCGTGAAGGTAGACGCCGAGGCTCAGAACTCGCGCTCCGTCGTCCGCGCCAAACTGCGCAATGAGCGCTGCGAGAATCCCGGTGAGCACGTCGCCTGTGCCACCCTTCGCCAAGCCGGCATTGCCAGACGTACTTACGAAAGTTTGCCCGTCCGGCGAAGCCACGATCGAGTGGTAGCCCTTGAGGACAAAGTGCGCGTTCCAGCGACGCGCCGCATCAAGCGCCATGGCGAGGCGGTCTGCTTGAATGGTCTGGGTTGCGATTCCGAGGAGCCGCCCCATTTCACCAGGATGAGGCGTAAGAGCGAGAAAACTCGACTGGCGGCTGCGAAATAAGTCGCCGCTGCCGGCAAAGGCGTTCAAACCATCCGCGTCCAGAATCGTAGGCAGGGGAGTCTCGCGAACGACGGTGCGAATGAATTTCTGTGTTTCGGCGTGCGTGCCAAGACCCGGACCGATGCCAAGAACGGTCTTTCCTTTCAGGATTTCTTCGAAGCCATTCCCCTCGAGGCTGCTGACGGCAATGGTGCCTTCGTCAGTCGACTCCAGACTTTCCGACATGTATTCCGGCTTGCCTGCCGCAACTTGGGGCAACACGATGTCGGGTGTAGCTATCGTGACCAGACCTGCCCCAGTCCGCAACGCGCCCCTGCCGGAAAGAATAGCGGCGCCGCTCTTCCCGAGCGAACCTGCGATAAGGAGAACGTGCCCGAACGTGCCTTTGTGGGATTTGACGGAGCGAACCAGCGGCAACTGATCAAATTCATCCGGCCCAGCCCAACGGAGCGTTCCCTGCCCGATTTCTTCGACGAGCGCGGGAGGTGAGCCGATGGCGCAAACCTCCAAAGCACCGACTGCGTCTGCCTCCTGAGAAAGCAGCTGGCTGACCTTGGGCGCCGTAAATGTGACAGTCCGGTGTGCACGGAGAACGGGGCCATCGGCATGCTGTCCGTCAGAAGGCAGCCCGGAAGGAGTATCGACTGCAAGGATCAGTTCCGGACGTGGCGCAGTCGCATGAGCCGACAGACGATTGATATCTTCGATTGCCTGCGCAATCAATCCAGTAGCCGCGCCGCGCAGGCCCGTGCCCAAAAGCGCGTCAATGATGACTCCTGAATCGGCAACCGAATGCCATGCACTCTCCCAAGCAGCTTCATCTTCGATGGCGAGAATTCTGGATCCCGTTTCGAGGTAGCGAGCGAGATTTGCGCCCGCATCGCCGTGCATCTCGCGCGAATCGGCGAAGAGGCACACGCGCGGATCAATCCCCGCCACTCTCAGATGTCTCGCGGCGACTAAGCCGTCGCCGCCATTATTTCCCTTTCCGCAGAGAATGGTGACTCGCCCTGGCAATCCGGGGGAAAACTCACGCAAAACCGCATCCGCGACGTGCTTACCTGCAGCCTCCATCAACTGCAGGCTAGCAATTCCGTAACGCTCGGTGGTGAGGCGGTCGACCTCGCGCATTTCGGCGGCAGTGAGAGCTTTCATGGGAGGTTCACGGCACGATCACAGCATCCAGCCGCCGCTGACATTGACGACCTGTCCCGTAACATACTCGGCTTCTTCGGAGGCGAAAAAGGCGACCGTCGCGGCAACATCTTCGACCGTCGGCGGGCGCCCGATCGGAAAACGCGCGTCGTGAATCTTGCGGGCCTCTTCCAGCGTCAGCTCATTTTCATCGATGCTGGAGGGATTCACGACGTTCACCGTGATGCCGTTCTTGGCTTCCTCAAGCGCCAAAGAACGGGACAACGCGACGACCGCGGCTTTGGCAGCGGCATAGGCTGAAATTTTCGCCTGCCCAAATGCGCGCTCCGCGCCGACGGCGCCCAAATTGATGATTCGGCCCCAGCGCGCTTTCCGCATATGCGGCATTGCGGCGCGGCACATGTACAAAACCGTGAGCAGATTCGAAGTAAAGATGCCTTGCCAGTCCTGCAGCGACGATTCCGCAAGCGTTCCCCATCGAAAATCACCCACATTGTTGACGATGATATCGAGTCGTCCGAAGCGGTCCGCGACCGTCTTGATCAACTGATCGCAGCGCCCGGCATCGGTGATGTCGGTCTCGACTGCCACGCAATCCACGCCAGTTGCCTGCAACTGACGAAGGGTCTGCTGTGCGGCAACTTTGTTGGAGCGATAGGCAATGGCCATCCGCGCTCCATCCTGCGCCAGCCGTAAAGCAATCCCGCGGCCAATCCCCCTGCTGCCACCTGTTACCAGCGCCACCCGATTGCGAAGCGACATTCTTCTCCCCGGCAAAATCTCTTGGAAGGATTTTCAGTATAGCCTAGCCGCAACGGAGGTACTACCGAAGCCGCGCGACGATCACTGTCATGTCATCGGCCTGTTCGGGAGTTCCCGCCCACTCCTCCACCGCAGCCATCAGTGACTCTGCGACCATGAGCGGCGCGGCTCCCTGCAAGCGGAGCGCAGCTTCTTGCAACCGGCGAATCCCAAATTCTTCGCCATATACGTTTTCCGGCTCAATCAGTCCGTCACTATAACCGATCAGCAGCGCGCCGGACCCTACCGTCAGCGATCCCTCCTCATAGAGGTAATCTTCCACGACCCCCAGCACCATGCCGCCTTTATCCAATTGCTCCGCATTACCATTGCAGATCAGAAAAGCCGGCAGGTGGCCCGCATTCGTATAACGCAGCGTCCGCGTGGCGCTGTCGTAGATCGCGATGAAGAAGGTCGCGAACCGATCGTCGCCGGTGTTGCGCACCAGGTGCTTGTTCAGCCGTGAAACTAGCTCCACCATACTCAAACGTTCGCTGCCTTCCGAAAGCATCTGGCTGCGCAGCGCCGCTTGCAGGCTTGCCATCAGCAGCGCCGCTGAAATTCCCTTTCCAGAGATATCCGCAATGGCGATGGCAATGTGCGTTGGGCTGAGCTGAATGAAATCATAGTAGTCGCCACTGACGGAACGCGCGGCCTTGCATATGGCTTCGATTTCAACCCCCGGCACGGATGGCAACGTGCTCGGAAAAAGCTGGTTTTGCACCTCCCTGGCAATGGAGATCTCATCCTCGAGGCGCCGGCGCTTGTTTTCCTCTTCGACCAGATTAGCGATCGAACCGGTCATCTTGTTGAACGATTCGCCCAGCTCCCCCAGTTGGTCGCGCTTTTCGATTTGCACACGATGGGAAAAGTCCATGGCTTGCACGTATTGGGTGCCTCGGTAAAGATCGGCGACTGCGCGGGTGATGCGACGCGTGAGCACAATTCCAGTAGCCAGTGCGGCAGCTTCAATGAACAGGAACACCACTCCCACAACAATGAGCAGCAGGAGGTAAGATTCGCGCAACTCTCCAAGTGTCGCGAAAATTCTCCGGCTCAATCGTAATGGCCGCGCATTGAATACCGCTAAGACGGGACGCGACTTCTCCACTTTGCCGTCCTTTGCGACAAATACCGAATCAAAGCTGGATACGACGTTTACGGGAGTGTCGATCCAAAACATGGGGTCCTGCAGCGTGCGGTTGCTCGCCACGATACGACCCGCCACTTTGTATTGTTCACCACCGGATGAATAGATGACTTCCTTTTGGGCGCCGCCCTCGTACCGCTCCATCAGGTTTAGCTGGATTGCGCCCAGATCCGGCGCGACGGTGCTCAAAAAATCAGATGTGACTGGCACCCGGAGTGTTATTACACGCTCGCCATTGCGATCTGGAATGGCCCGGAGACTCGTCAGCGAAAGCGTATCGCCCTGATGCAATAGTCCGGCAAAGGATTTCTTGCCAGGGGGAGCTACCTTGTGTAGGAGCGAGGCATCACTGGAAAAACTGATGCTAAGTCCGGGGAGCTCCTGGTCATGCACTGCATGAGACTGTGCCGCCAGGATGCGCTCCGATTCACGTTCCGTAACTGTGGACGGGAGCGTTTGATGTGCGATGGCAATGTGCTCGGAGATATCCGCGATCATTGCAATGCGTTGCTGGATGTCCTCGTGCAAAAGATACGCGCCCAACTGGGAATACAGAATTCGGCCCGCCAGAAAAACGAGCGTCACAGTCAACAAGATAGGAACGAAGGCGATGAACAAATAGGCAACGATCAGTCGGTTGCGGAGGCTCCAAAGCAGCCGGTTTCTCCACCACCCAATCAGCTGGAACAAAAGATAAATGCCCGCGAGAACAGCCAGATATTTCAAGAAGCTGAAAAAGCCGCCGTTGAACCCAAAGATGGCGGCCATCAATCCCCCGGCTGCCACCGCGGTCGAAACCACATCGGGCCACGACAGGCGGCTCCAAACGTCTTTGAAGATAGCGCGGAAGGGTGTCATCGTGCCGTCAACGGAAACAATACTGTACCTGAACAGGCGTAGCCAATGCAGCGTAAGCGTTTGAAAAACTGAAGACAGGCCCAGCCACAATCCAACCCGGCCTGTTACATGGAAATCTTCCTATGGTTGTACGTTGCTGATGCGGCTATGGTAACGGCTATAAGTGAAATAAATTATTAGGCCGATCCCCAGCCAGATGAACAACCGGGCCCAGTTGACCCAGCCGAGTTTGTACATCATGTAGCCGTTGAAGAGGATGCCGAGAATCGGAACGACCGGAACCCAGGGGGTACGGAAAGGCCGCGCCTGGCCGGGATTCGTTTTGCGCAGAATCATTACCGCAATACAAACAATGACGAAGGCCAGCAGCGTGCCGATGTTGACCATCTTTCCGATGTCATCGATTGGTGTCACGCTGCCAACGATGGCGGCAAGCAGACCAACAAGCATGGTGTTCTTATACGGTGTGCGGAATTTCGGATGGATTGCCGCAAAGAATTTCTTCGGCAGCAGGCCGTCGTTGGCCATCGAATAAAGCACGCGCGTTTGTCCAAGAAGCATGACCAACATCACGCTGGTCAGTCCCGCCAGCGCCCCCAGCGTGACGACATGCGAGGCCGTCGTCAATCCGCGGTCCAGGAACGCCCGTGCAATCGGCGCTTCGATGTTCACGTCCTGCCAGTGCACCATGCCGGTGAGTACCCCGGCGACCGAGATATACAGAATTGTGCAGATCAACAGGGAAGCTATGATCCCGATGGGCAAGTCCCGCTGCGGATTCTTGGCTTCCTGCGCGGTCGTGGAAACCGCATCAAATCCAATGTAGGCAAAAAACACGTACGCCGCTCCCGCTCCTACCCCTGCAAAACCCATGGGCGCGAAGGTGGACCAGTCATGGCCCCAATTGGAAAAATCGACGTATTGGATTCCCAGGCCGATGACGAAGAGCACCACGGCAACCTTGATGGTCACGATGGCGGCATTGAAGCGCGCGCTTTCTTTGATGCCGATGACCAAGACCGCGGTGATGATGAGAGCGATCAAAAATGCGGGTAGATTGAAGCCGATTTCCGATCCGAAAAGCGTCGGGGCATTGAGAAGCGCGTGCGCCTGCTGAACCAATTCCGGCGACTGCGCCTTGACGATGGCATCGACCTTGTCGAGGAAGGCCTGCGTGCCTGGCTGCAACGTAGTGTCCGAGGCCTGTGCCATCTGGCGCGCGACGATCTTCGTAGCGGTGCCCAGCCCGGTCCAGTGGTCGTAGGCCAGCCACAATGGCATCTTGATCTTGAAAATATTCAGCAATTCAATGAAGTGGTTGGACCAGCCCGACGAGACCGTGCTGGCCCCCATGGCGTACTCGAGCGTGAGGTCCCAGCCGATGATCCAAGCGAATAGTTCGCCGAGGGTAGCGTAGGCGTAAGTGTAAGCGCTGCCCGCCAGCGGAATCATGGCGGCAAATTCCGCGTAGCACAGCGCCGCAAACGCGCAGCCCAGTCCGGAGAGCACGAACGAGAGCATCAAGCCAGGCCCGGCATAGTGCGCACCCAGTCCCGAAAACACAAATATGCCCGCACCGATGACCGCCCCTACGCCCAGCGCCGTCAATTGGACCGGACCAAGCGTGCGCTTCAGGCTGTGCTCGCCCGCTTCCTTTGCTTCCGCGAGCAACATGCTCATCGGTTTTCTTGCAAACAAGGGGTTGCCCATGCAACTCCTCCTTTGGGGTTTTTCCCGGTTTCCCTATATTTCCAGGGTGCGTCCAATTTGGCCTTAAGCATTGTAGGGGCGCAGCCTGGAGTGCCCCTACAACAAAATTAAGTTATTCTGCGCGGCCAGTCTGAGCGGTCCGCCGCGACCACCATGACCACAGGAGATAGACTGGCAAGCCGATAAGGACAATCACCAATCCCGCGCCCGCTGTCTGCGTTTGATATAGGAGAAGCACCAGCATGATTGCGGCCGCCGCCAATACGTACATAATGGGAACGAAGGGGTAACCGAACGCGCGATAGGGCCGCTCCGCATCTGGCCGTTTTGCTCGCAGCACAAAAATCCCTATGATCGTCAGCACGTAGAAGAGCAACGCGGCAAAGACGACGTAGTCGAGCAGATTGCTGTAAACATTGCCGTAGGTCACTACTCCAGCCGCACTCACTTTCCGCGTGCGCAGTAGAATCAGGATAGTGATCCAAACCCCTTGATACATCAGCGCCGAGCCGGGTACGCCATTCTTGTTAAGCGTTCCGGTGGATTTGAAGAAAAGCCCATCCCTTGCCATGGCGTACGAGACTCGCGCACCGGCCAGAATCAATCCATTGTTGCAGCCAAATGTAGAGATGATGATGGCGACGGCCATGATCATGGCGCCAGCAGGTCCGAAGATAGCGTTCAAGGCCGCGCTGGCCACGCGATCATCCGGAGCGGTCTGAATCTGCACCAGCGGCAGCGTGCAAAGATAAGCCAAATTCGCAAGGCAATACAGCGTGATTACGATAATGGTGCCGAAAGCCATGGAGAGCGCCACGTCGCGCTTCGGATTCTTCACTTCCGCCGCAGTGAAGCCGATATTGTTCCACGCGTCCGCCGAAAACAGCGAACCGACTTGCGCCACTCCAAAGGCCACGAACAAGCCAAACGCGCCGCTTGCAGCGGTGACGGCCGGCACAAAGCTTCTCAGGAAATTCGCGCCAGGCTCGATAGGCTGCGCGTTGCGAATCGTCCAGAAGTGGCTGAAATTCTCGATAATGGCCCCGGCATTTCTCCCCACAAAAATGCCCAGGAAAATTAGCCCCAGAAGTGACAGCGTCTTCGCGCTGGTGAAGACGTTTTGGATCAGCTTTCCGAGCCGCACACCCAGCGTATTGAGGAATGTCAGAAATACGATCATCAGCACACCCACGGACTGCTGAACGGAGAGGCTGATCGCATACTTCGATCCGAGGGCGATGGGATGAACGATCCATACGTTCGGAGAAATCGCCGGCAACAAAACGCCCAGATAGCGCGCGAAACCAACCGCCACCGCCGCGATCGTCCCCGATTGAATCACCAGGAAAAGCGTCCAGCCATACAGAAATCCCCAGAGCGGCGAGTACGCTTCGCGCAAATAAACGTATTGACCCCCCGCGTGCGGAAACAGGGCGGCCAACTCTCCGAAAGATAGCGCGGCAGAAATGGTCAACAATCCAGTGAGAATCCAGGTAAGCAGCAAGCCGCCGGCAGATCCCGTTTGTCGCGCAATGTCCGCCGCCACGATAAAGATGCCCGACCCGATCATCGAACCCACGACGATCATCGTGCCGTCGAACAATCCAATGGCACGCACAAAGCCAGGCCCCGATTTTGCACTGGCGTCCGCAAGAGGATGTGTTGTGTCTACCATTCGCCGAATGTCCTCAGCCTGTCGCCGCGTGGTTGGCGGGTCCCAGCAAGTCGATGTATTGCCTGGCGCGCTTCCCAGGTTCCGGGGCGCCCAGGATATCGCTGATAACCGCCACGCAATCGGCCCCTGACTCGATTATCTCAGGAGCGCGCTCCAACGTGATGCCTCCAATAGCTACAATCGGTTTATCAGTTAGCAGTCCGACCTTTCGGATGAACTCTGTCCCAACAACAGGATCGGGATTTGACTTTGTGCCGGTAGCAAAGATGGGGCCGACGGCGATGTAATCCGCAGAAGATGCAGTGGCACGCTGGAACTGTTCGAGATTGTGCGTGGACACGCCAACGAGTTTCTCTGTTCCAACCACCTGGCGCGCTTTCTCCACCTCTAAATCTTCCTGGCCAACGTGGACGCCGTTTGCTCCCGCGAGGGCCGCAAAATCGGCGCGGTCATTCACCACCACCGAAACCTTCAGCGGTGCAAGCAGCGAAACCAGCTCTCTTGAAGATTCGAAAAGTTTGCGGGGGGATGCCCACTTGTTCCGGTATTGCAGCAACCGGACACCGGCATCGGCGAGTTTTTGGGCGCACTCTGCTTCGGGAACGGTTAGCAATGCTGCGTCTAATATCACATACAGCCGCGGTAGAACAAGGCGCTTCAACGTTTATTTTCCGTTCGTTCCGAGCAATCTTTCGATGAAGTGGGTATCGAAATTCCCCGCGGCAAAATCCGCATCGGCGAGAATCCGGCGGTGCAACGGGATCGACGTCTTGATGCCTTCGATGACGAACATCTCAAGCGCCCGCTTCATGCGCCCAATTGCTTCGCTGCGGTCGCGCCCCTTGACGATCAGCTTTGCAATCATCGAATCGTAGTACGGAGGAATGATGGCATCGGCATAGGCCGCCGAATCCACACGCACACCCGTGCCTCCGGGCGCTTGGAACGTCGTAATGCGTCCGGCAGAGGGCACAAACGTCACCGGATCCTCAGCATTGATCCGGCATTCAATGGCATGCCCGGAATGGTGAATCTCCCCGGTAGCATCCTCCATCCGTTCGCCGGCGGCGATTCGGATCTGCGCCTTGATCAAATCCACTCCGGTGACAAGCTCCGTCACGGGATGTTCAACCTGAATGCGCGTATTCATCTCAATGAAGTACATTGAACCGTCTTCATCCATCAGAAACTCGACGGTCCCCGCGTTGGTGTAGCCGATCTTTTCCAGCGCCTTCACCACTTTCGCGCCAAGGTCCTTCCGCCGCTTCGCCTCCAGCACCGGCGAAGGCGATTCCTCCACCAATTTCTGGTGCCGCCGCTGAATGCTGCATTCGCGTTCGCCGAGATGGATCACTTTCCCATGCTGGTCTCCCAGCACTTGAAATTCGATGTGACGAGGATGCTCAAGAAATTTTTCCGCGTAAACGTCCGGTGTCCCAAAGGCTTGCTGTGCTTCGCTCCGGGCCGTCTGGTAAGCGGACAGAAGTTCATCCTGCTTGCGCACCACGCGCATGCCACGGCCACCTCCGCCCGCGGAGGCTTTGAGAATGAGCGGATACCCGATGTGCGCCGCCTCTTTGGCGAGCTGCTCTTCCCCTTCAACGATGCCTTCGCTCCCCGGAATGGTGGGCAAACCGGCGGTCTTCACTTCCCGCCGCGCGCGGTCCTTTTCTCCCATCATTTCTATGATTTCCGGCTTCGGGCCGATAAACGTAATTTCCGATGCTTCGCAAACCTTGGCGAAGTTGGCGTTTTCAGAGAGGAACCCGTACCCCGGATGGATGGCATCCACGTTTGTGATTTCGGCCGCGCTGATCACCTGGGGAATGTTCAGATAACTCTCGCTGCTCCGTGCCGGTCCGATGCAAACTGCCTCATCGGCAAACCGGACATGGAGCGAGTTACGGTCCGCTTCGGAATAAACGGCAACCGTGGATATCCCCAATTCCTTGCAGGCGCAAATGACCCGCAGGGCGATCTCCCCGCGATTGGCAACTAGGATTTTCTGGAACATGGTCTGGCGTGCCGGCTACTTCTTCCGGCTCGGACGGATGCCAAAGAGAGGCTGCCCGTATTCAACCGGCTGTCCGTTTTCCACGAAAATTCGGATGACTTCGCCGGTGGCGTCGGATTCGATCTCGTTCATCAGCTTCATCGCTTCCACGATGCAAAGCGTTTTTCCCGTCTCCACGTACGAGCCTACCTTCACAAAAGCCTCCGTCCCGGGGCTGGGCGACTCATAAAACGTCCCAACGATGGGAGACTTGACCAAGTGTAGATCTTCGGTGGAACGCCCTTCAGCAGGACCAGAAACGCCGCCTGCCGATGCGTGCGGAGCCTCCACCGAACCGGGAACGATAATCTCCGGCGCGGCCATTACCCGTGGAGCGGCCACCACCACTCCGGCCGAGGTCTTGCGCAGCCGGATATGCAAATCACCCCTCGAATATTCAAACTCTTCTAGATTGTGCTCCGTCATGAACTGAAGGAGCTGTTCGATCTGCTGAATTTCCGGATGGGCGAACGACGGACTGGACTTTGTAGGCTTTTTGCGTTTCATGCCTGCTCTAGATCTCGATGAGATCCCGCGGTGCGCGGGTCAGTACTTCCGTATGGTCGGCGTGAACGGCGACATCGTCTTCAATGCGAATCCCCCCGATGCCTGCCGAATATACGCCAGGTTCAATGGTGATTACGTTTCCCGGCTCCAGGCGCTTCTTCTGCCCCCGCGCCACCCGGGGATCCTCATGCACTTCGAGTCCAAGCCCATGGCCCGTGCTGTGAACAAAGAGATGGTCTAGGCGATACCCGGCAAGGACTTCCCTCGCCGCCCTATCGATATCCCCGCAGGCCGCCCCGCTCTTTGCAGCTGCAATCGCTGCTGTCTGGGCCTCCAAAACCGCCTGATACCAGGTCCGAATGGGTTTTGGGGCCCGCCCCAAGTACACTGTGCGGGTAATGTCGCTGCAATAGTGGCCGAGTATAACACCCAGGTCCAGCACGACCAACTCATTTTTCCTCAGTCGCTTGGCCGTGGGGCGTGCATGCGGCAGGGCGGCTCTCTCTCCAAACGCCACTATCGTTTCAAACGCCGGTCCCGACGCGCCTTTCTTTCTCATTTGATATTCGATCTCGGCTCCCACCTCAAATTCTCGAATCCCCGGTTTTAGCAGACCGATTGCCTGTTGCACCACCTCACCCGCCAGGATGGCCGCCCGTCGCATTTGCGCCAGCTCTGCCGCATCCTTCCGTATCCGGAGGCTCTCCACCTTGCCCACTGCCGGAATCCAGCGCACCCGCGGACCAGCGGCTTTGCGAAGGCTCTGCAGTTGTTCCACCGTAACCTGGGAGGGATCGAATCCCACCTGTCGGGATTTCGAATCCTTCAGGAATTGGCCGACCGATTCATACAGGGAGCCTTTCTGCTGGTGGATGCGGACTCCAGACGCCTCCGCTCGGCCCTGCACCATAAATCGGCCGTCCGTGATCAGGGTGGTACCCTTCCGCGACACCACCAGAGCACCGGACTCCCCCGTGAAGCCCGTCAAGTAATACCAGTTGGCCGGGCTGGTGGTCAGCAGCGCATCGATTTTCGCGTCAAGGAGGTTTGAAGTCAGTCGGTCGCGGCGTCGATGCAAGAGTGTCTTCATAAATGGAACGAGGAGACCATAGTCTCCTCGTTTCCGCGTCTGGTTGAGAAACTAGTTCCCCAATTACCCCGGGATAATCCGCGGAGTCAGGAAGAACATCAGTTCCTGTGACGTAGTAGAAACGCTGGTCCGCTTGAAGAGATGCCCGATCAGCGGCAAGCTGCCCACGAGCGGAACCTGTTGGATGTCCGTGCGCTGCGTGGAGATGATGATGCCGCCGATTACGACGGTACCGCCATCCGCCACGGTCACCTTGGTTTCCGCCGACTCGGTATCCAGAGCCGGGATTCCCGACACGCGCGGGATACCGGCATCGATCTGCGTATTCTCAACGAGCACGTCCATGAACACCGTGCCTTCCGCGGTGATTTGCGGCGTCACTTCCAGTTTCAGCACCGCGTCAATGAACTGCACCGAGATTGTGTTATTGATCGTCGTCTGAATCGGGATCTTAGTACCCTGCTTGACCGTCGCTTTCTCGTTGTTCTGAGTAATGACCTTGGGCTTTGAAAGTAGCTTGCCGACGCCTTTGGCTTCCGCTGCCGTGATGAAGAAGTCGACCGCAAAGTTAGGTGAACGATGCCCAAGGAACAGTCCGCTCGTCGGAGCACTCGCTCCGAGGTTGGTATTCAACGGCAGGCTGTTGGTCCCAGCGGATGAAAGAAATGGCGGCGTCGCACTCGTGACATTGCTCGTACCGACTGCTGAATCTCCGCCCGCGACTGACCGGCCGCTCGTGGTTTGTCCTGCAAAGCCTAACTGCGTGCCGATATCCATCGCGAAGGAACGCGAAGCGGAAACGACGCGCGCCTCGATTTCCACCTGCTGCGACTTGCGGTCCAGTTGACGGATAAGGTTATCAAGGATGGGAATGACCGACGGAATGTCGCGAATGATGACCTGGTTCGAACGGTCATCATACAAAATATCGCCGCGCGAGCTGAGGAACTTCTTCAGTGTGGGCGCCATCGAAGCCGCCTTGGCATAGCTGAGTACGCGCGTGACGGTCACCGGAGCGATCGCTTCGGCTTGCGCCTTTTCCAGATCGCGCTGTGTTTCGGCTTCATTCTTAAGAGTGGAGCGCGTTGCGATACGCAGAACGTTGCCGTTGAGCTGTTTGTCGAGGCTGTTGTTCTGCATCACGATGTCGAGCGCCTGATCCCATGGCACTTCATCGAGAACGATCGTAAGGCTCCCCTTGACCGCGGGATCCAGCACCACGTTCAGTCCGCTGATTTCGTGAATCAGCCGGAAGAAGTCTTTGAGGTCCACGTCCTTCAGGTTTACGGAGATCGGCTCACCGGTATATTTTCCCGCTGCCGGAGCAGGAGCCGCCCCCGCCGGGGCCTGCGTTGCCGACGATGTCGCCATCGTTGTAGCTGCCGTGTTTGCTTGCTGCACTGCTTGCTGGGCGGCCGCTTGTTGCGTCGTGGAATCCGGCCGAACAGGTTCCTTCTTCCCGCCAAACGATGCCAGTGTGATTGAGGGCTGGGTCAGTTCGCCTGGCAAGGCGAAGCGAGGAGCGGAAATCTTCCAATCCTTGGACGAGCGGCTCGCAACCAGGCGGGGCGACGTCGCGCTGTAACGGAATTCCGGGCGCGCCTTCTCACTCTGCCGCAACGTCATCGTTGTCGCGCTTGAAACAGGCTCGGCTGGAGTCGTTGATGGAGTCTCGAAGTAGATGACTACCGCCTCGCCATCGCGCGAAATCTGGTATGGAGTCGCCGTCGTGAGATCGACAACCACGCGCGCCACATCCGGACGGTATTGTCCGATGCGTACTCCGCGCACGGGGGCGGCTATTCCCGGTATGACCGTCTTCTGCACCGCCATCCGCGCCCCGGCAAAATCCAGCACCAGCCGATCCGGGTTTCGCATTCGGCCGGCGCGTACCTCGAGACGTCCCTCCCCTTCCACGCGAACCGCCGCCCGTTGCGACGCTTGGGTAATGGCAACGCTGGAGATGACCGCTGCGGTCGCCGTTGCGCCACCGGGCGCCTGCGTTTGCGCAAGCACGGGACTGCTCGCCAATGCCGTGCTTGCAAGGATCAGGTAGCCATGCCGAAGGGCCGGCCAATTCGTCTTCATTGCTGTTCTCCTGGACTGGAGTAAATTCGCTTATTTACCTGGTGCTCGACGGGCTTCCCGAACGCATCTTTTCCTTCTTCATGGAAGGAAACGCCATCCATCGAAATCTTTTCTACGCTGCCGTCATACAGACGGTCGCCTTCACGCAAGAAGTAAGTGCGCGCCTGCGGATTCGAAACCACCGCGATCATCCCATTCGGCGCGCGCACGATGCCGTCAAGACGCAGCGTGCTGACCTGCAAACCCAGCTTGCCGGGAGGCAGGTTCTTGGGCGCGTCTTTTTGCCGGCCGATCAAGGACTCAAACGGATCACGGCGAGCCTGTTTCACTTCGCTTTCCGCGGCTGCCGGTGCGCTGCCTGGAGTAGCGCGCTTCTCCACTGCTCTTACAGTCGGTTTCGCCGCCGGCTTCGTTGCCCTCTTTGTTCCAGGCTTTCCAGCGGGCTTGACTGCGGGTTTCCCAGTTGGTTTGGCAGCTTGTGGTGCGGGTTTGCTCGCCGCTGAGACGGCAGGCTTGGCCGCCGCTTGCGGCGCGGGTTTGGTCGCGGCTGGGACGCCGGGCTTAGGCCCCGTTTGCGGCGCGGGTTTGCCCGTAGCTGGTGCTGCTGGCTTGGCCGCTTGCTGCGCGGGCTTGCCCGCGGTCCCCAGTGCGGACTTCACACTGTTCGGCGTTGACGGGTTCACCTGCGCCCGCAATCCGGGCGCCGCTGCCGCGATCAAAATCCCTAGTCCGAGAGTTATCGCTGAACGCATAGTTCGCTCATTCCCGCCTAGTGTTTCCCAGCCGCGCCGGTTTGGGGCTTGGCTCCGGCTGCAGGAGCCGCACTCGTATCGGCAGGCTTGGTGAAGAATGTTGTTGCCGTGAAAATTCCAGAAACCGTCGTTCCCGGACGCGTCGGGTACTTTGAACCTTTCGACTTTTCCGGGTCGTCAAACGCCAGGTCGCCCACGTTGATGATTCGTGACAGGCGCCCCAGTCTCCCGAAGAAGTCCAAAACGTTGA
>Ga0210406_10003294_pt1 | contig 17822 bp, 14 predicted proteins | sample IncBWC30MmetaG_FD_155454 | JGI IMG/M metagenome (GOLD analysis project Ga0210406, IMG submission 155454) | Forest soil microbial communities from Barre Woods Harvard Forest LTER site, Petersham, Massachusetts, United States - Inc-BW-C-30-M | ecosystem: Environmental > Terrestrial > Soil >... | reverse complement strand
TGCTTCATGTATTTGCCAATTTGCTCGATAATGCTGACGGCCAGCTGGCGCGGTTGTTGAATAAAAAAAGCCGAACCGGGAGAGTGATCGATAGTCTATTCGATCACCTGATTTTCCTGAGCATCTATGTGCATCTCGGACTGCGTTGCCTGGCCGAAGGTGCCTCACCGTCGATTGCCCTACTCGCGCTGGCCGCGGGACTTAGTCACGCTGCCCAAGGTGCTTCAGCTGATTACTTTCGAAACGCCTACTTGTTTTTTGTTAAGGGTCGCGCCCGCGCGGATTGGGATTCGTCCGCGACCTTGCGTCATGAGTTCAGGAGTTTGCGATGGCGGACTGATCCGTGGCAGAAGTTCTTGCTTGCCCTTTACATCAACTTTACCTGGCAACAGGAAGTTCTTTCACCGCGGTTGCGTCGTTTGCGGGACGTCGCCGAACATGAATTTCCGACCGAAGTACCACCGGATTTGCGCCGGCATTATCGGGAAAATGCGCGGCCAATGCTGCGGTGGTGGGGATTGTTGATGACCAATACCCGAATGTTCTTTCTTTTTCTTTTTCTGATCATCGACCGGCCATCGTGGTTTTTCTGGCTCGAAGTCAGCATTCTAAATCTGCTGCTTCTCCTTCTGATCGTCCGCCAGGAGAATATGTCGCAGTCGTTGGTCGAAGGTATCATGCAGCCGGAAGCGACCGTAGTCACTTGATGTCCGTTCAAGTTTCACGCGTTGACTCGGCCGCCGACCGCGATGCGTTTATAAAGTTTCAATGGCAAATTTATCGGAATGATCCGGCGTGGGTGCCGCCGTTGATCCTCGAGCGGAAAGCCTTTCTCGATCGAGATAAACATCCGTTTTATGGCCACGGCGACGCCGCATTATTTCTCGCCAGACGGAATGGGGAGATTGTCGGCCGGATCATGGCGAGCGACGATCCGAACTATAACAAACTGCATGAGACTAACGTCGGTTGCTTCGGAATGTTCGAATCCATCGATGATCACTACGTGGCCGACGCTTTATTTCGAGCAGCCAGCGGCTGGCTTCGGGAAAAAGGCCGAAACGAGGTCATAGGCCCAATCGATTATTCCACCAACTATGTCTGCGCTCTCCTGATCGACGGATTCCAGCATCCGCCTACGCTGTTAACCGCGCACAATCCGGCGTATTACGTGCCTCTGATTGAAAGCTGCGGATTCTCCAAAGCCAAAGACTGGTATGCGTGGTGGTTCTCGGAATACCCCGAGCCAGCGGCCCGGCTGCGAAAGATCGCTGAAGCGCGCGCACGCAAGGAGAAGGTCACGATTCGTCCGATCGATCTGAAGCAGATTGCCGCAGAGGGACAGCGGATCCGAGACGTTTACAACCAGGCTTGGGAAAAAAATTGGGGATTCGTTCCATTTACCGAAGCCGAAGCCGAACACATGGCACACGAACTCAAGCCCCTGATCGTGCCGGGGGCGACTCTCATCGCCGAGGTCGGCGAACGCCCGATTGGGTTTGTGATCGGTGTGCCGGATGTCAACGTGGCGTTGCGTAAGATAAATGGCAGACTAACCACCTTTGGTTTGCCAATTGGGTTGCTGAAATTGCTCTATCATCTCAAGAAGGCCCGGACTGGGCGGCTCATTGCTCTGGGCGTGGTTAAAGATTATCGGCGATCTGGCATCGCCGAGATGCTGGTCCTCCGGTTAATGGATGAAGCTTTTCGACGCGGACTTACCGGCGAACTCAGCATGACGCTGGAGGACAACGTGATGGTGAATCGCTTCATCGAAGCGATGGGCGCGAAGCGTTACAAGACTTATCGGATCTATCGTCGATCAATCGCTGTATGAATCCCGACTTTGATCACGTTATCGTCCTAGCCGACGAGTCAGCGGATTGGAAAATTGCCGGCCTGCGCCAGCTTGAACGACTCGTGCTCGCGCTCGATGAACTTGCGACTTCGATTTCAAGCCAGCGCAAGATCGACATCTTCATCTTCTGGCGACCAGACATCGTGGCTCAAAAGAGATGGCGACCGCAAAATCCGCGACTGAGCCGATGTGCATTCGTCGATGCGCTTACCGTTGGTGGCCGTGAGCGAGTATTCAATACACGCTTGTTGGTAAAGCGGCACGGCGTCGACCAATTCGTCCACGATTCTGTTCCATTGGAAAACGATGCAACCATTGGCGACGAATCCGCCGTTTGGCAGAAACTCTGGCAACGTTTTCAAAACGCGTGTGTCGATGCAGATCCCCGGAAAAGTGAGAGTTGGCGATACATTGGCGACGAAAGCGACGTTGTCCGCGCGGAGGGTTGGCTCCTTCGTGACAGCGGCAAATCGCGAGACGGTTTTGTTTCGCGTTATCTGAATCGCCCGATTTCGCGAACGGTCAGCCGGTTCCTTGTTAAGACGTCGATTACGCCAAACCTCTGGACAGTCTTGATCACGGCTTTTCCCGTGATCGGTTTTCTGTTCCTGATCCGCGGTTCGTACCTCGGATTCGTAATCGGCGCCGCGCTCTTTAACGCGCACAGCATTCTCGATGGCTGCGATGGCGAAATCGCGCGCGCGAAGTATTTAGATTCTGAGAAAGGCCCTGGCATCGATGCGATTGGAGATCTGGTCTCGCTTCTGCTGTTTTCGGTTGGGCTCGGATTTGGCCTGTTTCGGAGCGCTCACCAGAACGCGGTCGGTCACTGGATTTTTCTAAGCGAAGGCGTCCTGGCATCTGTGTTTATCGCTTTGCGTCTCGGGCCGGACCATGTTCTCGACCTTCTTCGCCGCGGACCGGCGGCGGTGGTGTTTACAAAGGACGACGAACGGTTGCGGCGATCAGGTGGACGCCTCTTCGGTGATCGCTTGACCTCGTGGGGGTTCGAATTAACGAAGCGAGACGTGGCGTTTTTGCTTTTTCTGATTGTGATTGCGCTGGGATTGGCGCGTTGGATCTTGCATCTCCTCTTTGTTTACGCCCTCGCGACGTGGATTCTTTCATGGCGCGGCCGGACCGGGCGTAAGACGATGGTCTGAACCGCCCAGGACTCTTTCGGCCGCCGCTAACATTTCCGGCGTGTCGATATCTTGCCACCAGGCATCGCCGATATCGATTGCGCGCACTTCTCGCTCCTTAGCCATCGCGCCTACGCCATCCGCCAAACTGCAATCCCCGGCACGTTTGGCTCGCTCGAGATAATCGAAAAAGCTGAGCGGGCACACGAACGCACCCGTGTCGATCGCGTCGTAATCATCCAAATCTTTTCCGATCCTGACAATTCGGTCCCCCCGCGTTTGCACTTTCATCGCGTCTTCCGGATCGAAAATGGAATTTAGTTTTCGATCAATCGCTACATTAAGCTTATTGGCTTTCGCTTCGCGCAGTAGAAGATCGACAATCGGTGGTTTGAACAAATGGTCCCCCATCGTCAGAAAAAACGGCGAGAACACGTGCGATCTCGCGGCCAAGACTGAAATCCCGTTTTGTTTTTGCCATTCGGAATTATGAATCGGGTGAAGCTTCATTTCGGCTGGAATCAGCGGCTTGAGCCCGCTCAACAGCGCGTCGCTGTTGCGTCCGGTGACCACGTGGACGGTTTTTATTCCAGCTGCTCTCAAAGCGTCGATTGTGTATGAAAAAACGGCGCGGCCGCCGATTCGAATAAGTGGTTTCGGTAGATCGTGCCCGCCCGCGACGAGGCGCGAACCGGACCCGGCCATAAGAATGACGGCGTCGGAGATCGGCTTTTTCATATTTACGGTATAGTTCCAGTCGGGATGGGCCGTCTCATACGAAAATTGGAGGAAATGGTGAGTGGGACAGGCGAGATTGTCTACTCGCTACTTTTTGGGCGGCAGCAAGCACGATTCATCCGGCGGCAGTTATCCAATTCCTCCTCAACGCCCAACCGTCGCGTCATCGTTTCTCTTTCAACGTTGCCGGACCGGATTGAGAACCTCGAACCAACTCTCCGTTGTCTGCTGGAACAGACGCGGGCGCCTGACGAAATCATCGTCGCGGTCCCTCGGTTTTCGAATCGGCAGCAAAAGGAGTACGTCGTCCCTGGCTATATCGAGAAAACTGCGCGGGTCCGCATTTTGCGCTGCCAGCAGGACTGGGGACCGGCAACCAAATTCATTCCAGTTATTCAGGAGGAGTTGGCCGCCGGTCGCGGCAACACCTTGATTATGGCTGTTGATGACGACCGCATCTACCCGCGCGATGCGTTGGAAACATATCTGCATTACCACGCGCAACTGCCGGACGCCGCGCTTTGTTTCCGTGGCGCATTAATACCGCATAGCTTTGTCTGGTTCCTGCCGAAAATGATTCGCGCCAATCAGATCCGCGAGCCCAAACCAGTCGCAGTCATTACCGGCACTGCAAGTTATCTTGTTCAGCCGCAGTTCTTCGATTCCGCGTTGTGGGATTACACCGGGGCGCCAAAAAGTGCGTTCTACATGGACGATATCTGGATCAGTGGCTGCCTGGATCGGCGTGGCATCAAAAAGTATGTCGTGCCGGCGTCAGCGATGATGCGAGCCGTTCGACAACAATGGGGCACGATGACGCTCTGCGATGTGCCAAACGGCGCGGTCCGAAGCAATACCGAGGTAATAAACTTCTTTCGCGACAATTGGACGGTATTCTTTTCGCGGTGGATCCTGTCTTTGCCGATCATTCGGCTCTGGATCAGGTCGTTCTTGCCGAATCACGCCGGAATCAAATCCCGTAATACATCTTCAGCCCCCAAACGCGGACCCGCTGCGGCAGAAACCGGAAAATAAACGGCGCGACTTCGGATTGAAACGCGTCGCCGACCGTGATCCGGGGTGGGGGGTTTGGCGAGTCAATCAATTGGAGTGCGCGCTTGGCGACGAGATCCGGCGGCGGCGCATTCTTCATGTTCCGATCGACGGCGGCCCAGGTCTTTGTTACCCGATCTTTATAGCGCGGATCCTGTTCCTCCTTTTTCGGAACGGCGTCATTGAATGCAGTCAAAATGTCCGCTGGTTGAAGATCGACCACGCGCACACTCGAGTCCGGCAGCTCGAGTTGGATCGACATTGTGTAGGCCGCCATCGCCGCTTTGGCTGCGTTGTAAGCGGCCATAAACGGCACCGGCAATCGCGACGCCAGCGATGTAACGTTGATGATCAGTCCTCCTCCGCGAGAACGCATCGCGGCCAGCGCCAGCCGCATCAATTGAAGATGTCCGAACACGAGAGTTTGAAATTGTTTTTGGATTTCCGCTTCGGCAAGGTGCTCCGCGGGTCCAAAATGACCACTGCCGGCGTTGTTGATAAGGACGTCGAAGTGGCCGGCGTCGGAAAGCGCAGTCTTGAATGCGCTCGCAATCGAGTTCGGATCGGAGAGATCGAGCAGGACCGGATGCAATCCCGCGACATCTTCTAGACGGATCAGATTCCGCGATGTTCCCCAAACTTCATCGCCACGCGCGATGAGCGACCGGGCGGTGGCCAACCCAATGCCGGAGCTCGCCCCGGTCAGAAAAACTTTTTTCATGAGATGCGCCCTGGCTCCTCGTGATTCACGGCAGTGTCGCTCAGAGATTCTCCGAAAATTTTGTCAAATGTCCCGGATATTCGTAGACGAAGACGTTATAACCTGGAAACCGTTTCAGTAACTCGTCCCGCGCGGGCTTATCGCACCATGCGAAATACAGCGTGTCGGCGGACGAGAGCGCTGGCGGGTTTCGGGTCAGATCGCCTGTAACGGTTTTGTAGGTTCCAGTCTTGAGAAGGAAAATATTCTTGCCGTCGTTGACCTGACGGGTCGTTCGCTGAAGATCTCGTCGCCAATACATCGTATAGCTTTCCTTCGCCAGGAACACCAAATTGCACACAATCAGGCTGACTACCGCGAAGTTCCAAATGTGTCGGCCCGTGATCGCGGAATCGCGCGCGAGCCGTTGAGAAATGTTAGTAACGGCCAGAATCAGGAATGGGAAGTAGGCCAGCAGATAGCGCGGACCCGGGCCACCGACGGAGAACGGGTAAAAAAAGTAGATCGCAGTGACCATTGAGAACAATACCACGTACATTTTCACCTCGAACGGTGGCTGGTAACGCTTCCAGAAAAGCGCCAGCAATGTCACCGGCGGGAAAACCCAGAGCAGATTCACCAAGCGCAGAATTGTTACGGAAAAGCCTTTCCAAGAAACGATAAGACGATCTCCAGTTCCCAACGTGCGGTGAATCGTTGTAGGAACCCGCAGAGGATGACCCGAAAGCAACGCGTCGTAGACCAGATTGCCGCTGGCGAGCAAGACGAATCCCACTCCAAAGAGAAGCATGTCAGCGAATCTCCTTCGACGCATCAGGCTGATACCGATCCAAACAGCCAGAGGAATCCAATCAACGTAACGAATCATTGCCGAATACCCGAGAAGGGCGCCCGCTCCAAAAAGCCAAGGCTTGGCGAACTGTGGACGCCTCTCCGCAAAATCGTAAAATAGGAAGGCGGCAAAAACGAAGAGAGCGGTTGCGATGTGAGCGCGGAAGGAGGCGGCATAATAGCAAAGAAAGAAACAAAGCGTGACCAGCATGGCCACAATCTGCGCCTGTTCCTTGCCCAGTCTTCGGTTGGCGTAATCCAACATTAGAAAGACCAGGATAGCTCCGAGCAACGGGTCAACCAGCCATGGGACGTGTAGCTTAACCCCAGCAGCAAGAATTATCGGCCAGCCCGGCGCGTATTTCGAAAATCTGTGGCCCTGATCGTCCCTGAGACAAAACGTTTCCAGGCAATCGTAGAATGGAAGTGATGGATCGTAGAGCGGATCCTCGGCCCAGAGTTCCCCATTCGCGAACAACTTTGCCTGATAGAGGTAAGAGTAGTCATCTCCGGAAATCGGGTACCGCTGTGTCAGAACGAAGTAAACTAACAGCGCCTCAATGAAAAAGACCGTCGAAACGATGATTTTTTTCGTTACGGACATCGATAGCCTTGTTCTGCGATGACGTGGGTTGGTGGTGGAAAAATTTGTTCCCTACTAACCGTCAGCACTAAAGCGTTCACAAGTTCACGCTCCGACGATCTTGACACTGATCATTAAAATTTGGACCCGCCTGGAGGCGAGCGCGCTTTCAAATCCTGCTAGACTGTCATCTTGGACAAATCGCGGTCGGCTTGCAAACTATGCGCATGGCGGATACCAGAAGTTTTCTTAATGATGTTGCCGGACTGCGCCGGACGGAGTTAATAATTTTGGTAGTAATTGTACGAATTGTTTTCCCATGAATGGATTTCGATCTTGCTATGGCAGTTGACGCTCTTCCTGTGGCGTCGCTTAAGACGTCGAATCAAGACCTGAATAGTCAGCGCGAGCGCGCAGTTGGCGTCGTTGGCCTAATCGCATTTGCCTTTGCTGGTTGGCTTGCCTTCGAGATACCAAAGGGAATTCTGGCCCAGACGGACGAGTTGCTCACTGCGGAACGAAGTCGCGAGATGTTAATGACCGAACCGTGGGTTGTTCATTACAACTTCAATCTCTCGTTCGAAAAACCGCCGTTACAATATTGGTTGAGTTGTTTGACTCTGCCGCGATTCGAGAATCGGTCGGCAGCCGTTCGCGTCTGGCCTCTAATCTATGGGACGCTCACCGTGATCGTCCTGGGTTGGCTAAGTTTGCTTGTTCAGCCCCGCCGGCCCTGGCTGATGCCTCTCGCTGCGATCATTCTTGTTTCCTGTCCTTTATTTTCCACCGAGGCTTGCCGCGCGACGCTCGACATTGGCCTGACATTTTTTACAACGTTAGCGATCGCGTTCGCGGAGCTGGCGCGGAAACGGCCGCCATGGTGGCTCGGAGTCGCAATTGCATCCTGGGTGGCGAGTTTACAGAAGGTTCCGTTGCCATTCTTAATCTGGTTGCTCATCGTCGTTGTCCGTTTGACCGATCGCGGCGAGCGCGAGCGTCTGCGTGGCGGAACTTCGTGGCTTATTGGCAGCCTGTTGCTCGCTATCGCGCTGATGTCGATTTGGCCGTTACTTCAGCTAATCAAATATGAGATGCCCGTTTGGAGCCTCTTTCACGATGAAATCATAGTCTGGCTTGGGCCGGAATATTTGGGCAAACGCCCATATCTTGAAGTTCCACTGATGCTTCCGTTGGCAGCAGGCGCGGCCGGCTTGTTTCTGTTACTGGCGCCGTTTGTAGTTCTATTTTCAAAAAAAGAACGGCCGGAACCGGCGCTACGCGAAATTGCGATTGTAAGTCTGCTTTTTATTGCTCTCACGGTTATCTCGAACTTTCGCGGGGTTCGATACGTTTTGCCGATTCTGCCGTGTCTCTGTCTTCTGCTCGCGCTGACTTTTTACAGATTCCTGGAGCAGGGATCGACAATAAGAAAACGAGCGGTCGTAGTTTTGGCCGTGATCCTATTCGCGGGTTTCGTTCACTCGGAGTTGCAAATCATCTTGCGCCAAAAAGACCTGGCCGAAGAGAAGCTGATCGCAGAAAGACTTGGAGAATTGCAACAAGCTGGGACGAAAACTGTGCTGATCAAAGCGATCAATGCTGGGAATGACTTGATGTGGGATTCCTTCTATCTCTTTCACGGGAATTTTCGATATCCGGTGGCAAGATACACGGTCGACGAAATTCGCAGTAACCCGCCGAACCCCCCCGTGATTGGCGCGTGCGTTGCGCGTGATTTTCCTGTTATCAACGGCGCCTATCCGAACGTTGAGGTGGAACTTACCCGGGCCCAGTTTATCTGCTGGCAAGTGGTGGATAAACGTTCGGCTAATGTTGGAGCAGTCGACGACAAACGGCAATCGACCAACGCCAGAAAAATCGAAGCGCAACTCCGATAGACATTTTCGATCGGCCCCGGGTCCGATCCCGAAATACAATTGGGATTTCGACGATCCGGAGAGTGGGCTGTCCGCGAACAATTATTTCAAAGGCAATCTTGAATCCAATCGCCGGCGCAGCGAGATCGAGCAGGCGGGAACGCGCAATCGCGAAGAACCCGCACATGGAATCATGCACGCCCGTGAGTGGATAAGCCAATCCCGAGCCGACGCGCGACAGCACTCGGCGCCAGACGGGCCATCCTGGCGTTGAGCCACCGGGAACATAGCGACTTCCTATTACCAGATCTGCTGCGTCTGTCCATAATGGTGCGAGCAAATCATTGATTCTTTCCGGTGGATGGCTCAAGTCCGCATCCATGACCACTAACAACTCGCCCCTGGCCGCAGCCGCACCAGCCGTGATCGCAGCTGCTAAACCTGGCGCGCCCGGGTCTTGCTCAATCACTCGAATTGGGTGACTTGCCGCGAGTGACCGAATGATATCGAGTGTGCCATCGGTCGAATCAGCATCGACAAAGACAATCTCATGAGGCGGCACAGCCGCGGCGACGATCTGTGAGACAAGCGGCGCGATATTCTCCACTTCGTTGCGAGTTGGGATAATGATCGAGATGGACGGATCGGTGGCAGACATGTTTTGAAAGGTCGTTTCCGCACGGTCGCGGAAGCTTCTGTATCAGACCGGCGACATTTTGTTGTCAATCTTCTGGTTGCTCGGGAACGCTCTGCTAATTTGCTTCAGTTTGGCTGATCCGCGAAGACATGTCCGCTAGCGTGGTCGTATATCAATACAGTGACTGCATCGAACTTACCTGACGGTCAACCAATGGTGGTGTCAGGGGTTGCCGAAGTGGTAAAGCCAAGCGGTTTGGCTTCGCGACGTCTTTCTCAGTGGCTCGTGCGCGACATCCTGGTCCCACTTTTCTTTACTCGAGCGGCCCTGATTATCGTCGCATGGCTTGGCCTTCATTTCCTTCACGCCCATTTGCAGGGAATCAAATGGGAAATAGCGGATGATGGCTCCGGGCACAGGGTGACAGAGCATCTTTCGGCAAACGCTCATCCATTTATAAATATGTGGTCTCGATGGGACGCCGGATGGTATCTCGATATTGCGCAGAACGGCTACTCCTTTATCCCTGGAAAACAATCGAACGTCGCCTTCTTTCCGCTATATCCGAACCTCATTCGATTGGTGCATTGCGTCATTCCGCTATCCCGCGACGCAGGATGGCTCTTAGTCGGAATCATTGTATCAAACGCCGCTTTGATTGTTGCACTAATTTATCTCTACCAGCTTGTGCGTTTGGACCATGATCGAAGCACGGCTGCCCGGACAGTTCTTTACCTCTGTGTCTTTCCGACAACTCTCTTTTTGTCGGCGGTTTATTCAGAGTCTTTGTTTCTCGCTTCGGTTGTAAGCGCCTTTTATTACGCACGCGCCGGGCGATGGTTTGTAGTGGGCGGCATAGCAGCGGCCGCTGCTTTGTGCAGATCGCCTGGTGTCCTGCTTATTATCCCTCTGGCGTTTGAATATTTGTCCCAAAAGGAATTTCAATGGCGGCGGATAAGACCCGATTGTCTCGCGCTACTTCTTGCCCCGCTGGCCGTTGCCGGCCACCTCACCTTTCTGCGATGGCGATTCGAAGATTGGAATATTTTGTCGAAAGCAGAAACCATCCCGGGATGGGATCGCCATTTGACGATGCCTTGGAACACGCTCGTGCATTCTTTCCCCGGCATAAATTCGTTCAAAGGATTTCATGGCGCGTTTGAGTTTTTTTTCACCTTGGCGTTGCTAGGTCTGGCGATCCTCGGTTATTTTCGATTGCGACTGAGTTATTCGATCTATGCTGCCGTTTCCCTGGTGTTCATCACCTCGTGGGGAGAACTGCGCTCGGCGCCGCGATTGGGGCTGGTCATTTTCCCAATCATAATTGCTCTTGCCTTACTGGGGCAGAACCGCGCGTTCAATCGTGCATACCTCGTCCTTTCAACCATTCTAGCTCTCGTCTCAATGGTGGTATTTTCACAATGGGGATGGGTTGCCTGATGTCCACTCGCTGACGAGGATCTTAGACTGAAGCGGCCTCAGTTAAGATATCGTTGTTCCGAATGAATGTTTTCATTGATGTAACGAACTCCTGCCGTTCCGCGCGAAACACGGGAATGCAGCGGACGACGCGCCGGCTTTTTGCTGAGTTGGAGCAACGCGTTTCGGTTACCCCGGTTTGCTGGAGTCGGCTCGGCCATTTTTACCATCGGCTGGGCGACACCGAGACGATGTACCTGCGAACGCCCTTTAAGCAGTACCGTCGACCTGTGGCGTTGCCGGAGTTTCGCGGCGAGAAATTTCCCGGCGAGTTGCGCAGGATGCTGCGGCGGAGACGCGTCGATCTCTCAACTGAAATTGCGGCGGACGACGTTTTTTTAGTGCCGGATCATTTCGGCGATTCGCGTCGACGCCGACTCCCGGAGCTGATCCGCAAAATCGGGATACGGTCGATCGTCATTTTTCATGATGCTGCCATGGAACGGCTCGGGATGCATGGAAACCGAAGCACGAGGAAGTTTCGCGAATATCTGAAAGCGTTGGCGGCGTTCGATTGCGTCATTTGCATCTCGGAGCAGTCGCGCGACGACCTGATTGCCTTTTGGAAGGAATTCGGAATTCGCGAGACGCCGGAAACATTCGTCGAGGGCTGGCCGCTTGAATTCGATGATCGTGAAAGAGTTTCGTCTGATGCTGACGCGAAATCGAAGATCGTGTTTTGTGTTAGCACGTTCGTACCGCGCAAGAATCATCTGGCACTGTTGGGCGCAGCCGAGCAGTTATGGGCAAGTGGCCTCGAATTTGAATTGAAGTTGGTCGGCGCGTGGGCGGGGAATTTTGCCGTGTCGAAGAAAATTCGGGCACTGAGATCAAAAGGCAGGGCGCTCGTTTGGTTAAAGCATGTCGACGACAAGACGCTGCACGCGCTCTATCGCGAGTGCGCCTTCACGGTCTATCCGTCCCTCATGGAGGGGTTCGGTCTTCCGATCGCCGAGAGTCTTTGGCACGGAAAACCATGTGTTTGCGGCGGCAACGGCGCTCTTGGCGAAGTCGCGCGCGACGGCGGTTGTCGGATTGTCGACCAAACAAAAACCGCCGCACTGGCTGACGGGGTTAAGAATTTGTTGCAGGACCGACAACTATATTCGCGACTTTCCGCCGAAGCCCGCGCCCGAAAATTCCGTTCCTGGTCCGATTACATCGAGAAACTTCTCGTGTATCTTCAACCGCATCGCGCAACGCTCGCGTCACACTGAGATTCGTTCTCCGCGCGGGTGGCTGGCGGTGATGCGGCCGTCTTCCATTTCGTGGACCCAATCGCAGGCGTCGGCGATGAAGCGGTTGTGGGTGACGAGTAAGAGCGCTTTCTCACGCTCGCGGACAATGTTTGCGAGCAGTTCAAAGGCTCGGTGCGAATTGTCGGTGTCGAGGTTCCCCGTGGGTTCGTCGGCCAGAATGACTTGCGGATCGTTCGCCAAGGCGCGCGCGATTGCCACGCGCTGTTGTTCGCCGCCGGAAAGATGTCGGCTTTGGCGTCGAAGTTTGTCTCCAAGAGCTACCGCCTTCAACAAGTCGGCAGCCCGGTCGGCCATTTCCTTGTCACTCATTTGACCGAGGCGGCGCATCGGGATCATTACGTTTTCGTGAGCGGTGAAGTCCTCCATTAGAAAGTGAAATTGGAAAATGAAACCAATTTGCTGGTTGCGGCGTCTGGCCAACTCTTCATCCCTCAAACCTGCGATCGGCGTCGAGCCGATCTCGACCGAACCGGCATCGGGCACATCGAGCAGACCGAGGATATAAAGCAAGGTGCTCTTGCCGCAGCCGGACGGGCCGACCACCGCGTGGAGACTTCCAGCTTCTACATCGAGCGACACACCGCGCAAGGCGTGCACGCGCTCTTCCTCTTCGCCGAGATAACGTTCGAGATCGCGACAGCTAAGGGAAATGTCGCCTTTCATAAACTCGATCCCCTTAACGTATCCACGGGTTGCAGCAGGGCCGCGCGTTTGGCGGGAACGTAGCTGGCGATGAAGACGGCGATCCCGGCGAGCACGGTTGCCCAAAAATAATGTCGCCAGTCCCACACCACCAAAAAGTGATTTGTGTAGAGCAAACCGCGGATGTGAATCGGAACTTTGGAAATAATCCATGTCAGGAGCGCGCCCAAAAAGCACCCGATCAATGAGCCAACTGTCGCAATGAGAGCGCCTTGCCACAGAAAAATCGCCGAGATGTCAATTTGGCGATAGCCCATCGAGCGCAAAATTGCGATCTCCCTGATCTTCGAGAGCACCGACATCGTCAGGACGTTGAAAATTCCGAAACCGGCCAGAAGAATCATCAGCGAAACCGTGATCGCGGCCGATAAGCGGAGCATGATAAACAATTGCAAAGTCGACTCCTCGCGCTCCTGCCAACTGTCCGAAGCATGCTGAAACAAAGTCTCAAAATGCGTCGCCAGTGCTGGAGCGCGACCCGGATCACGCAGTTTATAGATAATCATCGACGCTTGGTACGGTTTCTTGAGCAGTCGCTGGGCGGCCCGGGTCTGCGCGTAAACGCGCGTCGAGTCGATCGCGCCGACTCCGCTGCGGGAAATGGCCGCGACTATGAAACGCCAATACTCACCGCCCGGCGAAAGCAATTGGATTGAGTCGCCGCACCCGACCTCGAGCTGATCGGCCAGTTTATAGCCGAGAATCACCGAGCTCGTGTTGTTGGTAAAATCATCAAACTTGCCGTCGATGATTTGTTTGGCCAGGTCGGTCGTGCGCAGATGTGAGGGCGGGTCGATTCCGTAAAGCTCCACCGTGGTCGTCTCGAATCCTGAACGCGCGCTGACATTGCCGCGAAGCACCGGCGAGCACGCGACCACGTTCGAAAATTGCCGGCTTACCCGCATAATATCGCTGGCGTTGTGGATGCCTTCGAAATAATTGCGCCGCGCGGGAAGGGCATTCACGTTTTTCGTCGGAACAATCAGTCCCTCGTGACGCGGTTGAAACCGTGAACGCAAAGTCAACGCGCCATTACTGCCGATTGTGGAATTGATGAAGAATTGGGCGAATCCCTGCGTTTGCGCCTGCGTGCAAATGAAAATCCCGACGCCGAAAACGACACCGACCAGGCTGAGCAGCAAGGCGCGCTTGCGATGCGTGGCAAAACGCACCGCAATGTAAAACGGCGCGGTCACGGACTTGGCGAAAAATCGACCCGGCGTTGTCGCACCGGTTCTCCGTTGCGCAGCCGGTCCTGATCTGAAACAACGATCCGGTCCCCCGCCGAAACGCCGCTCAACGCTTCACTGACGTCGAGCGTTCGAAAACCAACTTTGATTGTTCGTTTTTGCACGATCCCGCGTTTTATCACCAGCGCTTGATCGACCAGAATCGCGCGCGTCGGCACGAGCAACGTGTTCTCGTGAGTGCCGGTGATGATGTTCATCTCACCGGTCATTCCGGCCATTAAATTATCTGGCGGTTTTTCCATTTCCAGGATCACGGTGTAACGCTGCGTGTCTGGGTCTGCCGCCGGTTGGACCGACGAAACACGCGCCGGGAAAATGTTGTTGCGATAAGCGTAAAGTTGCACCTTCGCTTTCATCCCGGGTTTCACTTCACCAACGTCCTCCTCATTCACTTCACCGCGGACATAGGTTTTGCGCGAAGAAACCGTGAACAGCTGGTTGCCTTCGCTTACCAGCTCGCCGTCAATCGTCGCCACCGCGCTGAGCAAACCCTCCATTGGCGCCCGGATTTCCGAATTGCGCATCTGCGCTTCGAGTTTCTTGTAGGCTTCATCCAACGCCTTAAGATTCCGCTCACTCTCGATTCGTTCGTTGTCGCGCAGGCCGCGCAAGCGATTCACTTCGCTTTTGGCTTTTTCGTAATCGACCGCCGGCACGTTCCCGGTCGCGACGACTTGTTCGAGCCGGTGCAAATTGTCTTCCGCAGCTTTAAGTGGTTCTTCCGATGGCAGCGGCAGCTTGGTGCGCTCGGTTGCCGCCTGGAGGTCCGTGCGCGCCTGTTTCAATTGCCGGGCGGTCGTTTCGTCCGCAATCGTGGCCAGGACTTGTCCTTTGGTCACGCTCTTGCCGATCGCGCCGCGCCCGGCGGAAAATTCTTCAGCCAGTTGGATAAAACCGGAATTCTGCGCGCGCACGTGCACCACAAACGCTGGTTCGATTCGGACCGTTCCGTAAACCGCCGAGATCGCAGAGCCGCGCTTGACCACGGCCACTTCCGCGACCGGCATGAAAAAATAGTAGGCCACACCGCACATCAGAATTAGCAGCGCGACTGCGACCCACAAAAGCCGCCTGGTTTCCGAAATCTTCAAGGACTGGAACTAACGCATATCTTCTGAAAATTGAAAATAGCGCCCGGTGGCGCGGTCCCATTCTGCCAGCGCCACGCTTTGCTGGAAACTCGCTTCGAGCAATCCGGTTTGCGTTTTCAAGTAGCTGCTCTCGGCCACTCGATACTCGAGTTGAGAGGACAAACCGCTCCCAAGGTTTTGTTGCACGGCGGTGGCCGCTTGTTCGGCGTTATCAGATCCGGCGATTAAGGCCCGCTGGCGCTCGGAGATCCCGGAAAGATTATTTTTGACCTGCACCAGTTGGCGGCTGACGCTGGCCTCCAGTTTTTTCAACTCGATCTCGTTGATCTCTTTTGCTTTTTGCGCCCGCAGCACCGCGCCGCCTACTTTGCCGTTCGGAATCACCTGCCAGGTGTAGGCCGCGCCTTCGCGAAGTTCCGATCCAATAAAATCCTGGTTCCGGCTGGTCGAACCCTCGCGGTGAATTCCTGTCACCGGAATGTAATCGGCGGCCAGGATGCCGCTCGCGTTCGGATAGTAACCGGCCGCGATGATGCGCGCGTCCTCATTCGCGGCGCGAACCAGGAGCCGTGCGAGTTTGATATCGGTCCGGTTTTCCAATGCCGTGTTTGTTTCCGCGTTCACATCGACATTGACGGTTGCGTACGTCAGGTCGCCGTCGGGCTCCGGAAGCCGCGCATCGGAGTTGAGATTGGAGCCCATTGCCTCGCTAAGCTGCAGTTGCGCGGCGGCGTAACTTCGTTGCGCGCCTTGCACCAACGGATCGAGCTCGCGCGCTTCGACCGTTGCGGTGGTGAATGCGCTGCGATCAACCAGCCCCGCGCGATAACGATCGCTCTGGCTGGCCACGTTTTCGTCCAACCGCAGCCGTTGTTTTTCGCGAAGCGACCGCAGTTGTCGTTGATAAAGAGCGGAATAAAACGCGACCCGCGCGGTGTGGAGCTGCTGCTCAACGGCCAGGTTCAATTGTTGTTCGGCGATCAACACCGCGATGTCGCCCCGGCGAAGCGACGCTGGGATCGCGGCATCGAACAACGGCTGGGTCAATGATCCGCGCACAAATCCGAACAACTTGGTGGACGTGCTTCCCGCGCGGTCGCCGCCTTGGACACCGGCCGGCGCATTCATTTTCACGCTCGGCCAGATCACCGACCGATAAACGAGCCTGCGTCCCGATGCTTGCTCGAGGTTTAATTTCGCCCGCTGGATCGCCGGATTTTTTTCCAAAGTCGTATTGAGCGTTTCATCCAGAGTAATCGCCGGCGCAGTCGACAAGACCGACAACCACAACATCACGATACTCAATCGAAATTTCATCGGCTGGTGATCTTTGCCGGCGGACGCGCGACCTCGACGGCTTGTTGTTCGTTGTGTTTCTTCAAACGATTGGAAGCGAAATCGAGCGCCTCGGGCGTGCTGCCACATGCCCGGGCCAGGCGAGCCAGCGCAACGTTGTGCAGATAAATCGCGCTCAATCGAGTGGTTCGCGTTCGCGTGACGTCAGCCGCGGCTTGCAAAATGTCGAGCTGCGTTCCGAGCCCGGCGGCGAGATTCGATTTCGTAATTTCGAGCGATTCGTCGGCCGTCTGCACATTTTTCGTTTCCGTTTGGAGAACATTCTCCGCCTGTTCGAGATCGAGGAACGCGCTGCGCACTTCGGAAGCAACGCCGCGTCGCGCTGCTTCAAGCGCCTGGGCCGCGGCTTCGCGTCGCGCATGTGTGGCCTGCATTCGTCCCTTCGTGGCGAAGCCGTCGAAAAGATGCCACGTCGCGTTTACGCCGACGAGATAACCGTGATTGAATTCCGGTCCGACGTTCGGGTCGCGTTCGCTGTAAACTTCGTAGCCGGAAAAAAGTTGGACGTGTGGACGCAGCTCACTCCGGTCGACCAGGTATTGTCGATCTTCGATTTCGACGTCGATCTGTCGGGCCTTGATTTCGCAGCGATTAGCGTCGGCCCGGCCCAGAGATTCGTTGAGATCAGGATGGAGTGCCGCGTATTGTAATTGTCCGGCAACTTCAAACGGCGTTTGACCGGATTGCGTTCGGTAATCGATGCCGAAAAGTTCGCCCAATCGGAGATACGAATTGGTCAGGTCGGTTTTTGCGTTCGCCAGTTCCGGTTGCTCGTTGGCCAACGCGACTTGCGCGCGACGCACGTTCAACGTTCCGACAATGCCCGCCTTCAATCGTTCCTCCTGCGAGTTCAACTCTTCATCCAACACCCGCACCGAATTTTCGCGCACCCGGACTTTGGCGCGGTTCAAGAGCACGTCGTAAAACGCGATCCGCACATCCATCGCCACTTTGTTGCGTACTTCCTCCAGATCGCACTGCTGTTTTTCAATCATTAGCTTCGCAATCCCGACCTGGTTCGTGACTGCGCCGCCGGTGTAAACATTTTGCAGCGCGCGAATGGAAGCGTTGTAATCCTCGTCGCGCAGATCGGTATTGTTTTGGGTTTGGCGTTTATCGGCGAAGCCGTTTGAGATGACGGAAGGCCAATAGCCGGACCGCGCTTCCAGCAATCCGCCCCGGGCGGCCTCCAATTTTTTTCGCGCGATTAAAATGTCCGGATTTTCGCTGTCCGCGAGCGCCACG
>Ga0210406_10003293_pt1 | contig 17823 bp, 23 predicted proteins | sample IncBWC30MmetaG_FD_155454 | JGI IMG/M metagenome (GOLD analysis project Ga0210406, IMG submission 155454) | Forest soil microbial communities from Barre Woods Harvard Forest LTER site, Petersham, Massachusetts, United States - Inc-BW-C-30-M | ecosystem: Environmental > Terrestrial > Soil >... | reverse complement strand
TGTGACTTCGAGCGCTCAGGCGAATGGGGGCTCAGTGAATGGTCTTGGTTTTGCGCGACATGTAGTCCATCAGCAGATACTGGCCCAGCGTATAAGGAGTCGTGAAGTAGGCTTTGCCGCGGCACATCTCAGTGACTTTCTGGACGAACTGCACCAGGCCGTAGTCGGAGGCGAGCATGAAGGTGTTGATCAACACGCCTGCGCGCTTGCATTTCGAAACTTCTTCGAGCGTTTGGCTGACGACTAACGGGTCGAGGCCGAAAGCGTTTTTGTAGATGCGTCCGTCTTCGAGCGTGAGCGCCGAGGGCTTGCCGTCGGTGATCATGACGATCTGCTTCATGTCTTTCCGCTGGCGCTGCAGGATCCTCTGGGCCAGTCGAAGACCCTCGCGCGTGTTGGTGTAATAGGGGCCGACCTTCACCCGTGCGAGCTGCGACAAGGGGACCTCTTCCGCGGAATCGTGAAAGAGCACCAGCGAGAGGGAGTCGCCCGGATATTGCGTGCGGATCAGGTGCGAGAGCGCCATCGCAACTTTCTTTGCGGGAGTGAATCGGTCTTCGCCGTAGAGAATCATCGAGTGCGAACAGTCGAGCATCAGGACCGTGGCGCACGAAGACTGGTATTCACACTGATGGACCTGCAAGTCGGAGTATTCGATGTTGAGCGGGAGCGTGAGGCCTTCGCGCTGGATCGCGCTCGACAGCGTGGCGGTGATGTCGAGATTCAGAGTGTCGCCGAACTCGTAGGTCTTAGCCGATCCGCTGGTCTCGATGCCCGTGGCGAGATCGCGCGTGTCATGCCGTCCGAAACTTGATTTGCCGAGCGATCCGAGCAGGTTGCGCAGCGACTTGAAGCCTAGGAAATCGAGGCTCTTGTCGGTGATTTCGAACTTTGCCTGTTGTGCTTCACCGGTTTTTCCGCCAATGCTGGACAGGCGCGCGGGATCATGGGGTTCGTCGACTGAGATGTAATCTTCCTGCTGCATGCGCTCTATGAGTTTCTCGATCAGTTCGTCGAGTTGCCCGTCCATCTGCATCTGCTCGATTTGCTGGCGCAGGTTCTCGTCGAACATTTCCCCATTCATCAGGGCCTGCTCGATGGCACGCTTAAGCTCGTCGAGCGTCTGCTCGCCCTCGGGCAGTTCGTACCACATCGACTCCTGAAACCCGCTTTGCAGCAGATAGTCCGACAGGGCGCCGAGCAGGTCCTCCATGCTCATTTCGCTGGCGGGGTCGGGAACGTATTTTGAGTAACGGATGCGTTTCATAAAACAGCTTTTAGCTTCTGAGCTCATAGCTTCCAGCGAGGCGCCAGGAGCTAGAGCCTGTCTAGTTAAACTGCCTTCTCTGTCGGTACGGCTTTTCATCGGGCTCGAACGATTTCTCTCGCACGGCCTCGGGCTTTTTCTCTCCGGCCTTGAACACGCGTTCCTCGCTGCGGCCAATGCGCTTGTGGGCGTGCAGGCCTTCGAGGATGAACTCGGCTGCCGATACTTGTTGCTCGGGGCTATCTTTCTGCGAAATACCCAGCGGGCCTAGTTTGTCGACCAAGCCCTGAATCTTCTTCAGATTCTCCAAGGCTTCGGTCGCTGGTACCGAGTCCGACAGCTGAATCTCGCCGCCCAAGTCGAACCATTGGACGATCTGCTGGACGTTGGCTCCGGTGTAATACTCGTCGTAGGTCTTGGCGATCGCCGCGCGGATCAATTCGCGCCCCACGTGGTCGGCACCCTTCATCTCGCCTTCGTATTCCAGTTCAAGCTTGCCGGTGATTGCCGGCAGTGCGGCGTAGACGTCGCTGATGCGCGGCACGACGACCTTTTCGTCGTTGCGAATGGCCCGGCGTTCGGCGTTTGAAACAACATTTTCCATCGCCGAGATGGGAAGGCGCTGGCTCACGCCCGAACGCTTGTCGATTTTCTTGTCTTCGCGGGCAGCGAAGGCGACGCGTTCGATCACCTCCTGAACATAATTCGGCAGGTGCAGAGGATGTCCGTTGCGGCGGGTCCAAGCCTCCTGCGCGGTGATGGCGATCCCTTCTTCCACGGTAGCCGGATAGTGCGTGCGAATCTCCGAGCCTATGCGATCTTTGAGCGGCGTGATGATCTTGCCGCGCGCGGTGTAGTCTTCCGGATTCGCGCTGAACACGAGGGCGACATCGAGGGGCAGGCGGATGGGATATCCCTTAATCTGCACGTCGCCTTCCTGCATGATGTTGAACAGGCCGACCTGAATTTTTCCCGCCAGGTCCGGCAGTTCGTTGATGGCGAAGATCCCGCGATTGGCACGGGGCAGCAAGCCGTAGTGAACGGTCAGTTCGCTCGAGAGCTCGTGTCCGCCGCGGGCCGCTTTGATGGGATCGATGTCGCCAATCAGGTCGGCGATGGTCACGTCGGGGGTAGCCAGTTTTTCCACGTAGCGCTCATCGGCCGAGAGATACGCAATAGGGGAATCCTCACCGAGCCGCGCAATGTCTTCGCGGCAGCGACGGCAGATCGGAGCGTAGGGATTATCGTGAACTTCGCAGCCCGCGAGGTACGGCATGTGGGAATCGAGCAACATCGTCAATGCGCGCAGGATGCGGCTCTTGGCTTGCCCGCGCAACCCCAGCAGAATGAAATTGTGGCGCGAAAGAACGGCATTGATGATCTGCGGCACAACCGTGTCGTCATAGCCGACGATGCCGGGAAACACGGAAGCGTCGCCGTTTGCGCGTAGCCGAGCGGTCAGGTTGTCGCGCAGTTCATCCTTCACCCGGCGCGTTCGTAGACGCTCTTCGGAAAAGGTGCTGCGGCGCAGTTCACCCAGTGTGCGCGGAAGACTACTCATGAACAGAACCCCCACAAACTTTTCTGATTATACGCGCCGTGGCGATGGAGCGTTTCAAACGCTGACTGCATGCCGAGGAACGGAATGCCTAGACCTAAGCTTCCTATGATCCTATGCTCAGCGCGCATGCCCGTTGCCGCCGGCCTTCTCGCGCGCTCGCGCTGACCGCCGCAGATTCGGAAGGATGCTTTCCAGATACGCTGCGACCGCCTGGATGCGCTCGCCTTCCGACCTCATCCCCAGGAGCTTTTGTTTGAAATCGAGATCGAGAGGCAGCGAGCCCGCGAGACAAAAGGAAAGCACGCTCTGATCGGCTGCGGAAAGATCCTGCAAAGCCCCGGCTAAGGAGAGAATCTCCAAATGAAACCGGATGGCCCGAGCCGTATCTTCTGGTGAGGGAGTGCCCGGTTCATCCCGTACCAGCAACACTTCCGCCTGAAGAAACGAACGTTGCCGGTTCAGTTCGAGTACCTCAAAACGGTTTCGGCCTTCCGCGACCAGATCCAGGCGACCGTCGGGATACTCTTTGGTGACACTGACAATTTCCGCGGTGCATCCGACTTCCGCGACACCATCTTCCAGAGCGCGCACCACGCCGAACGGCGCGTTGTTGGCGCGACACTCGCCGATCATCTCTTTGTAGCGCGGTTCGAAAATGTGCAGAGGCAGAGGAATGCCGGGAAGCAGTACGACGTCGAGCGGGAACAAGGAAAGAAGTGCCACGAAGCCTCCGTTAACGGGGCGCGCAGAAACTGTTCGATTGTACGACACGGGATTTACAACATCCGTCCGGTACCGACTGGGTTACCGTCGGGAGATCCGTTACCTTGACTTGCCTTGCCGCGGAGGTTACAACCCTAGCATGGAACTTGCCGGAAAAGTGGTGGTGGTCACGGGCGCCTCGATGGGAATCGGTGAAGCAGTCGCCAAAGTGTTTGCTGAGAAGGGAGCCAACCTGGTTCTGCTTTCACGCGATGCCGCACGAGCCGAGGCTGCCCGCGTGCGCATCGGTCAAGATCGCGCGATCGCGCTTTCCTGCGATGTCCGGCACTCTGAGGAGATCGATCGTGTTCTCGGCCTGACGCTGCATCATTTCAAGCGCATTGATGTCTGGATCAACAACGCCGGGCACGGCCTGATCGATTCCGTCGCGGAGACTGACATGCCGGCCTGCCACGAGATGTTCGAGACCAATTTTTTCGGCGCGATGTATGCGATGCAGGCAGTCACTCCCCTCATGCGGCAGCAAGGCGGCGGGACGATCATCAACATCTCCAGCGTCGCCGGCCATATTCCTATGCCGTTCCACGCCTCCTATAGTGCCACCAAGTTCGCTTTAAACGCTATCGGCAAGGCCGCGGGAGTCGAGCTCAAGAAGGGCGGCATTCACGTCCTAACGGTTTGTCCCGGCTATGTGCGTACTGGTTTCAGCGAAAATGCCGTGCGAGGAAACGAATTGAAGAAAGTGCGCCCGGCCGCGGTTCGCGGAATCAGCGCCGAACGCGTGGCCCGCGCCACCCTCAACGGATACTTGAAGCAGAAGCGGGAAGTTATTGTGCCGTGGACGATGCACGTGCCGGTAAAGCTGTATCAGTTTTTCCCGGGTCTGGTGGAACGTGCAATGGGAAGGATGGCGAAATAGCTTCGCCTCAAAGCTGGCTAACCCAGCTCCGCCAGCATGGCTTCCATTTCCGATTGCGCATGCAGATTGCCGGTGCGCCGCGCCGACGCGACGCCATCCTGCAGCATCTTCTTGGCGTCTTCGACTCTCTCGGCCCGGACCAGAGTTTGCGCTGCCATGAAATATCCCGCGGTGTAGTCGGGATGGCCTTCGAGCAGGATCGCAAACTCTGCCAGTGCTCGATCAAAGTCGCCCTGCTTGGAGTACTCCATGGCGAGCCCGTAGCGGGCGAACGCGTCCTTCGGATTTTCGGTGAGAACTTCGTTGAGCGCGGCGATGCGATCCATAGTTGGGATACTCGATCGGCCTCTGCTGTGAGACTACTACAACCTGCCATCGTGCAGTGAGCCCCGGTTATGTGAGGACCCCCTGTCGGCTGTCCCCCCATGAGCAGGCGTGAAGACCATCGCAGGAGTGAATACTAGCCTCGCCACCCTGAACTCGTTACAATGGCCAGTTCCCAACAGATCTACTTCCGAGAATAGCGAATGGCCTGTCCCTATTTCATGCCGGTCGGGAAACTCGAAAATGGCAGTTGGCCGCATCCCGGAAGGCTTCCGCTGGGAGCGGGATGGAGCGGTTACTGCACGGCTCCTCGCCACGAAGGCGAAACTCCGAGTCAAGATGTTCTGGAGGCATTTTGCAATCTGGGATATGCCAGTGGTTGCAGTTGGAGGCCACCCGGGCAGGTTTGGGACGCCGTGCGTTTTGCCGTCTCTGCGCCGCCCGATTCTGCTTGGCGGAACAAAGCCCGGGATGCCGCCGCGCCTCCCCGAACCCTTCTTCTGCACTACGTTTGCGAACGAAATCACCGCCCCGTCGAACATGGCGATCTTGAATTTGAATTGTCGCGAGCGGCCTGGTCGCGGCAGCACGCAGACCCACGTATCCAGAAAATGGCGGAATGCTTTGTGGAGTCTTACCTGAAAAAGAAACCTGAGATTCATCCATAGAAGAGCCGATGAAACGGCGGCCTGCCCAGAAGGAAAGACAGACATGACCGACAACACGCCGGCGCCCCGGCCAGTCCGGGATTCGCAATCAGAAATGGCGGAAATCGTTCTGCCAAATGACGCCAATCCGCTCGCGGCCCTGTTGGGCGGACGCCTGATGCACTGGATCGATCTGGCTGGCGCCATGGCCGCGCACCGCCACTCGCGCAACTACGTTGTGACCGCATCCGTCGATCACATTGACTTCCTGGTTCCGGTGCGCGTAGGCGATCTTGCGATCTTGCGCTCATCGGTCAACCGCGTCTTCCGCAGTTCGATGGAAGTAGGAGTTAAAGTCTTCGTTGAAAACTATATTGCCGATACGGCGGAGCATGTTGCCTCCGCATATCTCACCTTTGTGGCAATCGATGGCTCTGGAAAGCACCTGAAAGTCGCACCGGTAATTCCTGAGACGCCCGAGCAGCAGCGCCGCTACGATGACGCCGGAAGGCGCCGCGAGATCCGTAGGTCCGAATTGGAACGGCGACGCAAAACGCGCTGATTTTGATTGAGGAGTGCGATTTTAATCATATCTGGACTTTGGACGAAACATTTAGCCTCTAAGGGCGAGCCGAGGTGCTCCATGGATAGAGCGCTCCCGGTTCATCGCCTTCATTTCGCATTTACCATTACATTCCGCTATCTCTTCGCGCAACGCACGATGGTCTGGCGCCGCTGATCGTCGGGCTCGAGTCGCCGGGGCTGCGCCGAAACGATGAGACCTTACCTCAGTTCGGCACGTTTCTGGGCGAGAGTCTTTAGCATTAACTTCATCATGGGCGTGTTGACCGGGATCCCGGTGAATGCGGCCCGGTTCGATGGGTGGCGACATTCCATTCCATCGCTGGGGTTGAACGCCGCTCTCAGCTCTTCCTGATGAAGAGGTGCGGGCCAGTATCGGGACAATCGTCACTGAAGCACAACACGCACAGGTTCAGCTGCTGTAGAGCGCACAGCGCCGGAACATCCCCTGAAATGCTCACACTCGCAGCATAGTTGACGTAACCAGGCCATAGCGCTCAAATTTCGACGGCCTGGATCAGTTATGCGGGGTTTCGGACAATTAGCGGAGAAATGGAAATCTAAATCTACCCGAAGTCGCACAGACTGAAGCTCGATGTGCCGTCAGGAGAACTGAGAATATGGCGATTCGTAGAAGGGAATCCTGTAAACGACGGAGTCGTATTTTGGATTCGTGCGGTTGCCTATGATCTCGCCGTGAAGATTCTCAGCGATACGCCTGCTGGCGGTGTTTTGTATGGCCACGGGATAGATGAAACTTCCCTTGCCGAGAGTTGCGTGTCCCCACTCGACAAGTGCGGCCACGACTTCCCGGCCAAAACCCTGTCCATGCGCGCTTTCCTTGAGCCAAAGGCCGAGTTCGGGCGAAACAGAATCCGCATCTTCCAATGAGGCCATGCCAAGGCATGCCCTGCTGTCGAGCCGCCGGATGACGAAAGAAAAGTTGTTCGGTTCCGGAGCCTGCACTCTCTTCTCGCATCGCATCACGTACTCGCTCCACGATGGCGGCTCCCATGGCATGAATCTGGCGATGGCGGGCGTGATGCATCCAAAAACCTCCTGTGCATCCATCATCTGGAACTGGCTGAGCTGCAATCTTGGGGACTGGATGACAATCATTGTGTCAGCCTATCAACGACGGATAATACGTCAATTGATAGCTGGCGAAAACGGTTAGCACAAGCTTGCGCTGTCTGTTCGCCTTTCTTGAGGTCAAAACGCGCGACAGCGATTTTCGCCGACGATTGCTCCCCGCAGGAAGTCGGTCTCAAAACTGCTGACTTTCAGACGGTCTACGTTGGCGAGGACGATGACATGGTTTGATTCCAGCGAAAAGGAAGCTTGATTCCCGGAGCGATGTGACAGGGCTTGTCGCCGATAATCGCTGACTTTCGCATACGCAGCAAGATCTGACCCTCCCGGCATTCATCATAAAATTGGGTTTCCTGTCGAACTCAAAGCCAGGCGGTGGCGTCTGGCAATTGTACGGAGAGAACAGATGCAGGAATTCACCTGGCCCGGTCGCACGGCGAAGACCGAGTTGGCGTCCGATCTTGAAAAAGCTGCCCTTAGGCGCGAGTTTGAACAGCGCCTCGAGGAGTGCGGCACGCTGGCGTTCCGGGTTGCGCGCGGAGTCCTGCGCAATGCAGCCGATGCAGAGGACGTCGCGCAGGAAGCAATTCTGCGTTCGTACCGTCGCTTTGCCCGACTCCGCGACCACTCGCGGTTCCGGGCATGGCTGGTTCGAATCAGCTTCCGTCTCGCCCTGGATCATGGGCGCTCCGCGCGCCGCCGCGAACAGCGGGAAACCGCGTGGGCGACCGACCTGCCGACGCCGACTGCGGAGGACATCGCCGCGTCGAACGAATTCGGGCGGCGCCTGCAAGAAGCGATGGCGGCACTGTCAGAAAAATCACGGCTCGTTTTGTTACTGACAAGTATGGATGGTCACTCGCTCGAAGAGGTGGCGGAGATACTACGGTTGCCTGTCGGCACCGTGAAATCGCGTCTGCATTCCGCACGGAAGCAACTTGCGGAGAAATTACGATGACCTGCGACAAGTACGACAATGCGCTGCTGCTAGCGGCAGCGAGTAATGGCGAACTGGATGCGAAGCTTGCTCGGCACCTCGAGCGTTGTTCGACGTGTCGCATGACGTTGCGCTCGGAGAGGGAACTGCTCTCCCGAATCGACAGCGCCCTGCGCGCGCAGGTGAACGAGGACCCGCGGCCTGGTTTTATGGCGCAGTTGCGACTCCAGCTTTCGAAGGAGCTGACTGCCCGGCCTGGATCGGATCGCGTGTGGCACGTGGCGGGAGCGGCCTTGGCGCTTGTTCTGATCGCGATGTTCTATCCGTTGGTCAATGCGCGACGATCAAGCGCCCAAGGAGACCTGCAGAAGCCCACGATTAAAGTGCCGCAGAGTGCCGGAGTGACGCAATCCGCGCGTGCCATTGAAGATTTGGGGGTGCGGTCCCGCCATCATTCCAAGCGTCCGGCGGTCCAAAGCGCAGTCCCGCAGGAGCCAGAAGTCTTGGTGCCCCCAGATGAACAGAAAGCCTTTGCGCAATTTGTGGCTTGCGTCGCCCGGCGCGACACCATAGCGCAAGCGGTTGTGACGCCGGCGGCGAACAAAATCGTTAACATGACCACGGAATTGCCTCGGGTGTCTTCAGTTGACATTGCTGATCTCCAATTGGGTCGAGCGCGGCAGAAAGAATGGATCGACCAGACTGGCATTTCAGAGTAAGTTCCACAGACTTAGGTGATGCAGGAGGAAGAATGGGAAGAAGAGCGAACGCAGCATTCCTAGTGGCAGCATTGGCGATGGGAACACCGTGGGTTTCGGCACAAGAGAAATCCAAGAGCGAGGACGTGGCCATCGAAGCCCGTCAAACGGAAATGACCCCCTTGAAGATATCGGTCACGTTTATGGAGTTTGAGGGCGACAAGAAAGTGAAGAGCTTGCCCTACACAATGATTGTGATCGCGGAGGGCAAGAACCCAAAGTCGGTAGTGAAGATTGGGAGCCGCGTTCCGGTTTACGCGGGCAAAGAATACGGGATGCAGTATGTGGACGTTGGCACCGATATCGACTGCCAAGCGTCCCGCACAAAGGACAACAAGTTCGACATCAGGCTGAGTCTCGAGCGATCGTGGGTGGAGGGCAATGTAGCAGTTGCCGTTGATCCCGGTACGGCTCTGCAATCATCGGGGCAATTTCCAGAACCGATTTTGCGGCAATTCAAATCAGAGTTAAGCCTAACACTGCGGGATGGCCAAACTGTAGAAAGCTCGTTGGCCACAGACCCCCTGAGTGGGAAAGTCTTTAAGGCGGAGGTGTCACTCAACATTGTGAAATGACGAGTGCCCTGACTATCGGAGGACGTATCCGTACGCCTGACGGCACTGGTCGCGCACGATACGCGATGAATCTGCACACGTCCAGACTCCAATAGCGACAGACTCCAATAGCGAGAGTACATTTCTCGTTGCAGGCTGAGTCATTTGATTGCCCTGAAACTCCGTTGCACTGTCATTGCTAAAGAGCGACGGCAGGGGCTTCCAAGTTACGTCAGGCACTGCATATCAGGAATTGTTGGCGATCAGGCGTGGCTGTCGAAAACTCCATTTTCCTCGAAATCGCGGAAATTGGGGGAGAGAAAATGGCTACCAAACCGAGAAAGGTTGAGCTTCCTATTGCAAAGTTTTTTCGGACATTTTCTGGTGAGTGAGGTTTTCAACAGCCACAGGCGATTACAGTGCGCCGGGATAAACCGGCATGAAGCAGAGGATGAAAGTTCCTTACGAGAAAGGAGTAGCGATCCGCTCGGCCTCGAGTCTTGCGCGGGGTATCGCGAGGTACTCAGCGAAGCGTAGACAGAGGATAGGTGGGGTGGGTATTCAGCTCCGTAAACTGTCAATCCAGACGCCGACGCCCTTGTAATGTGCGGAAGGCAACATGAACAAGCGCGATAGCGCGAGCTCTTGTTCAGTCAGGCGTAGTCGAAGACCCCATTGCACGCCTAGAAACTTCATGCACGAGAACCGGGAGACCTCGGAGACACCTGCGGCTCAACCAAGCCACAGGTCGGCGGGCGAAGGCCTGAGCCACAAGGCCCGCGCGTACGTCTACGAGGAGTCACACAGCGGCATACTACCTATGAACCATTCGAACAAAGACGGAACATCGCCGGCGGAGAGTGGGGAGGGAAGGCCGTTGATCAAGGAGAACGCTGGTCAACCTAACACGTACCCGACGCAGAGCGGGAAGGGCGTGTCCCAAGGGCTGGCTGGCGTGCGGAAAGCAGCAAGGGAAAATAAGGAGATGAAGTTCACCGCCTTGCTCCACCATTTGACAGTCGATCTGCTGCGGGAAAGCTTTTACTCCCTCAAGAGGGAGGCCGCACCCGGAGTGGACGGTGTCACCTGGCAGGAGTATGAAGACGGGCTAGAGGATCGATTGATGGATCTTCATGGCCGAGTTCATCGCGGAGCCTATCGAGCGACGCCATCAAGAAGAGTGTACATAGAGAAAACAGATGTCGCGCTAGGAGAAGCTTGGAGGAGGAGGATCCGAACATGAGACGGTGAAACCTCCTAATGGATTCCAGCGGGTGAAAGTCCCGCGCGGCCAATGCCTAGCAGGCAGGCCGGAAGCGAGTGTTGCCATTCACTGGGTGACTGGTGGGTGCGAAGCGTACACAGCAAGGATGCAGGCCGTGAAGAATCAGCTCCGAAATCTTCTCGTTGTTGCGATGCCGACGCCGTCATCTGGGCGGAAGGCAGTACTCGGACGACCGCTAATGCAAGGGCGCTCCGGGGTCGCCGGAGTCCCTAGCTCGGGGCATGCTTCCACAGGGAATTCCCAGGAACCTAGGAGAGCTCTTCATCTCCTCCTCAACATGGGAGGTACCGGATACCAAGGGAGACCAGAGGTGCCGGGAAGGATGCTGAGCAGTCTTACGAACCCATACGTACCGGTGAAGGTGGGGAACCGCAGGGCTCTGGTAAGGGGCGGCCACGGCACCCACTGGAGGGAAGGGGCGAACAAACGGACGCATCTGTTGAAGGAAACATAAGCGAGACGCAGAACTCGAGGAACTATGTCCACGAAACTCGACAGACTAGCTGAACTGGCCAAGGAAGAGCGGAAGAGACAATTTTTCTCGATCGCCCACTTGATTACGCCCGAGGCGTTATATACGGCATTTCGAGGTCTACGAAAGGATGCCAGCGCTGGGGTGGATGGCGTTACTTACGAGCAATACGAAAAGGACGCCGAGAGAAACATCCGCCAGCTCCATGAGCGGCTCAAAGAGGGTAAGTACCAAGCCCATGCACTGCGCCGGGTCTATATCCCCAAGGAAAACGGGAAGCAGAGACCGATCTCGATTCCCGCCCTCGAGGATAAGATTCTGCAAAAAGCAATGGTCGAGGTACTGAACGCCATCTACGAGCAGGATTTTCTCAACTGCTCCTACGGGTTCCGACCCGGACGGGGGCAACACCAAGCGCTGGATGAAGTGGGGCGAGTGATCTGCACTCAACCCACGAGTTGGATCCTGGAGATAGACATCACCGCATACTTCGATTCGATCGTGAGAGAGCAACTCATGGAGATGATCGGGAAACGAGTCAGCGATGGAAGCGTGCTTCAACTGATACGGAAATGGATCAAGGTCGGAGTCATCGAAGAGGGACAGCTACTGGTGAGCGAAACAGGTACTGGGCAAGGGCAGACGATCAGTCCGCTCCTGGCCAACATCTACCTGCACTACGTGCTCGACGAATGGTTCGAGGAAGTGGTGAAGCCCCGACTGCGGGGCGTCGCACATGAAATCCGCTTCGCGGACGACGGCTTGTTGTGTTTCCAATACAGAGAAGACGCGGAAAAGGTGCTGAACGTCTTACCCAAGCGGTTTGCAAAATACGGTCTGACGCTCCACCCGGAGAAGACACGGCTGGTGGAATTTGGACGGTACGCAGAGGAACACGCGAAACGGCAGGGCAAGAAGCCCGGCACTTTCGATTTCCTCGGCTTCACGTACATCTGCGCACGCAGTCGAAGAGGAAAGTTCACAGTACACGTGCGGACGATGCGCAAGCGGCTCCGTCGGGGCCTGAAGGCGATCGCCGAATGGTGTCAAAAGCACCGGCACGAGCCTGTGGATGAGCAACAGAAAATCCTCAACGCAAAGCTCCGTGGCCACTACCAGTACTATGGGCGGCCGACGAACTACCGCAGTCTGATGCAGTTCTATCGGATCGTCCGGAGTCTCTGGTGCAAGTGGCTCAATCGCCGCACTCGCGGGAAGAGGCTGACGTGCGAGAGATATACCGAACTCCTTCGTCAACACCCATTGTCGCAACCCAGAATCCGTCACTCTTGGCCCCAGACAGGAAGTCCGGCTTGAGGAACCCGCTGCGGGAAATCTGCACGGTGGGGTCTGTGAGGGGGGAGGTTCTTGGTGCTGCCATGGCTGACCTACACGGGCACGAAACTGGAAACGGTGGATACAGACAAGGCAAGCCTACAGCTCACCAGGACCTCCTCTACTCGGAGACGGCAACGTCCACTCGCGGTCCCGGCTATCGAAGACAAACTTGTCCAACAAGCCGTGGTAACCATCCTCAACCAGATCTATGAAGAGGATTTTCTCGGCTTTTCATATGGGTATCGCCCGGGGCGCAGCCAACATCAAGCGCTCGATGCGTTGTCGTACGTGCTCCTGAAGAAGAAGGTGAACTACGTTCTTGATGCTGACATTCGAGGATTTTTGGATTCATATTCACACTGCTCCTATGGTTAGTCGAAGAGGCTAATTGGAGGATCTACTACTCTGATTCGCAAACCTTTACGCTGTCCCTGTCGTACATGGCGAGCCTCGAGCTCGCCTTCATCTGGTGGACCGGGTGAGACAGAACACATGCTATACATTCAGTCTCGCCGAGCACTGCCCGCTTCTGTTTCACTTGGCGGAGTTATTGTAGCTCCCATCAACAGCTGGGTTTGGCCTCATGACATCCATGTTGAGGGTAAAGCCGAGTGTCGATTTTCGATCTCGCTTCACCATTGCGCCCCCACACTCCATCCGCTACTGAGTTCGCCGTGTGCGTCGAATTTCTCCGCTCCCTAGTTTCCGTGGGTTTCACCAGCTACTGTCCCATTGCACTGGTCCAGACCATTGCTACCGTCAGCACAATGATGATGGCGCTGGTTCCCCATGCAATGACGTTCTGGAACTTGGTGTTCCGGTAGGTACCCATCGATTCTGAGCGGTTTATGAGAATCAGCATAAAAACCAGCAAAAACGGCAGCAGGACACCATTGACCACCTGCGAAGCGAGTATCACCTTGAAGAGCGGCAGTTTCGGGATCAGCACGACACCCGCCCCAACTCCGATAAGTAGGGTATAAAGCCAATAGAAGACTGGCGCTTCCGAAAATCGTTTGTTCACGCCCGATTCAAATCCAAGACCTTCGCAGATGTTGTAAGACGTGGCGAGAGGCAAGATCGCGGCTGAGAGCAGAGCAGCATTCACCAATCCGACCGCAAACAACAGATACGCGAACTGACCCGCGAGGGGGCGCAGGGCCACAGCAGCGTCGGCTGCATCGGAGATGTTTCGATACCCCGAGACGTACAGAGTGGCGGCACAGGCAAGCACGATAAAGAACGCAACTACGTCTGTGATAATGCAACCTATAATCACGTCCCACCGGCACAGCGAGTATTGCTTCTTGCCGATTCCTTTCTCGACAATTGATGCTTGCAGATAGAACTGCATCCACGGAGTAATGGTTGTTCCGATCAAGCCGACGATCATGATCAGGTAGTCAGAACTTTTGCTCACCCTGGGAACAAAAGTGTCGTGAAAAGCTGCGTTCCAGTTCGGGCGAGCCAAGATCGCCGATACTGGGTAAGCGAAGTAAATCAACGAAAAGAGAACAAGAAGGCGCTCGACGGGCTTGTAGGAGTTTCCGACTACAACTACCCACACCAAAAGGAGAGCATGCAAAGTTGTGGGGTGGCGTAAGCTCGATGGATGAAATGGACAATAAAGCTGGTAGCTGAGGTGGTTGCTGGTAAACCCATTGAGCACGAGATTGCGATGATTGAGCGCCCGGGCGGGATCTCTCCGGCAAATGTGGGATTGACGATAGAGGAGGGCAAAACCATCCTGGAGAGCCTGCAGCATGAAGTCGTCACTGCTCAGGTTCAACAGCACGGCGTCAACATTCGATTTTGCCCGCGGTGTGGAAGCACGTTTCGCACGAAGGGCTACTACCGTTCCACGCTTCGTTCTGTTTACGGAAAGATTGGCATGCGTATCCGGCGGCTGAGGGGATGTTCCTGCTCGGGATCGCAGGCGCGCAGCTTCTCCACGCTTTTCACCAACAAGAACCCCACCACGCCGGAATTGCGGTATCTCACAGCCAAGATGGCGGCGTTGTTGCCGTTTGGAAAGGTGGCTGATTTCCTCGGCGAGCTCTTGCCCTGTCTTCCCAAACGACCGCCAGCACGGTGCGTAACCGGACGATGAAGGTGGGCAAACGGTTGCAAAAGTCGGCGGAAGTGCTCGCCTCCTCTTCGTCGACCGAACCCGCCAAGAAATTGCAAGTCGGCTTGGACGGTGGGTACGTCAGAAACCGGCACCAGCGACCGGAGCGCAACTTCGAGGTGGTGGCGGGCAAAGTGCTCCATGGCGAGGGGACTGCCACCCGTTTTGCCTTCGTGCGCAATGGAGGTTCCGAGGCAGTGAGCGCGGTCGATCGTGCCATGCAGCAGTGCGGAGTCTGCAAAACCACTTCGATAACGGTTCTTACCGATGGGGATGCCGGTTTGCGAGCCGTTCAGCAGCAGGTTGCGCCGGAAGCTGAGCACGTGCTGGATTGGTTCCACATCGCGATGAGATTTACGAACCTTCAGCAGCTCGCGAAAGGTGTCAATGCTCTCACGGATGGCGGGGTTCGCCGCCATGCTCTGGAAGAACTCGAGCGCGCGAAGTGGCGTTTCTGGAATGGCCACAGGATACGGGGCCTGGTTGGACTGGTGCACCTGCAGCAATGGGCAGGCGCCCAGTGTTTCGATCACATTCCCTCCTTAAAGAAGGTGGAAAACGCGCTTTTGGAAATGGTTCGCTACCTGGAGTTGAACGCAGATTCGATGCCCAACTATGGAAAGCGGTACCGTGCGGGCCAGCGGATTTCAACTGGCTTCGTCGAGTCAGCGGTTAACGAGATTGTGTCCAAACGAATGGTGAAGAAGCAACAGATGAGATGGAACCGGCACACTGTCCAGAGTTTCCTCGACGTCCGGATTCACGTGCTGAACGGCACCTTGGAAAATGCATTTCGGCATTGGCACCAGGGGTTTCGGCCAGTCGCAGAACCGCTTCAGGTCGCAGCCGCAGCCTGATCACCCCACAACTTTGCATGCTCTCTCCTTCTTCCGGCTCCCTCCAACTCCACCACGCACTCCGGCATGCCGGCCACCGTCGGCGCCATCAGTTCGATCAACCTCGGCAACTCCACGCTCTTCCGCTCTGGGCTCGTCGGTTGCACCAGTTTCTTCAAACGCGTGTAGTCCACGCGCAAGGTACGTGACGTCAGATAAAGACCATGCTGACTCGCCAACTCCGCCGCCCTCTTCCACAAACTATTGGGAATGTGGCAACGGGGAGGATGCGTGCTCCGCCACGCTTCCAGTTCTTGCCGAGCTTGTTCCATGTCCAGGGGTATCGCCGATGAGCTATCGGGTTTCATCAATCGGTCCTCCTTGCCCTCGTCGGGCAGACCGACTGACATTATCAGGACAGATCAGGTCAAGTTAAGCAGACTTGCCGCAAACTCACGCTGGACATGATTGTTTGACAAAGGAGGATTAGATCAAACTGTGCATCCCATTGCACATAGCATACGAGGTTGGAGCGGCGAGGCAACAGACCGTTCGAAGCCCTCGGACAATGTACCCACACTCGCAAGAGTGGCACCAGAACCGCGAGGCGACGGTGTATCTGCCAGCATAAGGCGGAGACGGGGCTAGGCTGCGGTAGCACGGTCAGAATACACAAATACTCGTAAGCCGCAGTCGTTCGAGCTAGGCACGTTCTGCCAGTTCTTCGATTTCCTTCTCCCGACTGGAGAACTCCACTTTTTCGTGGTCATGTCGACAATTCCAAGATCAAATACCGGGTCACCCGCCAAAATAGGGAGCTGACTTGCTGTGGGATGTTATCACAGCCCCGTATTTCGTTCGTACATTATGTCTTCGCTTGTCTTCTGCTCTGCGAGTAAGCCCAGAGATCATATGCATAAAATGTGACAAGCACAATTGCCCAAATGAAGTAGGGTACAGAGACAAGATTAGCGTAGACGTCGGGACGACCACCAAATTGGTGACGAACCAACTGGCCGTACACTGCCAACGCGGCTCCGAACACAATCAGCGGTACATCAATTGCAGCCCGCATAGTCGTAGTACGCGTCAGAGCATTCGGCCTCTTGCCATTCCTGCCACTTACCTCAATGCTCACGAAGTACCACAGCAGCCAGACCAATGCGAAATACACTATCGTTTCAAGAGTGAAATCTATCCAGGCGACCGATTGGAGTTCGCGGTCGGCGACTCTTAGTAGACAGAATCTGACTAAGGACGCAGGCGCATTCAGCCCGTCACAGATCTGTCTGTCAGGCTTTATCCACGAAGGATCTTCTATGCGATCTCGTAGGCGATTACCCGTGATGAGGACGATCGCGATCGCCAATTGCACAACTGGAAGCCAAACCCGGAGTTTGAAGCGCATTCGTCCTCCTCATTTGAAGCTCGGACAATAGCCGAGAACAGAATTCTTGATGTAGATACTGATGTTCTCGCTGCTGGCAAGGCCGGTCAGGCCGAGTATGAGTTGGATCTGCGCGTCTTGTTTGCCAGTCATACCATGAAGAGCTTCGTAGAAAATGTTAAATATTCGAATTCCATCCCGGCGAATGACCCGACGTTCGTAAGGGAGAAAATCGATATAGAATTGCTGCTCGCTATATGGCAAGCGAACTTGTGCCAGAGACTTCATGGCTTGATTCCACGCCTGCTGTGGTGATCGTCCTAATCCGCGATGAAGGCTGCGGTGATAGATTCCCGTGATTTGCAGCGTGAGCCAACGCTCCAACTCTCGCATGGTCATCACTGCCGTATCGGCCGGTTTATAGTCCCCGCGAGCCGCAATGGATGAGAAGGTGGTTCCAGGCAGCAGATGTACTTCTCCCACATCGTGCCAATCAGACGCTCAATGTGTCCTCCAAAGTGCGGCCGCACAGGGGGCCGAAAACTGATCTCGATCCCATGTTCCTGACAGCCGCGCTTTAAAGCGTTGGAGTGGAACTCGCGCGCGTTGTCGAGGTGAACTGCTTTCGGCAAGCCTTGACAAGGCCAATCGAAATCAATGTGCTGAGCGGCCAGGAACTTATTCTTCGGCAGCACTCCCATGCTCAACGCAAGGGCTACCGATGTTGCGCTCGGAGCCTCCAAACTAAGATGAAATCCCGGCACCGCCCGAGTCGCAACGTCAATGGCCAAAGTTAACCAGGGTCTGCCGATCGGTTCGCGATCAACCTCGTCGACTACCACGACATCAACCAACGTGTGATCCATTTGCAGGAGTTGCAGCGGTTCCTTCACATGCAATCCTGCCTTTACAGGGGAGAGCCGCTGAGCTGCTTGCTTTGGACCCAGCCGCCGCGTGATTACCTCCCGTGGATCGAAGTCTCGAACGCGCGACTGAATCGCCTTGTATGAGGG
>Ga0210406_10003292_pt1 | contig 17827 bp, 19 predicted proteins | sample IncBWC30MmetaG_FD_155454 | JGI IMG/M metagenome (GOLD analysis project Ga0210406, IMG submission 155454) | Forest soil microbial communities from Barre Woods Harvard Forest LTER site, Petersham, Massachusetts, United States - Inc-BW-C-30-M | ecosystem: Environmental > Terrestrial > Soil >... | reverse complement strand
CGGCAGCAAATTGCAAAGCCGGGCGACAGTTGAATTACGGCCGTCAGCGCCAACCAGGACGCGAGCGAGAAATGTGTCGCGGACGATGTCGATCTTCCAGTCCCGATCGTGAGTTCGATGGAGTGCAACGACTGTCGCGTCCTCATGGACTCCAGTGCCCAGTTTGCCTGCGCGCTCGAGCAGGGAGTTGTCGAAAAGACTTCGCTTAATCGTGATGAATCGCGTGTCGCTTGGAAAATTTGCTCGGACTTCTTGTCCGCTAATCGTGATGAAATCGACGGCGTTAACGGTCGCGTGTGGCCAAGCTCGGATTTCATTGCCAAAGCCAAGCCGCTGCAGGACTGGCAGGCACGCCGGATTGATACAATCGCCGCAAACCTTTTCGCGCGGAAATTTTTCGCGCTCGATTAGGGCTACGCGTAATCCGGCGTTTGCGCAAAAGGCAGCGCAGGTCGACCCGGCCGGGCCACCGCCGACAATTGCGACGTCGACAACTTCCATCGCGCTCAGTGTCAATTGCGAGCGGGCCGTCTTCAACACTTCTGGCGCACGATTAAAAGACGAACGAGATTGTCTTTATGAGTTGGTCACTTCCCATCGTCCGGATTGCCGGCATTCAACTTCGCATCCACGTGACATTTGTTTTGCTGATTGCATGGCTGGCGTTCGGCTATTACTCGGAAGGCGGATCGAGCGCAGCCGCGGCGCGTGTGATTTTCGTTTTGCTCCTCTTCTTGTGCGTTGTTCTGCACGAATTCGGTCAACGCTTTTGCCGCAAAAGCGTTCGGATCAACACGCCAGATATCACCTTGTTGCCAATTGGCGGAGTCGCGCGCCTCGAGCGAATGCCGGAGGAACCCATCCAGGAACTGATTATCGCGGTGGCCGGCCCCGCCGTGAATGTGATCATCGCGCTTTGTCTCTTTTTAGTAGTGGGCAGCCGCCAGGTGTTCAACGTGGCAACTGTTCAAGGCGGCGACATGATCGCTCAGCTTTTAAGCATCAACGTCGTGCTTGTGTTGTTCAATTTACTGCCGGCGTTTCCGATGGATGGCGGCCGGGTATTGCGCGCGCTGCTCGCGACGCGGCTGAGTTATGCGCGCGCGACGCAAATCGCCGCCAATATCGGACAGGGCTGTGCATTCGTCTTCGGATTCATCGGACTCTTCGCGAATCCATTTCTGCTGTTCATCGCACTTTTCGTTTACGTTGGCGCGTCCCAGGAAGCTGCGCTCGCGCAAATGCGTGACGTGTCGCGACGTTTTCCCGTTTCGAGCGCGATGGTGCGTGAATTTCGGACGCTGCCGGAATCAGCGAGTCTACAGGAAGCAGTCGACGCCTTACTTGCTACCTCGCAGCACGATTTTCCGGTGCTTGATGCAAGTGGAAACGTCGCTGGAATTTTGACGCGCCATGATCTAATCGCGGCGTTGCGTAAGGATGACGGCACGATTCGGGTCGGCGATGTGATGCGGCGCGATATTCCAACCGTGACGACCGGCACGCGATTCGAAGAAGCATTTCGAATCATGCAGGAATGCAATTGTCCGGCAGTGCCGGTCCTCGACGGGATGAAACGGCTGGTTGGTTTGCTGACACCCGAAAATGTGAGCGAATTGATGATGGTGCAGTCCGCGCTCCCGCCGCGTCGCGCGGCTTAAGGCTATCGATTGTCGATCTTAGTTGCGGCGGGTACATTGTCCGCTGATTCAATGGCGATCGCGAGGAAACAAAAGGCTGATTTGCAAGTGAAGGTGCGTGATGTGCCGCACAAACCGGGTGTCTACCTGATGCGCGATCGATTCAATCGCGTGATCTACGTCGGTAAAGCGCGCGATCTTCGAAAACGGGTTAGCTCATATTTTTTGCCGTCAAAATTGGCGCAAACCGATCTGAAAACGCGCGCCATGCTCGAGGCGACGTGGGATCTCGAAACGCACGTGGTCCGGAGCGAAGCCGAATCGGTTTTGCTCGAAGGCAAGCTGATCAAAGAATATCGGCCGCGTTACAATATTTCCTTTCGCGATGACAAACGTTTTTTGCTGGTCAAGGCCGATTTGTCGGAAGAGTGGCCGCGCTTTCGGCTGACGCGTCTGAAGAAAAACGACAGCGCGCGATATTTTGGACCGTTTGCGGCCGCCGGCGCGCTGCGACAGACCTTGAACCTGATGCGAAAAAAATTCGGCGTGCTTACGTTCGGACGAGGAGCGCCAAGCGAGCACGAATTGAAATCCTCGACTTATCAGGTGCCGGTTCGCTTGAGCGAAGTCACGGCCCAGCAATATCGCGAACGCGTGGCGCAGGCCTGCGAATTTCTGGAAGGTCAATCGCGCGAGATGATTGACCTGCTGGAGGAGGAGATGCGCAAGGCCGCCGAGAAAATGGATTTCGAGAAAGCGGCCGAGCTCCGTAACATGGTCGACGACGTACGCCAGACGACGAAATCCACGCGCCGGTTCACGCGGGGAACATTGCCGAGCACGATCGATCCGATGGCGGACGTGCAGGCGCTGGCCGACGCGTTGCAATTGCCCCGGCTGCCGCGCGTGATGGAGTGCTTCGACATCTCCAACATTTCCACGACCCACGTTGTCGCCTCGATGGTTTGTTTTCGCGACGGCGTGCCGGATAAGAATTGTTACCGGCGCTATCGCGTCCGCACCGTCCAGGGACAGGACGATTTCGCGAGCATGGCGGAAGTCGTCCGGCGTCGTTATTCACGCGTGCTCTTGTCGATTGCGGAAACCGGAAACCGGAAACCGGAGAGTGAAGGCGAAGGTTACGTTGTAGATGTTTCGCCCGAACATTCTCAGGAAAACGCCTTCGATACAGCGCGGCGTTTGGAGAGTGGAACCTGTCCGCAATCCGGTCCGGGCCGGACTGGCACGTTCCGCAATCCGCAATTCGTTCCGGTGCGGCTTCCCGATTTAGTGATCGTCGATGGCGGCAAAGGACAACTCTCGTCGGCGTGTCGCGAGTTACAGCGACTCGGCCTGCACGATTTGCCGATCATTGGCCTGGCGAAAGAGCATGAGGAGATTTATCGGCCCGGACGCGCGATGCCGTTGCAATTGCCGGTCGGTTCCGGCGCGTTGCATTTGCTTCAACGAATCCGCGATGAAGCGCACCGATTCGCGAATGCCTACCATCAGCTTCTGCTGAAGAAACGGATCGACGAAAGTATTTTGGACGATTGTCCGGGCGTAAGTCAGAACCGGAAGAATTTGCTGCTACGGAAATTTGGTTCGGTCAATCGCCTGCGCAAAGCGAGCGTCGACCAGATCGCAGCCACTGAAGGAATTGGGCGCAAGCTGGCGGAAGAAGTGCATCGTTTTCTGCAGCGGCATTGACGCGGGCGCTTCGCGACGGAAGGTGTCGATCTTGTGATGAAGGGCTCGGCCGTGTTTCTTCTCTCGCCATTATTGGCGGCATCCATTTTGGCGCAAACCGCGCCAATCGCGTCGCCAGTGGCGACGCCGAGCCCGAGCTTGTCGCCGATCGGCGATGAGGAAACGATCATTCCGACGTTTGAAACGCAGAAGCTTGCGCGCACTTACATTCTCGATGTTCCAGGTCCGCGCGGGCAAATCACCGACCGCACCGGCCTGCCGCTCGCGCAAAACAAAGTCAGTTACAATCTTGCGATTAACTTTCCGACGCCGCTTGATTTTAGCGACACCAAAGCAGCCGCGTTTGCGCGGGAAAAGATAGACAAGGCGTCAAAATTAATTGGGCGCCCGATCAAAATTTCAGACGACGCGATCCTGCGTCACTATCACAACCGCGGCATTCTTCCCTTGGAGGTCGCGCAAAATTTAAGCCAGCAAGAGTACGACGCGGTCAAGGATCGCGCGAAAGATTCGCTCGTGGTGCGGCCGGTTTACGTCCGCGTTTATCCGAACGGCAAATTGGCCGGCCACATCATTGGATACACCGGTAAGCGAGGCCGGAACCTCGATGGCATCATCGACAATCACGAAACGCTCTGGCCGGAAACAGAAGGTCGGGACGGACTCGAGCAACTTTCAACGAACTCCTCACCGGCAAACACGGCGAATACAAACTGACGTTCGACAAAGACGGCCGAAAAACTTCGGAGAGATTGGTCAAGCCCGCCGTTCCGGGAAACAACATCGTAACAACGTTGGATCTCCAACTCCAGCAGCTGGCCGAAAAGGCGCTGGCGGCGCGAGCGAAGCGCGGCGCGATCGTGATTGTCGATCCTACAGACGGCGACATTCTCGCGATGGCTTCATGGCCGGCTTACGATCCGAACCTTTTCGTTCCGTCGATCTCCGCCGAAAAGTTCAAGCAATTACAGGATGATCCCGACATTCCGCTTTTGGCGCGCGCGTTTCGCTCGTCTTATCCACCGGGTTCGACTTTCAAGGTCGCTGTCGGCATCGCCGCTCTCGAGACGGGCACCGTTCATTCCGACGATCTTTACCAATGCGTGCCCGGGATCCAGATTGGCAATCTCACGTTTCACAATTGGAAGAAGGGCGACCAGGGCGCGATGAACCTCGTTCAAGCGCTCACCGAATCGTGCGACACGTGGTTTTACCAGGTCGGAATCAAGACCGGCGCGGAACCGATCATCGATTGGGCGCTCAAACTGGGTTTCGGCGCGAAGTGCGGCATTCCGTTGCGTTCGGAAGCGGAAGGCCGCGTCCCGAACGACGATTACATGAAAGCAACGCACGGCCGCAAGATTCTCAACGGCGACATCGCGAATTTATCGATCGGTCAGGGGGACATGCAGGTCACGCCGCTCCAGATGGCCCAGGCGATGGCGATCATTGCCAATGGCGGGAAATTTTATCAAACGCGACTCGTTCGCCAGGTGCAGTCTGTCGATCAGCAAATCGTCACTGCCTACGAGCTGCGCGAAAAGCGCACACTCGATGTTTCCGAAGCGACGATGGATGATGTTCGCCAAGGAATGATCGACGTCGTCAACGGTCCGAACGGCACGGGACACGAAGCGCAATTGGATAGCGTTGAAGTCGCGGGGAAAACCGGGACCGCGCAATGGGGTCCGAAGAACAAGGAACGCACCGCGGCCTGGTTTGCGGGATTCTTGCCCGCGGACCAACCGCGTTACGCGTTCTCCGCGGTCTACGAAGGCGAAGTTGGCAGCAAAGTCCACGGCGGGACGGTGGCGGCGCCGATGATCGCCGATATCTTCAAGGAGATTTACAAGCAATCCGCGTCAGCGAATCGCAGCCGACGCGAATCAACTCCGCAGGTTCGCCGGGCGCAACCGGTGGACGAAGACGCGTCCGATTAAACTGCCGCGGTTTCTTTCGGCAGCTCCATGGTTCCCTTGAACTTCGGTTGCTCGGGCTCAAGCCCGAAATTTTCCGAATAGAGGTTGTCGATCTTGGCCACATCGTCCGGGGTGAGGGATGGACAATCGGGTGCATTGGCGAACTCGATCAGCTGTTCTTCGTTGTAAATGTTCGGCAACGTCGAGGCCACGCGTTCGTCCGCGAGTAACCAAATCAGCGCGGCTTGTCCGAGCGTGCGGTTGGAATTTTCCAGGAACCGCAATTTGTCGATCTTCTTGACGCCGTTGAGCAGCCAACTGCGCGGACGATGACTGCGATGATCGTTTGGCGGAAAAACTGTGTCGGCGGTGTATTTGCCTTCGAGCATTCCGGACGAATGCGTGACGCGAATCAGGAACATCGTGTCCTTGTTCAGTTCGGTGGCAACGTCCTGCATCGCGCGCCCGGGATGTTGCTCGAGCATGTTGTAAATGTGCTGGATGCTCGTGACGTCGCGTTCGCGAATGCAATTCACGCCCTCATAAAGCCAGCCGATCGCCGGACCGAGCGCGATGCCGTGGTAACGAACTTTGCCGGACGCTTTTAATTTCTCGAGAGTTTTCCACAGCGCGTCGTCGTAAATCTGCTCCATCCGGATGTTGTGCAGTTGCAGCATGTCGATGCGATCGGTCTTCAAACGCTTTAACGCCGCATCGGTTGCGCGCTCGATCGCTTCCGGCGAAAAATCCTGCGGAATTTCGCGCTGACCGCGCCCACGCGCTTCGCCGTAATGCATGAAGTCGTAGCCGACCTTGGTCGCGATCACGATTTCGTCGCGCTGTTTCGGAAACGCCTTGGCGATCAGTTCTTCACTCAGCCCGTTTCCATAAGTGTCTGCGGCATCAAACAAAGTCACCCCGAGATCTAACGCCTTATGCATGAGTGAGGTCGCTTCGCCCTCAGTGAAGTTTCCCCACCATCCGGTTGAAATTGTCCACAGGCCGAAACCAACTTCGCTGACTTCTAGATCCGTATTCTTGTAAGTCCGAAATTTCATCGCGAAATTTTACCACGAAGGAGACGAAGTTCACGAAGGATGTTTTGTTGAAAGCTTCGTGCCCCTGCGTGTTCTTCGTGGTTAATTATGAGGTGTGGAATGCAAACCTGACGCCGGTTTGTTGATTGTGGGTCACGGTTCGACGGTGAATCCGGACTCAAGCGCGCCGACGCTCTCACACGCGGCTGAAATCCGGCAACGGAACATTTTCGCGGAGGTGCAGTGCGCGTTTTGGAAAGAGGAGCCGAGTCTACGCGACGCCAGGTTTTTGTTCGATCCGGAAACGATCCGCGAAGTCTGCGTGGTGCCGAACTTCATCAGCGAAGGTTATTTCACCCAAACGGTGATTCCGCGTGAGCTGGAGTTGAATGGCCAGGTCACGCGACGTACGAACGGACAGATTTGGAACTACGGCGAGCCGGTTGGCAATCATCCGCTGATGACGGAGTTGCTCGTCCAGCGCGCACATGAGATTGCCCCGAACATTGCGGAAAGCGCCACCAGCTTGTTGATCGTCGCGCACGGCACTGACTTAAATGAGAACAGCGCTGTCGCGGCGAAGCGCGAAGCGGAAAAAATCCGCGAGCTCGGCCGCTATGCGAACGTTCTCAATGTTTACATGGAAGAATTTCCGCTCGTGTCCGATTGGCGCGTATTAACGAGCACACCGAACGTTGTTGTCGTTCCGTTTTTCATCTCGGACGGGCTTCATAGCTACGAAGACATTCCCGTGTTGCTCGGGATCGCCGAGGAAGGATCGCGCCGCCTTCGCCAAGGCTCCGGCGTGGCAGGGGTCCGCCAGGACCAGTCCGAAATTTTCCGGCGTGGACCTTATCAGATTGATGATCGCGCGCTGTTTTATGCCAGCTCGATCGGCACTGATCCGCGGATTGCCGATATCATTGTCGAACAGGCGGCTGCCGCCCCGCGGATGGCGCGCTCAGGGGATTGATTAAGAAAAGTTGCACACAAGCTTGGCCTCGCAATCTTTCCTGACCTCCTGATGCATACGGATACTCTCAAGAAGCTCCAGGATATAGGGGCTTATGTCCTGGCGAGCGGTTGCACCAAAAAAAGTATCAAACAGGTCGCAGAGATGATCCGGGCGGCGCGCGATTATCGATTCATCGCCATTTACAAAATCGTGAAGAACGAATTCGTCATCCTCGCCGGCACCGGCGACGAGCCGTCGGCGTATCCACGTTTCCCAATCGGGCAGGGATTGTGTGGCGCCGCTCTGGAGTCAGGCAAGCCCGTCGTAGTTGGCGACGTTCATAAGGACAAGCGTTACCTTCCTGCGTTCCACACGACTCAGTCGGAGATAATCATCCCGCTCAGGTGCGAGAATAAACACATTGTCGGCATGCTCGACGCCGAAAGCGACAAACTGAATGCGTTCGGCGATGAAGATCGACAATTTCTCGAGCGCGCGGCCGGTTTGATCGCACACTGTTTGGCATAGCTGGCGCAATGCCGGATGCGATCGAGAAAGCGCTGACGGCGGCGTTGGGCGACAGCACACCGATCGGCGAGGTCCTCATTCAACGCACGAGCGGCGGTGGCTTCACGCTCTGTCATCGTAATGATCAAACCAAGAGCGAGCTAAGGAGCTTCCGGAAACCGGAAGATGCGATCGAGATCGCGAGATACGATGACGCTGGAAATTATCGGCCACTGAAAACCGCTCCGAATTTACGTCACGGCTGGCGGTTGGAGGTTCTTAATCTTGGAGAATTGCGGCAGACGCTGGACCATTTTTATCCGGGTAGGCTGGCGATGCTGGCGTCATGGCAGGAAAACCGGCTCGCGAGGACTACGTTGCGCGACACGTTGGATCGACAATCGGGAATGTACCGAGTGGCGGCGAAGATTTCGGATGAACAAATCGACGACCTCGTCGGAAGTTTTTGCCGGTCGAACGGCGGCTGTTTGCGAACAATCTTGTGGAAGCGCGATGCGGGCAACGCGGTTCCGTCCTCGAAGTTGCCCCGCGAAAAATTCGATCCGGCGCATGATCAAACTGGCCGCGGTGAACGCGCGATCCCCTTGCTTTGCCAGGAAGCGTGCAATTTGCTCGTGGCCGCGTGCCGCAAAGTCGTCAAAGGCGAAACGAACGAATGATCATTCGCGCGCGCAACGTCGTGACGATGGAGGGCCCGCCGATCGACGACGGCACTGTCGTCGTTGCGGGAGATCGCATTGCTGACGTTGGAAAGTTCGCCGAAATCGCGAAGAAGCATTCGCGCGATGAGGTTCTCGATCTTGGCGAGCAAGTCCTGTTGCCGGGATTGATCAACGCGCATTGTCATCTCGATTACACCTGTCTGCGCCGAAAAATTTTGCGGCAAGAATCGTTCACTGACTGGATTTGCGCGATCAACGCTGAAAAGGCGAAGCTTTCAGCAGACGATTACGTTGCTTCGATTACCGAAGGGTTCGTCGAAGCGAAGCGGTTCGGAACGACAACGATAGCGAACCTGACTGGGTTTCCGGAATTGATCACGCGAATTGAACCAACGATTCGGACCTGGTGGTTTGCCGAGTTGATCGACGTGCGTGATCCGAGCCGCGCCGACGAAATTCTCGATCTTGCGGTTGAGCAATTGAAATCGCAGGTGCATTGGGGGCTGGCGCCGCACGCGCCCTTCACCGCCTCCGGGAATCTGTATCGGCATTGTAAAGAAATCGCTAGGCGAAAAAACATTTTGCTGACGACGCATTTGGCCGAATCACATGAGGAGATGGAAATGTTTCGAGATGCGAACGGGCCCTTGTTTGAGTTTCTGAAAGGGATCGGTCGCGACGTGAAAGACTGCGGCAAAGGTACGCCAGTGGAACGTTTTCTGACGACTGAGAACAATTGCCCCTACTTGCTCGTTCACTTGAATGAACTCAGCAGTAATGATTTCAGTTTGCTCGAGAAACGAGCGAAGAGTTTCTCGGTTGCTCATTGCCCGCGAAGTCACGAATACTTCGAACATTCGCCGTTTCGGTTCCAGAAACTGCGCGATCTCGGTTTCAACGTTTGCCTCGGGACCGACAGTCTCGCGAGTAACGACGATTTGAACTTGTTCGCCGAGATGCGGACGTTTCAAAACGAATTTCCGAACGTTGCACCTGGGGAAATCTTGAAAATGGTCACGACGAATCCAGCGCGCGCGTTGCGACAGAAAAATTCGCTCGGGAAAATTCGACGAGATTCTGTCGCGGACCTCGTCGCGCTACCGATCACCAAATCGAGTACGGTCTTCGAAGAGATCATGGCATTCGACCGACCTGTGAGTTGGTCCATGGTCGGCGGCCGAGTTTTGGCCTAACGGCAAAATTCTCAAAATCGCTTTCTTTTTCTCAAAATTGAAATATTCTCCGCGCTGAGATTTCCCATGGCTAAAATCGTAATTATCGATGACGAACCCGCGATGGTAGAGGTGATCGTGACCCTCTGTCGCGAAAAAGGACACCAAGTTTTTCCATTCAATGGGCCGTCGAAGGCGATCGAACAGCTCGATGCTATTCAGCCCGAGGTGCTGATCACCGACATCAAGATGGAGACGATGAACGGCTTCGATGTTTTGCGGCATGTGCGCGAGCATCAACGCCAAACGTCCGTGATCCTGATCACCGCGTTCGGATCGGCTGAAACAGCCGTGCAAGCGATGAAGATGGGCGCGCGCGACTACATTCTAAAGCCGTTCAAGATCGACGAGCTGCAAACGCGCATCCAAATGGCGCTCGACTATCAGGCGGCGGTTGGCGAAGTGACGTATCTCCGTAAGGAGCTCAAGGAAAAGCACAAGCTCGAGAACATCATCGGCACCAGCGGCAAGATGGAGCACGTCTACAATCTGATCAGCAAAGTCGCCGACACCGATAGCACCGTTCTAATTGTTGGCGAAAGCGGGACGGGCAAGGAATTGGTCGCACGCGGTCTGCATTTCAACAGCAATCGTCAGCATCATCCGTTTGTGGCGATCAATTGCAGTGCGCTGCCCGAGAATTTGCTGGAGTCGGAATTATTCGGGCACAAGAAGGGCTCGTTCACCGGTGCGGTCGCGGACAAGCGCGGTTTGTTCGAGGAAGCAAACCTCGGAACAATTTTTCTCGATGAAGTGAACTCAATGGCGCCGCAATTGCAGACGAAACTTCTGCGTGTGTTACAGGAGCGCGAAGTCCGGCGGGTGGGCGACAACAAGAGTTCGCCGGTCAATGTGCGCGTGGTCGGCGCGACTAACGAGCGGCTTCAACCAAAACTGAAGGACGGAACTTTCCGCGAAGATTTATATTACCGGCTCGCAGTTATCCCGATCGAGATCCCGGCTTTGCGCGAGCGTCTCGAAGACGTGCCCTTGCTGGTCAACCATTTCTTGCAGAAACAAGCCAGCGTCACCGGTGGCGAACCCAAAAAGGTAGACCCGGCGGCCGTGGATATTCTTTGTCATTACAACTATCCGGGAAACGTGCGTGAGTTGGAGAACGCGATCGAGCGCGCGTGTGCGTTATGCGAGAACAATCTGATTCTACCGGCCGATTTGCCGCCGCACATTATCGATCATGCTCACGACAGTAAGATTGACAATGCGATCGCGAACATGCCGGTCGGACAAACCCTGGACGAATTCGTGCAACAACAGGAGCGCAATTACATCGAAGCAACCCTGGCGCACTGTGACGGTTCGCGCGAGAAAGCAGCCAATATGCTCGGAATCAGCATGGCCACGCTTTATCGCAAGATCGAACCGAAGAAGAAGTAGCAACGTGACGTTGCACCCGGCTTAGACGGAATGCTGTAACGAGTTATGCCTCACCGTTTTCTGTTTCTGCATTGATGTCGATGAAGCGTTCTCGAAAAAATTCTGGTCCAGGCACACGCGAGATGGAGCGGATCAACTGGATGGAATTTCGCGAGTGGGTGCCGACGAAGATCGACACCGTCTTGTTGCCGCTTGGAACGATGGAGGCGCACGGCGTAACCGCGAATGGAACCGACATCATCATTCCGTTGACGATGGCGCGCGAAATCGCCCCGCGCCTGAATGCCATGATTGCGCCGGTCGTACCGTACGGATTCACCGGATCGCTCGACGCCTATCCCGGTAACTTCACGATTCCGGAAAACATTTATCGCGAGTACGTTCGCGCAGTCTTGCTCGGTCTGGCCCGAAATAAATTCAAAAACATCGTGATGTTGAACGGGCACGGCGCCGGTCAGACGGCTATTTTGATGGCGCTTGGGCAGGACGTGGGACGCGAGACCAACACAAGAATCTTAACTGTAAATTGGTGGTCGTATTGCAGCGACGTTTGCCGGGAGGTTTTTGGCGAAGATGGTGGACATGCGGGCAACACTGAAACTGCCTACATGCTGGCGATCGATCCTGAGTTGGTTCAGAGGAAACGTTACGCCGGACCGAGAATGGCGACGGCGATCCCAGCGCTGAATACTTGGAATGCTTACCCGTTTCCCTCGAGCATCCTCCTTTACAAAGAAGGCGAGGGCTATCCGAACTTCGATCTCGCCAAAGCAAAGAGTTACTTCACCAAAGTGAACGACAAAGTCGCGCGGTTGATTGAAGACACGATCCAGAAATGGGACAGGGCGAGGTTGTGAGCCCGTCGATTGTCGATCCGGTCGGCTTCGCTTAGGACGATTTTTAGCCGCGCTTCGAGAAAATGCGCAATTCGTCGGCGGCTTGCTGCAATTCGTCCAGTCGCTCGAGTGCCGCTTTTTGTTTGGCGAGGACTTCGTCATTCGCAGCCTTTATTTTCTCGAGCAGCTGAATTGCCTCTGGAATTGAGTCGGCGACGGGAACAGCAGCAGACGTCGTCGACCTTGCGGTGGTCGACGATGCAGCTTGAACGATAATTGGTGCCGGCGACTGCGCTTTGGCCGCGCTCAGCGCGATAAGCATGAAAAAGCAGAAAAATTTTGTCGCGCGCATTATTTGCCTCTTTTCGAGTAAATCCGCGCGGTGCGGACAGATTCCGAAACAGCGGCCAACTTTTCTTCGATCTTGGCCTGGTTTTCGGCCAATTGCGCCTGCTGCGTTTGAACGTCTTTGATAAGGGCAAGGAGTTTTGCCTCCTGGTTTGGGTCAGGCGTTTGAGCAACGCTCGCGGAGATGGCGAGCAACGCGGTCGCCAGTAAGAGAAAAGTCTTCTTCATTTCGACGAAGTTTCGATCTTTGCTCAGAGTAGCAAGTCACGTTCCGGCATTGTGCCTTGCCGCGAAATTCCGGTGGGCTTAGTACCGGCGGCCCGTAACCTGCTTGCCTGTCGCTCGCCCGACAGTAAACTCCACAATATGGCCGGACCTGGGATGCATCAGACGCAGAATTTATCTCTGCAACAAGTTCTCGCCCCTCAGCTCCAGCAAAGTCTCCTCATTCTGCAAGCGCCATTGCTCGAACTGCGCAATCTCGTTCAGCAGGAAATGGAAACGAATCCGGTGCTCGAGGAATTGGCTGATCCGCCGAACCCGGATGCCGCGGCCGAGTCCGAGACGCCGGCGGACGACAATTTCAAAGAGGAATTCGATAAGCTGGCCAAGCTCGATGAGGAGTGGCGCGATTACATGGCGCAATCGAGCAGTTACAGCGGTCGCTCGCAGGAAGCGGAAGAAAAGCGCCAGTTCTTCTTCGATTCGATCCCGACCCAGGAGACACTGCAGCAGCATTTGATGGGACAGCTCAATCAAAACGTGCTGAACGGGGATGATCGCAAGACCGCCGAGCTGATCATTGGCAATGTTGACGATAATGGGTTTCTCCAGACCACGCCGGAAGAGATGGCGCTTAACACCGGCATTCCGAGAGAAGACTTCGAGAACATGCTCACGCTGATTCAAAGCTTTCATCCTCCGGGAGTCGGAGCGCGAGATTTGCGCGAGTGTTTGCTGATTCAGCTCAAACGCGAAGGCCGACAAAACAGCCTCGAATACAAAATCGTTGCCGATCACATGCAGGATTTGGGCAAGCGTCGTTTTCCGGAAATTGCGCGTCGAATCGGAATTGGCGTCGAGCAAGTGCAGAAATGTGCGAACAACATCGCCCAGCTTGATCCTCGGCCGGGCGCGATATTCGCGGAAGCCCCAAAAAATTATGTGCTTCCGGATGTCACGGTCGAAAAAGTGAACGGCAACTACCAGGTGATTTTAAACGGCGAACAAATTCCGCACCTGCGCATCAGCAACACCTACAAAGACATTATGGCGCAGGACCGTAACGGCAGCGATGTGAAGGATTACATCCGCGACAAGATCCGGAGCGGAAAATTTTTGATCAAATCCATTCATCAGCGCCAGCAGACGATTTCCAACATCGCCCATGAGATCGTGAAACGGCAGCGCGAATTCTTTGACAAAGGCTCCGCGTTTTTAAGACCGATGACGATGGTGCAAATCGCGGACGCGGTCGGCGTTCACGAAACAACCGTCAGTCGCGCGATCTCCGGCAAATACATGTCCACGCCTCAGGGCGTGTTCGAGATGAAATATTTCTTCACCCCGGGTTACCAAACGGCTACTGGCGAATCGATGAGCAATACCAGTGTGAAGGAAGCGATCCTCGGCCTGGTGAAAAATGAAGCCGGCAATTCACCGCTCAGCGACAAGGAGATCGTGGAAATTTTGAGCAAGCGCGGGATTCCAATTGCGCGCCGCACGGTTGCGAAATACCGGACCGAGTTGAACATTTTGCCGAGCAACATGCGCCGGCGGTATTGAGCCTTCGGCTCAGCGTGATTCGTTGAAGCGTTAAATCGTTACATCGGTCTTGCCGATTCACGATTCAGGATTCACGATTCACAAGTGAACTCTTCTCTTCGCGCCAGAGTCATCGCCGAATGGCGCGGTTTGCCTGAGAAAAGGACCGTGCCCAATCGCTGGGCCGCGCCGGCCGACGTGTTGCCAAACCTAATGCAACGGCTCGGCCTCAAAGAGCGCTTGCACGAAAACGAGGTGATGGAGGCTTGGAGCAAGATCGTCGGGGACTTTATCGCGGCACATTCCGCGCCGGTCGCGTTACGCGAAGGAATTTTGTACGTGCGCGTGCTGCAGCCGGCATTGCACTACGAGCTCGAACAAATTTCCAAGCTCGACATCTTGCGGAAGCTGAAACAACGCTTTGGTGGCAAGATCATTCGTGATGTTCGCTTCCGCGTTGGATAACCACCGCGTTGGCCGGACAAGTTTCTCCATTAGAAAGCAACGCGACAACATGATAGGAACTGGATAGATGCGAATTGGCGCCGAACACCAGGTTCATATCGAACAGCTAAAAGTATTTGCCCACGTTGGAGTTTCAAAAGCCGAACGATCGAAGGCGCAGCGGCTTGTTCTCAATCTGACGCTTTGGCCGGCGCGAGACCTGCGCGATGTGAAAGACGCCGTTACTCGGACGGTCGATTACTCTCTTCTCTGCCAGGAAACGAAAACATATTTGGCCAAACAATCGCCCAAGCTTCTTGAGACTTTGGCAGGAGATCTTTCCGCTCATCTCTTGCGAAAGTTTCGTGTCCGGAAAGTCTGTCTCGAGGTCCGCAAGTTTGTTTTGAAAGATGCCGCTTACGCGTCGGTCACCGTGACTCGCCAGGCATCGCTGGATTGAAACCCATGCGCAAAGGACGTTTTGGCAAATCGATGGCCACAGTCGCGCAGCGCTACAGTGAGTCGCTTTCCTTTGATCGACGCCTGTATCGTTACGATATCGCCGGCTCGGTTGCTCATGCTGCCGCACTGGCGAGGGCGGGAATTGTTTCCGCGAACGAAAGGAAACAAATTGAGACGGCGTTGCGTGAGATCGAGCGCGAAGTCGACGCTGGAAACTTTCAGTGGAACGAGGGGCTCGAAGACGTGCATATGAATATCGAAAGCGCGTTGACCGGAAAAATCGGGGAGGCGGGAGCAAAATTGCACACGGCTCGGAGCCGCAACGATCAGGTGGCGCTGGATTTGCGGCTTTTCGTCAAAGACGAGATTGGCCGCACGTCTGCGTTGCTCAACAAACTGCAAAAGTCGTTGCTCGGTCTCGCGCAGAAAAATCTCGACCTAATCATGCCCGGATACACCCACCTCCAGCGCGCGCAGCCGATTTTGTTCGCTCACTATTTGTTGAGTCAGATCGAAAATTTCGCTCGGGACCACGATCGCTTGCGCGATTGCTTGCGGCGGACCGACGTTCTTCCGCTCGGCTCCGGTGCTCTCGCCGGTTCAACCATCACGCTTGATCGCGAATCGATTGCGCGAGACTTGAAATTCTCACGGGTCAGCCAGAACAGTCTCGATGCGGTCAGCGATCGCGATTTTGTCTGCGAGTTCCTTTTCTGTCTGGCGATGATCGGGATGCATCTCTCGCGCTTAAGCGAAGACTTGATTCTCTGGAGCACGAGCGAATTCGGTTTCGTGGAGTTCAGCGACGAATTTTCGACCGGCTCGAGCTTGATGCCGCAAAAGAAGAATCCCGACATGGCGGAGCTCGCGCGCGGCAAGGCCGGCCGGCTTTACGGCAATCTGATGTCGATCCTGACCGTGATGAAAGGTTTGCCTTTCGCCTACAATCGCGATCTCCAGGAAGACAAGGAAGCGTTGTTTGATTCGGTCGACACGGTTTCATCCGCGCTCGAAGTTTTTGCCGCGATGCTCCCGAAAATGAAAATTAATCGCGTCAGGATGAAGGAAGCGACCGGCGACCCAAATCTTCTCGCCACGGACCTGGCGGAGTATTTAGTCAAAAAAGGAATGCCGTTTCGCAAAGCGCACGAAATTGTCGGCAAACTCGTCGCCGGCTCGGTTGGAAAGGGGACGAAGCTCAACGCCGTTCCGCTGGAGAAATTGAAAAGGTTCTCACCTTTGTTTGATGCAGATGTTGCCAAAGTATTCGATGTTCGCCGTTCCCTTTTCGCGCGTCGTGCGATTGGCGCGCCTTCGCCGGAAAACGTCGAGGCGCAGATCAAGAATTGGCGTAAAGAGTTTGGCGGATAATCTTCCGGCGTGAGACGAAGCAAGTTGGTCCAGGACAAGGATGGGTGGAAAACGATTTCCAGCGAAACGCACTTTACAAATGCACATCTGGAGGTCGTGACCGAAAAAGTTCGAACACCTTCTTCGCCGGAGCCGAGGACCTACACGACCGTACGCCGCAAAGCGGCGGTCGTGATCGCGCCCATGACCAGCGACGGAAAATTTTTGGTGATCAAAGAAGAGCGGATTCCCATTCGCGCGGCCATCTGGTCAATGCCTGCCGGACAAGTGGACAATCCGGATGCCGATGAGAAGGAAATCGAAGCGGTCGCGTTACGCGAGCTACACGAGGAGACCGGTTACGACCTTGCGCCCGGCGGTGAAACAATTCCGCTCGGTTTCTTCTTCACTTCTGCAGGGCTCACCGATGAGCATTGCTATTTTTTCCTGGTTCGCCCTGTTCGGCGTGCTGACGTGCACAAGCGCGAGGAAGGCGAAGCGATCCTGGACTGTCGCGCGGTTGATCCTCGTGAATTGAGCAAAATGATCGCTCAAAACGAAGTTCGCGATTCGAATACGCTTGCGATCTGTGCGCGTCTCGCAGCTCGCGGTTTGATTTCGCTCGGCCCGCATTAATTGCCATGGCGTTGCGCGACATCTTCAAGTTTCGCGACCTGCCCGAGGCCGAAACGTCGAAGCCCTTTCTCGAACATCTCGAGGACCTGCGCTGGACCGTCGTCAAAATGGCGTTCACGCTGTTTGGGGCGATGATTGTCTGCTTTCTTTTTCGGCAGACGCTCGTGCGCGTCATGCAGGCGCCGTTGCACAATCTCGATCCCCAAGTCGGCGCGCTCAAAGCGCTCGGCATCACCGATTCGATCGTGATCTCATTTCACCTCGCGTTTTACGCCGGGATCGTTCTTTCGTTCCCACTGCTGCTCTATTTTCTCGCTGGGTTTGTTTTGCCGGCATTGACCGCTCTGGAAAAACGTTTCTTGTTTCCGGCGATTGTCGGCAGCTTCGGTCTTTTCCTTCTCGGAGTCGCGGTTTGCTATTTTTGGCTGCTTCCGAGAACGATTCTCTTCTTTTTTCGCGACACTCAATCACTCGGCTGGGCGCCGACGTGGACGGTGCAGCAATATTATTCGTTTGTGACTAAGTTCGTGCTCGGCTTTGGATTGGCGTTCGAATTGCCGGTTGTTGTTCTTGCTTTGGTTTACTTTGGCTTGATCACTTACAAATTTATGGCCCGGACCCGGCCTTACGCGGTCGTGCTTATTTTTGTCCTGGCGGCCATCATTGCGCCTACGCCCGATCTGCTGACGTTGGTCGCTATGGCGCTGCCGATGGCGTTGCTTTACGAAAGCTGCATTTGGATCGCGTGGATGATGGAGCGCCGGAGCGCGCGCTCGCGGCTGACCTGAACAGCGTGGACATTTCTTCCTACTCCAGCCTGTTCGCTATATTCGCGTTCGCTCTCGGTGCGGCTATCGGCTCGTTTCTGAACGTCGGGATTTATCGTTTGCCGCGCGATCTATCCGTGAA
>Ga0210406_10003291_pt1 | contig 17828 bp, 19 predicted proteins | sample IncBWC30MmetaG_FD_155454 | JGI IMG/M metagenome (GOLD analysis project Ga0210406, IMG submission 155454) | Forest soil microbial communities from Barre Woods Harvard Forest LTER site, Petersham, Massachusetts, United States - Inc-BW-C-30-M | ecosystem: Environmental > Terrestrial > Soil >... | reverse complement strand
AGGGACTTGTCGGACTTTAAAGTGGGAAACTGATCTGGTAAAAGAGTGAATGCCAGAGCGATATGTGGTGATAGATCGGCAGACGCCGATGTTATTGCCGGTCGATTTGAGAGATTGGGTAGCCGAGAACGACTTGGCGCGGTTGATCCTGGAGGTAGTTGAGCAGTGCGATATAAGGTCAGCTTGGACCAATGAGCGGGGAAGCGGCAGCGCTCAATACCCGCCTGGAATGATGTTGAGCTTACTGATTTATGCCTATGCGCGGGGGGTGTTTTCCTCCCGGCGCATCGAGCAACTCAGCTACGAGAACCTTTCGGTGCGCTACCTGTGTGCCAATACCCATCCGGATCACGACACGATCGCAAAATTTCGCCGGCAAAACGGAGCCTTATTTAAGAGCTGTTTTGGGCAGGTACTGTTGTTAGGGCGGGAACTAGGCTTGGTGCGAGTGGGTAAGTTGGCGGTGGACGGAACCCGCTTAGGGGCCAACGCCAATCGCCATCGCTTCAGTACCAGAGAGCAATTAGAACAAGAACAAGCCAGGGTCGAAGCGCTCATTGAGCAACTGCTCCAAGAAGCCGAGGCTGCGGACCAGGCCGAGGAAGGTCAAGAGGAGAGCGAAGCTTTACCCGCGGAATTAGCCAATGAACAAAAGCGACGCCAAGCCATCAAAGAAGCTCTAGAGCGCATCAAGCAACGAGAGGCTCAGCAACAAGCCGAAAAAGAAGAGCTAGAAAAGGCTGGCCGCAAGAGTCAGGCCAAAGAGCTACGGATGAATCTGACCGATCCGGACTGTGGCATCCTTCATCGTAAAGGGGCAGGCACCGTCGTTGGCTATAACGCTCAAATCGGGGTCGATATCCAAGGAGCAGGACTGATCGTGACTAACAACGTCAGCGCCAATGGATGCGATGCCCAATTGTTGGATCAAGTACTTGAGCAGCTCAGCCCAGAGTTGGGCCCGGTAAAAGAAGTGATCGTCGACTGCGGTTATGAGAGCGGACGCAAAGCGTACGAATTAGAAAAAAACTTTGGGATCAAAGTGTATTACCCACCCCGGCCCAAACTCAGCGATAAGGGCTCAAAACGTTGGCATAGCCGCGGGCAACGTTTGGTGCGTCACATGCGCCATTTAATCAAAAAGCGCATCGACACCCCGCACGGACAGTGGTTGCAACGTCGGCGCCAAACGGTAGCTGAAGGAGCTTTTGGCTTTATCAAACAGACTCTGGGCTTCCAGCGCTTCACTTTGCGTGGATTAGAAAAAGTTCAGACCGAATGGCAACTGGTCTGCCTCGCTTTTAACCTCCGCAAGTTGGCCTAACAAACCACAAGCCATCTCCACCTCGGCGCAGGCTAGCGCCATACTGCTGCGTCCCACAAAAAATACCCCATCCCCCACGGGGCATCACCCCACTCCTCCGCTAAACAGTCCCAAAAATATCGCAAAGTCCGACAGGTCCCGAAGGGACGAAAACACCCAATCCTCTTAGGTTGATGGGCAGCTGCCGGCCCGCTACCGATGCATCTTCCGAACCGTGAAAAAGAAGGTGCCAACCGTCATATGGCTATCAACCGACATCACCCTCCAGCTCACTCTGTACTTTCCAGGAGGCATTGCCGGAACTGGCAGGCTTAACAGTGAGGGGTCCGCAGGGTCGACGGTGGCGTGGTCTTGGCTAACTGGTTTACCGTGGCGGTCAAAAAGCTGAATTTGGCTCAATGCCGGCTGTAATTCTTGAGTAAACCAGATCTTAATTTCTTTCGGAGGAACATCGACCGAGCTGCCTACAGCTGGTTCAGCGTGGTCTAGGAAAGCATTTGCCCGGGCGCTTGTCGCCGAGAACAGTAACCCGACGCAGATCAGGGGTACGATCGATTTCATAACCGTGAGCGAAAAAATGGGGAAACTCCATGACTCAATGCATAGGCGGCGGAGTGGCGCCAAGAAAGCCTACCACCAAGATAACCCCAGCAGCCAGAAAAGTCTCACAGGTGACACTTCGGATCAGCGATGACATCGGCGTCATGACCGCTCCTGGGGTTTGGGTTTGGACCAAAGCAGCGCGAGCCAGTTGTGGTTTTAGAACCAATAGATTTAACGCACCAAACCCGAGCATTAGCAGAAATAGCGCAATCTTTAGGAGCAACCACCGCCCGTAGTCGGTCGCAAATAGCGCTCCCCAGCTTCCCACGATAAAATAACTATTAAGTAGACCCGTTCCTGCCAGCAGCCCCACTACCATCAGGCTGAGACTAGAAAAACGCCGAACTACATCTACGACAAACACCCGCGTTGTTTGATCCGTAGTTCGATATTGGCTGACCAGCAAAACTAACAAAGGCACCAATCCGCCTGGCCAAAGAGCTGAAGCGATGAGATGCCCGATGTCACCGGCAATTGCCAGCAGGCCGGCATTCGTAACCATCGCACCGGAATGGCCGGCGGCGGCCAATGAAGCGAGAATTGCAAACGAGAGAACGGCGATAATCAGTTCGGGCGACCCGCGGAAAAGCAGTATTCCGATTAGGAGACAGCCCACCAACCGGCACGCCCATAAATGTCCAAACTGGGTTTGCAGCAGGACGGTCCGAAACGTTTCGCCATCAACAGCAAACAGCGTGGCTGCTCCGCTGATGGAAGCAGCCACGAAACCGAGCCATAGGATAGCGGAAATGACCGCGGTCAACCAGGCGACCAGTGCCAGACAGCCCCACATCCCTTTGAACCTCGGCTGACATCGGTCAACCCGGTCATAACGTGATGCCACTGGCGCTAGCACGACCAACCTGAACGCAAAGAGTCCCGCCAACAATATCGACGCCGCGATATGTATTGCCCGCGCTACGGGAAGCCACAGCATGATTAAGTCACTCGATGGTAAATTCGAACGTTCCTGACGTTCTGTGGGTATCGACAGCAACGACCTGCCAAGAAACCCGGTATTTCCCTGCGGCCAGCTTTGGCACCGATACCATCATGGTGCTGCCATTGACTTTGGTATCCTTCTTATCCACTTCGGCGCCTTTCCCATCGAAAACCTGCAGTTTGCTAAACGCGGGCTCCAGCCCCTCCGTCATCCAGACCGTTACCTGGGATGGAGCTTCGTGGATGGTGCTGCCGACTTTAGGATCAGCATGATCGAGAAAGGCGTGCGCATCCGCAATACGCACAAGGATTAATGAAACTGCTAAAAAAACGACTAGGTGCTTCGTATTCATTTTGATTCTCTGAAGAAAACCGGGTAACCGAAAATCTTAGGCCAAATGTCATCGATGTAGACTTGTACCTGAACAATCACGCCGACATTTGGGCCGCTAGCTCGATTGATCGGGATAACTGCCTCTGCACCGAGCTGACAATAACGCGACTCCCAAAGAAACCCGGGGTTAACCGTTCCAGTGGTTTGACCACCTCCGTGATTCAAAGGGCTATTCATGGCAAGTTCTACTAAGGGAATGACGTTGCGAAGGGGACGCAGCCAATCGATCTCTTGGATGTGCTGTTGCAGGTAGGGGATGCTGTATTCTACTGCCAATCCCCAATTCAACGCATTCGGATCGACGGATTCGCCTGGTATGACGTATCCAAGGGTCCCGGTGACAGCAAAAGGCTTTAAATACTTGAGCTGATCGGGTAGATCGCCAAAGCCCTTCCCCACGAACAGCGTCGGCGTGTAAGTGGCAAACGATTCGCGCCCGATGGCCAGGCTACCAGTACCTCCTACATCGACTTCTCCACCGACTGAGAAAATGAACTCGTGTGGGGCGTTTTCGAATAACTGGTACTTGGCGCTGAAACTGAGGTTATCAAATCCGGCCCGGGTAGATTGTCCTTGCGGTCTGAGGATGACGTAGTCCTCGCTGATCCCGATGGCGAATTTTGGAAAAATCTCTTTGTCGAACTCCGCGCTAATATCAATTTGTTTAGTTTTTGGAGAGCCGCCTCCGGCCGGATTGTTGAACACAGAGATAACTGGCAACGAAAGCTCGTCGACAGCAAAAGGATCCTCGGTTTGAATCGTTGGAGGAAAAAACCGATCTCCCTCGAAGCCATGCGCATTGAGCTTTGCGTTGAGAGCGAAAAGAACGAGTGCGGCAGCTGAAGCGGGTGCCAACACCTTCATCGAATAAATTGAAAACATGAAACTCCTAGCAATTTTGTTATAGGTTGAATAGGGGCGAACGCCGACACTTTGCCGGGCGACCCTTAGTGAAACCCAAGCCACCAAATGGCGGGCTCTTCAGACTCAAACGAGTTGACTAGGAGCGAGGGGGCGGAACAGCAGGCTCAGTGGCAATGCTGAGTAGCCGCTCTGCCAATACAGGATAAACGACTTCGGACCATTGCCGGCAGATTTGGAATTGGTTCCAGGTGGCCAAATAGTCTTTCTTCAGCTCCGAACTGAGAAGCGGTGCTTTTTTTTGCTCGTGCTTTTGACCGTCCTGGATGGCTTTGCAGATGGGGCACGGATGCTCGCCGTCGAATGTCTGCGAAAGGCCAGTCATCAAACCAGCTTGCTGGCTATACGACACTGCCATACCGGCCCAGGCTCCCACTTGCAAGATTGCCCAATGACCTCCCAGAAGCTGCAGGCAGGCCAGCAAGCAAAGCAAAAATCCGACACGCGAACGGAGCCAAGCCACTGGGCGCAATCTTCACCGCGCAAATTCCGAAAAGCAAGATGCAATCTTGCGAACAAGAACTTCTGATGGATTACGCGGCTTATTTCCAACGGCCTAGCCGACTATTACAACCATTCCGGAATTCCAAGACGCAAAAAGGACCAGCTCCGTAGGCGCGGCATCTAGTCGAGAACGCTTTCTATGTCGCTAACGGAACTGTCGGCTATTATCTTACCGTGACTACAAAGGTTTGGCTCCCAAGCAGCCGGCCATCCGCTCAATCAGGCGCTCTAAGCGAGCCACGCTTTTCAGCGTTAACTCGCATACCACAGAACTGCACAAAAGTGGCACGCGGTTCCGGCCGCCACGAATAGGTGCCAAACGAAGTGGGCATATCGGATGTGTTTAGCCACGTAGAAAGCGACCCCTCCAGTATAAGCGAGTCCGCCTGCCAGCAACCAGATCAACCCGGGCAGCGGCACGTGCACCCAGAAAGCGCGAACTGCGAAAATCGCCATCCAGCCCATCCCGATATAGAAGCAGATCGAAACCCACCGATACCTCATTCCAGTCAGCGCTTTGAACCCGATTCCGACAATAGCCAAACACCATATCACGCCAAGCAGGGTGAAACCTAACGGGCCACGCAACGGCCCTAGGGCGAACGGTGTGTAAGTTCCCGCGATCAGTAGATAAATCGCAGAATGGTCGAACAGGCGAAAGAGCCTCTTGATGTTAGTGCGCGGTAATGCGTGATAGATGGTAGAGGCCAGATAAAGCAAAACCATGCTGCCGGAGAAAATGATCACCCCGGTCAGATTGCGGGCGCCGTGGTGTATCGCCGAGCCGTAGAGAAATGGGATGCCACAAAGGATCGCAAGCAGGGCAACTCCGGAGCTGACACTATTGGCAATTTCTTCGCCTGGTGATTGAAAACGCTCCTGCGAAGCCATTGTTTTCGACATCGGCCTCAATGCCACACGTTGCGGGAAATTGCGAGCATCAGCACCCGTCCGGTACAGTAGGGATGAGCTCCGGCTCATCCGGACGTTCCCTTGCTAAAGACCAGGCTTTGCCAAAAAACAACACCGAATGAGCGGGAGCTCAGCCCTACCGTACTTTCCTTTTACCGCAAAGCCTGATCGACTGCGGCTAGCGCTGCCGATCGTAAGCGCTCGTCGCCGCCCTGCATACGGCTCAAAGCGTCTGCTACTTCTCTCGTGTAGACCTCGCCGAAGTTCGGGCCGAGCACCGAAACACTTTCCAGGTTCGATACGAAGTCAGCATACTTAATTGTCTTCGCCCGGTCGCTAATCTTGGATAGCCGCTCCAGTTCTTTCGCTTTGCGCTGACGCCGGTTCAAACCCGGATAGTTCTGTTTGGTAAATTCGTCGGTGAGCTCATGGACAAGTTTGGCTATGTCCGGGCCGAACACCGTCCGTATATGACTGAGCGCGACTGGCGTGTCCTCGACTACGTCGTGAAGCCAAGCGGCTGCCACTTGAGCTTCATCGCCGCCGCTTTTAGCAACCAGTCTGGCGACCTCGGAAAGGTGTTGGGTGTAAGGCTCATTCGTGCCCTTGCGGCGCTGTCCAAGCTGGCCTTCATGGTTCAAAACCAAACCGTGAGCGAGTCTGGCAAACCGTCTAGCTTTTTGGACTAATGTCTTGGCCATTACGAACGCGGCACGCGCTGTTGATAAAGGCGCACAAATCATTTTCTGGTGAAATTACGGCAGCGACGAGCTCCTGCTCGTCCGTCTTTTCTCGATACGTTCGCAGCTTCCTAACAACCCGGATGAGCAAGGAGTCTCATCCCTACCGGGCTCAACGCGTTACATCACTTGCGCGACTACCCCATTTTGATAAATCACCTGGCGATAGTTGCCATCGGGAGTCAGATAGGTGCAAGCTTCGTAAGGGCTATAGTATTCTTCGTAGTCTTGAGTGGACACGGGTTGTCCCCAATACGAGTCAATCAGGTCGTTGGGCATGCCGACGTCGATTTGATCATCTAACAAGTCGTCACACCAGGTATCGAGCAATGAAAGAGGATAACCCCAATCGATTAACTCAACAAAATAAGCACGGCTTCGTTCGAGCCGGTTTCTGCGGTCGGTTCTGCTGTCAGGTGTACGCCACAGCTGGTTCGCCATTTTGTTCTCAGCCTGTTGAAATTTCTGATTAATATTGCCAGTAGCTTGGGAACGTTCCGCTGGAGTGGCAACCTGGGGTTTCACTCCCGGAGGTAAGTTGATCCGCCTCTGGGCGCTTCCTTGAGACGACGAAAGCGACCGAGAGGCCGCTGACAGATTCGCACCATTCAATTGTGGCTCGGATTCTTTAGCTCTGGCCTTCGCAACGCCATTTGTCGGGCCTTGCGCGGCACCAGCCTGATTCTGTCTCGACCGAGGATCGACAACCAGAGGCCCGTGATAGCCTTGGACTTCTCCCGGCCTGTAACCGTTATAATAGAACCCATGTGCAATCGTCCTTCCGCCGGAAGCCAGAACGCGACCACCCGGCGCGGCAGATCCGGCCCGCGATTGATGCATATCCGAAGCCTGTAAGCTCATCCAAGCCGAGACGCTAATGGCGAACAAAATGAATACGACCTTCATAAATACCCCTGACAAATCTGCTTGAGGTTTGGAGCCTCTAATCGAATAGGAAGCAGACACTGTTCCACAGAACAATATAGCACAATCGGAGTGACTAGTGGGCCGTTCGTGCTCGCGATGAAGTACTCAGTAGGGGAGTAGGTCAGTAACCAGTTTGAGTTAATGCTGAGACCAGTTTCCGGATAGATCACTGTCCTACTGATCACTGACTTACTGATTACTTGGGTTGCAAAAAGAAGGAGCGATGATTGCAAAACGCCTACAGCGCGTAATCCCCGGAATACTCGTGCATCCGGAGGCCCCGGATCAAAGCCGCGCATTCCTGCAATCCGTCGGCAACTCCATGGTAACGGCCAACAAGATCCAACATTTGCAAAGGCGCTTCCAAGCTGAGTGCATCGAGGATCCGTCGGTCGCGGATCTGTTCGACGGTATGATCAATCTCCGCCAGAGCGCCATCCAGCACCGGGAAGTCGCGCTGGAATTCTTGTTTACGAAAGGCTTCCGAAAATGCGTCCAGCATCTGGCTGAACTCAGTCTCTATTTGTTGAAATGGCGGCCCCAAAAATTCTTCCGTCACTTCCGGTAAAAGATGCCGGTGCGAAAGAAGATGGCGGATCCGATTCGGCACGGCCTGCAAGAGATGAACCAACGCGATAACTCTCGCTCTTTCCTCGTCCGACAAACGGTGACTACGAATCTGGCGAACCGCTTGCAGCGCCTCTACCGATAGAATCACTAAGCGAGTTTGAATCCTCTCCTGATCAGGTTCGCGCCGGAGTAAAGCGTTCGTATCTTTGAAGAGAGCAAGTAGATCGTCTCTGATCAAGGTCTGGGGTAATGTGGGCCAAAGCAACCTGCCGACGACCGTCGCGATCGCTAGCCCGCAGATCATTCCGAGAAACGTCTCGATAATCGTCATGGAAGCCACCGGATGTTGCGGATCGAGGCCCACAAAGGTGCTGATCGTCAGTAAGGCCATCTGAATCCAAAACGTGATTGCACCGATCTTGGCCAGGCAGTAGCCGAACGTGAATAGAATCGCGAACAACACCAGATTCATTACGAGGTAACTCGACAAGTACGGCGTGGTGAGAAGGAGCACGATCGCGCACCCGATTAACGCTAACGAGCCTTTAAAGCCGTTCTGAAAAGCTCTCAGATCGCCCGTGCCACCGGATCGAATATACGGCCGGCCGAACAATGTCATTGTCCAAGCCATCAGGGTTAACGCGGCTGGACCAGGCGGATTGATCCACATCAGTAACACGACTGAAATGGTTGCAGCCAGGGCTCCTTTAATCCCGACCTTGACCCAAAACCAGTCGATCCTAGGTAAAAGATCCCATTGCGGTTTCGGCTCCGGTAGAGGTTGGCCCTTCCGCGGCAGACCCTCGAGATTGGCACGGATATTACTGAATTCGTCGCGAAGAGATCGCAGAGCAGCAAAATGGCCGGCGAACGCGATGGTCGTATCTAGTGGTTGCGCCCTTAGAAAACCCTCAGTACGAATTTGCAGCACTTTACGCTCGAGTTCATCGAATGCCTCGTTCAAAGAACTCGAGCGCAGTTTTTGACCGGGCCGAGTAAAAGCTCTTAAGATCGCACCTTCTTCGGTAATCGCGGCGCTTACCTTCGCAAGCTCGTCTCGCAACCGTTCGACTATCGGCAAGTCGACGAGACGTTTTTGGGCGAGATAAAGGGCCCCATGAAACAGGCTGATCAGCGAGACGAGGAACGCATTGTAATTGGAAACCCGAGATGAGAAAAATACACTCTCCCGGTTGCCGTTATTTAACAGGTCTTTTAGGACCGCTAACCGATGCGAGAACTCGGCTCGGATTTCTCCAACTTTCTCGGAGCCTTTTTGTCCTTCGACATACACTGCCGTCTCGAGCGAGATAAAATCACTGATGGTTGCTAGAGCGGCGCGACCCGCATTCAAAAATTCTTCCCGAGCATAGCGAGGCCAAATGATCGTCATTACCAGGAGCGCGCACATGGCTCCCGTTAAGATCTCTTCTGTGCGAGTCAGCCCGATATACCAAGCCTGATCTGGGGTCGACACCCCGTTCGTAACCACCGTGAGCGTTGTCAGACCAACTAAGAAATAGGCATATGGAACCTGGCGGGCGCCGACCTGGCCAAATTTATAGCTACTAATGGCCATCACGACAAACAGGAGAGGTAAGAAGATCGCGGGCGTCGAAGTGTAGTCGCCCACAAGCCACACACCGATGATCGCTCCACCGATGGTGCCGGTAACCCGCATCACCGCCTTAAGCGCCATCGAACCCACGAATTGGGAGGTGGTCATCACCAGCACGGTGAGAATGGCCCAGCTATCGTGCGGCAAACGCAAAAGCTGGGTCACAAGCAATGCCGATATCCCAGCTAGCCCGGTCTTTATCCCATTCCTTACGGCGCGATCGTCAAAAAAATCTTGCAGCGGCCAATGCCATTTCCGCGCTAAAGGGATCGCATCGGTCTTGGTGGACATAGAACAAGGAGCTAGGAGCTAGAATCTAGGAGCTAGGAGACCGTCTGGGCGTTTCGGCGTGTTGGCGTTTCGGCGTAAGAACGCGCGAGCAATCGGTGGACTCGAAATCACCCATCGATCCTGCAGAAATATTACGATTCATTCGTTTGGGATGATTCTTCCATTCGCGTGGAGTCTCAGCAGTTACGCCCATACGCCGGCACGCCCACACGCCCATACGCTCCCCTGGCTCCTTCTCTAAGGCGCCGTTTTCTCTTTCTCGCCTTCCGCCGGCACAACCTCTGGAAGCATCGCGACCGAAACGGTTTGGCCGATCCTCAGGGGAACCGGTGGTTTTCCGGTTACATGCAGCCGCACCGGGAATCGCTGAGGAAGACGAACCCAATCAATCGTCTGGCTAACCGAGGGCAAGAGCCCGGTAGAATCGCTACCCGAACCATCCTGCACGTAAATCCCCCACCCGATGCTACGAACCACTCCCTCGTACGGTTTATTTTCGTAACCGATGCTCGTGATCTTGGCTTTTTGCCCGATCTGAAGGTGCGGTAGTTGGGTTTCTTTGAAGTAGGCGGCCACCCAGAAGGAATCCGTGTCAACCAACGCTAACAATTCTTTTCCTGCCGTTACATACGTACCGACGCTCGTGTTCCAGTTCGTGACGTACCCGTCCACCGGCGCGACCACTTTGGTGTAGCCCAGGTTAAGCTGGGCGAGCTCGAGATTCGCTTTGGCGGACACGACTTGGGCCTGCGCGGCGTAATAAGCATCTTGCGCATTCTGGAAGTCCTGCTGGGCTGAAACGTGCTTTTGGTAAAGATCGGTTTGGCGCTCAAGATCTTGTTGGCGTTGTTTGAAGTTCGCCTCGGCATTTTGCACCTGTCCGACCGACACATCGACCTGAGCCTTGAAATCGGAAGGATCGATCTCAAAGAGCGGATCACCGATCTTCACCTGTTGGTTGTCGTGGACCGCGACGTGAATGATCGGCCCCGAAACGCGGGGAGCGATTCCGACGACGTTCGCGCGGACCTGACCATCTCTAGTCCAAGGATTTTGTATATAGGAGGAATAGAGCGAAACGCCGGCCCAGACCGCCAACGCAATGATAACAAACGTGATGAGATAATTAAGGAGCCTAACCTTCATGGTTGAAAGACCATTCCGATCAACGAGCTCAATAGCACGACCAGAGCGAGGAAGAAAAGAGGAAGATGCCAGACATATCGAGACAAACCGGTGCGCTCCATGATGGCGATAATTAGCCAGCCAGCAAGGAACCCAAATGTACCGATTACTGCTACCCATGGAATGAGCACTTCGCCTAGCCTCATTTCCGGTAGGTTTAAGTCTAGGGCCACAAGTTCCATGGTTGACTTACCGGAGAGGTCTACCGGCTTGGGGAAAAGATCAAGGTATTTAGCAGCGACCAGTCCGAAAGAGTGAGGCAGGGAATGGGCGCCACACTTGGTGGGGCGAGGCTCCCGAAGGACCCAGGGCAGGAGCAGCGCCAGTGATTAATTACCGCGACCTGCGCCGCTGGGCCGCCTGATCCGCCGAGTCGCTGGTCTCAGATCCGGCTGGTTCTAACCAGTGGTGCGTCAGGAGTCACGGCTCGGCACGATTTCCGGCCCAACAACACTGGTAATCCTAAATCCGTCCTGTGCCCTGGTCAGTCGTCGAATCGTTCGGGAGCCTCGCCCCACCAAGTGCGGCGCCCATTCGCCCATTCGTCTGTCGCCCCCTCGATCCGGCCGCTCGTAAGCGGCCGGATCCCTCTATTACCAGGTTACGCCATCCTTGCGTTATATCCTGGCAGCGACTATCCCGTCCGGATCCTTGGGAAATTTGTTTACTTGATCCAGGGTCAGCCCGAAATGATCTGCCACTAGCAGTGCCGGGTTCGCGGCCAGCCACGAAGTTAACAAGATTTCCTCGTAGGTCGGTGCATTGAACAGGATCAGCAGACGCAACGTTTCGGTACCGGTGTTTTCTACGAAATGGCCATAACCCTGTTTAACGAAAGAAATCATGCCGGGGCCGTAAGCCATAGTCTTAACACGCCCATGCGAGCCGAAAATCGTGACTTTGCCTTCGCCGCCCATTACGAATTGCCATTCATCTGCATTCGGATGCCAATGCATTTCTCGAAACCCACCAGGTTCGATATCCATCCTGGCTGCGGTCAGCGTGCTCTGAATCGGGAACTCTTTGGACGAACCGACCTTAATAAATCCACCCGAGAATTCATGTGTCGGCGGCATCGTTTCCATGCGGAACTTGTGGGACGATTGGCTGGGCGGTACGTGGCCGATGCCGATGTACACCTCTTTCTTCGGGATATTCGCAAAAGCGGCTGCGGGTAAATTTAACGCTCGGCTGAGAATTCCGAGATCGGTATGTCTAACCAGTCCGTAACGCTGAAGGTGCCAAATTCAGAGAAGTGTCCGCTATCAAAACCAAGCAAAAAATGGCAGGGCTGGTTCCCGAGACATTCAAGGGCGTGGCCATGCCCCTTTGGGAAATACCAGATATCGCCGACCTGGAACTCATCCGTCTCAGCTTGACCATCGGGAGAAATGACGGTCGTGCGCACATGGCCTTCCAAAACGTAGGCCCATTCTGCGGCAATGGCGTGCCAGTGCAGTTCGCGAAATCCGCTCGGATTTAAGCGCATCGACACTCCGGCGATGCTTTTAGATAGCGGGAATTCAGCCACTGAGGCCTCTTTGGCGGAGCCACCCGGATCGGTCCAGCCCTTTCCATCTTTCTCGATATCGAACATGAAATCGTCGAGCTCCTCCTCCTTCGCTTCGCTTCGGCGCGAAGGGTCCACTGGGGCCTCCTCGGAATTCTTTTTCTCAGTTGATTCAGCTGCAGCCGAAGAGGTTACGCTCCCCAAATTCAGGCCGCTAATCGCGACGCCGAGAGCAGCCAGGGGAGTACCCGCCAGCAACTGGCGGCGGCTAAACCTAGTGGGTTTGCGTTGTTGATCAGATGCGTTGGAGGCATTTGGATCTGGGCTTTTCATAAGATGAAGTCAAGGGGGTATTAACCGCATCCAGGACCAATATTTCTCTTTTCAGAATCATAGGATTCGGTGGTCGCTTGGGAGGCGAAACAGCGAAGTTTTTCACTTTCTCCCGAATCTTTGACACTTCCTGCAGAGAAGATGGGCGCGAACGTCGAAGTGGTCCCGGGGGTACCGAATGATCATAGCCAGGCAATTTATTGCCTGGAACCGATCGAAAATGGAACCCGTTCCGTAGGGTACGGTGTGATCGGATTGGGATTTGGGCATGGCATGACAGAAACGCGTCCGTAAGATCGGAATCGTTCGCGACGAAAACAGGCGGGTGCGATCCTCGGACAAAACCATCATACCGTACCCTGCGGGACGGGTTCCATTTTCGATCGGTTCCTGGCAATAAATTGCCAGGCTACGATCATTCTGTCCCTACGGGACGGCTCCCACGGATCTCACTGTACAACACCTATTCTTACTTTTTCTCCCCTAGCCTTTTCCCAAAGCTCTCGAGCAAGCTGGCCGCAAAGGCCATTCCGCGGCGAGAGTCCCGGCTGTTAAACTTCTGTAGCAGAGACAACATGCCTGGGGCGCTTGTTTTCTCGGACGACACCTGCTGCAATGCTTCCGGGACGGCGCCGGTCAAACTCCCTAACACATCAGGATCGATGTCACTCAGGACTTTGCTCAATATTAATAGGTTGCGAATCGCGCGGATGTTCTCGGGCGTATTCGCGGTTTCTACAACGGTGTCGAGAATGAAGTTACCGGAGCTTAAAGCACCGTTCAACGCATCCAGAACTCCTCGATCATGCAAGCCCTGCAGAAGGTCGTAAACGGCTAAGAGAGCTTCCGCGTGTTCAGCCGGAGCGTGTTCCAGCCGCTCCAACAACTCTTCGTGAGCACTCCGACGCGGCGATTCGAATTTGATGGGCGCAGCCATGGTTTTCTCTCCGATCGTTAATCTTTTGAGCCGTTTGTAATCGTCCCACCGTTCCGGGTTCCAGGTAGCGAGTAATCCGGCCGCTTCCATTTCCGTTCCACTTCTACCCCATTCTGCGGGGTCGGATTGCCAAAACGGAAGTTGTTCCGCGGAAGCGGCGATTCATCTTGCTCACCGAGAACCTGTAGCTTCACCGCCGTTTCTTTATAAGCCGGAGTGTGAGTAGCACTATCTGTCACGCTGCTGGTTAGCCGATTCACGGGATGTTCACTCGAATTCATCGGCATATACAATTCGCGTCCCTGCACTCGGTTGGTCACCAAAGCACGTATTTTTACCTGGCCACGCCGGGAGGTTAGCCTAACCCAGCTTCCGGTTTCGATCTTGCGTTCCGTCGCCAATTCCGGAGAAATTTCTATCCAGTTGTCGGGGGTCTTCTCTTTAATGCCAATCACCCGATAGGTCATGTTCCCTTCGTGGAAATGCTCTAGTAGGCGCCCATTGTTCAGGTGCAGATCGTATTCCTCATCGACTTGCTCCGAAGCTTCAACCCACTTCAACGGATAGAATCGAGCCTTACCATCGGGGAAATTGAAGCGTTCGGTATATAGCAATGGTTCATCAGAACCATCCGGATGTACCGGCCATTGCAGCGATTTATATCCTTCTAGCCTTTCGTAGGTCACACCCGCGACAAGCGGGGTCAGCGAAGCAATTTCATCCATGATTTCTGATGGTTGTTGGTACTTCCAGTTCGCGCCTAAACGATTCGCTACCTCCTGAATAATTTGCCAATCCGGTTTGGTTCCAACCATCGGCTCCAACACTTGATAGAGCCGTTGAATTCGCCGCTCGGTGCTGGTGAAAGTCCCTTCCTTTTCCAGGCTCGGCGAAGCCGGCAAAACGACATCGGCAAACCGGCAGGTATCCGTGAAAAAGATGTCCTGCATCACAAAGAACTCTAATTTCTCGAAAGCGCTTCCAACCAGATTTGAGTTGGAATCGACCAAACTCATTTCTTCGCCATATAGATACATGGCTCGAAGTTTGCCTTCGAGAATCGCGTCCACCATTTCGTGATTATCAAGACCGCGTTTCGGTGGTAGCTGCGTATTCCAAACCTTCTCAAAACGGGCACGAATCTCCGGATCCGTAACGGGTTGGTAACCCGGGTATCGGTCCGGCATCGCTCCCATGTCCGACGCACCCTGGACATTGTTGTGTCCGCGTAATGGATAAGCGCCGGTGCCGGAGCGCATATAGTTTCCCGTTACCAACAGCAAATTCGAAATAGCGGTGGAGGTGTCAGACCCGTTCCCGTGCTGAGTGACGCCCATTGCCCAGCAAATGGCGACTCCGTCCGCAGCAGCAACCATCTCCGCTACCTGCTCGAGCGTTGCTTTCGGGATTTCGCAAACCTTTTCTGCGAACTCAAGAGTGAAAGGCTCCAGACTCTGACGATAGTCATCGAAATTGTGCACCCACTGTTCGATAAATGCCTTCTTGGCCAAGCCGCGATCGATAATGTACCGGCTAATTGCGGATAACCACACCAGATCGGTACCGGGGCGCGGCTGCAGATGAACATCGGCTCGCCGGGCCATTTCGTTCTTACGCAGATCCGCGACCACTAGTTTCTGACCCCTAAGTTTGTGCGCTTGTTTGATCCGCGTGGCCAGAACCGGATGACTCTCGGCCGTGTTAGCTCCCACAATGATGACCAAACCCGCTTTCGCGATGTCTTTAATCGAACCACTATCCCCAGCGTACCCTACCGTACGAAAGAGCCCCATCGTAGCCGGCGATTGGCAGTATCGGGAACAATTATCTACATTGTTCGTACCCATCACTGCCCGGGCGAGTTTCTGCATCAGATAGGCTTCTTCGTTTGTGCATTTAGAAGAGGCAATGAATCCGATGGAGTCAGGTCCATGAGTTTTTTTCAGCTCAGTCAGCTTGGTTCCAATCAGATCCAGCGCCTCTTCCCAGGTCGCTTCGCGGAACCGATCTCCCTCCCGGATCAGCGGTGACGTTAGCCGCTCTTTATCGTTCACAAAGTCCCAGCCGAACTTACCCTTTACGCAGGTCGAGATACCGTTAGTAGGACCATCCAGCGGCTCGACCTTTAGGATGTGGCGGTCTTTGGTCCAAACATCGAAGCTGCAACCGACTCCACAATAGGTGCAAACCGTCTTAGTCCGGCGGATCCGGGACTCGCGCATATCAGCTTCCACCTCTGAGACCTTAAGAATCGAGCCATACCCTATCTCGGGCTCGATACCCTTCACCAAGTCGATCATTCCGTTAAGCGCCTTCTGCGGAATCGCCGTCATGTAACCGGCTTCACCGAGCATCGATTTTTCCATCAGTGCATTACATGGGCAGACGGTAACGCAGTGACCGCAAGAGACACAGCTGGACTCGCCAATGGTTTTGCCGCCATCCCAGAGGACGCGCGGATGCGGATCCTCCCAGCGGATCGACAACGTCTCGTTGACTTGGAAATTCTGGCAAGCTTCTACGCAGCGCCCGCAGAGGATGCACTGGTCTGGATCATACCGGTAGAACGGGTTGGTGTAATCGACCTGGTACGGTTTGGGACGATAAGGTGTTTTTTGATGTTCAACCTGCAACAGCCTCGTCGTGTTATGAACCGTGCAATTGCCGTTATTATTGTCGCAGACAGTACAGTAAAGCTGGTGGTTTCCTAAAATCCGATCGAATGCTTCGTTCTGCGCTGTCCTGGCTCTGGCCGATTCTGTAAGAACTTCCATTCCGGCTGAGACCTTCGTTCCGCATGCTCTGGCCAGCGTCCCATCGATTTCGACCAAGCAAGTATCGCAAGTCTGAATGGGTCCAAGTTGAGGTTGATAACAAACTTGAGGAAGCGTTTTGGTTACCCGGTTAATGACATCAACTAGTCGCTCGCCTTCTGACGCTTCACAGGGTGACCCATTAATCTGAATTTTCATGGCGACTTCTCCAATTAATCTCGGGTACAGCCAGTTCGCAACGAAACGGGGTTGTGTGGCATTTTTCTACGAACTTTTGACACTTTTCGTCCGAGCTGCGCCCGGTGATACCCCGGTCAGACGCCGGTAGAATCGAACAAAATAAGAAACATTCCGAAAGTTGAGCCGATAAGCGATCTCCGAAATGGTTAGGTCAGTGTAGGTCAAAAGGCGACGCGCTTCCAGCAAGGTCCGATCCCGGATCCAAACGCTCGGTGATTTCCCAGTCTCGGAAAGAACGGCATTCACAAAGGCGCGGGAATCGACTGAGAGCGCAGAGACATAATGATTGGCGCGATAAAATTTACCTTCTTCTTTTTCCAGTAGGGCGAGAAACCGGTTCGTCACCGGATGAAAATGGTCTGTGGTCTCGACCCTCGCTGGAACGCGGCACAGCCGATGCAAGGAAATGAGGATGCTCGTAATCTCGGTCCTTAACATCTCGTCCCGAAATTCTTCGCTGGTACAAAACTCGCGAGCCAGATCTTCGAATTTCGTTTTGAGCAGTTCGTAGGCGTTGCCAGTAACTTCGATCTGACTCTTGGTGGTCGCACTCCATTGGGTCAGCTCGTGCCACAAGCGATGCGGCCGGTCGGTTTGGCTGAAAAGCAGCGTCGGCTCCAAAGAGAGGATATATCCGTGCAAAGCTTCTTTTGATTCCCAGGTATGCACTTGGCCTGGTGGTACAAAGATGAGGCTGCCCGCCTTGATGGGATAGCTTTTGTCATCTCGTATGAATGTGCCGGTTCCCGACTCGATCCAGGCTACATGATAAAAATCGTGTCGATGAGGGATATGACGGAAAGGGACCCGCTGGGCCAATTTCTGAAGAGAAATACCGAGACGATCGTCCACTTGAGTGCGGCCACTGGCCAAGCGGAACAAGGGGATCTTTAGGGGCTTGTTAGACGCCATCTTAAAAAGGGAAGAGAAACGATGGGCTGAGATTTGATTGGGTGCAAACGCTCACCATGCCACGGAGTTCTAAGTTCTAAGTTCTAAGTTTTAGGTTTTAGGTTTTAGGTTTCAAGTTGGGGCACGAGTCTCGCGCTTGCAGATGGCCATGCCGCCCGCCGGACCCGGATCGCAACGGCAGCTTGCAACGT
>Ga0210406_10003289_pt1 | contig 17841 bp, 18 predicted proteins | sample IncBWC30MmetaG_FD_155454 | JGI IMG/M metagenome (GOLD analysis project Ga0210406, IMG submission 155454) | Forest soil microbial communities from Barre Woods Harvard Forest LTER site, Petersham, Massachusetts, United States - Inc-BW-C-30-M | ecosystem: Environmental > Terrestrial > Soil >... | reverse complement strand
CATCTCAAATCTTCCCTGCGGAGCCAACCGGCTGGAAACGGCGCCGAATTGCGGCGCTAAATAGGAGACTCGACCGCCTCGGGCTTTATTCCAAAAGATATACAGTTTCTCGATCGGTGGATTTCCCCGCTCAAATTGCTGATTTCGATGACGGCCCCGGACCAAAGAAGCCGCGTTTTCTGCTCGGTTCGCGAAGGTGACAGTCGATCCCCCTCCCTCGGTTGCCAGGCCGATCACGACGTCCAAGGAGTCCGTTGCTCGCGCGCTTTTTCACAAAAACCTGCAGCGAACGCCGCTTCGAAAGCCGATATTAGCCAATTCGATTTTCGCAAGGCGTCAGGCGCAGCTCACCCGGGCGGAACGCCTCAATTTCCGTCTCATCGATTCCAGATTTTTCAATTCGCCGGAGCAACGTTGACATTGCTGAAGATGCAGCTTGCAAGCCAGCGAATCCGCCGCGTCCAATTCTCCATAAAAAAGCGGGTAGGACCAGTTCCCAATCCAAACCGACACCGGCCGCGCTCATGCTGTGTTCGGGCATAGACGGCGGGATCGCGGCCATGCGCACCATGTCGCTGAGCGAGAACATTAGCTGGCTGGCTTGACGATGACTTTACCCTTCATGTTCGGGTGGATCGAGCACTGGTAGTCATTGTCGCCCGCGGTTGCAAAAGTGAAAGAGAAACTGGCGTCCTTGGCGAGAGTCTTCGATCGGAACCCTTTGTTCATATCCACCACGGTATGTGGCATGGCTTCCTTGTTGACCCAGGTCACGGTGGTGCCGGGCACGACGGTGATTTCGCCGGGAATGAAAGTGTTATGCTCCATGCTCACGGTCGCCGCCGGGCCGGCGCCGGCATTATTCGCGTCCTCCGCCAAGCATGGGGTGAATGCGAGAGCGGCGAACAAAGCGGTTAGTCTCAGAACACGCAGAACGCTTTGCGACTTGCAGCCGATGCTTGAAGAAATTTCCGGATTTGCGACGAAACGCATTGGGTCACGGATTTTCAAAACCAATCTCCCTTTTGTGAAATAGGCGCGCGCGCTGCCTCACACAGAAGACTCCCTTCTGCGCGATGAAATTCCCGAATCCGCTCACGTTTTCTTTAATTGAGAGCTGCGGCCCGTTTCCCGCAGGCGCGCGCAGCAAGCAACGGCCGTGAATAGAAAAGTCTCAGCCGACGCGAGCGAAGGCTCGCCGGAATAAAACAATCGCCAGTCCAGTCTCCTGATTGATGCGCGAGAGTATCTTTCGGCTCTGTGGCTTGGTCCTCCAAATCCCCGCAAGAGACCGATCAGCATCATCGACGAACGAGGAGAGAGAATTCGATCATGGCAAATAGAGTAGATGCCGCAACATCCACCCACCTAAATGGCTTTGCAGAAGTCATGGAAAGGATCGGTCTCGCCATCATGGGCGCGCTATGCGGGCTTTTCGTTGCAGCCATGGTAGCTAAAGCAGATATCGAGGAAATCAACTCTTTGGGAGCTCTTTTCTCCGCGATGCTGTATGGCTCTCTCGGCTTCTATCTGGGAACTAACATTCCCTCGCTGTGTTCTAGCGGTACTTTTTTCAACCCCGGCTCAGGTTCGAAGACGAACCCGATAGCGCTGGCAAGCGCCACCGGCACATTAGTCGCGGCTGTAGCAGCGCTCGTATCGGTCTATATGATCATCTTTGACGAGACCCCACCTGCCATTTGGAATGTTGGGATCGGTTTCGGGTGGGCGCTCGGCGTTCTGCTGCAACTCGTCGCTGGTACAGCGGCGCGGCTCGGACAGTACGGCAGCGCTCCTGCTAGACCGCTCGGACGACGTCAAGCTGGATAAGGGTTGCAGTTCGATATGCTGGCGATTTTCGGATCATCCTGTCGATCTCAACGTGAGGCAGCCGGGATAGGCGATCGCTTTCCTCCAATTGCGCGGGGCTATGGAGGCGCTTCACCTGACCCAGAACAGTTCATCAAAACGCACTGAATATCCGACCCCCACAATGTAACTGGGCGGCGCGTTATGGCTGAGCCCCAGGCTTACGTGAAAATCCAGCTGCCGATTTGGACCGAGCCAATACAATCCGCCAGAATTCAGAAGCTGGGCGGGACTTCCACTCTCCGGGTCATCGATGACTCGCTTCGAGCAGGAGGAGCCGGCCGGGGCCGGCGCTCAGTTGTGAGACGTTGTATTGACCCAGTTTCGCTTCAAAACTGGAAGCGCAAGCCAACGGTCGGATCGATCGAGGATCTTTGCAGGAAGCCGTTTGCAAGACCATTCGAAACTTGCGACCACATGATGCCTGCATAGGCGTCGAAGCGCCTCGCAAATCTGTAGTCCGCGACGAAGGAAACCGCGTCCAGCTGTCCGCTGCATGACGCAAAGGCACTAGTTGTACAGACACCTCCCACGTTCACAGCGCCGGACTGAAAGCTGTTCTGCTCTTCGTGGTAATAGGCGACACTCAGGTCGACGTCGGGCCTGACCGCATATCTCGCGCCACCCCAAAATACCTGGAGGACCTTATCGGTGGTAAAATTGGCGTTGTTAGCGGCGCCGAGCGAATAACCACCCGTGATGAAGCTGCCGGGCGCCAACGGATTATTCGGATTTGCGAATTGCATGTGCTCATAGCCGCCATAGAGCTTGACCGGCCCGATGGCGTATTTGGCAAGAAGCATAACGCTGGTGTTGTCGGAGACAGTTCCCGAAACAAGTCCCGCCCCCTGGTTTATACCCAAGTTGGCCGCGGCTGTGATCTGCGCAGTACTGAGTGGAGCTGACGAAACCGCATCCGTGACGTGACTGAAGATCGCGTCGACTGACAAGCCCGCATAGTCCGCGCCGATTTGTCCCTCGATAGCATTGCCTGGAGCGCTGAAGGCGCCAGATCTAATCTGGGTTTCCACCGCGGCACGGAAAGCGCCGAAATTCACAGCGTATTTGAACGAATTGTCGAAGATACGATTCTCGGTGTCGCCCGCGCCGCCGGTAGCCCCCTGGAAGCCGATCAGGGAGAAAGCGCCAGAATTGCTCATGGGATCATAATTGACTACGCCATCCGATGTTAGAGCATTTTGACGACCGTAAGTCAGCGTTCCATATATCGGCGAGCTAAGGCCCGCATAGGCCGCAACGTTGAACGCTTGGCCGTCCTTGGCAGAATCGGCAAACGAGTTCTGCTGGCCAATCGCCAGTCCGTTGTTTTGCACAATGGACCCGAGGCCGTCGGAAAGCTTGCCCGACTGTGGGTTAAATCCCGTCTGAAGATTGAATATGGCCGACAGACCATCCGCAATCTCCTGGTTTCCCTTAAGGCCAATAAACGAGGAACTCAGCGCATTCGGGCCGACCCCGAAATAAGAGCCGTTGCTGTTCTTTGAGATCAGATAGTTCAGTCCTAGCCCGGCAGTGTTGCTCAAGGGAGCGCCGTGATTTTGATAGGTGACGCCCATGTCAACCAGGCCATACAGAGTAATGCCGTGCCAAGTCAGGCTGTCATCTACCGGGGCCTTTTTGTATTCCGCTTTGTAGGCGAAGTCGGCGGCCATCGAATCTGCCGGATTCGATGATCGTGCCATGGCAGCGGGCTGCTTTGCCGGCTGCGCTTCAAGCTTACGCTGCCGCCTTTCGAGATCTGCGATTCGTTTTGTCAGCGCCTGGTTTTGCTCGCGGAGCTCTTTGGACTGGGCCTGGATATCCGAAAGTTCATCGGCATGGCCCGCCGTTGCGAACGCTACGGCGGTCGCTGCAGAAATTAAAATCCTTTTCACGAGCGTCCCCCAAAAATAGCGCGCGGCGCAACTATCCGCGACTCCACCAAGATCACGGATCCTCAGGATGATGACCCTGGCAGGGAGACTCACGTTCGAGTTCGGCAATTCCCGATCGGGTAAAATATATTTTTGATTCGTCTCGCGAAAGCAAAACGCGCACATAGACCAAGCCGCCATTCGGGCTTAAGCGCCGCCAAAAATGTATATTGTTTAGGTCGATAGTATATTCGCGCGCAAAGACGCTTGAACGCGACTTCATAATCCCGAAGCACCGGCGCAGAGGTTTGCCTCAGATCACCCGCAGAATCAAAAAACATCCAGGCACACTCCGCGCGGGAATTATCCGCCCACATCTTCGGTCCAGTCCTTATCTGGCTGGCTTAGTTGCTGGTCGTAACCAAAAGAGGAAGTCCATATGATGGATGATCACGACAATCATGGAGATGGCATCAGTCGTCGTCACACTCTCGAATGCATGCTCTGGGCCGGCACCGGCGTTTTATGGACGGTTGCCGGCGGCATTCCGAAATCCAGCCTGATGGGATCGGCGCAGGCTGCGGAAGCCGGCTTCACCTTCTTGCAGATTTCCGACAGCCATGTCGGCTTCGACAAGAAAGCCAATCCCAATGCGCTCGGCACGCTACAGGAAGCCATCGCCAAGGTTAAGGCTCTGCCCAACAAGCCAGCCTTCATGCTGCATACCGGTGACATCACCCATTTGTCGAAGCCAAAAGAATTCGACGATGCTGCGCAGGTCATCGGCAGCGTGGGCCTCGACGTGCACTACGTGCCGGGCGAGCACGATAACCTCGACGAGGTGCCGCTCAAATCCTATCTCGAGCGCTACGGCAAGAACACAAAGGGCACAGGCTGGTATTCCTTCAACCAGAACGGTGTCCATTTCATCGGCCTCAACAACGTGATGAACCTCCAGGCCGGCGGCATGGGCATGCTCGGGCCTGAACAACTGGCCTGGCTCGCCGATGATGTGAAGGGCCTTTCCGCCTCCACGCCAATCGTCGTCTTCGCTCACATCCCATTGTGGACGATATCCAAGGATTGGGGCTGGGGCACCGATGATTCGGAGCAAGCGTTATCGATGCTGAAGCGTTTTGGGTCGGTGACAGTACTCAATGGTCATATTCATCAGTTGATGCAGAAAGTCGAAGGCAACGTCAACTTCCACACAGCTAGGTCAACGGCCTTTCCGCAGCCGGCGCCGGGCACGGCTCCCGCGCCGCTGCCGTTGGTCGTTCCGGCCGAAAAGCTGCGCTCCGTCCTTGGCATCAGGACTGTCGTCTACACTCAGGGCCAAGAATTGCTTGCCGTCACCGATCAGCCATTGGCAGCGAGCTGAGCCGATGTCGTGTCACCGACATTTGATTCTTCATCCTCTCCTTGGGGAAGAATCTTTTTCTCAGTGGCACGGCAGCCGTGTCACCGGCGCTTGGCTCTTCGTCATCTCCTTGGAGAAGATCCGGGTGTTGGTGACACGGCACCGTGCAATCAACACAAGCGCGCGAACTGACCGTTCGGATCGAATTTCAACATTTAAGCAGCAGTGCAATGACCGACCGGCGATTGCACATTCAAGTGGGGGCCGCTGCGCCTAATACCGGAGGAATGATCATGAAGAAGCTTATGGTGGCGGCTGGCATCATTGCCAGCATCGCGTTCGGGGTGCCCGCATTCGCGCAGACAAAGCCTACAATTCCGGTCATCGTCAAGGATACGACGTCGCCCTATTGGCAAGCCGTGCTAGCCGGCGCACGCAAGGCCGGTCAAGATCTTGGCGTGAACGTTGTCGAGCTCGGCACGCAATCCGAATCCGACGTAAGCGGACAAATCAGCATACTCGAGAAGGCTGTCGCATCAAATCCCGCGGCGATCGTCATCGCGCCCGCGCAATTTGCGCCGCTCGGAAAGCCGATCGATGAGGCCGCCAAGAAAGTCAAGATCATCGGCATCGATTCCGCCGCTGATACCAAGGCTATGAGCTCGCTCTTGGCGACCGACAATGTGAATGCGGGTCGCGTCGCCGCAGATGCTCTCGCTGTGGCAATCACGACGTCCTATGCAGACACTGAAGGCGATATCGTAATGATCACCTCCATGCCCGGAGTTGCCTCACTCGATCAGCGCGCTAAGGGCTTCAAGGAGGTGGTCGCTGCGAAATATCGGGCACTGGATATCACTGCCGATAAGGTCGCCGACGGCAAGCCGGCAACTGCCCTCAACATGATGAAGGACCTCATCGCCAACACGGCGGACCTGCGCGGCGTGTTCGTTTCGGATCCGATCATGACGCTGGCCGTGGCGCAAGCCGTCGCCGAAAAGAAATCGGACGACAAGATCAATGTCGTCGGCGTTGGCTCGGACGAAAAGCTCGTCAAACTCCTGCAGGACGACGTGATCGCCGGGCTCGTCTTGGAGGATCCATTCCGCATGGGTTATGACGGCGTCAAGACTGCGCTCGCCGCCTCGAAGGGCGAGCATGTGTCGGCCAATGTCGATACTGGGGTGACCCTTGTCACCAAGGCCAACATGAGCTCCGCGCGTTCGCAAGAGCTCCTCAAACCGAATGTCAAGTGAGCCGTGCCCGATTTGACGCGCTGGATGAAATCCGAAAGCGTCTTGCCTGCGGTAGCTGACCGCCAGCGGCGCACACGATGAGGGCGCGGCTTCAGTGCGACGAGGCGTGCGAATCGAAGTAGCATGGGCGATACATGGCCGTGAGCTCGCGACCGCTCAGGAAAATCATGTGTGGGGTCAGCCCTCCGCGCTGGTCTATCCAGTGCCGGACCTCAAATGGATACATGGAATACAGAGTCTGCGTTGCTTCCGGATTGGTAATTCTACGACCGTTCGAACCGGGATCCCAGGCGGCGTGAAATCCGAGCCGGGCGCGGGAGGTCACGCATATCTTGTCATGAGGAACCGCGCCAAGAACGATGGTGCAGGCCGAGGCACAATAACCATCGATGATCACCATCTCGCCCGAACCACGCACGCCCTGATATTTATCGACGTAGGCTCCCATCCGGCCGCCACCGTCCTCCACAATCCGCACCGCCGCGTCGCTTGCTCCAAGCCCCGCGAGCAGGAAAATCGCCGCGAGTAACGCCGTCAAGGACTTCATGACCATTCCAATCTCAAACTGTCGGACCTGAATCTGATCACCTCGAATGATGCTGAGCTGACTCTACCTTGCCGCCTGTCATAGACCAAGCCGACATGCGGGCTTTATTGCCGTCCGGGAATGTATATTGTTCGGGACGACAATATATTCATGAGCAAGCTGACCTTCGTGCAGTTCACGCGAGTCAAAGCACAAACATCGCAGGTGCGCATAACCAGCTCCCGAGTGGCATCGACGGCAATCAGTGCGCAAGGACGCCGACAGCCTGAACGCGGCTTCACGATTTCGCGTGCTCGGGAATATCATAAAATAGATTCAAGTCTCTCCATCAGAGAGCCCGCGCATGATGCGCCTGGGTCACAACGTGGAGGGCTTCGACTATGGCTAACTTCAAACTTCTCAGCGTGGCTGCAATTCTATCAACAGTGATCGTAACCCCGGTATTTGCACAGCAAGCTGTCCAGGAGCCCGGCAATGCGGCCTTTTACCAGAGCCTGGGTGTTGGATCCCATGACCGTTCGACGGCGAGTGCTTTGGCATCGACACGCGGCGGCTGGTACGCGACCGCGCCAGTGAAGCGCGTATCTGCGAAACATCATGCCAACGCTCACAAGATGTGAAAGAACCGCGCAATAGGTGGGCGCCCAATCAACAGCAAGGGCGGTCCGACGGACCACCTTTTCCGTTAAGCCCGATGTGGCGCTTCCACACCGATCGAGCGGCCCCCCGGCAAATTTGAGGCCGCCACTAAGACCGATTTGGAGCGACTTTGCGGTTGGATTGATCGAAGGAGAACAATATGTCTGCGTCGGACTGGCTCTTTTGCTTCACGTCCAACAAAATTGATTTTCATCCCTGCCCAAATTGCCGTGCCCCGATGCTTGTCCGGATCAAATCGACCGGCGTGAACTTGAGCGCACGAACGTTCGAATGCTTCAATTGCGATAATGTTGTAGTGGTACCGGATGATCGGTCAGAGCCCTCTTTCTAAATGCTGAAGCAAGGATTCGATCGAGGTGCACCCCAATGCTCCTCGACGGCTCACGCAATTGTGCCGATGCGGCGCAAACGAAAGCCGAACACCCCGGAATAAGATTTCCCCGCAGCAAGTCTTCTCATTGGCTACGCGATCCAGCTTCGGGTCGATACTGAGAGAAAACATGCTCCAGAATAGTATTCAGTCCAAAAGCGCGAAGTCGCTTCTGCAACGCCTGATCGGAATTCGACTGACCCGACTTTCGCCGCTTGCCGCTGTCGTATTGGGCCTGGCTGCGTCTTTGTCTCCTGCGACCGTTCACGTCCAGGAATATCCGTGGTGCTTGTCGCGGGAAGGCTACCTCTACTGCTTCTATAAAACACAGGAGCAATGTCAGTGGACAGCATCGGGCATCGGCGGCTGCGCCCTGAATCCGCGGTTGCTGTTCCCGAACAAGCCGCGCGATTGACCAGAACCTATTGAGCCACATGAAATAGATGGGTCTCCTAACTGTAGGGGAGCGACCTTGTCCCAGGATGGATGAAGGTTGCGGACGACGATTGTCACTTCCGCAAACCGGGGTACGGAATGGCCGCTCGGTAGACTGGCCTCACACGACGAAGCAACACCACGCGCCGAAAGACAAGGAACATCATGGCCAAACAACCACACTATGGAACGACCGCGAAGGTATTTCACTGGCTCGTCGTGGCACTCCTGATTGTGCAATATCCGCTCGGCAAGTTCATGCCGCACATTCATCGGGGGATGACACCCGGCGAGGCGATGACGTTCCATATTTCCTTTGGGATCACCATCATGGCGCTCATGGTCTTGCGTCTCTTCTGGCGTATCACCCACCCCGTCGCGCCGGCAAGATCGCTTCCCGCCTGGCAGCAGCTAATCTCGGAGGCGGTCCACTGGCTGCTTTATGCGCTTGTGCTTGCGACCACGATGACCGGATGGATCTTTGCGTCCGATCGCGGCTGGTCGGTCTCGCTGTTCTCTGCGGTCCCTCTGCCAATGTTGCCGACAGAAGGCTCGCTGATCGCAAATGCGATCGGCAATTGGCATGGCACCATGGAATGGGCGCTGCTGCTGGTGATCTGCGCCCACGTGGCGGCCGCCACGGCGCATACGTTCATTTTCCGCGACCAAATCATGCAGCGTATGCTGCCTGAGAAAACGATGGTCGTGCGGACCAGGAACCTGAAGCCCGAGGTCGTAGCGATGAAGCAAGCCCAGCAATCGCGGGCCGGCTAATGATCCGGGTTGCCAAACAGGATGAGAATCGATCTGGTTTGAATAACCGACCTTCCGCGCGGTTTCCGTTCAGCCGCCATTATCTATCTCACGGCCTCACGGCGCCAGGCATCCCCAAATGCCTTTCGCGCGCGCGCCAGACGCGACATGACCGTGCCAAGCGGCAGAGCTGTGACTTCCGAAATTTGATGATAGGAGAGCTCTTCGATTTCGCGCAAAACCAGTATTTCACGAAACGGGCGAGGCATCGTATTAAGAATGAGGCGAACGGTCTTGGCTTCCGCTTTGCGTACTAGCATTGCCTCCGGAGTGTCCTCGTCCGAAGGTATGGTAGAGATGAGCTCTTCGGAATCACCCTCGCCGTGGTAATCGACCTCCAAACGCGCTTTTCGCCGGCGGTCCATAAGCCAGCTCTGATAGCAATTTCGTACAATCGCAAAGATCCAGGCGCGGGCATCCCCGCCACGATATCCAGCGAAGCTTCGATAGGCTCGAAGGAATGCCTCCTGCACGATATCCTGGGCCGCATCGGCATCCCGGCTGAGAAATCGTGCGAAATTGTAGGCAGCGTCGAGTTGCGGAACGACGTTCTGCTTAAATCTGGCAAGGGTAGCATCCGCGCCCAGCGGCCTGCTTTGCATCAGCAGGCCCAACTGATCCAGTGCTGACATTGGCGCGAATTCGAGGGGCGAGTCACTCGCGGTAACGGCGGCAGGTTTTCGTCGAGGCTGCATGAAGCTGTTCACAATCTGCACACGCGGCCTCCCACATCTTGCCGCGCGGCGGACAAGGCGGCCGCTCCGCGGTAGGGGCGAACGACATTGCAAAAACCCGCGGGTTGTGTGACTGGAAATGTATATTCCTTCAATGGATCACCGGTTCTATCTTCCTGAAATGTGGGTACCCTGAAAAACATAATGAAATAAATAGCTTAGAAGCAGCGATCCCTGCAACCGGGCGGTGTTTAACTCCGTTTGTGATGCGGCAAGCTGACGAATCCTCGGAACGCTCGGGTTTGCCATGAAGCAGGCCGCACAACCTTTCAGGCGTCTTAGGTTTGGGATTTTCGAAGCCGACCTTCGAACCGGCGAACTCACCAAGCTCGGCAAACGAGTCAGGTTGCAAGAACAGCCGTTCCAGTTGCTGGCGATGCTGCTGGAAAGACCTGGAGAACTGGTGATCCGGGAGGAACTCCGCGAAAACCTTTGGCCGAAGACGATCGTGGACTTCGACCACGGCCTCAACAAGGCCATCAGCAAGGTTCGAGAAGCGCTGGGAGATTCGGCCGAAAATCCCCGCTTCATCGAAACCGTCGCCAGCCGCGGCTATCGGTTTCTCGCCGACGTCGCGGTTGTCCAGGACGGGCAACCGAAGACTGCGGCTGGTGATCTTGCTACGTACGAAACCCCCGATGTGCCACGACCCACGGACGCCAGCGCATCAACAAAATCGCCGGCCCATGCGGTCGGCTGGAGGCTCTCCGGCACCGTGATGGGTCTGGCGTTTGCAATCTTCCTATCATGGTTTTTCTATTCGGGGAGGCACCCGCAATCCACGATCCGCTCCCTGGCAGTGCTGCCGCTGGAAAACCTTTCCAGCGATGAGTCCCAGGATTATTTCGCCGACGGAATGACTGACGAGCTGATCACTCACCTGGGTCAGATCAGTGCAATACGCGTGATCTCCCGCACCTCCGCGATGACCTATAAGAGCGTTCGCAAGCCCTTGGCAGATATTGCTCGTGAGCTGAATGTCGATGCCATCGTCGAAGGAAGCGTGTTGCGTTCCGGCGAACGCGTACGGATCGACGCTCAGTTGATCCAGGTGCCCGCTGACAAGCAAATCTGGGCCGAAAGCTACGAAGGGGATTTCCGCGATACGCTGGCCCTCCAAAGCAGGGTGGCCCGCGCCATCGCCGGGCAAATCCGGGCCACCTTGAATCGGCATGAACAGGTGGCGCTCGAGAAGTCCAAGGCGGTGAACCCGGCGGCTTATGAGGCCTACCTCAAAGGACGGTTTTTTTGGAACAAGAGAACCGGAGATGGCCTGAGGACCGCCATCGGATATTTCAACCATGCAATCGAAATCGATCCAACATATGCCGAAGCATATTCTGGCTTGGCTGACTCCTACGCATTGTCGGGCGATTGGGAATATGGCGTACTTTCTCCGCAGGATGCTTTCCGCCAAGCGAAGGCGGCTGCGACCGAGGCCTTGGCATTGGACGACAGTCTCGGCGAGGCCCACACCTCTCTCGCTTTCGCCTTGGACCTTTATGGCTGGGACTGGGAGACTGCCGAAACGGAATACAAGCTGGCGATCAAACTGAACCCCGGCTACGCGACCGCTCATCTTTGGTATGCTTGGCATCTGCTTGTGACGGGACGGAATAGCGAGGGCCTGATCGAACTAAGAAAAGCGGAGAGCCTCGACCCTCTTTCCCTAATCATCAGCGCAGACATGGCGGATGCATTGTGCATCGCTCATCAATTTGACGAAGCGGTGCAGCAAAGTAAGAAAACGCTACAGTTGGACCCGAACTTCGCCATCGGCCATTATGAACTGGGGCAGGCGTTCGAGCAAAAGCACATGCACGATCAAGCGCTCACCGAGTTTCAGAAAGCGATCGAGATCTCCGGACATAGTGGAGTCTTCGACTCGAGTCTCGCCTACGTTTACGCCGTTTTGGGAAGAAAGGTGGACGCCCTCAAAATAGCCAAGGACTTGGAGGCCCAGCATGACCAAAACCCTTCTGCCGAAGCCAACATCGCCCTGATCTATGTTGGACTCGGCGATCAGAACCAGGCGATGATCTGGTTGAACAAGGGTTATGAAGCGCGATTCAACCCGTCCATCCTGCTGCGACCAGCCTTCGATCCATTGCGGACCGACGCTCGATTCAAGGAGCTTTTGCGCCGTATGGGCCTCCCGGGATGAGAGATGTAGTCGCCAGTTGTGTAGTCTCTTCAAGCAAGGCAATTATCTGGTTGGTGACCGAGCTGTAGGCGCTACTCGGGACGCGGCGGTGGACGGCGCCCTCGATCTGCTGGGCGGAAGTGGCCGGACCCCAGACAAAGCCGTTCGGGGAAGCTGGCTGCGACAGGCGTGTCGTGCCCTGGTCTAGCCTCGCCCTCCTCCGATCTCGCAGGCGAATTCGACCGTGGCAGGAGATTTGGCATCGACGAAGCCCACGCCCCCGAAGTTCTTCGCGCCCATCGCTAAATTGACAATCATATACATCGGATCTTCGAAACCTGCTGGAACCTTGATCTCCGATACCGGCTTCCGGTCGATGAAGTAGACGAGGCGATCTTGCTCCCATAGCACACCGTAGTCGTGGAAGTCGGCCCAGGCGTTCGGCACCGAGAAGTCGAACCCGCAGGATTCGACGAAACCGGTGGCCGGAATCCTCCAATGCGTCGTCATCACCACGTCGTCGGGCCGTTGTCCGCGTCCCTCCATCACATCGATTTCCGGAGGCCAGCCGCCATCGTTCGCAAGCAGCCAGAAGGCGGGCCACACGCCGATGCCCAACGGTATCTTGGCGCGGATCTCGAAATACCCGTATTTCTGGAAAAACGATTTCTGGGTCGTCAGAACGCCCGATACGTATTCATTGCTGAACAACACCTCCTTGAGATCGGAAGGTGTCCGGCTCGCGACAATCGACAACACGCCATCTCGAACCTCGAACGGGTCGAGACCGAGCGGGACCATCCCTCGCCCTTCGTAACCGGGATCCACATAAATCTGCTGTTCGCCGCTGTATTTGGTTTGTCGCCTGAGGTCCGAGCCTTCTCCGCCTGCATAGAACGATTCCGGAAGCGAGACGGTGCCTGCGTAGTGCGACACCCATCTTCCGCTCAACAGCGGAGGTTCATCGAAATCGTCGTGAAAGGTCCGGTGCAAAGACACTGTCACCAGCGGTGCTGAATCCGACGCATCGCTACGAGCACATCATTCGCCGGGCGTGTCGTTCACCATCTGCAAGGAGAGACGCACAGGCGCTGTCTTGAGATCGCCTTGCGCAAATACTGGCGCGGCGACGGGACAAAAAACTGCGGCCAGGACTTTCGATGCCATCGTTGTCCTTAACGGGGCTTTTGGGACTGACAATTCCAAGTCTGTTAGTCGCATGTATGCTTGCGGCCATCACGGCCCCGGTAGAATGCAGCGCCCTGCGCGCAGACACCGTTCGAAGCATATGAATTACTCTGCAAGATTCTGTGCTGATAGTCGCCCGTATATGGATTGTTTGGTCCCTTATTCTGACAATTCGCGTTGGGATAAAACTGCGCACAGTATCCCGGTTCTGAGATCACTTGCTGTGCCATTACCGAGGTTGCAAGCGATATAAATAGAATTGCAGCTGCACCTAAGAGTGCGAAACTCTTCATAACAGTTCTCCATGTTGTCGGTGGGATTCAACCGTTGAGGCTTCAAAAGCGTCCCACGCGGAAAAGCAGCAAGGGGCAGCCCGACGATTCGCAGTTCCGTCGCTTGGGCCTGAGGCCCATTTGCGGGACATATTTTGAGGCATCGGGGTTATCATGATGCCATCGCATGATCTTGGAGTGCAAAGACGGGAACTTTGCAGTGATCGACATAGCACTTGTGATTGCAGTAGGTCAGCTGCGCCGCGATATCTCGAAGGTAGTTCTCCCCGATTGACTCGCAGCACAGCGCACAGAACGATTGCGTTCGGGGTATCCTGCCATTTACCAAGACGAATTTCATGTGGCGCCTCCTAATGCGAAGAACACCATGTGCGCGGGTCCTCTGATAGCGAGACTCAGATTCGAGGCTCGATATTCTCGAGCTCGCAAATTGTTTTAGAATGCAGGATCACGGTTCCGCGATCAGGACTTCTTCAAACGCGGCGGACCGTCCGCGTCGGTAGTGATGTTGCAACTCGGCCGCGCAAAGTCCGTCCTCAATACATGGGCGGAAACCTCACCTCAAGTGACTACGTCTTCGAAGATGTTGCTCAGTTGCGAAAACAGATCAGCGCAGTCATCGCGCCAACCTTGTCGATTCAATCCGATCGATTTTATTGGGGGCGGTCGCGGTTGGAGTAAACTAATTCGCGTCTCTGGAATATTATCACTTGAACTTGAGTCCCTCTATCAGAGGGAGCGCAGGACGACATGATCGCCGGGCTCGTCTTGGAGAACCCCTTTAATCTGGGCATTCGTGCTCCGCATTGATTCTGCCCGACGCGCGGCTTCATCGGTGCAGTCTCGGTGGACGGCGGCGCCTCATTCTGTCCAAATTCTCGACAGCGTCGGCACCATGACTGAGCTCAATCGCGCGTCGCTTTACAGATCTATCCGCAGCGTCGGCGTCCGGCAAATCCGTCTGGCGTGCGGGCTGGTTCTGTTCGCCTACTTGCTAAGCCATTTCATCAACCATGCGCTCGGCAATATTTCGCTGGATGCCCTTGCCACAGGTGTCAGATATCACACCGCCTTCTGGAAAAGTTTGCCGATCACGACGGTGTTTTACACCGCGGCAACCGCCCATGCCGGCCTCGGGATCTGGGCGCTTTACCAGCGCCGTCAATTTCATTGGAAAGCGATCGAGCCGATACAACTTGTGCTAGGTTTAAGTATCCCTGCCCTCATTATCACCCATCTTGCCGGTGTGCGGTTTGACGACGTACTGTTCCAACATCAAAAGCTCTATCCGCAGGTATTTTACTCGTACTGGATCATGTGGCCATACAAGATGTGGCTGATGTTCATTGTTCTGATCGTATCTTGGGTTCACGGCTGCATTGGACTGTATTTCTGGCTCCGCATGAAGGCGTTCTTCAAGACGGCGGCGCCGTTTCTGCTGGCCGCTGCGGTACTCATTCCGACGCTTGCCATGCTGGGCCTGTATCAGGGCGGACGAAGGGTCGTGGATGACAGCGGCACCGCACAATGGAAAGCGGATAATCTCTCCCAGAGTCAGGTCGGGACCGCTGCGGAGCAGCACATCATCGACAGCATCGTCGATGATTTTTTGATTGGATATGTCTGCCTGATCGGAGTTGTTTTGATCGCGCGCGGCGTGCGCACATTGAATGAGCGCCGCGGCGGCATGATCAATTTGTCGTACGGCAACGGCAGGACGGTTCGCGTGCCGAAAGGCCTGAGCGTGCTCGAAGCCAGCCTGCGCAATAACGTGCCGCACGCCGCCGTTTGTGGCGGTCGCGCTCGGTGCTCTACCTGTCGAATTCGTGTGATAGGCGACTGCAATTCGCTGCCGAAGCCCTCAAAGCGAGAAGCCTACGTGCTCAACCGTGTGGGCGCCGGTGCCGATCCGGCAATTCGCCTCGCCTGCCAATTGCGGCCGAACACTGATCTGTCCTTCTTCCAGATTTTTATGCCCCATGTCACAGCGGCTTCCTTCCGCAAAGCAGGTTCTGCCCGCATTGGTCAAGAACGTTATCTTGTCATTATGTTCGTGGATATGCGCGGATCAACCACACTTGCTGAGCATCGATTGCCGTTCGATACCGTGTTCATTGTCAACCGTTTCCTGAGTGCAGTCTCCGAGGCAGTGATCGAATGCGGCGGTCAACCGAACCAATTTATCGGGGATGGGGAATTGGCCCTATTCGGGCTCCACACTGACCCGCAAACCGCCTGCCGCCAAGCCCTTCAAGCAGCAGCACTGATTGCTACGAATATCGATGAGTTGAATCAATTTCTAAGCCATGACTTGCTCGAGCCGCTCCATTTCGGGATCGGCATCCATGGTGGCGAAGTGATCATCGGTGACATCGGTTATCGCGATCACCAGGTGTTCACCGCACTTGGAGACGCCGTCAACGTGGCTGCGCGCCTGCAGGACATGACGAAGGGCCTCGAATGCGAGGTTATTCTGTCAGAGGAGGTTTACAAGACAGCGCGTCTACCGGTTGAACTGTTGCCAGAGCAAGAACTGCCGATCCGCGGACGCGCCGAGTCCATGATTGTCCGCGTTGTTGCAAATGCAAAGATGTTGCCCTCACCGAGAATCGCCATCGTCGCCTAGGAAATTCGCTGCGGGCATTCTCGGGACTAAATCATTCCAAGAAATAGCTTTTGCGCATTCGGAAACGGAACACCGGCCGTCCCTGCAGACTGTTCGTTTACTGTTCGTTTACGATCGCGACTGTTTTGCGCTAAACTTCTATCGAGCAAGGCTGCCGTGCGTGCCGCTATTTACGATTGGACCGGGGTTGGTACCCACGTAGCATCCGGCGGCAGCAGCTCTTAAATATCCTGGTCAGTGCGGCGCCATCCATTCAGCGGCCTTTCAGGCTTCCGAGGCTGGATCAGAGGCGATAATTTAAGAAAGCGACAATCATTCGAGGCAGAACCTTACTAATAAAGAGTCGTTCGCATAAATTCGACCGAACAAGTGGCGAAATCTAGACGAGTTCGCTATCTCGGTTCGGCACCCTGCCGAATACCGCAGCTACGGGCGCGCGCGCCAATGAAATCACCCAGCTCACGCCGGCGAATTTTTCGTCTCCCTCAGACTATGTTCTAATTCCTCAATCAGCTTCGCAAACCTTATCGAAGTCGTAGGATCAGATGCTGCCCCCGACAATCGGCGGCACAGATCGAGCTTCCTTTCGAGTTGCTCTCGGTCGCGCTGTTGATCCATGACGGCACACTTCTTTCTATGAGACGACGGAACCGCTCGATTAAAGAGACCATCTGTCGTCCAAATATATTCCCGAGTTCCACCGAGATTGTTGGGATCGGCGGACAGTAATAACCCAGAGGTGCGACAATAATCGCACTTTTGGCTGCGGCGTTATTGAGAACGATCAGCTATCAGCTGAAGCCTCTGAAAGACTTGCTCTTCCGATCAACGATGAGTTTCGGCCCTCGATGATGGCGACCGCCCGCGTCCAGCCCGCGGACGCCGGTCGATCTTGACCGGAAAGCATGACACCACGAAGCCGGTCGAGAGCAAGAGTTCCAATCTCGGACGCAAGGCGGGATGCACCATAAAAGAAGTCGGGCTGATGGAATTTCGTTTCCAGCCCGATTTCTTCGAGCGCGTCACGTTAGCGCTAAGTCCAAACCGATATCGATCCAGATTTGTTGCTCGGCAGCAGCAAACTGCTAGGCCGATCCACGATGCGGACGGATCAATAAACCGACGCGGGTTCGCAAGGGGGACCTTTATCCCAGGGCGCTGTGGCAAATGCGCCCACGGCCGGAGCCGGATGGCAGAGACGCACGGGCGTGGTACTCGCCAAGGCGTCCAATGCGCGGTGCTTCGAGGTTACTTGGCTCTCGCGAGCCATAGCGGGAGTTGCAAGTGTGGCTGCGGCGACCAGTGCAGCCGACAGAAGTTTAAGCTTGGTCATTCGATTTCTCCATTGGATATGAAAAGCCAACAGTGCTTGGCTCCTCAAGGGTTGCGGGTTTAGCTTCCGGCGAGCCCGCCGGGTCGGCGAGCCACGGGGTCGATAAGATAGCGTTGCTATTCCGCATCAATCAGGAGACTGTACAGGCGATCGATTTATTCCGGCGAACCTCGCTTCCTGGGATAGGCATCAGTATCGACGATCTAACATTCACGGGCCTCATCTTGGAACCAGATTTCGATCGGCTTGCCTTTGGCGCGGTCGGGGATTTGCGCCGTGACTGTCGCGGCGAAGTTTTTTTAAACGTCTCCTGGGCTTCTTCGTCAGCCTGTGGGTGGCG
>Ga0210406_10003287_pt1 | contig 17851 bp, 18 predicted proteins | sample IncBWC30MmetaG_FD_155454 | JGI IMG/M metagenome (GOLD analysis project Ga0210406, IMG submission 155454) | Forest soil microbial communities from Barre Woods Harvard Forest LTER site, Petersham, Massachusetts, United States - Inc-BW-C-30-M | ecosystem: Environmental > Terrestrial > Soil >... | reverse complement strand
GCCGACCAACGCATCGCCCGCCGTGAATTGGCGCGCAATCAGGTCGCGCTTTCCGGCCGCAGGATCGTCCTCATTGGCTTCGGTGGCTCGTGCCAGCGCCGCTTCACCGCCCGCGATGATTCCCTGCACCAAATCCGGCGATACGTGGAAGGTCGGCGGACATTCGGCCGCGTCCAAAACACCTAAGCGCCCGCTCGTTCCCGCGCCAATATAAAACAGTCGCCCGCCTTTGCGGATGATTTCCACTACTGCGTCCACGGCGATGGCGATGCGCGAATTCTCAGCCGCTACCGCCCCAGCAATCTTCTGATCTTCTTGGTTGATGATTTGTAGAATCTCAACGGTCGAGCGAGTCTCGATGTCGCGGGATGCCGGATTCACTCGCTCAGTGAGGAGTTGATCGAGTTTCATTAAGAAATATTAATCAATGCTGAGCGCAAACGCAGACGAAAAGAGCGCCGGAAGAATTACTCTCCCGGCGCTCGTCTGATCTGTCAAAGCTAGTGCTCAGGCACTAAAGGAGCTGCCGCATCCGCAGGTGCTTTTGACGTTCGGGTTGTTGAACTTGAACCCGGCGCCTTCCATCGACTCTACGTAATCCACTTCAGCCCCATCCAGATAAAGCATGCTGGCCTGGTCAATAAAAACCTTAAGCCCATCGAAACTGTAAGTCTTATCAAGCAGATTGGGCGTATTCTCGAAGGCCATCGAATAGCTAAAGCCAGAGCAGCCTCCCCCAACCACCGAAATCCGCAGCCCGGCGGGCTTCGGCTCCTGACCCCCCAGAATCTCCTTTACCTTGGTTACGGCCGTCTCCGTCAATTGCACCATATGCGTTAGGATCTCCCTCTTTCAAACTAAGCCCGAACTTTTATTATCACCCGAAGACGCCCACCTGGCAAGCCCGCAATACGGACTCTCGATCGCTGGCTTTTGCCCGGCTACCGCTGATTTCTGGCCATCTGTTGGCGGCTTCGCCTCTCCTATCGATTGGATGCTAAACTCCACGTTAGGATGCGACAACCCACGGGCAGGCAGCGGCTCCGTCCCGGCGCCAAATTCCGGCCCCAAATGCTTGCAACCGCACATGGTTGGGATGCGTCGGCTAAGATGTATGAGCGGTATCGCTGGCGTCCTTCCATTTCCGGATTCGAGCTCGCAGACTACTAAGGCCAAGACCCGAGTGGATCACCGCAACACTGAAGAAGCCGCTCTGGTGCGTCGTATCCAAGCCAGGGACGAAATCGCTTTCCGCGAAATCGTGGAACGTTACCAGGCCAAAGTCTTCTCCATCATTCACGGGATTCTCCGCAATCATAACGATGCCGAAGACATTGCGCAGCAAGTCTTCGCCAAGATTTATTTCTCCATAACGAACTTCGATTTTCGCAGTTCGCTGCTGACCTGGATCTACAAGATCACGGTCAACGAATGTTACGACTACCTGCGCAAAAAGCGGGTGCGCAAGCTGGTATACGAGAGTGATTTTTCCGAAGAAGACGCCCAGCGTATGCAGAACGTCGATACCGCCACCTCGCAAGCGCCGGCGGTGGATTTGCAGTTGGCGCAAAGAGATTTGGTATTGAAGCTTTTGGACAAACTATCGAATGAAGATCGCAGCCTGTTATTGCTCAAGGAAGTGGAGGGACACTCCGTGGAAGAACTGTCGCAGATGACGGGCATGAATGAGAATACGATCAAAGTGAAGTTGTTCCGGGCCCGCCAGAAGCTGCTTAAAGCTTCGCAGCGGCTGCTCCGCGGGAGCGGACAGACAAAAGTGTAATGTGATACAACTTATGCAATGTGTGGGAACCACTGTTGTAAGTAAGACGTTATAAGTACTGCAAACGGACGATCGATCCGTCATGGGTTTTTGATTAGCAGTTTTTTTTGAGGGAAGAAGCTATGCATCAGCCAATCAGGGATAGCCTTGAGGAGTACCTGAAGGGTTCCACTCGGCAGGTTCCGCAAGTGTTTCACGCGCACCTCGTAGCGTGCGAGGAATGCGCCAACGAACTTCGTCTGCTCGAAACTCAGGCGAACATGTTGCGATTGCTCCGCTCCGATGCGGAGGTCGGACCAAGCGCCGGTTTCTACGCCCGCGTGATGGAGCGGGTGGAAGAACAGGATCGGGGCTCCATCTGGTCTGTCTTTCTTCAGCCCAGCTTCGGGCGCCGCTTGGTGATCGCTTCGGCGACATTAGTCGTGCTTTTGGGGACATATCTGGTCACAACTGAAGGTGGCGACCAAAATGTAGCGGCGGTTCCACCCGTCGTCGCCACCGATAATGTGAAGCTAGACGCGCCCCCCGAGGCGGGTGCTGTTCAGGATAGCCTGCAACAACAGCGCCGGCGGGATGCAGTGCTGGTGGATTTAGCCAGTTTCCACGAATAGCACTATGTTTGCGGCCGAGCGTGCCTCCTGGCAAAATCCTCGTGTGCTCACGACCCTGGTGTTGGTGTTCTTGACCGGCGCTATGGCGGGCGCCATCACCATGCGCGCCGGTCTCCACGATAAAATGCATCGCGGCGCTACCGCTTATTGGCGCGACGGAAGGAATGAGTTCTCTTACGACAGGCTCAAGAAGGATCTGGACCTCACCCCCGAGCAATCTGAACGGCTGAAAACCATTCTGGACGATTTTGACAAGTATCACGAAGATTTGCAGGCCCAGATCGAAGACGTACGCGCCACCGGCAAAAACCGGATCATGCAGATGCTGGACGCCCGCCAGCGCCAGCGTTTCGAGCAGCTCTCCAACCGCCTTCCTTCTCAATAAGTTACGCGGATTGAGCGCACTGGTCGCGGTAATTCAAGCCATTTTCCTATTGCATTCTCCCAATGCCAATGATATCCTGAGGTCGGAAACGTGGATTGATTTAGGTCCTGCCTCGCGGCAGGGCTGACTAATTGCAACCACGCTAAAAAGTGCTAAAGGTGAGTCGGTCTTCACGAAACTAAACCCCCTGTGGCACTCCGCAGGGGATTTTTATTTGTGGGGCCCGGTTCGCCGGAGAGGAACTTCTATGTCTGTCCGGCCCGATGATTCTGGCCTTCCTTTTGCCCTGTTCGGCCTGGAGGGCGAGCTCATATCATTGCGAGTTACCGTAGAGCCGAAGCTCCTGGAAGACTTGCTCGAAACCCTATCTTCGCTGGATTTCCCGGTGAACCCCCAGCTCTATCACCGACGGGCTCAAGTCTCAGTGGAATTCCCGGCTTATTCAGCGCAGGTAGACCAAGTCCGCGACACGCTGCGTCAGAACGGCTTCAAACCCGAGAGCCTCGAATTATCGGCGGTACTGACCCTAGCGCACGGCGGGTAATGCTCAGGTGCTGATTCCAGGCTTTCGCGCCGCCATCTTGCGCTCTACTGCTTTCAACAGCCGCGCCTGGACCTCCGTGGGTAAGACTTGCGGCTGCATGCCTTTATAAACCTGGATGGTCTTGCGCGTGGTGTCCAAAATCACAAAACAATTCGGACACTCCGAGATGTGCACCTCGATCTTGCGGCGGACTTCGACGTCCACCGCCTCGTCGAGATAGTCATTCAGCTCCTGCATGAACTCCTTACAGGTAAGCAAAGACGTCGTCCCCTTTCCGCTTGAAGAAACGCGTCAGCCTCTCGCGAAGCTGCAGCCGCGCTCGTAGCAGCCGGCTTTTCACCGCAGGAACCGAGATCCCCAGGGCCTCGGCTGTCTCTTCGGTGCTCAGTTCTTCGATGTCGCGCAGTACAAAAACGGTGCGGAAAGCTGGCTTCAGGCTATCCACCGATTCCTCCAGGATTTTACCTAGTTCTTCCCGGGAATACTGCTGTTCGGGGTTTTCGTCCCAAACCGCGATTTCACGTACTACCGTGTCCTCGCCCGTATCGAGCGGTTCGTCCAGCGGCACTGTCCGGTCCGACTTCCGCTTGCGGAGCTTCATCAGGGACTCGTTCACGGCGATCCGTACAATCCAGGTGTAAAACTTAGATTGCCCCTGGAAATCGCTGAGATGCTCGAAGGCCTTTAGAAAGGTCTCCTGCAAAACGTCTTCAGCATCCTCGTCGTTCTGGGTGATGTGTTTCGCCAGGCGATAGATCTTCCGGGAGTAGCGTCCAACCAGCTCGTTGAAAGCTGTCAGATCACCCTCGCGAGCTCTAGCGACTAACGCTGATTCATCGAAGATACCCGTCTCGGTCGCGGCAGGCATTACCTCAATCTTAGCAAGCCCAACCAAAAACTTGAAACTTGATACCCTGAGATTTACATGAGCGAGAGCTTTACCATCACTCTGCCCGACGGCAGCCAGAAGAGCGTCCCACCCGGCAGCGGTCCCATGGATATCGCCAAATCCATCGGTCCTCGGCTGGCCGACGATGCTGTGGTCGCGCGCGTCAATGGCCAGCTTTACGATCTCACCCGTCCTTTTGAATCCGATGCCCAGCTCGAGATCCTGACTTCGAAGAATCCCGAGGCACTGCAGGTGTATCGGCACTCCACCGCGCATCTCTTGGCGGCGGCGGTGCTGGAGTTGTTCCCCGAAACCAAGCTCGGCATCGGTCCACCGACTGACACCGGCTTCTACTACGACTTCGAGCGCGAGACGCCTTTCACTCCCGAAGACCTCGAAAAAATTGAAGCACGGATGTTGGAGTTGCAGCAGAAAAACCTGCCTTACGAGCGCAAGCTCACTCGCAAGTCTGACGGTCTGCAGAAATACGCCGATGACTGGATGAAAGTCGAGCTCATCAAAGAAAAAGCCGACGAAGTTTTCTCCGAGTACACGCTCGGCCCGCATTTCATCGATTTCTGCCGCGGCCCGCATGTTCCGGGCACTTCGCGCATCAAAGCGTTCAAGCTGCTTTCGGTGGCCGGCGCTTACTGGAAAGGCGACGAGCATAATCCCAAGCTGCAGCGCATCTATGGAACGGCGTTCTTTAACAAGAAGGATCTGGATGCGTACCTCGCGCGCCTCGAGGAAGCCAAGAAGCGCGATCATCGCAAACTCGGCCAGGAGCTCGATCTGTTCAGCATCCAGGAACTCGCCGGCCCTGGGCTGATCTTCTTCCATCCCAAAGGCGGACGCGTCCGCAAGATCATCGAGGACTGGATGCGCGATCAGTACTTGGCGCGCGGCTACTCGCTGGTCTACACTCCGCATGTCATGCGCCGCGATCTTTGGAAGATTTCCGGCCACGCCAATTTTTACAGCGATAACATGTTCAAGCCCATGGAGCTGGACGACGCCGAGTATCAGCTCAAGCCCATGAACTGCCCCGGCCACATCCTGATCTACCGCGACAAGATGCACAGTTATCGCGATCTTCCAGTGCGCCTGGGCGAACTCGGCACTGTATATCGATACGAACGGTCGGGCGTGATGCATGGGTTATTGCGCGTGCGCGGATTCACGCAGGACGACGCGCATATTTTCTGCACTCCTGACCAGATCGAAGACGAGATCGTCAACTGCCTGCAGTTCGCCATCGATGTCCTGAAAACCTTCGGCTTCGACGATTACGAAGCGGAGCTATCCACCTGGGATGGCGGAGCCAGTGGAAAATATGACGGCACGCCCGATCAATGGCAGCTTGCCGAAAATGCTTTGAAGCGCGCCGCCGAACGCCTCAACGTCAAGATCAAACTCATCCCTGACGAAGCCGCGTTCTACGGTCCCAAGATCGACATGAAGCTAGTCGATGCCATCGGCCGGCTGTGGCAGCTTTCCACCATCCAATTCGACTTCACACTGCCTCGCCGCTTCGAGCTGGAGTATGTCGGCGAGGACGGAAAGAAGCATCAGCCGTTGATGGTTCACCGCGCACTGTACGGCTCTATCGAGCGCTTCTTCGGAATCCTGATCGAACATTATGCAGGCGCTTTTCCGGTGTGGCTCGCTCCCGTGCAGGCCGTCGTCCTGCCCATCACCGACCGTCATACCGAGTACGCTCAAAGAGTGACGAAGCGGCTCGAGAACGCCGGTCTACGTGTTTCACTGGATGATCGAAAAGAAAAGGTCAACCTCAAGATTCGCGACGCTCAGTTGCAGAAAGTCCCTTACATGCTGGTGGTGGGCGATCGCGAGGCCCAGAATGACAGCGTGTCGGTCCGCAACCGCAAGCACGGCGATCAAGGAGCGCAGACTGTGGACGAATTTCTGGCCGCAATCTCAAAACTGATCGAAACCGAAGCCCGGACCGAATAGTGTTTGCCGCAGCGATCGTCTTGGGCTGCCTATTGGCCGGATCGATCGTCTATTGTCTTCTGATAGTCGTCGCTGCACGCGATTACCTTGCGCAGCCCATCCCCGTCACCGGGGCACCCCCCCCCATTAGCGTGTTGAAGCCGCTCGCGGGCGTCGATGAAGGCTTGGCGGCAAATCTTCGTAGCTTCTTCGATCAGGACCATCCGGAGTTCGAGATTCTGTTTGCGGTGCGCGAAGAGAGCGATCCTGCCGTCCCGGTGGTTCAGGCACTTCAACAGCAGTTCCCGGCCCGCGCCTCGCGACTGATCGTCACCGGCGAACCACCCTATCCGAATGCGAAGGTCTTCAGTCTAGACCAAATGCTAGCCGTCTCACGGCACGAGCTGCTGGTTATGAGCGACAGCGATATCCGCGTCGGACCGGGCTTTCTCACATCCTTAGCCGCCGAATTCGCGGATCCGAAAATCTCCTTAGCCACCTGTCCCTATCGCGCTGTGGCCGGGCGCAGCCTTTGGTCGGATCTCGAAGCCGAAGGCATGAACACGGACTTCCTGGCTGGGCTGGTAGTCGCGCGCATGATCGCAGGAGTCAAGTTCGCCGTAGGCCCCACAGTGGCGGCGCGTAAGCCGGTGCTTGCGAAGATCGGCGGATTCAATACGCTCAAGAATTATCTGGCGGAAGATTTCGTGTTGGGTAAGTTTGCGTCGCGGGCCGGTTTCGGGGTTATCTTGTCGCGCAACATCGTTGAGCACCATATCGGGAGCGAGCCTTGGCGGGTCAATGTCGCGCATCGCCTGCGCTGGGTCCGCAGCACACGCCGCTCACGACCGCTCGGTTACATTGGCCAGCTCTTGACTCATCCGCTCCCGCTCGCAATCATCATGTGCACGCTCGCCCCGGGTTGGTGGCCGGCGCTGATCATTGCCGCCGCCTTCCGCGCACTGGCGGCCTGGTCGACTTCAATCTGGATCTTGAACACCCGGCCACGCTGGCTCCTCGTGATCTTGCAAGATATCCTCAGCTTTGGCTTCTGGATAGCCGGATTCTTCGGCAACACCATCGTGTGGCGCGGCCGGCGCTACTATCTCTACTCCGACGGACGCTTCGAGTTGCGGTAGTAACTGATCCTATCGCGCCTCCACCAGCAGCGTCGACTTTACATCAATGTGCTGGAACTGCATCGGAAAACTGCGGCCGTAATAATAAGCCTCCCATTGGTCCTTATAATGCCGCGACAGAATTTGCCCCGACTCGCCGATCGTAATGTTGTTCAGCGAGTGGTCCCAGTCTGAAAAATCCGCCACAAACCGCATGGACGGCCCTAAGCCCGCATTAATCTGTTTGATGGTCGTCGGCGAGCCGCTCATCTCCACGGGCCCGCCGTTGAAATAGGCCCCGATAAGCGGCAGTTGCCCACCCACCGGGTGCCGGATCGTAAGCTCATTGTATTTACCGTAATCCCAATGCTTGACGTCGCCGCCCTGCGTCTGCCGCCCTTCCGCAAGGGCATCCACGAGAGCGCTCATGAGCGCATCATTCTGGTCGTGAAACCAGCCCTGTGGATTTTCCAAAATATCCTGCACGATTGCGGGCGCCATCTGCACCTCGTAGAGCCGCGAATTTCCCGGCGACGCTCGCTCGGCGATCCTCTTGCGCATTTGGTGATACACCAGCGTGACCACCAGCGGAGCCGCCATCTGCTTTTCCATTTGCCCGTTCCAGTTTCGAAGCAGCGCCACGGCGTCCCGTACCTCGGGACCGGAGGGCTTCTTGCGATCGTAAGCCGCTACAATCGCACGCGCCAGATAATGCGAAAAGGCGGAGTAGACATCCTTTTCCACCGCTATCATCTCGGTCGGCCTCCAACCATCGTGCGCGGTGAGCTGCCCCCGGATCTCCAGGGAGCGAAAGGGCGACGCGAAGTTGCCATGCACACGATACTGATAGTTCTGAGGAAACGGATTCTGGTTCGCCGTGATGATCCAGCCCTGCGGCGGGTTATAGAACGTGGGCAATTCGTCGAACGGAATGAAGCCCTGCCATTCATAATCGCCGGAGCTTCCGTCCACCGGAACATCACCATCGTACGTCTTCCGAATCGGAAGCAGACCAGTGGCGTGATAGCCGATGTTTCCGTCCACATCGGCATAAACAAAATTCTGCGCGGGCCCAGGGAACCGCCGGAGCGCCGCAGTGAACTCCTGCCAGTTGCGTGCCCGATTTAAATCTAGAAACGGCAACTGAAATGATCCCGGTTCGGCAGCGCTCCATCGCAGCGCCACATAACGGCCTGCCTCGGTGGCACTCACCGGCCCGTGCCGGGTCACCCATTGCCGGAATTCCACTGGGCGGGCCCCCTTCACGGGAATGCTCTCGGCTTCTCCGCGCGCCTGCTCCAACTGGCCGTGAAAAACGTAGCGGCCGCTGGCTGGATCGATCCTCTCGATATAGAGATCCTGCACATCAAAGCCGAGATTAGTGACTCCCCACGCGATGCGTTCATTGTGGCCGATGATCACGCACGGAACACCCGGAAGTGAAACGCCGATCACGTTCAGATCCGGCGCCTTCAAATGAACCTGATACCAGGTGGAAGGGATTCCGAACTCGAGGTGCGGATCGTTCGCGAGAATGGGCTTGCCGCTGGCCGTATGTTTCCCGGAAACGGCCCAGGCGTTGGAGCCTGGCTGGAACTCGAAGCCGGCGCGGGACGAAAACAGAAAATTGACCTTCCCCGGATCGCCCGAGGCCAGCATGGCTTGCTTCTGCAGTTCCGTCCGCCACGTGGTGGTTAGGTTGCGATACATCTGCAGCCCGCACAGCAGACTATCGAGCACCGTCCACGGCCGCGGATCGTAACGCAGCAGCGTAAATTCGAGCGGCAGATTGCGGCGATGCGTCTCGATGAAGTAGTTGATCCCGCGCGCGTAAGCCGCCATTACAGCGCGGTCGCCCGCAGGCAGCGTTCTATACTGTTCTTCGGCAATGTGCCGCATTCTCAGACGTCGCGCCTCGCGATCCAACTCCAGCGTCGATGGCCCGATCACTTCCGACAGCTCTCCGGCTGCCAGACGCCGCAGCGCGTCCATCTGCCAAAGACGGTCCTGCGCGGTAACAAATCCTTGCAGGAAGATGGCATCTTCCCAGTTCACGGCTATGATGTGGGGCACTCCCAGCGCGTCTCTCGAAATCGTCGCCCGTGATGAAATAGGCGCCGAAATCTGTCCTGAGGTCTGCGGCAGAGGACGATAGGCCACCCAGTAAGTCGCGGCCAAAACCATCACAAGCAAAACCGCTATGCTCAAGTTGATGTACTTGAGGACTCTTCCTTGTGGCACTGAGAAGATTCTAACGTACCATCGCTGGCACGCCGGCTGCCTTCGCTGATCATGCCCTTGCGGTTCATTATCCTTGCCGCCGTCCTGCTATTGAACGGATTCTTCGCTGCTGCGGAGGTGGCCCTGGTTTCCGTTCGTAAGAGCCGATTGCGGGCGCTCGCGGCCGAGGGACAGGTGGGCGCTCAATCCGCGCTCAATCTTCTCGCCAATCCGGCGCGTCTGCTCTCGGTCACCCAAGTCGGCGTGACGCTCGCCAGCCTCGGACTCGGATGGGCGGGTGAAAACAGTGTCTATTCTCTCTTTCTGTCGCTCTTCCAGCCCTGGATGCCCGCGAAGCTGGATCCCGTCCTCCACGCCGTCAGTTTCGGCCTGGCATTCCTGCTGATCAGTTTCGCGCACGTGGTGCTGGGCGAAGTGGTGCCGAAAAATCTGGCCATCGAAAAAGCCGACCGGCTCGCGATTCTGGTGGCGCCCGCGCTGCTGGTCTTCGATCGAATCTCTTCTCCCTTCGTCTACTTCGCCGCCCGCTCTTCCGCGGCCATTTCCCGATGGATCGGATTGCGCGGGTTACATACCGGCGGCGGACACTCGGCTGAAGAGTTGAAATTCATCGTCAGCTCCAGCCGTCTGGAAGGGCACCTCCATCGTTTCGAGGAAGATGCGATCCAGGCTCTGCTTGAGCTTCCCAATTACTATGTCCGCGAAATCATGGTGCCGCGCAACGCCATTGTATCGGTGTCGGTGGATGCCGGCCTCGATCAGGTGATGCGGCGGATGCGAGAAAATCAGTATTCCCGTTTGCCGGTCTATGAAGGGTCACCTGAGCACATCATTGGTTACGTTCACTACAAAGACATCATGCGAATTTGGGAAGAGCGCCGGATCGCGGCCGAGCGGAATCGCGCTCTGCGTCCATTTCATCTCTCGCGCGTGCTGCGTAAACCGCTGGTGGTGCCCGAGACCAAACCGCTGAATGATCTGATCGACGAGTTTCGCAAGACGCACAAGCACATGGCCATGGTAGTGGACGAGTTTGGCACCATCGTCGGCCTGGTCACCCTAGAAGATGCGCTCGAACAAATCTTGGGCGAGATCGGCGACGAGCACGATGTAAAGCGACCGCGCCAGGCGGCCGAATCGACAGTCTTGGAGGTGGAGGGCGCCACCACGATTCGCGACCTAGATACACAGTACGGTCTGGAGTTGCCCGGTGATGCCGGATTCGAAACTCTGGCCGGTTTTCTACTTTTCCAACTGGGTTACATTCCCAAGACCGGCGAGTCGATTGAATATGGCGGCCGGCGCTTCACCATCCTCGACATGGACCACAACCGCATCGCTCGCGTCCGCATCGAGCGCCTGCACCCGGCTTCCGAGACCGAGGCAGAACGGGCTAAGGAACCGCAGCGAAGCTGACCTCAGTCCTTAATGACTCAGCAGGCCGCGCATCCGATATCGGACGGCGCGCGATGTCAGCAGAAGAACCAAGCCCGCTGACACCGCATGCAGGCCCAGCGGAAGTGTATGCGCCTTGGCACTGGGCATGATCCAGAACACTGCATTTTGATATCCAGCAAATAAACGAAAGATTTTCGAGGTAGCGCGAGGTGAATGTTGAAGCGGTGGCCGCCCACCTGTGAGATGCAATCACTAGGGACATTCGCTGGATATTTGCATACGGGCCGCGGCTTGCGCCAACTCATCGCAGCGATTATTGTCGGCGTGCGAGGCATGGCCCTTGGTCCACTCCCATTTCACTTTGTGCTGAGATACCTGCTCGTCCAGCTCATGCCAGAGATCCTGATTCGCTACCGGCTTCTTGCCGCCGGTGCGCCAGCCGTTCATTTTCCATTTATGAATCCACTCGGTGATTCCGTGCTTGACGTAGTTGGAATCGGTCACAATCTCGACTTCGCAGGATTCCTTCAATGTTCGCAGCCCTTCGACGGCAGCTTTGAGCTCCATTCGATTGTTGGTGGTCTCCTCTTCGCAGCCGAAGATTTCGCGCTTATTGCCGCCATACCGTAGGATGCAGGCCCAACCGCCTGGCCCGGGATTGCCAATACAGGAGCCGTCCGTGATGAGCTGGACCTTCTTGAGCGACCCATCGGGTTTCAGCTCAGACTTTAGCGGGCTATTAGTTGGAGACTTCGCAGATTTCCCGCTGGAAAAAAGCATCGACCTGATCCAGAATTTGTGGCGCCTCAGTGGCCTTGTAAATTTCGACGCGTAGCTTTGATCCGTTGCGAACGCCGTGCGTGAAGTAAGTGGCAAACTGCTTCATCTTGCCGACCGCGTCCGGGGCAGCGCGATCGAGCAGCATCGCATAGTATGTCCGCATGATTTCGTAGCGCTGCGGCTCGTTGGGATGATCGTACGCTCCAGTCTCGAGGTATTGCCGGATCTGCCGGAAGATCCAAGGATTGGACGAGGCCGTCCGGCCGATCATCACCGCGTCGCAGCCGGTCTCATCGACCATTCGAGCCGCGTCCTCGGGTGTCACGATGTCGCCGTTGCCGATCACTGGAATCCCGACAGCGGCTTTCACCTCCGCGATCCGCCTCCAATCGGCTTTTCCGCTATAACCTTGTTCGCGCGTGCGTGGATGCAGCGCAATAGCCTGCAATCCGCAGTCTTCCGCCAATTTCGCCATCTGCACCGCCACCAGTTCACGATCGTTCCAGCCCGCGCGAAATTTCAGCGTCAGCGGGATCGAGATTGCGGCGCGCACCTTTCGCAAGATCTCTTCCACCAGCGGCAGGTCCCGAAGCAATCCTGATCCGCCGTTGCACTTCACGACTTTGTTCACCGGACAGCCGAAGTTGATGTCCACGATATCGAAGCCGAAGTCTTCACACGCCTTGGCTGCGTCGGCTATTACCTGCGGATCGGAGCCGAAAAGCTGCGCCGAGATGGGGTGTTCCTCCGGTTCGAAATAGAGGTAACGAAAGGTTCGCGTGGGCTTCTTGGATTTGAGCGAATGGATGACACCGTGAGAACTGGTGAACTCGGTCATGATGAGCCCACAGCCACCCTGGTTGCGGATCAATCGCCGGAATACAGTATCTGTAACGCCAGCCATGGGCGCTAGAACTGTGGCCGGCGATATTCCGACCGGTCCGATTTGAAATGCCTTGGGAAATGCCAATCTAAAATCATTTTAACGGTTCGGGTTGCGAAACGCAGCCGAATCGTGCCACGTTTAATGAGTAGGGAGGAGTGTGGCGTGAACTCCAAGATCCTGATAGCTTTCGCCGCCGGTGCAGTAATTGCGTCCGGAATAGTCTACATTGCCGTAAGGCCTGAGGACGCCGCGCCGTTGCCAGCGCCGGTAGTGGTCCGTCCGCAGGGGCCGGTTTCTGTCGCGCTAGCGCAAGTTGACCCGTCTCCTGCCGTCATTCCGCCCCCTGTAGCCCAAGAGCCCGTGGTGGCGCCAGTAAGCGTTCCCGCGACACTGCCAGTGCGGGAGAAGCCTTCTCCCCTGCGGCCGCCGCCCGTGCACCGGGCGAGCCCCGTAGTCGTCGCCCACAACGAAAAGCAACAACGCGAGACCGCTCCGTCGCCGTTGCCGGCGGCCCAGCCCGCTCCCGTTCCAGATCCGCCGCCTCAGCCCGTAGCAACGGTGCCGCCCGCGCCTGCTACGCAGCCAGAAGCTCCTGTGCCGGCGCCTGTCCAGATCCCCCAGACCCGCACGCCCAACACGGTGACGATCCAGCCCGGTACGATTCTCGCGGTGAGAATCGGCGAGACGATTTCGTCGGTCCGCAATGAAGCCGGCGACGGTTTTGTCGCCACGCTAGAGCGCCCACTGGTGATAGACGGATTCGTGATCGCCGAACGGGGTGCGCGTGTGGAGGGCCGGGTGGTTGAAACACAACATCCCGGAAGATTGAATGGCGCATCGAATCTGGGTGTCGAAATCGTCGAAGTCTCGACTTCGGACGGCCAACGCATCCGTGTCCATACTGCGAAGTTCCGGAAAGACAGCGCTAGTTCCGATGGCCGCGACTTAGCCAACGTTGTGCTGACGCGCGGCAAGCCGGCCGAGATTCCGGCGGACACCCGGATGAGTTTCCGGGTCCAGGATCCGCTCACGATTACCGAGCACCTCCGATAGGCATACAATTGGAGGATGGAAAGTTCCCGGCGAAGTTTCATCCGCACCATCCCCGCGCTGGCAGCGCTTCCCGCTTCCTGGACGGCTTTCAGTAGCGCCTTGAAAGCCGCGCCCTCCGCGCCTGACGCCAACAACGAAAACTATTGGTCGCTGGTTAAGCGGCAGTTTCCCCTCGAAGAGAATCTGATCTACTTGAACGCCGCCAACGTGTGCCCGGCTTCGCGGCCCGTACTGGACCGGCATGCGGAGTTCATGCGCGACTTCCAGTCCAATCCGTCCTTCCAGAACCGTGCGAAGTACGATCCTCTGCGCGAGCGGCTTCGCGAAAAGATCGCCGGTATGCTGCGCGTTTCAGCCGATGAGATCGCGATCACGCGGAATACGAGCGAAGGCACCAATACTGTGGTCGAGGGTGTCGACCTCAAGTCCGGCGACGAAGTGATCATCTACGACCACAATCATCCTTCGAACAACGACTCCTGGAAGATGCGGGCCAAGCGCGAGGGATTCACCGTGACCGTTCTTCCGGTCCGCGTGCCCGCGGCCAGCAAGGATGAGCTGATTTCGCAGGCGGAAAAAGCCATCACGCCGCGAACGAAGTTGATCGCGGTAACGCATCTCACCAGCACCACTGGCATTATGTATCCGGCGCGGGAGATCGCCGAAGTCGCCCGCCGGCGCGGCATCTGGATGCACCTGGACGGTGCGCAAAGTTTCGGCGCGCTGGATGTGAACCTGAAGGAGATCGGCTGCGATACTTTTTCCACCAGTGCGCACAAGTGGCTGATGGGCCCGCTCGAGAACGGCGTACTGTTTGTGCGGGCGGATCGGATTGCGCAGGTTTGGCCGTCGATCGTGACGGCAGGCTGGTCGGATCATCTCAAGGGCGCGCGAAAACTGGAAGTGTACGGCCAGCGGGATGATCCACGGATTGTCGCGCTGGAATCCGCCATCGATTTCGCCACGCTCATTGGGCCGGCTGCCGTGGAAGCGCGCATGCGATCTCTGTCGGGGTACATGAAACGGCAGCTCTCAGAAGTCGGCGGCGTAAAGTTGAAGACCAACCTTGAGCCGGAACTATCCGCCGGCGTAATTAAGTGCGACATTAGCCGCGTTCCGACAAAACAGGCCTACGATGCGCTGTGGGACCATCATCGGATTGCGATTGCGATGACCGCGTCCGGTGATTCGCAAGGTTTGCGCTTCTCGCCGCACATTTACAATTTACGAGAAGAGATCGACCAAGCTGTGGCGGCGGTGAAGGCGTTGGCCGGTTAAGCTCTTAGCGGCTCGCGCCGTCGCTTCGCCTGCCACGGGAGAGTTCCCTTCGCCCCGCACTGTTGGTTAAGACGCGCGACTACGGCCTCAAGCTGCGCCTTTGCTTCGGCCGGCGACATTTTCACTTTGCCGAACTTTACCGAACGCGCCCAGGCGGTCCAGCTCCGCACTTCCTTCATATGGAAGCCGCTTTCGGTGTGAACGCTCGTGGCATGTACTAGTAGCCGCGCTTCGAGTTCGCGCACCGGGTCGCCGGATGACTCGATCTTTCCCTGTAGATCTGTCTTTTTCAAGAGCGCTTTCGCTTCTTTCGACAACCCCTCCATCTGCCACGGCTCTCGCGATATTCCGATGGCGACAATGGCCGGCCAAAGCGCGCGGTGAATAAAGGTGACCTTACCCGAGATCAGTTTCACCATCAGGACATCGGGATGATCTCGCAGCGCGCACGATAATCCGTACATCTGCTTAGCCTGCGGATGCGCCCACCAGGAACGTCCGCCGGTATCGCCGACCGTCAGACCGGCGACGCTCGGAAACTTCGGATCGGTATCGAGCAGAAGATCGAATTCCTGGAGGCGATCGAGCAGGTCTTCGAGTTTCATGCCTGGATCAAAAACCGATATCTTCTTTGACCTTTTCGATCCAGTTGTACACGATCGGGCAAAATTCCGCACGATCGACGAATTGCCACATGCGGCTGTCGATCGAGCCGGTCCCGCGTACCAAGTGCGGAAAGTTGGCGCAGTTGTGCGGACGGGCCTCGTAGACAGTGCAGAGATTGTCTTCCAAAAACACGCAGCCGGCCTCCGTCTTTTTGAGGATCAAGTCACCGGCCTCGTCCAGTTGGGTAGAGTCGCGCATGAACTCCTCTCTAGTCACACCGAGAAACTTCGTTAGCTTTTCTATGTCGCGATCCGTGATACCGACCTCGCTGACACGGCAGCAATTCGCGCATTGCGTGCAATCGATCTGTGCTTCGATCTCTTCGCCGAACCGCCGCAGCCGTCGATCGGAGTGCCGGTGATTCCTGAGATACGCCCGGAAACGGGAATTCTCGTTCCTCTTCTGTTGGCCGAGTCTGCGGATCTGGACCAGATCGGTGAGCATGCCTCTACAATAAAGTTAACAAGGTGTTGACAATACAGGCAAAAATGGGGATTCGTACGTCCCATCCGCGGACCACCGCTGCGTTGCACATTACGAGTGTATTGCACGACGAGTGTATTGCACGACCGTACCGCCGGTTCGTCCGGTGGTGGGCACAAATCGAGCGCCGCTATCGAAACGCCCTTGGCGCTGGCTAAGGATCGCGGCGCTCCGCGCGCTACTTTGTTGTCAACTCCGTCCGCATCCAAGGGTGAATACAGCACTGAAACTTGGTCGTTGTTCCGCTCGGCAGAATGGCGCTACCAGCAACTGGACCGACTTCGGTCGTCTCCGCCTCTACGAATATATTGCTAGGGCTTTCGGGTTTCGGGACCAGAACACCCATCGCAACGGTGGCGCATTCCGGCGCTGGCACGGGAGTGCCAGACAACGTATTGAGGAATGGAATGAACCCGCCGCCAAACTCTTTGACCTTCGTAAAGGTGTGCGTCTCTCCGGCTCGGTTTTCCAAACTCAGGACCGTTCCTGGTTCCAGACTTCCAGCCGACGGATCGAAAAGCCAGGAGCCTGCTTTTTGAGCATTCGTGAGTTGCGTGACGAAATGTGCAAAGGTAATTGTTCCGTTCCCGATGCACGTTCCAGGTCCGACAGCGGCGTTGAACGACGCTGGGTCGCAAGGACCCTGCATTCGTATCACCATGGGGTTGCTGCTACCAATGAGAACCACGGCAGCTGCAATCGGTATCATCGCAATCGCTAGCTTGCCGCACAATTTCCCCGTTATCATATTTTCGTATCTCCTTTGGATGTTTCGCTGGATTTCGATTTTGGCGTTACCAGCACAGGGAGTATACACCCATCTGCTCTTATCGGGACAAGTTTTTGAGCCGCCTTAGAAATCCAGTACGCCCAGTACCTTTCGAACAATCGTGTCCTGCACGCCCACTCGCAGTCGTGGATGAAGCCCCGGATCGGTTCGTGTACCGATTTTGTACGTGGGTAATTATTCTGTGAGTTCGAGTGCTCTTGGGGCTTTGTGAAATCAATCACTTGCAGACAACGCACGACACAGCGTGCTCTACAATAAAGTATGTCCGTGATCCCCGACGAATTCTACCGGATTCAGAAGCTGCCGCCCTACGTATTCGCCGTCATTAACGAGATGAAGGCCAAAGCGCGCGCGGCGCAACTGGACGTGGTCGACTTGGGGATGGGCAATCCCGACGGCGCGACGCCGGAGCCGGTAGTCAAGAAGCTGATCGAGGCGGTCAAGAATCCACGCAATCACCGCTACTCGATGTCGCGGGGCATTCCGCAGTTGCGTTTGGAGATCGTCAAACACTATCGCCAGCAATATAACGTCGATTTGGATCCGGAATCCGAGGCCATCGTCACGATTGGCGCCAAGGACGCCCTCGCACATCTTCTATTCGCGGTGGTCGGGCCGGATGACGCGGTGGTGTCGCCGAATCCCGCTTACCCGATTCATCAGTACGGCGTCATCATGGCCGAGGGCCACGCCTGCATGCTGCCGATGCCCGATCCAGCCACTTTCCTGAACGGTCTGGAGCATCTTTATAAGACTTCCTCGCGCAAGCTCAAGATGATTCTGATTTCGTTTCCGCACAATCCAACGACGCAGTGCGTGGACCTCCAGTTTTTTCGCGATATCGTTGGTCTGGCGGCGCAGCACGGAACGATGATAGTTCATGACTTCGCATACGCCGATATCTGCTTCGACGGGTATCGCGCGCCGAGTCTACTGCAGGTGGACGGCGCCAAGGAGATTGGGATCGAGATTTATTCCATGTCGAAGAGTTTC
>Ga0210406_10003286_pt1 | contig 17854 bp, 17 predicted proteins | sample IncBWC30MmetaG_FD_155454 | JGI IMG/M metagenome (GOLD analysis project Ga0210406, IMG submission 155454) | Forest soil microbial communities from Barre Woods Harvard Forest LTER site, Petersham, Massachusetts, United States - Inc-BW-C-30-M | ecosystem: Environmental > Terrestrial > Soil >... | reverse complement strand
CCTGTCGGCCGAGGCGCAAGACAAGCTGATGCGCCATGACTGGCCGGGAAACGCCCGCGAATTGAACAACATCGTGCAGCGCGCCGCGTGGTTGGCCGCCGGAGGCATCATCGACGCCGCGGATCTGGATACCGGTACGGCGAGCATCGCAGCCGCGCCGCTCGCCGCGCCGCTCGCCGCGTCGACCGCAGCGCCGACCACAGCGTCACCCGCGGCGCCGATCGCCGTACCGACCGCCCCGCAAGACTTGAGGTTGGACCGCGATCTCAAAGATCGAGAGCGCGAGCTCATACTGGCAACGCTGCGCGTGACTGGAGGCAGCCGCAAACTCACCGCAGAGCGCCTAGGGATCAGTCCGCGCACGCTGCGCCACAAGCTACAGCAGTTCAAGGCCGAGGGCGTCACGGTGCCCCGGGTCCATGAACAGCAATTCATGACGGTGTAAACCATGAGCAGCATGCAAATCACACAGGTGTTGGCGGAAATGCGCGCGTTGCAGGCGCGAGCCTCCGGTATCGCTGAGGCGCCCGCGGCCGCCGCGAAACCCTCGGACTTCGCGAACATCATGAAAGGTACTCTGGACCAGGTGGCGACGATGCAAAACCACGCGGTCGGAATGGCGGATGCCTACGAATCCGGCGACAAGAGCGTCGATCTGACCAACGTCATGCTGGAGCTTCAAAAAGCATCCCTCGCGTTTCGCGCCATGACTGAGGTGCGCAACAAGCTGGTCGACGCCTACCAACAAGTAATGAACATGTCGGTCTGAGGACCGTGTCTCACGAGCTCGAGGATTAATCCATGGCTGACATAGTACCCACACCTGCACCGGCGCGCGGCCTGGCGGACATTCCAGGTCTCAAGCAGGTCGGTTTGTTGGCGGGTGTCGCTGCCGCGGTTGCCGCCGCAATCTGGCTGGTGCTGTGGTCGCAAGGACAGAGCTACACGGTGCTTTACGGACAGCTCTCCGAACGCGAAAGCGGCCAGGTCATGGATGCCCTCACTGCAGCCGGAATCGAATTCAAACTCAACCCTTCGGGTGCGGTATCGGTGCCGGAATCCAAGGTGCAGGAAGCGCGCATTCGTCTGGCGAGCCAGGGACTGCCGCAGAGCGATTCGATGGGAATCGAGATGATTCAAAAAGACTCCGCGCTCGGCAACAGCACCATGATGGAGAACGCGCGCTATCAATCGGTCCTCGAGACAGAGTTGGCGCGCACCATCATCAAGGTGCAGGGCGTGCAGAGCGCGCGGGTGCACCTGGCATTGCCCAAGCCGTCGGTGTTTTTGCGCGACTCCCACAAGGCCACTGCCTCGGTCATGCTGCAGCTGTATCCGGGCAGGCGGCTCGAACCCGGCCAAGTCGCGGCCATCGTGCATCTGGTGGCATCCAGCGTGCCGGAATTGGCGGCCAGCGACGTGACCTTGGTGGATCAGGCCGGCTCCTTGCTCAATTCTCCGGACGAGAATGCGGAGGCCGCGGCCAGCACCCGGCAATTCGAGTACACACGCAAACTCGAGGAAAGCTATCAGCGGCGCATCATCGAACTGCTCGAGCCGATGATCGGACCGGGACGCGTGCGCGCGACCGTCACCGCGGATCTGGACTACACGATCACCGAAGAGACGCGTGAGAACTATGATCCGCAAAAGACGGCGGTGCGCAGCGAACAGACCAGCAACGAGATGCGCAAGGGCGGCGACGGGTCTGAAGGCATACCAGGCGCCCTGAGCAATCAACCGCCTGGCACCTCGGGTGCGCCGGCGATTGCAGGCGCCGCGACCCCGGGAAATCCGGTGGCTGCGCCGCCTGCGGGCACACAGACCGCCGCCACCGCGGGACCGACTTCGAGCGCACAGCGCAGCACGCGTAATTTCGAAGTCGATCGCACCCTCTCTTATGTGAAGCAGCCGGTCGGCGTATTGAAGCGCCTCAATGTCGGCGTGGTGCTGGATGACTGGCAAAAGGTCGATGCCGACGGCAAGGCGACCACCGCGCCGATGAGCGACACAGACATCAAACGCTTTACCCAGCTGATCAAGGAATCCATCGGCCTGAAGGAGGATCGCGGCGACCAGCTGAACGTCCTCAACCAAGCGTTCAAGAGCAGCGTGGCGCTCGGGCCTGTGGACGCTCCGCCGCTGTGGCAACAACCCTGGCTCACCCAGCTCGCCAAGCAAATCACCGGCGCTGCCCTGGTGCTGATCGTTGCATTCCTGGTCCTGCGGCCATTGATGAAGTCGCTGACCAAGCCGGCAGGCCGGTTGTCGGCGACCGCCGTCGAAGAAATCGAAGGCGACCGCGTAAGCCTCTCGGCTCAGGGCAAGCCGATCAAGCTCTCGCCGAGCTTTGAGCAGCAGATCGCGGCAGCACGAACCTTGGTGGGACAAGATCCGCGACGTGCGGCGCAGGTCGTAAAGGATTGGGTCTCCGCGGATGGCTAACGACGAACTCGCCGGAACGCAGCGCGCCGCCATCCTGCTCATGAGCCTCGGGGAGCAGGACGCGGCCAATGTGCTCAAGCAGCTCGATGCGCGCGAAGTCCAGAAATTGGGCATCGCCATGGCCGAGCTCAAAGAAGTGTCGCGCGAGCAAATGAGCGCCGTGCTCGACAAGTTCATCGGCATCGCCGACGGCAAGGCCAATATCGCCGGCGGATCGCAGGACTATGTGCGGCGGGTGCTGACGCAGGCGGTGGGCAAGCACAAGACGGACATGCTGCTCGACCGGGTCTCGAACGGCCAGACCGGCCAAGGCATCGAAGCCTTGAAGTGGATGGAAGCCAAAGCCGTCGCGCAAATCATCAGCGGCGAGCATCCCCAAATCGCCGCCATCGTGCTGGCGCATCTCGAACCTGAGCAATCGGCCGCCATCCTGCCGCTGCTCAACGAAGACCTGCGCACCGAAGTGCTGATGCGCATTGCAAGCTTGAACGAAGTGCCCCAGTCCGCGCTGACGGAGCTCGACCAGCTGGTCGAAAAACAAGCCAATGCCGCACCGCCCACGACATTGAGGCGCGTGGGCGGCGCGCGCACCGCGGCGAATATCCTGAATGCCATGGAGCGCGAAAAGCTCAGCGAAGAGCTCGGCAAGATCGAAAAGGCCGATGGCGAAATGCATCAACAGATCAAGGACCTGCTGTTCGTATTCGACAATCTGCTGGATGTCGACGATCGCGGCATCCAGGCGCTGCTGCGCGAAGTGGGTTCCGACACCCTGGCCGTGGCATTGCGTGGGGCAGAACCGGAAGTACAAGAGAAAGTCCTCAAGAACATGTCGAAGCGAGCGGCAGAGATCCTCAAGGACGACATGGAAGCACGCGGTCCGGTGAAACTGGCCGATGTCGAGGCCGCGCAGAAGGAAATCATCGTGATTGCACAGCGCATGGCCGAAGAGGGCACCATCAGTCTTGGCGGCAAGGGAGCCGGCGAGTTTGTCTGAGAGCAACGTAAAGCCGGCTGCGACGGTTGCATTGTGGACGGTGCCGGACATGGGGAGCGCGCCGGCGCATCAAAAATTGGCCACGGTCGGCGGTCTGGCCGACCTGCAGGCGGAAGCGCACAAAGAGGCATTCGAGCAGGGCTTGGCGGAGGGCCGCGCAGCGGGACACGCCGAAATTCGGGCCCAGGTGGAGCGGCTGTCAGGCATGTTCTATGACCTGGCGAAGCCTTTTGAGGTTCTGGATGCGGAGGTTGAGCGAGAGCTGCTGACCTTGGCCATGGCGTTGGCGCGGCAAATCGTACGCCGCGAACTGAAAACCGATCCGACCCAGATCATCGGCATCATTCGAGAAGCCATTGCTGCGCTGCCGGTGGCCACGCGCGATGTGCGGGTGCATCTACATCCGGAAGATGCCGCGGTGGTCAAACAGCATCTGTCCCCGACCGAAAACGAACGCGCCTGGAACATCGTCGAAGATCCGGTGATGGCGCGGGGCGGGTGCCAGATCACCACTGCCACATCGCGAATCGACGCGCGTCTGGAGACGCGGCTCGGCAGCATCTTGAGCGAACTGCTGGGTACCGAACGCCAGGCCACGGCGACACGCGGCGGGTCAAATGAGTGAGGCCGCTGCTGCGGGTCTGCGGCCGGCGAAGTGGCTGGACTCGCTGGTTCAAGCACGCCGTCGCGCGGCGAGCACGGCCGAATTCGTGGTGGAAGGCACGCTGAATCGAATGGTCGGCATGACGTTGGAAGCAGTGGGCTGCGAGGCGGCCGTGGGCGGGCGCTGCCTGGTCGACACCGCCGAAGGCAAACAAATCGAGGCGGAGGTCGTCGGCTTTTCCGGCGACAAATTATTCTTGATGCCAACGGGAGACATCCGCGGCCTGATGCCCGGCGCTCGTGTCATTCCAATACGCAGCGAATCCTCCGTGGCCATGGGAGACGAATTGCTGGGCCGTGTGCTGGACGGTGCGGGCCGCCCGCTCGACGGATTCGGCGAACTGCGCTGCACGGATCGGGTGTCGTTGACCGGAGAGCCGTTGAATCCTCTCATGCGCCGCGCGATCCGCGATCCGCTGGATGTGGGTGTGCGATCCATCAACGCGCTCCTTTCGGTCGGCGGAGGGCAGCGCATCGGCCTTTTTGCGGGATCCGGTGTGGGCAAGTCGGTGCTGCTCGGCATGATGACGCGATATACCAAGGCCGATGTAACGGTGGTCGGTTTGATCGGCGAGCGCGGCCGCGAAGTCCAAGATTTCGTCAGCAACACATTGGGCCCCGACGGCATGCGCCGCGCCGTGGTCGTCGCCACGCCGGCCGACAATCCACCGCTGATGCGCCTGCACGGTGCATGGCTGGCGACAGCCATCGCAGAATATTTTCGCGATCGCGGCCTGAAGGTACTGCTGCTGCTCGATTCCCTGACGCGTTTCGCGCAAGCGCAGCGCGAAATCGCACTGGCCATTGGCGAGCCTCCGGCGACCAAAGGCTATCCACCGTCGGTGTTCGCGCGCCTGCCGCAGCTCGTCGAGCGCGCCGGCAACAGCGATCGCGGTGTGGGGTCGATCACCGCCTTCTATACCGTGCTGGTGGAGGGCGACGATCAGAACGATCCGATCGCCGATGCGGCGCGCGCCATCCTGGACGGACACATCGTGTTGTCGCGTCGTCTGGCGGAGAACGGCCTCTATCCGGCGATCGATGTGGAGGCCTCGATCAGCCGCGCCATGCACCAGATCGCCACGCGCGAACAACTCGATCTGGCCAACCGCTTCAGGCAGGTGTATTCCACCTATCAGCAGAATCGCGACCTCATCACCGTGGGAGCGTATCGGCGCGGGTCGGACGCGCGGGTGGACCTGGCCATCGACCAATGGCCGAAAATGCTCGATTTCCTGCGCCAGGACATGTATGAACCGGTGGGAATCGAACGTAGTTACGCGGATCTGAAGCAACTCGTGACGCAGTTCTCGGCGCCTGCCACGCCAATCGGCCGATAGTGAGCCGCCCATGATCAAGTCCAAACGCTTTGAGCCGATTCAGGAAATTGCCGCGACTTCGGCGCAGGACTCGAGCCGGGCCATGGCCGAGGCCGGGCGCAAGGTCGCGGATTTGGAGCGGCAGCTCCAGCAGCTGCAGAATTATCGCGACGAGTACGTGCAAAATTCCACCCAGTCCGCCGGCGCCATCGACGCCGTCAAGCTGCAGAATTATCGTTCGTTTCTCGACCGCTTGGGCGAAGCGCTTCGCCAGCACCTGAAATCGTTGGATGTCGCCCGCAAGGAGTTCGACAAACGGCGCGCGCAGTGGAGCGAGAAGCGGGTCGAAGCGGAGACATTGAACCGCGTGGTCGACCGCTTTCGCAAGGAAGAACAGCATGCCGCGAACCGGCGCGAACAGCGTGAAGGGGACGAGGCTGCAATGCGCCTGATGCTGGGCGCGCGCACCGATACGGGGAGCGTTTAGGACGGCGTGATATTCTCGGTGCGATGGCCAGTATCTGGGTGGATGCCGACGCCTGTCCCGGCGTAATCAAGGAAATTCTGTTTCGCGCGGCGAAGCGCACCGGCGTAGCCGTCACCCTGGTCGCCAATCAGGCACTGCAAATTCCAAGAATCCCGAGCGTCCGAGCGCTGCAGGTATCCTCCGGATTCGATGTGGCCGATGCCGAGATCGTCAAGCGCCTGGTGGCGGGTGATCTGGTGGTGACGGCCGATATTCCGCTCGCGGCCGAGGTGATCGCCAAGGGCGGGGAGGCGCTCAATCCACGCGGCGAGCGCTATTCGCCCGATACCATTCGCGGGGTTCTGGCCATGCGTGATTTCATGGACACGATGCGTTCCAGCGGCGTGGTCGGCGGCGGACCGCCGCCCCTCACGCAGGCCAATCGCAATGCCTTTGCGGCTCAGCTTGATACCTGGCTGGCGAGACGCCCGGCTCCAATCCGCCCGGTTCCATGATGGAAGACGAAGCTACCGAACCTGTCGAGGTCCCGTACACCGAGTTGTCGGCGGAGCTGCTGCACGCGGTCATCGAATCCTTTGTATTGCGCGAGGGCACCGACTACGGCGAGAAGGAATTCTCACTGGAGGACAAGGTGGCGAGGGTCGTCTCGCAGCTCGAGCGAGGCGAGGCCAAGATCGTTTTTGATCCTGAATCCGCGAGCGTCACCATCGTGGTCGGGCATCGTCGAATCGATGGCGCGCCGGGCCGCTAAACCTGGCGCAACCAAGAGGTTCGCGCGCCGCGCCGCCAAACTGACGCGGCGTGCCGCGAAGCTTGCGCGCGGCGTCAGGCGTTGGTGGCGCCCCGCGCCCCGCCCCGCGAAGATCATCATGGGCGTGTTGATGGTTCTGATTCTGTGGCTCATCAGTAATTGGATCTACCAGGTGGTGCGCAAGCCCTCGGAGCTCTTTTTTCCGGTGAGCGGGACGCTCTACAAATCGCCCGCGGAAACTTGGGCCGAGTACGCGCCCATATTCAAAAAGTATTCGACCGATGTGATGACGCCGCACCTATTGGCGGCGATCGCCCAGGTGGAGGGATCGGGAAATCCCGTGGCGCGCACCTATTGGCGCTGGTCGTGGACATCACAGCCATTCGAGGTGTATCGGCCGGCGTCGAGCGCGGTGGGGATGTATCAGATCACGGACGGCAACTTTGCGGAGGCCAGGCGCTATTGCATCCGCGATCACCTGGTCGTCGAGGATGGATCTTGGAGCAATTGGCAATCGTGCTGGTTCAACAGCCTGTATGCACGCGTCATCCCCAGTCACGCGGTCGAACTGACGTCGGCCTATCTGGACCGCAGCGTCGCCATCATTCTGGCGCGGCAAAGAATCGGCGCGGCGAGCCTGCAGCGCAAGCAGGCGCTGGCTTCGCTGACCCATCTGTGCGGCGCGGGCGCCGGCGATGAGTTCGCGAGGCGGGGGTTTAGATTGATCGAGGCCCAGCACTGCGGGGATCATCAGGTGCGCGCGTACTTGGAGCGCATCAGCGCCATGACGGCCCTATTTGAGCGACTCGATCGGCCCACCAGGTCAGAATGACCCGTGCGCTTGCGGCAACCCGGAGCAATGCGCAAGGGGCTGGTCGAGGGTAATTCGCGAGACGCTGCCGGCGTGATAGTCCGTGAGCCATATCGCTCCGTGTCCAACACCCATCGAATCGCCGCCCGGACCCGCCCACTGACACAGCAGTCTGTTCGCGGCCGCATCGACAATGGAGAGCGGCATCTTCGGCATGGTGCTAAAAACGCGGCCCGCACTGAAGGTGATGTCGCCGCCGTGCCCCGGTGTCCCCAACGCGATTGCCGCAGCGTGGTTGCTGCGCACATCAACGCGTGATACGGTGCCATCGCCCTGATTGAGAGTCCAAATGGCGCCGGCGCCTACGGTGAGGAATCGGGGATTGGGTCCGGTAGTTACCGTTGCGGTCGTCTTTCCGGTCGCGGCATCGATACCCGTCACGTCGCTGCCCTCGGCGTGCGAGACCCAGATCGTGCCGTTGCTGAACGCGGGGTTATACGAGCCCGCCGGTACGCGATAGGTGTTGAGAATGGTCCCGCGCGCCGGATCGAGCCGCGCCAAAGCGCCGAGCTTGTCGACGATGAGCCAGACGCTTCCCGCGCCATAGGCGATGCCGCCCTCGGCAGCGGCTGGTCCCACCGCAAAGACTGCGGTCAATTGACTGGTCTTTAGATTCACCTTGGCCAGCGACGGCGGGGTCGTGCACATCGGGACCCACAGGCTGCCGGCACCCACGGCCAGGCCGGCGCACGGTTCGCCGGGGAGAATCACGCTGGCAGCCAACGAGTTGGTTTTCGGATCAATGTGATGAACGGCAAAGGGGCCGGTGCTTGCAACCCACACGGCGTCGGCCGTGATGGCGACCCAGTCGGCGGTCTCGCCCAACTTGATCGTGGCGACGGGTGAGAGCTCGGCAATGGGCCTGGGCGTGGAGGCGGGCGTGGAGGCCAAGCTCGAGGATAGCCAACACAGCGCGATGGCCGGGCTCAGAATTTTTGAAATGCAGCGGATCATCGAAATAGTATGGACCAGCCAGGCTGCGATTTCGATGCGCCTGATTTCAGCCGCAGAAGAATGGGATTTCGCGGGGCCGAGCAGCGCATGCCGAGCCCTCTGGTGTATGCTTCAAAAGAGCAATTTCGATGGCAAAACGATTCGCTTCGCTGCACAACATCGTGCGGGCGTTGCTGAGCGAAGCCGCAAAACTCAAGCCGCACGCAGGCGACGAATCGGTGCACTCCGCGCGCAAGCGGCTGAAGCGCATTCGGGCGGCCTTGCGCCTGCAGCGAGCGGCGATTGGCGAGGCATCGTACCGAGCCGCCAACGAGGATGTGCGTGATGCAGCGCGACCGCTTGCCCGCGTGCGCGACGCAGCCGTTTTGGTGGAGTCGATCAAACAGCTGACGCGCCGCATTCATGGGCAACGCTGTAAGTCGCACGCAGACCAGGCGCATCGCCTGCTTTTGCTGGCACGTGCATCGAGCCGACGGCACCTCACCAGCAGCACGCTGCGCCGCTACGCAGCGCGCCTGAACGAGATCGACGAACGGCTGAGAAGGGCTGGTACCAAAGCGGAGGACCTGAAATCGGTGCATCGCGGGCTGAAAAACGCCTATCAGAAAGCCCGATCTGCCTGCGCGGACGCCCGCCGACGGCCGGCGGCCGAAACGCTGCACGAATGGCGCAAGCAGGTAAAGTATCTTTCAAATGAAGTCATCTTGATGCGGATGTTGTTCGGTGTGAGGCAGAAAAAGATTCTGCGCGGGTCGCGAAAACTAGGCGTGCTGTTGGGAGAGGATCACGATTTGGTGCTGCTGGAGGCAAAGCTGAACGAGTTTTATGGCAACGGCCTGCTGCGGGCGGACAAAACGGCACGCGTCTTTTGTAAGAGAATAAAGCGTCGGCGCAACAAGCTTCAGGCCGCGAGCTTCCGATTGGGCAAACGCTTATATCGTCGTTCGCCCGGCAAGTTTTTCGAAATGCTTGAACATTGACGCATCTACTGCTTCAATCAACCCCACCTCATGAACCGGCCACCCGCGTGTGGTCTCTCGATTGACAAATACACCAGCCTTCGGGCGTTAGGGAGCAGTATTGTGCGATTCATTGCGTTGATCATCGCCTTGTCGGGTATGCAATTCGCGCAGGCGCAAGCGGTTGCACCTGACGAGCCGGTTCAACACGAATTCATCATCAAGAATTTCAAGACGGAGAGCGGCGCCGTGCTGCCCGAAGCGCGCATCGTCTATGGTACTTACGGAAAACTGAACTCGAAGGGCGATAACGCCATCCTTCTGCCGTCCCACTACATGGCTGAAATGCACGGCTACGGTTGGTTGATCGGACCGGGAAAGGCGCTCGATCCGACCAAGCTGTTCCTCATCACCAGCGAGCTTTTCGGCAACGGGCGGTCATCCTCGCCCAGCAATACGCATTATCCGTTTGATGGCCCGCGATTTCCGGTCACGACGATCCGCGACAACGTTCAAGCCGTGCATCGGATGCTCACCGAGCAACTGCATGTGCGGCATTTGCGCGCGGTCATCGGATTCTCCATGGGCGCCCAACAGGCATTTCAATGGGCGGTGAGTTATCCCGACTACATGGATGGCATCGCCGCCTCCTCCGGGACGGCGAAAACATATGGCCACGGCATCGTCCGGCTGGAAGGCGAGATCTCCGCACTCACCGCCGATCCCGCGTTCAATGGCGGCGACTACAAAACCCAGCCGACAAGGGGAATTCAAGCTTTCTCCATGGTGTGGGCCGGATGGCTGTTCTCGCAGGAGTGGTGGCGCCAGGAGCTGTGGCGCAGTAATGCCACCTTCGGCAAGACCTTCGATGAAGTGCTGGAGCATTTCCGAACGAACTTCATTCCCGGAGCCGACGCGAATAACCTGATTTTGCAGATGCGCAGCTGGGAGGTCCACGACGTGGGCAAGACGGAGCCTTTTCATGGAGACGTCGAGGCGGCGCTGCGTTCGATCAAGGTGCCGGTGCTTTACATGCCCTCGGAAACGGACCTGTACTTCCCGATCACCGATGCGCGATACGAGGCCGCATTCATTCCGCACTGTACGCTCGCCATTATTCCCTCACTGTGGGGACATCCCGCGGGCGCCGGCGTCTCGCCGGCGGACGGGAAATTTCTCAACGAGCATGTTTCTAGTTTTCTCGCGGGCCTTACCAAGAACTAGACCTCGCACTCCAGTTGGTCCGGCTCGAGCAAATCCACTCGCTTTATCAAGCCCGGGGATGAGGCGTTACGTTATGGCCTACGGTCCGCGGAAACTATTGCGGAATACGCACCGACGGCTGATGCTGAGGTGTCGCCGCGCGCGATGTGGCGAAGTTCGAGCACCGCACGTTCAACCACGGGATCGCGCCCTGCGTGTATCTCCGCTAAGGACGGGATGACACGAATGTCGGGCTCGACACCCACGCCTTCGATGCGCCTATCACCCGCTCGCACAAAGTCACTCACGGGTACCTGCACCTGTCCACCGTCGGGGAGTGGGAAGAGTTTTGCTGCGAGCACGGCCCCATTACTCATGCGGCCCAGCAGAGGTCCGCGAGCGTTGTCCTTGACCGCGGCTGCGAATATTTCGGCGGCACTGGCAGTAATCGGACCGATGAGCACGACGAGCGGTCCGGAGTACCTACGGCCGCGCTTCGATGTGCGCCAATTTTGAAGAGACCCGCGGGAGCGTTCGGTGCCTATATACGAATCATTCTTGAGCACCCGATCCAGCAAACGGCGCAATTGGTGCTCCTCGCCGCCGCTATTTCGGCGCACATCGATTACGATACCCTCTGCGCCTACCTGGTCGATTAGCGCCAGCACCTGGTCGATGATCTTACTGTCTGCGAACGTATCAAAGCGAACGTACGAACTGCCGCCGGACAGGAGTTTTGTCTCAAATACGGGCCACGTCGGCAGTGGGACCAAATCGTATTCGAGCTTGATCTTGTTCGCCGCGAGACCATTGTCGTCCGGCTGCTGCGTGTTGGTTTCTGGAAAAGTCACCGAGCCAGTCTTCTCGTATTGAAGCTTTTGCTCCGGCGTTAGCCGCACGAACTCGCCGGCGAAATGGACGGTCTCCGTCTCCCGAGTTGTACTGATCGTGGTGGCCAAAACTATCCACCCGGGTTCGATCCCGGCTCGGTCCGCGGCCGATCCAGGCACAATATCGGCCACGATGTAGCCGGCGCCCGTCCCGCGCCGGAACAACGTCCTGTCGAATCCCGGGCCGCCAAGCATCAAGCCGAGCAGTCGCTCAGCCCTCACGGTCTGCGGGTCGGCATTTGGAGGCGGCGTATGCAGCAGCAACTTCGATGGTGCCTGCGCCGCAATGTGCGATGCTGGGAACCCAAGCCCGATGTTGTAAAGGACACCATACAGATCTAAATCGCTTGACGCCGCCGCGGCCTTCTTGCGCCATTCCTGACGCATTAGGTTCCAGTCGACACCGGAGAATTGCGGATCGAAATAATGCTTCGTGATCTGGGCCCAAAAGGCATCGTATATGGCGAGGCGGCGTTCCTGCGGCGATAGTTTCTCGAATGCGAGGTGGGGACTCAAGATGGTGAAGGCCCCAGCCAATATCACGACGCTCGCCAGCGCTGGCCATTTGAGAGCGCGCAAAATTACTTGGCCGGACTTACGCGCAGGGACTGCGAGAACTTGCATGTTCGCAATCTACCCTGCCACGCACTCCTGCGTCGACAATGTTCGCACCTGGCACAAAGCGTCGCGAATGATCGCCAACAGGGGTCTTGATTCGCTGAGGTTCTGGGACCCGGCAGCCGCAATTCGCAGCCGAGCGAGTTCTCGAAATCGAACTTTACTAGGCACCGCGTACCCTTGGGTCGTCGCAGGCAGCGACCCGCCCCGGACCTGTCATTGCCTGAGCCTAGGTTTCGCGCTTCAGAAACTCGATCAACAGTTTATTCACCGCGGCGGGTTGTTCCTGCTGTACCCAGTGGCCAGCACCCTCGATGAGGTGAATGCCGCGAAACCGGGTGCATGCCGATGAGGCCATCGCATCCAACGCACCGGGACTTTGATAAGTGCCCCAATCGCTTTTCCCGGCGATGAAGCAGCACGGTACATCGATGCTGCGGCCTGAAAACTCTTGCAGCCGCGCGACCGCGAGCGGGTCGACCGCGCTGCGATACCATTGCAGCCCGCCCTGGAATGACGTGCGCGAGAACTCCTCGCTGTAGACCCGCAGCTCATCATCGGGCAGCCACGAGCACGCCGATATTTCGGCGGCCGTAGGCGCCATTTCCGCCACTGTGTCGGCCATTCCTTTGTCCAAATCCATGATGTAGTACTTCGGCATCTTCGCCAATTCGTCCGCCGCCCACGATTTCAACGGAAACGGAGTGTTCTGCTTCCAGTCCGCGCTCTTGCAATGATAGTAGGCTCGCAGAAACGCGTGGATGCCTTGCGGGCAGTCCTGCATGTCGGCATTGGCCGCGCGCGTCGAGTAGTACGCCTGGTAGTGTTTGCGCGCCGGATGCAGCGCCGCCAGGGAGTCTGCGATAGAGGCCGGCGCTGATCGCGTGCCGGACTGCCGCGGCTGCGGCGCGCCGCTGAACGGGGCGCTGAGCAATACGACGGATTGAAACACGTCGGGGCGCAGGAGCGCGCACCAGGCAGCGACCGGCGATCCGAAATCATGCCCCACCACTGCGGCAACGCGCCGAACCCTCAAGGCAGCCAGCAATCCCAACGTGTCTTCCACCAAGTTGAGCAGATGGAATGAAGCGAGATCGCCGTCATACCGGTCATCCGACCCCGAGGTGCGTCCGTAACCTCTTTGATCGGGTGCTAGCACACGAAAGCCTGCGGCAGCAAGTGCCGGCATCACTTTGCGCCAACTGTAGGCAAGTTCCGGAAAGCCGTGCAGAAGCACGACGCACGGCCGATTCTCCGCCTCGAATCCGGCCTCGAGCACGTGCATCTTCAGTCCGGTGACCGGCTCGACCATGCGCGAGCGCACGCCGGCCGGGAAAACTGCCGCATCGTAGCCCCCGGCCGTCATCGACGTACCTTGGTGATCAATCCAATTTTCATCCTATTTCCCCGCGAGAGACAATTCATCCCGCGCCGGCTTGCCATGATCGCGACGCCGGTAGATCATCGAGCGCCCTTGACACCCTCCTGGCCCTCAAGGGCCGAGGATTCCTTCTGCAAGACGGCGATGTCCCGCCGCGAGGATGATGTGAGCTGCATTGACGTTACGATCATGGACCGCTCCGCACACAGTGCACTGCCATCCCCTTATTCCAAGATCTTTCCGGCCTTTGGGGCCGGCGCGGCTGTTACACACGCTGCAGGTCTGGGTGGAAAACGCTTCATCGACTTCATCGAACCACACGCCTGCGTCAGCGCACTTATACTGCAGCATGGTTCGGAATGTACTCCAGCCCGCATCGAGCACCGACTTGGCCAGTCGGGTCTTTGCGAGCGCAGAGGCATTCACGTTGCCGACGGAGATAGCACCGTAGGCCTGGACCAGGCGGGTGCTCAGTTTATGCAAGAAATCTTTTCGCCGATTCGCGATCTTGGCGTGAATCGCTCGGGTTCGGTTTCGATGGCGGGCGCGCTGCGCGCGGGCGAGAGCGGGTTCCAAGTCGCGGTAAAAGCGCTCGGCCTCGATCGGCGGCAGAGACTCATCCGTGAACGCGGCAAAGGTCCTCAGCCCCAGATCGATTCCCAGACTCGGGACCGAGCGATCGAGAATCGATGCGACGGGCGGTTTATTTCTCTCATCCCCCGCTCGCTGCGCGCGAGGCACACAGACATTCAGATACCAGCGTCCGCGGCTGTCTTCACTGAAGTTACCCGCACGCAGTTCAAACTTGCCCAGACCATACCTGTCCCACAGCGACAACCGACGTCCCGCGAAGTAAACCTGTCCCCCGCGATAGCGAATCATTCTGACCTTAAAGGGAATCCAGCCAAGAGAGCGGCGTGCACCGCCACTCTTGCGCCAGGCCAATCGGACTTTTCGATGTTGTCGGCGCCGCCGCGCGTATTCTTCCGCGATCTCCTGCACCGCCTGGACGGGCAGATGCAGAGCGCAGTCACCGCGCGTCACTCCTTTGAGGAACGGCCAGAAATCAAATCCCGACAAGAATCGCCGCTCGCGCTCGAATACTTTGACCGACAGTTCGTTGCAGTAATTGAACACGGTGTTGACCTCGCGCGCCAAACCGCAAAGCCACTTAGCGTGCTTGTCCTTCACCCGCAGGCGCAGGACCCGAACAGCGGTGTGTCGAGAGCTGGACATCCATACAGTATACCAAAATTCGATGCCATAACACCTTGGCAAACATCGAGAAATGCGGGTCGCGGGCGGGACGCAAGGCTACGCGTCTCGCTGTCCCTCGCTGGCCTGAAGGTCAGCGTCCTCTCGCGGGGAAATTGGATGAAAACACGAACGCGCCCTTGATGTCTTTCAACACTTGGCTGTTATTCCTGGCGATGGAAACCGCGCTGTCGCTGTCGCCCGGTCCCGCGGTGTTCTACGTGGTGTCGCAAGGCGTGCGCGGCGCCTTGCGCCGTACGCTGCCGGCGGCCGCGGGAATCCTCACCGCCAACGGCATTTACTTTGCGCTCTCGGCCACCAGTTTGGGAGCCATCATCTCGGCCAGTGCGCGCTTCTTTACCATTGCGAAATGGGTCGGCGCCGCATACCTGATTTATTTGGGCATAAAGGCGTTGCGCGCAGCAGGCTCGATGCACTCTGTCGCGCTGGGGGCGCAAGCCGCGGGCAATGAAGGCGGCCTGCGCGGCGTGTATCTGGGTGGGCTCACGCTGCAATTGGCCAATCCCAAAGCGCTGCTGTTTTTTTTGGCGCTATTGCCGCAGTTCGTAGATCCGCACCTACCGGTGGTGCCGCAAATGCTGATTTTGGCGGCGACATCCATGCTGCCGGAGCTTTGTATTTTGACCGGATATGGTTGGCTCGCGCATCGCGCGGTGCATGCCAGCGCAAGATTCGGCGTAACGGGTAACATGAACCGCTGGCTTGCTCGAATCGAGGGTGCGGGCTTATTGGGGTGCGCGACTCTCGTACTGAAATTCAATCGCGGCAATTAAGCGCCGTATCAATCTGGAAAGGGGGCTGAGATGAGGCAGGTATTGGCAATTGCGGTGCTTTGCATCGGCATCGGACACATGGTTGCGGCGGCAGAATCACAGGCCCCCGAGCGTCTGGTGCATCGCTATCTCAGCGTTGAGATTTCGCCGAACGGAGAATTCGTCGCCTCGGTCGAAGGTGATTCATCCAAGAGCGGCGGAGCGCCGACGGTTCGCGATCTGGTGATCAGACAGGCTCGATCCGGTGCCATGGTCACCGTCCCGATGCCCTGCGGCCGTGTACCGCAGTGTTGGCCGGATTCGCCGACCTGGAGCCCTGACGCGAAGCGCCTGGCGTTCACCTTGCGTGCTCCCGGCACCCACGCGCGCTCCGTGTATTCGGTTGGTTCCGACGGCCGTGATTTGGTCAAGCTGCTCGATTTCAGCGGGACGATCGTACATTTGAGCTCCATGCCGGATGGACGTCTGGCGATGCTGGCCATTCAAAACGCAACCAAGGAGGTCGGCGCGACCCAGGCAGGCGTGCCGATCGCCGGTGATTTGGACGCCGCCCCGCCTGAACAGCGGATCGCAATATTGGAGAAAGGTGCGTTGCGCTGGGTCTCGCCTCCCGACCTGTTCGTCTATGAGTATGACTGGCGGGCCGATGGCAAAGGCTTCATCGGAACGGCAGCTCCCGGCGACGGTGATAACAACTGGTGGACCGCAAAGCTCTATGCCTTTCCCGAAAATGGTTCTGGTGCCCGTGTCATTTACGCGCCGAGCGATGATCACCAACAGCTGGCGATGCCGAAGGTGTCGCGGGATGGATCAACCGTCGCCTTCATCGCGGGGATCATGAGCGACTTCGGTTCAACGGGCGGCGATGTGTATGCGCTGCGCTTGGCAGACGGCACGGCAACCAATCTGACGCCCGACATGCACGCTTCTGCCACAGCGATCGCCTGGCGATGCGACGGCCACTTGCAGGCAGAGCTTCTGGCCGGCGACAAAACCCAATTCGCGGATCTGGGATCTCCGGCCGGCCCGGGTTTCAAGATCGGGGCCGCCCGCGTCGTATGGAGCGGCGAGGAATCATTCGGCGATCGTGCCGGCGGAATTTCTACGGCGTGCCCCTCGGGAATGACCGCCGATGTGCACGAGTCATTCACCCAACCGCCGGAGATCGAAATCGGCGCCATAGGCCATTGGCGGAATCTGACATCGATCAACGCAGGCTTGAGTTTGCCGGCACGCGTGCAAAGCGTTTGGTGGAAGAACGATGGATTCGATGTGCAGGGCTGGCTGCTGCTGCCGCTGCAGGCGGACGGCAAGATACCCATGATCACCATGGTTCACGGTGGGCCCGCGTCGGCCGTCACACCCGGCTTTTCCGGCCCAGGGATAGCCAGCGCATTGCTGGAACGCGGCTACGCCTTGTTTCGGCCGAACCCGCGCGGCAGCTATGGCCAGGGCGAGCGCTTCACTCAGGCGAATGTCCGCGATTTCGGGCATGGCGATTTGCGCGACATTCTTGCCGGCATTGACGCCGCCGCGAAGGTCGCGCCCATTGATACGGCGCGCTTGGGGTTGACCGGTGGAAGCTACGGCGGCTTCATGAGCATGTGGGCCGTGACTCAAACGAACCGCTTCAAAGCAGCTGTCGCAGCCGCCGGCATCAGCGATTGGTTGTCTTACTACGGCGAGAACGGCATCGATGCCTGGATGATTCCGTACTTCGGCAAGTCGGCGTATGACGATCCCGGGGTCTATGCCGCGTCGTCCGCCATCAACTACATGCACAATGTGAAGACGCCGACCTTCGCCTATGTCGGGGAACGCGATATCGAATGTCCGGCGCCGCAAACCCAGGAATTCTGGCATGCCATGAAGGCGATGAACGTGCCAACCTCCATCATGATCTACCCCGGCGAGGGGCATGGACTGCGGGATCCGGAGCATCTTGCCGATGCGCAGCAACGTACGCTCGCCTGGTTCGACAAGTACCTGAAGTAACCATCCCGGCGATGAACACCAGATCGATTTTCCGCGCGACCGCGGCTGTGCTGATGGCGGCCGGCCTGTTGGTTTCTGTCAGCCACGCGGCCGGCGCGGAGTACGATCTCGTCATCGCCAACGGCCATATCATAGACGGCACGGGATCTCCCTGGTACGCGGGCGATGTGGCCATCAACGCGGGGCGCATCGCGGCCATCGGCAACTTGTCGCGCGCCTCCCGCAAGCGAACCATCGACGCGCACGGAATGATCGTCGCGCCGGGATTCATCG
>Ga0210406_10003285_pt1 | contig 17859 bp, 26 predicted proteins | sample IncBWC30MmetaG_FD_155454 | JGI IMG/M metagenome (GOLD analysis project Ga0210406, IMG submission 155454) | Forest soil microbial communities from Barre Woods Harvard Forest LTER site, Petersham, Massachusetts, United States - Inc-BW-C-30-M | ecosystem: Environmental > Terrestrial > Soil >... | reverse complement strand
TGCTTCAGGCGCGGGTGGCGCAGGCAGCGCGACGGCCACTGGTGGTGCGGGTGGTGAGCTTCTTCTCAATTCGGCAGCAGGAGGTACTAACAGTGGATCAGGAGGCGGTGCAGCTGGGCAAGTAACAATCAGTGCGTCAAACGGTACAGCCGCTAGCAGTGCCTCTGCTGCGACAGCCGGTGGTGCTATCGTCTTCAATTCCAGCCTGCACGCGGCACTACAGGGAACGGGCGGGGCCGGAGGGACCACTACTGGCGGCGGAGCTGGTGGTGCTGTCACCGTCAATACTGGTGTCGGTGGCGTAGCAGGATCGACCTCTGGTAACGCGGGAGCTGGTGGCGCCTTCAGTGTCGTCTCGGGCAATGGCGGCGCCGCTGCGGCTGGAACAGGAACGAGCGGAGCTGGCGGTATCATCTCTCTCAATGCCGGCAACGCAGGCGCTGCTTCTTCAACTGGCGCTGGTGGTCTTGGTGGATCTATCACGATCCAGTCTGGTGCTGGTGCTGCGGCAAGTGGGACCAGCAACGGCAGTGCCGCGGGTGGAATCTCCATCCAAGCGAATAACAGCGGCGCTGCGGCATCTGGTGGAGGTACCGCTGGTGCTGGTCCCACACTGACTGTTCAGTCCGGCAATGGCGGTGCCGGCGCTGGTGCTGTTGGCGGCGGTAACGGCGGCGTCGTTGCAATCACTGGCGGCAACGGCGGTGCTGGTGGCACTACCGTTGCTGGCGCTCCTGGTGGTGCAGTTCAATCAATCGGCGGTATCGGTGGAACCGCGGGAACCACGTCGGGTACTGGCGGTCTTGGTGGCACAGGTCTAGTCAGAGGTGGTGTTGGCGGGGCGGCTGCTGCTGGCAGCGGGGCGGCAGGCAATGGCGGTCCTGCGAACATTCAAGGCGGAGCCGGCGGAGCTTCCTCGACAACAGGAGCTGGAGGCAATGGCGGCGCTGCAACGCTCACTGGCGGTGCTGGCGCAGCGGGTACATCAGGAAGCAACATTTCTGGAGGTATCGGCGGAGACATCACTCTTACGACCGGTGCAGGTGCTGCGGCAGCCGGTACTGCCGTCGGTACCTCTTCTGGAAACGTAAACGTCAGCATCGGAACAGCAGGAGCTGCTGGCGCAAGTGCTGGTGGCGGAGCTGCCGGTACGATCACTCTGACAGCTGGCACTGGTGCCGCGGCTGGCAGTGGATCATCTAACGCAACAGCTGGTGGTGTTGCTCAAATGTTTGGTGGTTCGGGCGGGGCTGCATCAACAGGAACTGGTGTAGGTGCTATTGGAGGTACAGCTTCACTTATAGGCGGCGCTGGTGGCGCTGCATCAACAGGAACTGGAGCGGCTGGCACCGGCGGCCAAGCAAGAGTAACCGGCGGTGCTGGTGGTGCATCAACTTCAACTGGTTCTGGTGGTTCTGGTGGTTCTGTCTTAATAAGCGGCGGCGCTGGCGCAGCAGGTAGTGCTGGAACTAATATTTCTGGCGGTGTAGGCGGTGGCGTAACTATTCAAACAGGAGCTGGAGCTGCCGCAGCTGGTACTGCTGTAGGTACAGCGCCTGGATCTGTTACGATTGCAATTGGAACTGCCGGTGCTTCAGGTGCCAGTGCTGCTGGTGGTGCAGCCGGAACGGTCTCGATCACCGCTGGGACTGGTGCAGCAGCTGGGACAGGATCAAGCAACGCCACTGCGGGCGGTACACTAACAGAGGCAGCCGGCGCAGGTGGAGCAGCGAACGCGACAGGAACTGGTACGGCAGCAGCAGGTGGTGCCTGGTCTGCGAGTGGTGGAGCTGGAGGCGCAGGAGCTGCTGGAAATACTGCTGGCGCAACAGGTGGCGCTGCATCTGTCATTGGCGGGGCTGGTGGCGCTGGGTCTGGAGCTGGCAATCCAGGTGGCGGCGGTCAAGTAAACATTACTGGCGGCGCTGCCGGGACTGGCGGCAGTGGCAATGCGAGCGGTGCCAATGTTGTGATCCGTGGTGGTCTCAAGGCTGGGACTGGTGCCAATGGCACCGTGACCATCGGTGACACGAATACTGCTGCCGTGAATATTGGTGCCACTGGCATCACGGCCACGATTCTCGGTGCTCTAAAAGTCAATCAGGGCTTTGGCGGAAATCTTCGCACTGCTGCCTCGACGGTCTCTATCGCCAACACCGATGGCTTTGTCGGAGTAACAGGAAGCGGGGCTCGCACCGTCAATTTGCCAGCCGCGAACACCGTCATTGTTGGCTTTGAACTTATTATCCAGGAAGTCGGGAATAGCTCTGGTACAATTACGATCAATCCATCCGGGGCTGATAATATCAATGGTGCAAATGCGGCCATCACCATTGCGGCTGCGTTCGGGAGAAAGACGTTGGTCAGCGACGGTGCTTCCAACTGGTATGTGAATACTGGAGTTGCATGATCCCACGTCATCAATTTGCATTCAGGCTGATCACCCTCAGGAGAGCCTTCATGATGAAGTTTCTTTATACCTCTTTCGTCTTCGTGGTCTTTGGATGCACCTCTGGTTACGCGCCAAGTAACAATCCGCGATTATTGAATATCGATGTCACGAAGAGTCCGTATCTTGCTGTTGCAGATGGAATGACCCACGACTCGGCCGCCATCCAGGCTGCTATCAACGCAGCGTGTGCCACACCGCCCCTTGGCAATCTCTTAACTCCGCCGCCAATCGATTTCCCGGAAGGTGAATATTTAGAGGATATGCCACTGATCGTTCCTTGTGACAACATGACCCTTCAGGGTACTGGTGGAGCTAATAACTCCCATATACGAGATGTCTTTGGATGGGGTCCGATGATTGCGGTTCTACCTCATAACTACCCCGGAGTGCCAACAGTTCCAAGTTTTCTCCCAGACGGTGGCAATTCTCTCGCACTTCCGGCCGATGATACTATGTGGTTCAACTTGCGCGCCGATATGATGCCTGTAGCCATCGAGACAAATGGGCTACCCAGCCTGACTGTCGAGGCGTACATCAAGCCGAAGGCGCTGCCTGGCGGTCCGGCCAGCATCATCACATCAAGCGGGCGTTCAGCACTATCTAAGCCAGTCTCCTTCGCCTTCTCGCTTTACACGTCGGGGGCATTCATCGGTGCGCTCATGACTGTCGGTGGCCACCAGTATCAGCTCATGGGCCCAACAAGCAATCTTGTTGTTGGCGTTCCTGCCCACGTGGCTGTCGACTACGACGGCGCGATGATCCGCCTCTACGCGAATGGTGTGGTGGTCGCAAGCCAGGCCGCGACTGGCACCATCACGCAGGGACCGTTCGAGGACGTTACCCTCGGTCCCGCTATGCAGGACAGTGAGACGACCTTCCTTTGGGAAGCCTTTCAGGGCTACATCGACTCGGTCCGCATCAGCAACACCGCGCTCTACGCGGGTACATGCGCGCCCACTTTTCACAAACTCGGCGCCAGTTCCAGCACGATGGTGCTCTTGAATTGGGGGAATCAGGTTGGCGCTCTGGCGCAGGGTCTCAGCGCGCTCGGCGGCTGGGGCTGGCTCCAGATGCGCGCGAACGGAAATTACGCGCAGTCATCGGTTACGATCCAGCACCTGAAGATAGATGGCGTGACCTACGGAACCCCCTTGTTTATGTCGTTCAATCACAACTACACCCTCTCGGATCTCGAGTTGGATTGCGGTGGAGAGGACTGTTTGGTCCTCGCGAACAACGACTATGAGGGGAAAATAGATAACGTGAGGATCTTAGGTGGTCCGCGAATTGGCTTGCTGGCGGCCATCGCGGCGGGAGTGATCCAAATCGATGCGCTTCGATTTGTCGGCGGCATGTATCAGCTGGTCATCACAAATGGGTCAGTACTGTTGAATCAGCCGTACTTCGGTGGTTCCGCGAATACACAGATCAGTGCCGTTTTGAAGAGCATCAACATCAGCGTGCAGATGGATCAACCACTATTCGATGCTGAGTCTGCTGGCGGTCCGACCTATCGACCGATGTTGCTGTCAGGCACCGCAGGTGCTGAGCTGAACATGATTACCTCTGATATGACATCCCACAACAATCTGCCGCCGATCGAAGTCGATATGTGGGACAACGCAACCTTCATCGGTAGCGCTTTCACTCTGTCTGGCCAGGAGCCAGAAGTCTTTCAGCTGGACTCGCCACATGCGCTCTCGATGCCCCTGACTCTGATAAGCACATGGCAAAAGAATGGAATGCATGTTCCCTGGACCAACTAAAGGCGAAACCATGAAACGCGCACTATTAGCCGTATTGATTTTCTCGGCATGTTCGAGTAACCGACCAAATACGATCACTCAGCCATGGGTATGTGGCTCTTATACGATGCGTGCCGAATGGGCAAAACACGGCGTCTGTTTATCTGCGTGTAAGATCATGTACAGGCAACGCGGAGCGCCCCTCTTCAATGATCCAGTGGCATTCCGTAAGGAGGGAACCGAGAGAGACAGGTGCACGTGTATGTCAATGTTTGCTTCCGATCCGATCGCCAAGGCAGTCTACGGAGGCTCTCCGCCGTCAGGCTGGATCGACGGAGCGTCTCTGACTATCGCTCACGTTGATACTCCTCCGACACCGCCTCGTTCACCCGAATGCGCCTTCTAGCCCTGATCTTTCTCCTAGGATGTACGCAGGCGTTTGCGCCACAGCACGCCGCTGAAGCGGTTTCAATAGTATGGACTTCATATAAGGCCGTCGGAGAACCACCGTCGATCAACTGGCTCTTGCCGGAATGCGTGGCTCCAAAGGGCCAACATGGAATTCCATTACCTGGCACTGACGAATGCGTGGCGAGCTATTATGAGTTCCCGCCGGAAGAATTAGCTGTCATCGCGTGGGTTGGTCAATTTCACAATACAGGTCTAGCTCATGAGCTGATGAATTCGGTCGATTGCAGGTCGAATCCAAACTGTCTCGATGAGCAATTTATGATGAGGCAGTATCTCGTAGATAAAGCCAACGCTTCCTTGGCCGCTGCCGGGTACTGATCTCTTTCGAGATTTCTGATCGTTTCCTTGTAAATTAAACATACGCGGTGCTAGCATGCCGTCGTGTCCACCCGTCGAAAACGTCGACGACCAGATTACTGGCAAAGGAGAGGAAAGATGAAGTACGTGATGATTCCAAGTCCGGTCAAGCTCGTAGAGCCAAGGACTGGAAAACCCATCAAGCAGCAGAACGAAGCCGGCGTGCTCGAAGATATTCCACCAGTGACAATGCCTGGTTGGAACAACGATTTCATCATTTCCAACCAGATGATCGGAAAGGGCGGTGACGGCATTCGTCGTGTGATCCGCCTGGAGAAAGCCTTCAAGGAAGAGAATCTGAAGGTAGCCAACGGCGTCAAGTATGCCGCGGTTGAATCTGACGATCATAAGATGGTGATGAACATCGTCAACGAGCTGACATGGCAGAATATGCTCGTTGGCAAGCAGTACTTCGTGTTCATGGAGGCCTGGGAGAAGGCGCTCGATGAGCTTCCAAAGGAAGAAGCCAAGCCAGCTGCCCAGGCCTGAAGAAACGCCCATATATAATGGGCCGAGAGCACCTCCCGAAGTTTTGTCAAGAACCAACCTTGACAAACACCCCCAGCCGACCGTAGACTCTCTTTTGCGGACAAGAGAAACGGCAACTCACTTGGCTCATAACCAAGAGAATCAGGTTCAATTCCTGGGTCCGCAACCAAGGTAGTTTACAAGAGGAGTCTCGCTAGAGAGCTGAACATCATGTTGACCCTGAATTTACATAGGACCATAGGCGAAGCTGCCCTAGCCTCCGGTATCCAAACCGGACGGTCATGGTCCATCGTGGGTTCGGGATCGCTCTTTAGCTCGGATTGCGTCATGGGCCTGGAGCGCGGTCATAAGTATATCCAGACCCCGGCGACGACCACAAATCCCGGAGGCCCTTTCAGATAAACCTGCACCAAGGGAACTGAAAGGGCCGCCAGGAGAGATCCTAGGCGGCTTTTTTATTTTCCGGGGTCAAAAAGGATCAAATATGCGGGCGTTGAGCAGCGTGGTGGGCTCACCTGACTGTAAATCAGGCGCTTCGGCCGTGAAGGTTCGATTCCTTCCGTCCGCACCAGGAGAAGTAAATGGATCTGATCTACGAGCGAAAACGCGGGCGAACGGAAGGGCATACCTACGCCTCCGTAGCCAAGCGGATAAGGCAGCGAACTTTTAATTCGTTGATCGCAGGTTCAAATCCTGCCGGGGGCACCTGAAGGAGAGAAGTCATGAAGGTCTACATGATGCACGCAGGCGGCATGAAGGAAGTCGAGATGGAGTTCAAGAGCGCAGAGGGCGCTCTGGATCGTCTCGGTGTCCTCGGGCGTGGCGTGGAGACCATCAAGGATGACACGGGCACGGTGTTCCGTGTCGACCTTGGACGTGGCTTCTCGACAAAAAAGGGAGAAGTGATCCGTAAGACCTCGCTGGCCGCTTCTTTGTATCGGCAGGCGGGGTAGATAGAAATAACCGATCCCCCTCCTAACGGCCGGGGATCGTATTCGGGGATAGGTCAATGGTAGACCAGCAGCCTCTGGAGCTGCGTGTTGGGGGTTCGAGTCCCTCTCCCCGAACTAGGGTTGTCGTGACTGTGCTGTACGCGACGTGAGTGTCTGATCTTCGGATCCAGGCCAGGGCGAGCGACAGGACGGCGAAACGTCGACAACCTATTGATAATTTAATAGTTGACGACGCGGGGGCGCACCATCGCCCCCAATATGTCCCCTTAGCTTAATTGGTAGAGCGCTGCGCTGAAGACGCGGAGACCTCGGTTCGATCCCGAGGGGGGACACAATATGCACCTGATGGTCAACGGTAGACCACCATCCTGAACAGATGGCAAATCAAATACCAGGATTGCACCTCGGCTCCTTACGGAGCCAACTAGTGATCCTCACAAGCAGAGAAGGTTCGACTCCTTCCAGGTGCGCAACATGGCGCGTATGGGGATGGTCCCCAGCTCTCTTCCAAAGAGTGCAATATCCAGGATGGCACCTCGGCTTGAATAACAAGCCAACCAGCGATCCTCACAAGCTTTGTCGGTTCGATTCCGGCACGCGCCTCCACAGTAGCAACATGGGTGAACACAGAGGGAGGGTCCCTCGCCAGCCTTGATAGCTGGAGCCAAAAGCTCCCAGAATCACACCTCGATCTCAGCAATGGGATCAACTCGTGGTTCTTACACGCCATCCGGTTCGACTCCGGGTTCATCCACTGATTTGTTTTTGGGTGCGTAGCACAATGGAAGTGCAGTTGATTCTTAATCAATTGGTTCCGAGTTCGAGTCTCGGCGCACCCACTATTGAACGGGTTCGATTCCCTCCCTGGGCACTATCCTGTGGTAAGATCAAATGGAGCGCAGATGCAGGTAATCGCCTCGACGTTCTCCAGTCTGATCTTTACCCCAGGGCTTTCTTCCGATGGAAGGGTTTGCACATTGGCAAGTCAGCACCGCTCGAAACGGTGTGGGCCGGGTAACTGGCTCTGGGAGTTCGACTCTCTCCCCTTCCGCTCTCAATACCAGCAAGGAGTACTGCATGCGGACGTGCCCCGAGTGCGCGACATGGCGTGGCGCTACGAGCGAGATCAACGTTCATAAGCGCGGGACGTACTGTCCGACATGCGGTGCTACCAGGGCATTTGACGATCCTCTCTCAGAAGAGGATAACGAGATCCAGCACCACACCATGAAGCGGAAGTTGCGCAAGGTGGACTCTTTGAGTGAGGGAGCGCGCAAGCGTTTGCGCCTCGCATGACCAGCTGGTGGATCTTGCGCAATATCGTAATCATGTGCAAGATCCACGTTCCAACGCTGTTTCGGTGGATCGGTCCGTTTTTGTTGTAACCGGATTGATCGACCTCCGTATGGATGATACTGTGCTCTGTAATGCGAGAGCTTAGTCACCACACGAAGGATAAAGGCGATCAAGGAGTCGGGTTCGTGATCGCTTCGCTTCTTTCCCACAATATCAAGATTGCTCTTCCGCTAAGTGAACATCTTCCGTTTGATCTGATTGCAATTTCTACTTCAGGACAAATGCGAAAGGTGTCAGTTAAGTATCGTGCGGAAAGAGATAGCAAAATTGAGGTAAGACCAGAAAGTAATTGGTCGAACGCAAAACAGTTCTGCACTCGCAAATACGAGCCAGGCGAAGTCGATGCATATGCCATCTACTGTCCTAATACAAAGACGTGCTATTTTGTTCGGGAGTCAGATGCACTTCATGGAATCATTCTTCGCATGGAACCGCCAGGCAACGGCCAGACAAAGGGCATACGAATGGCGAAGGATTTCGTAGATCCAAATTCGATATTTGTATAGATTTCACGGAAGGATGGCAGAGAGGCTTAATGCGGCGGCTTGCTAAGCCGTTGTGCTGGGTAACCGGTACCGCGGGTTCAAATCCCGCTCCTTCCGCCGGTCAGTGAAAGGCCTAGTAGCTGACCAAATAAAACGCTCGCACCCAACGTGAGTTCCTCGGCATCGGCCGAAGCGTAAAAAGGAATCCCTGCGAAGGGTCTGGGTGTTTTCCGGGTGTAGCTCAGTTTGGAAGAGCATCCGCTTTGGGAGCGGAGGGTCACTGGTTCAAATCCAGTCTCCCGGACTACTGTAGTATTCGAGCCATGAGCCGGCTTCTCTCCGTCGAAATGGCACTGACCATCTTCGTCATGAGCGCCGCCGGTTGCTATGTCGCTCTCACGCTTCGTGATCTATGGCGTCAGTACAGGCGCTATCGACGATTGAAAAAAGAAGGACCTTCCCCTGGTACCCCGGTGTACTTCGTCTCGAAGCAGGATAGAGCCAAAGACGATACCCCAGTCACGAAGAAGACGATCAAACACTAAATGCGGATGTAACTCAGTGGTAGAGTGCAACCTTGCCAAGGTTGAAGTCGTGGGTCCGAATCCCATCATCCGCTCCAGCTTGCAATTCAGGACATGTAACAGTACGCTGTTTAAGATCCAAATGCGGGTGTAGCTCAATTGGTAGAGCGCTAGCCTTCCAAGCTGGATGCTGTCGGTTCGAGTCCGATCGCCCGCTCCATGAGAATCACGAGAGTAATTATCGAAGCTGAAGGCGATATTTCTGGATCAGCTTATCCGCCAACAGAAATACCGGGCTGCGGCCATGGATATCATGCCAAAGTCACGTATTCAGTCGACATGGAAACTGGCAAATGCGAAGCGGATGTTGACCTTCCAGGACTTGCAATGATTTCGAGTGACAAGTGGGAGCTTCATCTTCAAGAGGTCGCTGAACGCTGCAAGCGACTCATCAATCAGTAATGCCCTCATAGCTCATTTGGTAGAGCACCGCTTTCGTAAAGCGGGGGTGGTCAGTTCGATCCTGACTGGGGGCTCCGTGCCGGTGTAGCTCAATTGGCAGAGCGCCTCCCCTGTAAGGAGGATGTTGCGGGTTCGATGCCTGTCGCCGGCTCTAAGGAGAGAAACGATGCCGTGTTGGCCATGCGCAAAAGAGATCGAAGTTGGCAGTCTATGCGCTAGCTGCGAGCGCGGCGGAGATGATGACTGCGTACGAAAGCAGTCCATTTTCATCAAAAAACGTCGAAGCAATAAGAAGAAACCTCGGTCTCCAGTCACCGGAAAGTGATCTTATTCCAGTGTAGCTCAGTCTGGACAATTACCCAACTGTCTCGTAGTTTTGCTGCATGAAAAACGATCCAAAAGCCAAAGGGGAGCGATCGGAGGCTATGGTTCTAGCGGCACTTCTGCGAAGTGGCAAGTCCGTTCTGCGACCGTTCGGTGATAACGAGCGATACGATCTAGTCATTGACGACGGCGAAAAATTCTCCAGAGTTCAATGCAAAACAGCACGTCGGGTTGGAAACGTCCTTAAATTCGACACGTGTTCATCGTATTCGCACCGCGGTGGGAAGAAAAAAGACTACCGCGGCCAGGTTGAGTTCTTTGGCATCTACAGTCCAGATGTCGATCGTGTATTCCTTGTTCCAGTCAGTCATGTTGGTACCACGAGCGCATCGCTTAGACTTACTCCGACTGTTAATGGCCAGCATGTCAACGTTAGGCTTGCTAGCGATTATGAATTGTCTTTCATTCCAGCGTAACTCAGTTGGCAGAGTGCCTCACTGTTAATGAGGAGGTCACAGGTTCGAGTCCTGTCGCTGGAGCTGTCATTCCTGAGATCGTCACCAGACGACGCCAGGCGGACGTGGTGAAAGTCCACGTGATCTCACAGCCGCTACGGGGCCGGCAGAAGCACCATCTCCCGCCGCCGTTTGCTCGGTCTTTGGGATGACAATGAACCGCGCGCCGGACTGGGATGGCACTGGCCTGTTAAGCCAGGATAAGCAGGGTTCGATTCCCTGGCGGTTCGCAGACTAGATTGCGAGAGTAGCTCAGCTGGTAGAGCGCATCCTTCCCAAGGATGATGTCGTGGGTTCAAATCCCATCTCTTGCTCCGACGGCAGTTGGTGTTTGGAGCTTCCCCCGAGCGGAGACGTTCGGAGGATGACGAGCTAGCGGAAGCAGTTCGTCGCCACCTGCCGTCCATTTCCACGGCGCCATCGTCTACTGGTTAGGACCCGGGCCTTTCACGTCCGAGAAGTGGGGTTCAATTCCCCCTGGCGCCACCATCTGGTCCCATAGTCTAATGGTTAGGACGCCGGCCTCTCACGTCGGAATTCCGAGTTCAAATCTCGGTGGGATCACCATGCACGTCCCATTCGTCTAGCTGGCCTAGGACGCTGCCCTCTCAAGGCGGAAACGGCGAGTTCAAATCTCCCATGGGACACCACTTCCAAATTGATCAATGGACGGGTAGATTGCTCGATCAAAGGAGATCCAAATGATCAAACCTTCTACCCTGTTCATGATCTTGTTTCCCGTCCTGCTTTCTGGCTGCCCTGCCCACACCGATATCAAGGCAACGTTGAAGGATTTCGGTATCGGTGAGCTGGACTGTGGCAAGGCTGCTGTGGCGAATGAAATGCCGACCATCACTCCCGCAGTTGGGGCTCTCCTCGGTGGCTCCTCGCCAAATGGTCAGTCGCTTCTCGATGCACTGTTTCGCCAGGCGCCAGAGCTGATTGCGTGTTCGGTGAAGAACTTGATCGCCACCGCTGAGCACCCTGTCATCGGTCAAGAGGTCAATCGCATGATGGCTGAGAAGAGTGCAGTCGTCGTGAAGAATGGAAAGGACGCACTTTCTCGTTGGGGTGCGCAATAGGCTGATGTCGAAGAAAGCTCATATACCAGTGATTGAACGGTTGTTGTCTGGCTGGACTCATCCGCAAGGCCCGGACATGGCGTTCAATGATGCCCTTGCCGAATGGCACTCTGACAAGGTGTTCACTGGTTCGATCTATGAGTATATGGGCTTGACCTGGGAAGAGTATCGTCGGTGGGCCGGTGATGCGAAGGCAGCCGCGGTCATCCTTCAAGAGAGACGGAGCCTACGGGCTCAATGAAACCTCCCCTGGGCTCTGCGAAAGCAACCTGGGGTTTTTGAGACCATAGCTCAGCTGGTAGAGCGTCGCCTCGACACGGCGAAGGTCGCAGGTTCGATCCCTGTTGGTCTCACCGCTCCCGTTGTCTCAATAGGTAGACCCTATGGGTTCCTGAGAGGGAATGCGTGGGTCGCGCCGAAGTAAGCAGTGGCCTATTCGCGGTAAGCCACTGACGAACGGCATCCGTAAAGACAGCCATCCTTACGCATGGTGGATGCAGGTACCCAATCCTGCCGGGAGCGCCAATTCCGCTCGCGGAGCGTGTTAAACCGGGTTGATCACCGGCGAAGACCTAGATCCGCCCGCTACGGCAGGAGGCATCCTGCCAGGGATCAGACACGAAAGAACGTGCTGGCGAGCCAAATGCTACCGTAGCTCAGTTGGTAGAGCACTTCCTTGGTAAGGAAGAGGTCATCGGTTCAATCCCGATCGGTAGCTCCAGGAACATAAAAGTCGATTCTGGTATTGTTGATCGCATAGGAGGTCAACGATGACGACCCGAACGACCAAAGAAATGGCCGAGGAAGTCCTTGAATCGTTGAAGTCTGCTCACGAGGACAAGCCTTGGTTCAAAAAGGCAGTACTCGAAACGAGTGACTTGGGCTATGGCGTTGACCTTTGGGTTGATCGCGAGAAGTTCAGGGCTCGGACCGACAAGTTCATGCCGCCCGGTGCCATCAATCATGTCGTTGTATGCGTAATGGTGCAGGGCTAATCGCGCCCGTGTAGCTCAGCCTGGACAGAGCACCGGTTTACGAAGCCGGGTTTGCGGGGGTTCAAATCCCTCCTCGGGCACTTCGCCTCTAGCAATTTGAATGACAGTAGATCAGGATTGGTGTCGTGCACCGGAGTGCTGGACCCGTAATGCGCGTTGGTGGCCACCGACGAGTCAAGCCAGCCGGGGATTGATCACGCCCGTTATCACAGTGATCATTTGGGCTGGTAGCTCAACGGGAGAGCAGCGGCTTTGCAAGCCGAAGGTTGTGGGTTCGATCCCCATCCGGTCCACCACGAGGTCTAGATGTTCGAGATGATCATCGATGGCGTGTATTGTATCTCGGGGCGAGGAATTGTTGTAACAGGCCACCCGAACCGAGAATCAATCCGTGTTGGAGAATCCGTCGAAATTTGGAATCCAGATGGATCTGCACTCGACACGGTAATCACGGGGGTGGAGATGGTTTCCCCTCGTCGGCCGAATGACAATATCGGTCTTCTTCTGCGAACGACAGAAACCTTGAAAACCAAGGACAACATCCACCCCGGCGCAGTCATGCGGCGCAAGTAAGGTGACCCATGGAACGCAAGCTGACGATGATCCAAGTCGACCTGGAGCAGTGCCGTTGTGGTGTCGGTGCCCATGGTGATGGCAATGGACCAACCGTGTTCATCACCATGTTCCACAACGAGTTCGACGAACCGATCGTTGACGACGAAGCACGCCGTCAGATCAAGACAATCTTCCCGCAATTCGAGTAGTTCAAATGGGCAGCGGTCTGGGACCAAGCGAGTCTCCAAAACTTGCTAGCGCATGGGTTCGATCCCCCGGCGGCCCGCTAATGGATGGAGCAGTAGATGAGCGATCCATATAAGACTAAGCAAGTCATCGTGATGCGTAAAGATCTCAACATGAACCGTGGGAAAGAGATCGCCCAAGGCGCACACGCCTCAATGGCGTGGTTGTCTAATCGCATCCGCACGTCGAAGCGAGAAAATGGCCGTTATCTCGTTGAGCTTAGCGAGGCCGAAAGAGTCTGGCTCGAAGGTCAATTTGCTAAGGTGACATGCCAGGTTGACTCTGCCGCAGAACTTGAAGATCTCGTCGCCGCTGGCAAACGGCTGTACATCGGAGCTGAGCTGATCGTCGATTCCGGTAAAACCTATTTTAAGGGTGTCAGCACGCCGACTTGCTGCGCAATCGGCCCAGGCACATCGGATCTCATCGACAGGATCACCGGGAAGCTAAAACTGTATTGATCGTGTAAGCTTGGCTTATGGCCGAGTTGAACTTCATCGAGCTGCTAAAAAAGCACCTTGACGATCATGGTCTCTCCGTAGAGGCTGCATCAGTGAAGTCTGGAATCCCACGGCTCCACATCGAAAAAGTTATCAATGGTCATGTGACATTGACCGCTTCACAGGAGGAAGAGATGGCCGCTCGAATAGGTCTGACGATCAAGTTCTAATCCGCCTGTCGCCTAAGGGTTAAGGCCCGTGCCTTATAAGCGCGTGAACCGAGTTCGAGTCTCGGCGGGCGGACCATGCTATAACACTGTCATTCGATCCGATCAGGGAGGATCCAATGGCAGGCCCCATTCTGATTCTTGAAGTAGGTCATACCCGAAAGCTCATCGGCATTAACGCTGATGCCTCTGGATTTCTAGCTCCAGGACCACCAATCACCTGGGCTACAAGCAATGCTGCCGTCGCTACCGTCGACGCCAACGGCAATGTTACCGGAGTCGGTGCTGGAACGTGCAACATCACGGCGACCAACGGTTCCCAGAGCACTGTGACAGCCACGACGGTTGCTGCGCGCAGCACCTCACAGATCACGGTTGCTGTGGGAGACCGAACGTAGCGCATGGGTGACACTCTCAAGCTGTCGCAGCTTGACGCGCCTGACGATGGTCTTTCGGTCGAGCAGCTGGTTCATCTTGTCATCGACCCTCATGACGGTCCCCTGTGCGATCCAACAGAGCCAGTGACATCAACCAATGACCCTCACAAGATGACCTGTGAGCGATGCCGTCGAATTTGGATGACAGGTACCGCCGACGGGTAAACTATAGCTGCCATGTCGCTCAATCTTCGTGACAAGACAGACGTGGAAGCCTGGGCCGCGTTTTGGATGCTGGCAGCAAAGATGGACATCGAGCGCAGCGGAGCATTGCTTCCTGTTGCCACGATTGTAGTTACCAGGAACATTCAGGAGATGCAGCCCGGTGGCTTCGTTCTCATCAAGGCGGATGCGCCGCTGGATGCTGATTCCAAGTTTCGCTGGGTCTCCAAGATCAAGGAGATTGTCCAAGCCGGCGCCGCTCTGGCAGTGATGACAGCTGGCGAGGCAATCCTAGCTGCTGCGGATGGTCCCGAGGCTGGCCTTGAACAGGAAGTTGTAGTTGTTGATCTTGAGCATGCGACGCTTGGAGATCACTCATGGGTTGCCAATATCATCCGTGGCGACACGGGCGTGAAGCTGACTCCGTTCAAAACACGTCGACTTGAAGCAAGGTTTGGTAAGTTTCTGAAGCGATAAATGGCTCCTTAGCTCAACTGGCAGAGCGACCGCTTCATACGCGGTAGGTTCGGGGTTCGACTCCCCGAGGAGCCACCGACGCGCGGGGCAGGACCGCAGGGGGTTCCTCGCCGGGCGAAAGCCCGTAAATGTCGAGCATTCCCTCCAGCCGTGCAAGGCTGGCGTCTTCTCCGGGGTGTGGCGCAGTTGGTAGCGCGTTCGGTTCGGGACCGAAAGGTCGCTGGTTCAAATCCAGTCACCCCGACTAAATTGACAATCATATAGTCCCTTAGCTCAGCTGGTAGAGCGCCTGTATCACACACAGGAGGTCACCCGTTCAATCCGGGTAGGGACTACCAATCGGCACCAGTCCACCCGGTGGTGAGTCGATCCCTACAAGGTCGACGTGGCGGGTTCGATTCCCGCGGTGCCGACAACACGCGCATATAGCTCAACAGGTAGAGCAGCTGCCCGATTAGCGGAAGGTTGGGGGTTCGATTCCCTCTATGCGCACTGTGACGATAGGTTAAGGCTCCCGGTGGAGCCGCTGGTTTGTGGAACCAGCATCAGCGAGTTCAACTCTCGGTCGTCACCCCAATACGATTTGGCAGTAGGCGAGTAAAGACGCGCTGAGGGGCGGGTACTCCCCCGCTTGGAGGACTTCAGAGATACCGGGGGCGGTCCCGGTACTGCCAATCAATTTTGCTTCATCTGATCATGTGGACAAAGTGCGGGTGTCCAAATACGCCGAGAAGATTGAGAAGCCAGAGCAGCATGACTACAGCCATGATGATCTTTGCTATCTGCATCATCGGCGGCGGAAGCCCAAGCATCGTGATTATCCAGTACACGACTGCTATCACAGCAAACATGAGCAGCAGTGAAATCAGGAGCGACAGCAACATTGGATCACCTCCGATCAAATGATTATCGGCACAATCATTCTATGTTTCAATGTAATTAGAATCTGACGTGTGACGCAGGGTGTAAAACGGATCTGTAGCTCAGTTGGTCAGAGCGGCGAATTCTGGAAGAGATAGAAAAGTGTGACCTGGTGTGCGCCAACTGCCATCGCGAACGCACCTTCTCTAGGCAGTTCTCCGCTCATAGCTCAAAGGCAGAGCAATCGGCTGATAACCGATAGACGCAAGTTCGATCCTTGCTGGGCGGACCGCTAGTTCAAGTCTAGCCAGATCCACTACAATATCGGTTGGTGCTGGGGCTTAGACGCCGGTGGTTGCAGGCTGATCGTGGGTGTCGACAGGAGCGGCTGGCTGCTCTGCGGCTGCGGCTGGGGCGGCAGGAGCAGCCGTCGCAACAGGAGCAGCGGGAGCAGGCGCTGGTGCTGGTGCTGGCGGCGCAACAGGCTGAGCGACTGGCGAATCGAACGAGAGATCCAGCTCCGAATCATCGCTCACAGTCACGTGCACATGGATCACGTGGGTGAGCGGACCGCAGACGACAGTGACATCTGCATTCCCAGGGTTCCCAGCCACCATGGTGCAGGCGCGCTTCGTGGTGTCCGCAGAATCGCAGCTGATCGCGACGATGGCAGAATCCGACGTGCTCCAGGTGGCGACAGTTGTTGTATCCACGACTCCCTTCGCATCCTTGGCAAGGATGCGGACGATCTGTTGCTGTTCGTCACTGAGAACTGTATTGAATTCCATGACTCCTCCTGTTCCGTTGATAGGTGATCCGACCCAGACTTCGAGCTGGGATGGGACTTGATGGTGCCGGTGCCTGAACATCGACATGATCTTGATCCAGCACATTTGATCGGATCAGAAATATACCTGGATTATCAAAGAACGTCTTGCAAAAGGATCGATACGAGAATTACCGCGCAGACGCTTGCGTGGGATATGGTGGGTGTAGCTCAATTGGTTAGAGCACCGGATTGTGGATCCGGGGGTTGCGGGTTCAAGTCCCGTCACTCACCCCATATGAAAGCTTGGTTACCGTCGTGGTAAGATCAAAGCATGAAGAACGACGAAGTAACTGATCAAGTTAAAAGGCCGAAGCAACCATCCCCTCAGTGGCTTGTCACTGCGGTGTTCGGGCTTCTCTCTGCTGTTGCGGCGAGTCTGCCTGCGGCATATTTCAGCTACCGATCAGCAAAGGTCGAAGCCGAATCAAAGACTTCGCAAGTAAAGGCCGAGGCTGATATCGGGTATCAGACCCTGGTCAAAGCTGTTGCGAAGCATGAAGAACACGATGCTCAGCAAGACCATTGGATCTCTCGGATCGAAGGTCATGTTGCTGCCATTGAGCAGGCGCTGACGCGAGTAACGATTGTGAGCAGCCACAGGACAATTCCGGCTGAAAGCGAGGATGGAGCTTCCGAGGTCGAAGGTGGCTCTCCGCCGCCTCCCAAGAAGAAGCCGAAGGCGATGAAATTGAAGTTTAATTACACTCCACCTGCCCCCATCGCTGCACAAGGCCATGAATACAAACCGGAGGTTCTGCCCTCGACGCTGGACAAAGCCGTTACGAATTTCGGTGATTCGAGCATTAAGCGGGCAGCGACCGCGAAGTAATACCGCCCGGGTGGCGTAATGGTAGCCGCAGCCCACTTAAAACGGGCCGTCGCAAGACGTGCGAGTTCGATTCTCGCCCTGGGCACAGTTTCCTCTTTCAGCTTGTTTTCCTGATCAAGAAAATGGTCGATTTTAGGAAACACCGGCGTGTGGCGCAGCCTGGTTAGCGCACCAGTCTGGGGGACTGGGGGTCGGAGGTTCAAATCCTTCCACGCCGACGGAGGAGCACCGATACTTACTCCGACCAATTTGATATGATGGCTTCCAATGGAAGCGAATCCGATCAAGTGCGGCTGTGGTGAAACCGACGAAAGACAGTTCTACGTTCGGATGGTAAATGGCAGCAAAGCAATCAAATCGATATGCAAGTTATGTGAAAACAAACGTCGATGGCCACGGCAGAAGAAACGTGGAGAAACCTACACCAAGTATAATAAGGCATACGATCATAAGGTTTCTGAGTGGCGGCGGAGCGGTGTAGATCAAGACCGATGGATATGGCGGGATACGAGGGGATGGGACCGTAAGCACGGATTTGAACCGGAGCTGACAAGGGAAGAGATCCGCGAGCTAATCGCTTCGGGAT
>Ga0210406_10003284_pt1 | contig 17860 bp, 20 predicted proteins | sample IncBWC30MmetaG_FD_155454 | JGI IMG/M metagenome (GOLD analysis project Ga0210406, IMG submission 155454) | Forest soil microbial communities from Barre Woods Harvard Forest LTER site, Petersham, Massachusetts, United States - Inc-BW-C-30-M | ecosystem: Environmental > Terrestrial > Soil >... | reverse complement strand
CCGCTCGGGGTCAGACCCACTTCCGCGGGTGCTCTCTGGAACGATCGGGTTTCCGATACCAGTCCGAACGATTTGCGGGTTGTCGCGCGGCCTCACAGTCCGCCCTCCTCGCAATCTTCCCCATAGACCTGCCAAGATTTTTGAGGGAATTTAGTGCTCACCGCCGGGTAACGTGAGTTGAAGGATCAACTCAAACATCAACACGTCGCAATCGCCGACGTTCCGTCATTTTTAAAGACTCGCCCGGAGTGGTCCACTCACCCGATCGACGGCAAGCCGTTCCAATGGCATGCGGATACCGGTGAGATCACCGTGAACACGCTCGGCGACCATCCTAAGGAGCAGCGCTTTGGTGTAGTTTTGCGTTGACTTTGGACCGATCGGTTAGCCTGGCCTTCACTTGACTGCGCGGCCTCGAGTTATTTCCCGATATATGTAGGCAATGCGGCGCGAAGCTCCGCTAAGCAACGCCAAACAATCTCAGGTCACCCAACCTTTACCCTCACTAAGGCGGCCCCGAGCAATGCGAGGGGTGAGCCGCAGAATGCCGGAATCCCGCCAAAATCGCTCACGAACTTGCTAACCGCCAACCCAAAACCCTGTCTAAAGTACTGAATGGAAGAGAACGAGCACTCAATCATCCGGGCGGTTCTGTCCGGAAACAAGGAAGCCTATGGCACACTCGTGGTACGCCACAGCCACGCCATCTTCCGAGTGGCGTTCCGCATCACCGGCGACGAAGCCGACGCGGAAGACGTCGTTCAGGAAGCCTTCCTCATCGGCTATCAGAAGCTTCAAAGCTTCGAGTCGCGCGCCAAATTTTCGACCTGGATTTACCGCATCGCTGTCAATTGCGCTCTGAATATGAAGAACAAACGCAAGCCCGCGGTCGCCTACCAGATCGCCGACGACGCCGACGCCACGCAGCAACAGGTGCAGGTGGCAGACACCGCTGCCAATCCGGAGCGCCTCCTCCTCAGCCAGGAGATTGAAGCCGTCCACGCCGGCGCCATGCAGAAGCTCACCGCCACCGAGCGTACCGCGTTCGTCCTCCGTCACATGGAAGGCTGTACCACCGAAGAGATCGCCGCCACGCTTCGCATCGCTCCCAACGCCGCGAAACAAGCGGTTTTCCGTGCGGTCCAGAAACTCCGTCGCGATCTCGCACCGCTTAAGGTGAACGCATGAACCATCCGACCGAAGAACAACTCATCGAGCACTACTACGAGGAGTCGCCGCAGCCGGGGCGCATCGCCCGTCACCTGCGCGAGTGCAACGGGTGCGCCGAAACGTACGCCGAACTCCGCAGCGACCTCGACGCCATCGAGCCCATCGCGGCGCCGGCTCGCGATGCCGGCCACGGCGAGCAAGTCTGGCAGTCAATCCGCAATTTCGTTCCGATATACCAACAGAAACAGCAGCGCCTCCCGCAGCGTTTCAGCTATCTGAAAGGCCTAAGCTTCGCGACGGCCTGCAGCCTCCTCATCGCTGTCGCCTTCCTTGCCGGACGTCAATGGGAGAACTATCGGCGCCCGCCCCAAATCCAGACGGCGGCCAATAACCCGACCCGCCAACCCATCGTTCTCGTGGTCCTGGGCGACCACCTGGGTCGCTCCGAGCGATTCCTGGTCGCGCTCAAGCACGGCGATTCCGGCGAATCAACCGCGTTGGTCAAGGCTGAGGCGCAGGATCTTCTCTCCACCAACCGGCTCTACCGCGAGAGCGCAATCAAATCAGGCGATCCCGCCTTTGCGGCAGCCCTCGATCGTCTAGAGCGCGTCCTCGTCGAGGTGGCCAACGAACCCGATGACGCAGGCCCGGCTCGGCTCGCGGAACTGCAACAAGAATTGAACACCGACGGCATCCTTTTCGAAGTCCGCGTCCTGCGCTCCCGTGTGCAGGACGAGCAAGCGGAGCAGCAACCCGCGGCCGTCAGAACGCTAGGAGTACTTATATGAAAACCACCCCATTCTTTCTCATTGCCGTCCTGACCTCATGCATGGTTGGGCCGGGAGTCCACTCGGCCGAAGCCGTCAAGTCGCAACCGGTTGCTTCCGCGTCCGTCGCCGACAAGGACGCCACCCTCTACTCCGAGGGGACTCGCGCCATCAATGAAGGCCGCTGGGCCGACGCGGCCGGCCTTTTCAACAAGGTCGTCCAGCAGCACGGCCAGCGGGCTGAAGGGGCTCTTTATTGGAAGGCCTACGCGGAAAACAAAGAAGGCCAGCCCGCGCGCGCCATCAACACCTGTGCCGAACTGCGCCACGCCTTTCCTAAGAGCGAATGGCTCAACGAATGCGGTGCGCTCGAGATCGAGATCCGCGGACACAGTGCCCAACCCGTTCAGCCGCAGGCCGAGCAGGACGAAGACCTCAAGCTGCTTGCCCTCAACGCCATCATGCAGCAAGACGAGGCCCGTGCCATCGCCGCCATCCAGCAAATCCTCAACGGCAATGGTTCCGACAAGCTCAAGGAGCGCGCCCTCTTCGTTCTCTCCCAGAGCAACTCGAAGCAAGCCCAGGACCTCATCGGCCAGATCGCGCGCGGCGGATCGAATCCAACCCTGCAGGTCAAAGCGATCCACATGCTCTCCATCCGCGGCAAACAATCCGTCGATCTCCTCGCCGATATCTACCGGCACAGCAGCGACGACACCGTCAAGAAGGCGATCCTCCAGTCCTATCTCGTCACCGAAAGCCCCGACAAGCTCGCGGAAGCCGCACGCAGCGAATCCAACCCGCAACTCATCAAGGCAGCCGCGCAATCGCTCGGAGCGATGGGGGCAACGGCACAGCTGCAGGCCCTCTACAAGGAGTCAAAAAGCGCCGAGGTCAAGGAGCAGATCATCAACAGCCTCATCGCCGCCGGACCCAAAGGCGCCGAAGTCCTCGGAACCATCGTCGCCACCGAGCAGGATCCTGACCTTCGCCGCAGAGCCATCCGCAACCTCGGCATCAGCGGAGGCCCGGGTCTTGCGCCGCAACTGGTTTCCACCTACCAGAACAACAAGGACACCGACACTAAAAAGGCCGCCGTCGAAGGCCTCTTCCTCGCAGGAGATGCTCACGACCTCGTCACGCTGGCAAAGGGCGAAAAGGATCCAGTCCTCAAGGAAAAAATCGTGCAGCAGCTCAGCATCATGCACAACCCGGAAGCCACCGCGTACATGCTCGAAATCCTTAAGCAATAGACCAGCGCCCACTCATCTTAAGATCGTCGCCAGGAGGAATCTCTCGTGAAACAGGTCGCTCTTGCTCTCGCCCTTATCCTCGGCGCGTCCATCGTCGCCGCGCAGCAACCCATAGTCGTCAATACCCAGTTCAACACGGAGTCCGCAGGCGGAGGACTTTCTGCGACGGTGGCGCGACTGCAGCGCTCAGGGCAGCCCCAATGGCTTGGGTATGAAGTGCCTGCGCTTTCACGCACGAATTTCTCTGCATGTTCAGATTTTGGAGATGCACCACAATATGAAGAGGGATGCTGCGGTGAATATCAACTTGAGTCCCCACGACATGGTTTTGCGCGAGACGGCCTGAGCAGCGCTCAGAAGCCTTCGTCCACGAGCATGTATGTCCTGCTGCGTCTCGATCACGGTGCGATCGTCAAAGTCCGTCCCGCCAACGCCGGGTGCCGGCTCAACGCAGGCGGCATCCCCTTCACCTGGCTTACCGACGTCCAGCCCGACGACAGCGTGGCCTTTCTCGCCAAACTAGCCGCCCGGCCCGAAGACTCTCAGGACAAACGTGCGACCGACAACGCTCTGGTAACATTAAGCATGCACGCCAGTCCCGCCGCGACTGCCGCGCTGGCTTTGCTCGCTGAACCGTCCAACCCACCACGCCTGCGCGAAAAGTCTGCCTTCTGGCTCGGAGCCCAACGCGGCCACGAAGGCTTCCAAGTCCTTCAACAACTCCTCACCAAAGAGCAAGACCCCAAGCTCCGCGAAAAATTGGTTTTCGATCTCTCTATCAACTCCGACCCCGCCGCCATCGACGAACTTCTCAAGATGGCCCATTCCGATGCCAGTCCACAAGTTCGTGGTCAGGCCATCTTCTGGCTTGCCCAGAAAGCCGGCAAGAAAGCGAGCGCCTCCATCACTGCCGCCCTAGAAAACGACCCCGACATGCAAGTCAAAAAGAAGGCCGTCTTCGCTCTGAGCCAACTCCCCCAAGATGAAGGTGTCGCCCAGCTCATGCATGTAGCCGACAGCAACTCCAACCCCGCCATCCGCAAGGAGGCCATCTTCTGGCTGGGCCAATCCAAAGACCCTCGCGCCCTCGAATACCTCGAAGCGATCCTCAAACGGTAAGCGATTTTCTTCGGCAGTCGAGCTGTTCGGGCTCCTGCTCTCGCCCGGCACCGGCGAGTTAGAGTCGCGACTCTAACTCCGCCTTCCGGACTGCCGTCCGTTGCCACCTCCCTGTGGCAATCGGCGCGTTGAATGACAGTACGATCGACAACTCCCTCCCGGGTGGCCCTCCCCTCTTGGCGCGACAGCGCGAGCCGGCAGCCGGCGTGACTTCTGGTCGCGATATGGCACTCCACGATCTCAAATCGCGCAGCACATGCTCAGCCTCTACGTTGGGAGTAGTTCAAAAACCCGCTCTGGAGTTGGACAGCCGCGCTCCAACAAAACGGCCAATACTTGCGAAAGCAGATTCGACCTGCGGAGCTGACGGCGCCCCACCTCGTGTGTATACGCAGACGACGATTGGGAAGTTGGCCTTAGGCCATACGACAGCAATGTCACCCGCCGCGTCAGTGCCGTTGTTTCCAGTCTTGTCCCCAATGACCCAAGTAGTGGGGAGCCCAGCGCGCAATCGATTATCTCCGGTCTGACAGCCCACCAACCACTCGGTGAGAGTAGTACGCGATGGCTCCGACAGTACTCGACCAAGGACCAAGCGGCGCAGTGTTTGCGCCATCGCAGCTGGGGTGGTTGTGTCCCGCTGATCTCCAAGGGGTATCCGGTTTAGGATTGGTTCCGGGTCGTCAAGACGGGTTACCTGATCTCCGTTCTTGCGCCAAAATGCTGTCAACGCTGACGGCCCGCCGATTCGGGAGAGTAGAAGGCTGGCGCAGGTATTGTCACTTTGCTCAACCGCAGCACTACACATTTCCCTTACCGAAAGGGATCCCTTGGATAGGTTCGCTTTCGCAACAGGGGCGTGCCAATCTTCGATATCGGTGGCGCCGTAAGAGATGGGCGTCTCAAGGCTGTCCTGACCACTATCGACTCGTGTGAGAATACAAGCAGCGAGCGACGCCTTGAATGTGCTGCACATAACGAAGCGCTCGTTAGCCCTCCAGGACAGTTTTGCACCGGTTCGAATGTTTTCTGCATAAACACCGATGTGGCCCCCGCTGCCTCTTTCATATTCCGAAATCGCGGCGATCGGGGCCTCTTGAGCGTAGGTGGAAGCGGCAAGGAAAGCCGAGCCGCTCCACAAAAAGTCACGCCTGTTCAATTCAGGCCCCTTGACGCAAGTAAGTACATATCGGGCTCAGACCTATAGATCGCTGACGTCGCCGTCAGCCGCGCCACCAAACCGCTTCCCATCTGCATTAGCCTACTCCAAGGTGCGGGTGTCCGCTTCACGGCAGTCTGTTCAGGACTGCCAATGGCCGGTCATGGCCGACTGCGGCGCTGGCCCACCCACGTTAGCCGGAGTCGACGCCCCGGCTCAGTGCACCGCCCTTCTGATGGCCGCAATCAAATCCCATCTCGCGAGCCCGATACCATGGTGGTCGACGCTGGCTGAGTTGACGGCGATGACCAAATGTTCGTTGGGGTAAATGGTGACCGACTGCCCGTAAGCCCCGACCGCTTCGTAGCCGCCGTCCTGACGAATCTGCCAGTAATAGCCGAAGCCTTTCACATATTTGTCCGGCTCACTGAGTTGCGGCGTCCACGCGTCGTGAATCCAACCATCGGCCAGAACATCGACGCCGCCGGCTTGGGCCCCTTCGTCCATGAACATCCCGAGACGCGCATAGTCGCGCAGCGTGACGGAGAGACAACACCCGCCTCTCTCGATCCCCGCCTTGTCGACCAGCCAATTAGCGTCCGCCTCCATCCCGAACGGCTGCCAGATTTTCTCAGATATGTAATCCGCCAGCGTGCGACCCTTCAGCGCTCGCGATAGCACAATGCCCAGCATGTCGGCGTCGATGGTCTGATACTTTCGTCGCGTGCCGGGCTTCGCCTCTCGATCCAGCCGCGCGGCGTAAGCGACCAGCGGCGGCACACCGCCGACCATCTCCTCCCCGCCCGCTAACGCGATATCCGAAGTCAGATCGACGTAGTCCTCCTTCCAGCGCACGCCGGAGCTCATGGTCATGAGGTGCCGAATCGTGACGCCGTCAAACGCCGTGCCCCTGAGCTCCGGGATATACCGCACGACCGGATCGTCGATCGAGTGAATCAAGCCGTCCTTGACCGCCGCCCCGATCAAGGTCGAGGTGACACTCTTCGCCACCGACATTGATATCCAACGATCGTCCGGCCCGCGGCCGAAAGCGTAGCGCTCAAGAATGATCTCCCCATCCTTCACCGCGATGACGCCGGTTATACGCTCTCCCTCCATGAGCTGCTCAATGCTTACCGTAGGAAGGCCATCGCTTTGCGTTACAACCGGATCGATCTGCACCGCCGCACGAGGTAGCGGCCGCACGTTGGCACCGTGATGGATGGTGTGCGCCGCGAAGATCTGATCGACGCGCCGGAAGTTCACGAGAGTTTGGTCTGGTGTCCAGGAGAGCATGACGCCGATTGTGTCTGGAGGCGCATCAGCTCGAACGCCCCGAGCTAGCGGGCCCGGTTTATCGTGCGGCGTCGTGCAGGCTGCCAGATATAACGCCGCGACATAGATGATCATGCGCTTCATACACGCCTTCCTTGTTTTGGTCTCACTAGATGCACAATCGGCTTTCCAGCAGTAACAAAGCGTAGCGTGCGGGAGACCATCCAGCTCTTCTGAAGCTTTACATCTGCCATCCGACAATTCTAACCGAGCGAATCCACCCGACCCCATGGCAGGTGCGCGCAATGATCACATTCGGCGCAGGCTTCTCGCCAAATGCGGCCCCAGGTCCTCAAGCGCCTCCTTCTCCAGCATCCCAATATCTACGATGATACCCGCCGATTCGAGCACCTTTATTCCGGCACCAGAGTTGCGAGGATCTGGATCTAAAGTGGCAACGAATACCTGCCCGATACCTCGATCGATCAGCGCCTTGGCGCAAGACGGGGTTGGACCGTAGAAGGAACACGGTTCAAGGGTAACGTACGCACTGACATCAGATAAATTGCCCGAAACTTGGGAAAGCGCCATGGCCTCCGCATGCTGCTCGCCCGGCAGCTGAGTGTATCCCCGGGCGATTATTTGCCCACCCTTGACTAAAACGCAGCTGACCGGTGGATTCGGAAGACAGTCAATCAATGCCTTGCGACCCTCCTGCAAGGCAGCCCGCATAAAGCGCATTCCTTTCCCCCATCTCTTGATCAAGGTTGGGATGCATCGGGTTCGTGGCAGACCACTTCGACGTTGTGCCCGTCCGGACCAATGACGAAAGCTGCATAGTAGTTGGCGTGGTAGTTCGCGCGCAGACCGGGCGCACCATTGTCTTTGCCGCCCGCCTTAAGAGCCGCGCGATAGAAAGCGTCGACTTCCTGGCGACTGTCGGCCGTAAACGCCAAATGAAGATGCGCCGGCTTTTCATCGGTTTGGCAGAAGCCGAGCCTCATTGACTCCCTTGAAGGCAGTTGCCTCGTCTTGGGGAGAGTTCCGGCGCGGTGCATTGCACAACGTCCGAGCGGTGCGAGATCGTTCAATGCCTTGACTTCCATTCAAAACGGGCGTGCAATTGGCGTGAGCAAGGAGTCGCTTTCTACAACGGTCCATGGAGGGATTATCGTGAATACTCTTCCCGCAAAAATAGCTCTCTTGGTTTGCTCTGCTCTAGCGGCACAGGGATTTACCTTGCCCGTGGACGCGCAGGAAGTTCCCACAGACGCCGCTAGCGTTGGCGGTTGCCCAATCGCAGCTGCGACCGTCGACGGATTCTTCGTAGGCGGCAAGTCCACCTTGAATGCCGTCGCAAATCCCGCGGACAGCACCGTCGTGCTCTCGCCCAATTGTCCTTTCTTTCAGTGGAGCGAGCAGATGTATCTCTGGCTCACCTCTCCTGCGCCCGCGCAGTACGGAGGCGGCAGTCGCGTGATGTTCTCGCCGCAGTTCTTCACGGTGACACCCGAATCGGGCGGTCGGCGCACCTTTCTTCCGAATGTGGCGGGCAAACCGCTGCAGATGCGGCTGCGTGCCACGGAACTCGGCGTGCACGGATTCCCCGTAGTCATGTCGCGCACCGGCCACGCCATCGAAGTTTTGCCGCAAAAGGCAGGCGCAAAGCCCCCGGCAGTGAAACTCAAGTCAGGCGCCCTCGTTCAACTGTCGAGGGTGACCCGCACGGCGGAAGGGAAGCTGCAATTATTTGACAAGGCAGGCAAGCAAGTCGAGCCCAGCATCCTCAGCCTAAAAGCGATCCCGCGTACCCGCGTCCTGCTCGATGCCAAGACGCACGCAACCATCGTGCCGGAGGCCGCGCTCAAAGAGACCATTGCCGCACACAAGATCTTGGTGAACAAGGTACCGCTGTTCATTGACCTGAGTGGCAATGTGATCGACGTCGAACCGGGCCAAGCCGACGGTGGCGTCTTGATTTCCCAAGGCGGTTCGCTGATCTATTACATCGCCGAGGTCAATGACGTCTTCGCCTATCACCGCTCCATGCAGATGGCGGGCCTTATCCCCACCCCCACCACCATAAACTTTCCACAAACGGCATCCGATGCCGCCGCCGTGACAAGCTTTGCTGCCGGCAAGGGCCACACCATTTTGGATGCCAATGCACTCGCTATCGAGACTAAATCCAGTTGGATCGAGGCATCCGCGGTTACCAATCCCGGCGACTATGTACAAGAAACCGCCATCGTCCCGACCTTTGACAAGACGAATCCGAACAGCTGGGTGCCCAATGGTCAGGCGACGATCAAGCTGGTCATGGTTGGCATACATGTCGTCGGATCGACCAATGGCCATGGCGAAATGGTCTGGGCCACTTTCGAGCATCTCGGCAACTCGCCCGCCGCGACTTACGCCTACAACTCGACCAGCGGTCCAAAGACGGTCAATCAACCCACGACCGGAACTTGGCTGTTTTCTCCAAGTAGTTTTTCCGGTACTTTCAATTCGAGTGTCGCGCATGTCAGCGGCGCCGACATCACTGGCAGCCCGATCGGACCTGCAGCAGTGCTGCGCGCCAAGCCTTGGGGATCGAATGATGGTGGCACGCCCGCGAACGCTGCCGGGCTGAATACGCAGGTGATTTCTGCGACCGCCAGCGTCATTGCAAAATTGGATGTAAAAGATGTGCGCGCAAAATACTTCATGGTCGGCACTACATGGACCATCGGTGGGGCCGCGCCTAACTCCGGCAACCAAGTCGGTACCAACCATCTGGCCAATTCGACCATCGAGACCTTCGTCCAAGGATCGAGTTCGTCCAGCCCCAGCATGAATTGTTTTACTTGCCACACGAGCAATACCGTGGCGGTGAGCCACATCTATCGGGAGCTCACACCGCTTCCGTAACCAGGAGAAATTCGGGTGGCCGTGATCAAATTCAGTGACGTCAAGGGAATGTTCACTCCGGACCAAGTGAACTGCATGAGCGATCTGGATGTTCACCTCGACGACTATGCATATATGAGCGATCCGGCCGGAGATGCCACTTACGCCGATCATGCCAATGCCCGACATGTCTACGGTCATCTGACAGGGACCGAAACGCCGCGAATGCCGCCCGGCGGTCCACTCTGGACCGAGGATATGCTGGCTAAATTGTTGTCCTGGATGCAGGGCGGATTTGCGCAGTGATTCGCAAGACGTCGCGACTACCCTCGCGGTTGGCTATCTATCCGGTCGGTAATCGCCATTAAAATAGGCGCGACGAAACAACCAGCCGTGAACAAAATGCCAATGCCGGAATAGATCCCGCGTTCAATCCACGGCACATCGGGCGGATGATCGAAAGTCGAGACGATCAGGCAATCGGTCAGATAAGAGATGGCGCCGAGTGCCCAGCAAACGACAAATGTCTGGAAGCGATTCAATTTAGTTGGCTTCATGACTCTTCGACTTTATCTGTAAAGATGTACGCCGCGAAAAATGCAATTGCGAATCTCGCTCATAAGTTCTCATATTCGTAAGCGCTCAATAAGCCCCGTCCTGCCAAAGTCAGATATGTTGCAAGTCCTGTTTTTGCTCCAGGCACCACATGTTCTTTGACAAAACGAAAAGCAATGTAGTCAACGCCCCCGACACGCGGACAGGCGCCAAGAGCAGCCCGATTGTTCGAGTCGTGACGCGCAGAGCGGTATAGCCAGCAACGCATAGGAAGCGACCCGTTTGCGATCGGTATGAAGGGATCGCCGGCATCAAGTGCCGCAGCTGTATCACGATGAAGAAAATCATCAGATCCAGACCGATGAAATTAACGAGTAATAAGAAAGCCCGCAGCTCCGGATTCATGACAAGTAAAAGCATCAGGAGAACGACAACAGTTCCATATCTGTTTATCCAGGGACGCCGGTTCATGCGCTTGCCTCAATATCTTCGTCCAGGCGCAGGCGGCAGTGCGGGCACTTGCCCAAACGCTCGGCTCGCCGGGCGGCCTTTTCGATACGTGGCCCCCATCGAAGTTGCGGGCCGCTGCCCATGACGGCGACATAGGCAAGCTCGCCAAGACGCTTGTGGCATCGCGGACAGCGCACCAGGCGAAACAGCCGCGGAGCGTAGATGTACATCAGCGGCACACTCAACACACAGACCATAGCAGCGATGCCAGGAGCCGATTGAAGCAGGAAAAGCAACGCCCCCATCCAGATCAAAGCGCAGGGCAGCACAAGCCAATAGCGGTCATGAATGCCGGGACGACCCAAGTATTGGCGAAGCGTCATGAGACGGGATTCTACGATCGACGCCGCGTTCCGTGCACCCGGTTTGCGGCAATCCCCGATTCCTGGGCTTCTCCGAACCCACAACGAGGATTATTCGGTCTGAGCCTCTGCTTCCGGGCCGGTCCTCTTCAGGGTGGCAATCGTCTGACGCTGGCCGACTGCCACCGAACGCCATTGCCTGAACCGGCCATTCGTCATCCTCCTTGAGGAATCGTCGTCCATCGACCGTGATCGACCCCAACCAGACGTTGGCGAATGACCGCAATGGGAAAAACGAAAAGCCCACACGGGCGCTGTCGCTACCTCCGACCTCGTCTACTTCTCCAGCGTTGGGATCGTCGGATGATAGAAAAAGGTTCGCATTGAAAAAATGGCAAACCGACAAGACAGGTATGATCCCATCACGGCCACAGGAAGCAGACTAAAGCCGCACAATTGCTTAAAGAAGCCGCGGGCTCCGCTTTTATAGAACGCCATCAGGTATAGAAACCCCGGTATATGTCCCCGACGAACCGCGTGCCAGAAAACCTTTTCCGAGGCCCGCAGGTCCCCGTCTGTTTTTCGATAGAGTTGACTCATCAGCTTCGCAGTCGTACTTAGCGCAGGCAAAAAGCCTGACTTGCCGGAAACGTCAAAATGCGTAAAAGCCGCTGGAAAATTCTGCTCCAGCATCGCGATGCAGCCGAGAATGTAGTTGCTGAAGCCTGGCTCGCTATTCGTCGCGGATTGCGCCAGCGTTTTTGCTTCGTCGACATTCTTTGAAATGGATTTCGTTCCAAGAATGTAAGCGTATGCGATTACGCAACGGGCAGCGCCGGATCCAAGGTTTGCGAGGCAGCGGTATTCATCAAACGCACCGGTAAAATTGCCAGCGGCCAGCATCTGACGTGCCTTGATACTGACTCCTCCGTCATACAATGGGCAGCGCAGCGCCCGCACCGAAACGAGAAAGCTTAACAGCATGCCTGTATGTGCTTCGCGTTCCTTGCTGACATCATTCATCTGGACCCTATAAGCCAACAAAGGCCTGCTTTTTGGCTTACGAGTCTATCGCATGTTTCGACGGGCTGTTTTTGCACTGCGAGTTGAATACGTTCGATTTCCGGTATTGGCCGATTCCGGATCAATTTCCCCCTTTCAAGGCAGTCGATAGGGAAATTTCGCGCTCCGCTTCTTAACAATCGCCGCCCGTCGCACATTTGGCGGTGTGACCTTTGGCCTGCGCCAATAACGCGCCTCAGGATGGCCATTTGCTAAACCGCCTTCCTGAATTCCCTCGTTAGGTAGCGACATGGACCCAGGGCCGCCGCACCGCAGCCACGATTGGTGAATCCGGCATCGATCCCATAGCCGAGCGAAGCGTTCCCACCTTGTCCGCCACTGCCGCTGCGATGAATCGATCGAGTGAAATCCCGCTCGCTTTGGCGAGTTCAGCGGCTACTTTCTTAAGGGAATTGGGAGGAAGCGATGGATAGGAACCCGGGGTCGGTGTCCTCGCCCAAGCCCGACGCGCTCCGGCTTGCGACAGGAGTCGCAACGGACGGCAGTCCGGAAGGCCCGCTTCTTGCTACATCCCTGTAGCAATTTTGAGCGATCAAAAAAAATGGCGGAGCCCCCTTTTGGGACTCCGCCATTCCTGCCCGAGCATTTACTAACGGGCCAAGGCAGCCCGCGGCAACGACATCGGAGCGTCCATCCGTTGGACTAAGTCGCACGCGTGGCAACGAGCCTGCGCGCATCCCTCATGGCATCCCAGCCAGTGCGAGGTGGACTAACGAAAAACCTCGCCACCGACCAACGCGCCAAGAGACGCGACCGAACCAACGTTTAAATGTGCCACTTGGATCACCTCCTTCAGTTGCCGTGGGCATTCTCCGTCGGTCGAGGCGAAGCGGCCGCGTTTCCGTTGCCGCTTTCATGTGGCGAGGCGTTCGACCATTTATAGCTTGCCTAGGACAGCGCTGCCTGTGCCGCGTTCAGTCTGATACTGCGGCCGACGCTCCGTTAAAGACCCCTCTCTCCTTCTTAAAGGAGCAAATATCGACGAGCAATAGGCCCGGATTCTCGGTCGTACATCCTCATTGCGACATTGGTTCGCAACGCCGAGTGACGCGATCTACCTCAGATCGGGTCGAGGTATACGGGAGCAGTATGATCGGTCCGTAGTTGCCCAGCTCGAATGCCAATGCACGGTCCGGCTCGATCAATTAGTCGCGGCTCAAATTGACTCAATCCTGCTTGAAAGGATCGCCCCGTAAATGCTCTAGGAATGAACTCTTTTTCTGCGACGAGCATCTGTCGTATCCCGTCGCAGTCGCCCTCATTTGAATGCCCGACTTGGTGACCGAATACAAAAATATCGAAGGAACGCAAAATATGATTTGGCAGTTCAAGCCCTGCTGAGTTCATGGCCGCAATCGCAGAGCCGTCATTGCTAGCACATGGCTGCCCCAGCGCGGCAGCAGCGGCGAATGTGTAAGCCTCTCCCGTGTCAACTCGTCGACTGTACGCGCGACCTCTCGACTGAATTTCTGAATAACTTATTCCAACTGTTATGGATTTGGTTACATCGTCATGCAATATCTGGGAAAACATATTTGGCTCGAGAACGCGAATCAAGCCATTGTCGATTGCCTTTTTGAATTGGGGACCGAGTCGGGCGGCGAATTTTCCTGATGAGATCTCCAACTCAACTTCAGGGACGACGACGGATAGGACACCGTAGTTGCTTTTGAGAAGCCGCAAGACCGGAAGCGCCCCAACCAACATCACCTGAATGAGTGCATCCGAGTCCAATAGGAGAAGTCTTGGATTCGGCATCCGCCGCCTCAAAGAGAGTTAGAACGCAAGCTCCCCAGCACTATCTGGAAATCGTTCGCGAAATACATCATTGTCGACAAACAGCATTTCTGCGGCCTTGCCACGGCTAATGCACGCGTTATCGAGCGCCTCAAGAACAGTCTTTATATACGCAACCGGTAACCGGATCTTCCTCGAAGGAATCGTGGATTCTCGCTTTCCAATCCAAGCGGCCGTCTCCTGGCCTCTGCTTCGAATATATTCCTCAGTCGAAAGCGCATGCTCGGTGATGTCAGGCAGGAGTCCGCCGATCTCCATTTCGGAATAGTGATCGAAGAGCTCTTGCGAGATTAAGTCGGCCTCAAAGGCTGCACGAAGCACGGTTCTTTTCTCGGTATGACATTCAGCACAAATAGTGGCCAACTGCCTGGGTGTTAGCGAAACCCAACTGAAACCCTGACGCTGGGAAATATGGAACAGAGTATTCCGCGGAACCAGCGCTTCTTGGGCAAACGCATCGGCGCGTTCCTCGGATATCGCTGCGTGATATTCATTATGGAAATCGAGCGTCGCTCCTTCCGTCTCTGCATCGAAAATCGCATGTGCAACCTCGTGCAACAAAATCATGTTCCGCCGAAACCACGTGGAGTGATGGCTGTTGGCGAAAACGCAAGGTCGTTCGCTTGGTCGAGTTCCTACGTAGAAGCAGCATCCCTCTAATTTTGATTGCGGGATAGGAGACTCCACTACCAGCACGCCCATTGCCTTTAAATTTCCGCGAAGTGCCTCGCCGATCCCGGTGGCACCCGAGCTCAATCCGCGTGACTCCCTAAACATTCGCGCCGCCTGAATGCCCTGAACTCGGGGCGGTGCTTGGATATCAACCTTTTGTCTGATTTCCTGGAATAAGGATTTCCATCCGACCGACCGCGCACCCGTTATTTCTTCAAGCTCGTTCAAAAAATACCCGAGCCGGCGGATGAGAAACACAAACTCTCGATCGGCCTCTACTAGGCCCGCGCCTCGAAATCTGTACCAAATTGCGGGCGTTACAGCCCCAGCTTCCTTTGTGGAAATCTTTCGTTCTAGATATGGCTCAAGATTTGAACCTATTACATCTGATAGAACTTGAAGCACCGATTCAGGCATCGGTCTCTGGTTTACTAACCATTGCTGAAATATTTCGGGGTTGTACCCAAGAAGGGCAGCTACTTTCTCAGGCAGAATGCCTGTGTTCTCAATCATCTCGCGAAGCATTTAATTTTCCGGGTTGACCGATCTATCGGAGGGGGCATCGAGATAATTTGCCGAGTACGATATTGCTATCAACTGCGATTTCCGACGACTCAAATTCAAAAATTGGTATTTCCCCGGGCCCATACAACTTTGGGGCGTCAAATAGTGTAGACGAAAAAAGTAGCACGTAAGAATAGCATGAAAAATCAAATAGTTACGCCATACGGTGGGCCTAATTCTGCCCAGTGGCTCACATTTATGGCATCTGAAGTCAGGTCCGGGTATACGTAGGACAAGCGGAATTCGGCGATTTGCTAAATCGCCTGTTTGATTGACATATTCCTCAAAGGAGAAACTGGTTTACAAAGGCCCAACGTCGACCAGCCGATCCGGACTTGGCCGCCCGATCTGCTTCGTCCAAGACTACACAGACGTGCTGGCTCGATTGCCTATTAGTCGTTGTGATCTACGTTCTTCCTTGGCTCTTAGCCGCTCTCGCCATCGCTCCTCTCCCCGCCAGAGTATTCTTCGTCCCCTTATTCTCAGCCGTGTCCCAAACCGCGTGGTCCCAACGGAAAGGACCTGTTGCCACCGCAAATCTCCAGGCAGCCTGCGTCGCCCTGGTATTCCGCCGCCGCGGATAGATATCTCTCGGGTCTAATTCGGAAATCGAACGATCAGCAACAACCGGCGCTTCGCGTCGTCAAAGCCCACGGTTACGCCGGCGAGTGATTCTGTATACGTATATCCTGTCGCGGGCTGATGCAACTGCACAGTATGCGCCGTACAATCCACAACGACGCATTCGGCACGCTGTATGTACGGTCGACGCATGGGGAGCTTGTCTCCTAGCTTGTAGTCAATGGTGTTCACAGACACCAGTCCTTTATTCTTGTGTCGAAGGATCTCGCGACACTTGTCAATTTGCGAAAGAACTAAGTCCTTGATCGCTTCGTTAGATGCATTGCGGTTGCTTGCCCCCTCTCTCACGTACGCGGGACCGGTAAAGTGGGGCTTCGAGCTGCTAGAAGAAATTACGACGGCCAGAACGGTTTCACCTTCGTAGAGCAACTCATGAGTCAAATAGGAGATGGGAGGGTAACACTCCTCTTTTAGAGCTTCGCGAATTTTCTTCTGCAGGGATTCCATATTTTGTATGCCAGTAGGCTTGTCCATTTTATCGTGGATACCCACGAAAATTACGGATTCTTCCCCCGCCGGCGTGCTATTCGCAAACGCACAGGCCTCTCGCCGAATTTCCGCTTTGTTTACGCTGCCTGGTTTTCTCTCCACAAATGAGGTCTCATTGCTGCGTCCTGACAATAGTCGAGCAAGAAGTTCCGCTTCATTCATGGTTCGCTTGCCGAAATGAGTCGGATATCAACATCGATGGGCAATCAAGGATAATTTAGAAGGGGATGTCATCATCAAAGGTGTCTAGCGGCTGAGCAAGCGAAACTGGCCTTAACTTGCGCTTCACGAGGGTTGCATTGAGTTGTTTCAGCGGTTCTCCGCTCGAGAGCACGACAGACGCGGCTGCGGAATCGCGCAGTTTCTCGAAATGTGCTACCGGTATGTCTTCGATTGAATCCAAGAGGCTCAGCTTTAGAGTTGCATCTGGCACCGAAAGCGATTGAATGGTGGTATCAATCAGGCATGAAAGCATCCGCGAACGCGTTTTAGGTGACTTAACGAGTATCTGGAATATTTCGCTGGCCACCAAGGATACAGTTTTCCCCTCAGCGCTCAACCCTTGATATCTTGCGAGGAAGCCATAGGGAACCAGACCTCTTATGATTGGGATTACTAACACAGAACGTCCGACGGCAATTCCAATTTCTTGATCAGTCCAGTTGCTCTCTTTGAAGCCCGGCATCAGGATGGCGGCTAAGGCGTCCATCGAATATAGTCCGGCTTCTATTTCGGCGAGCCACTCTCTCGTGGGCTCGATATCGACGTGCGCCACAAACGCCGAAATACCGTAGCCTTTGAGCGCGGCCTGAAGTTGTCCGGTCGTCTTTTTGAAAGATGACAGGTGACTCAGAAATAACTTGAAGTGCGAGGGATCCCAAAACGTGGCTTCAACCGCCTTCTCGGCATCGGCAACGGTATAGTTGTGTGGAATTCCAAGCTCGTCCGCAATACGAAGCACCGCGGGGTCTTTTTCATCGGCGAGCAGTTCTTTCACATAGACCCACTTGCTATTTACTCCTGATGTTGGCTTCTTTATGTCGATCTTGTGGGCCTTGAGATAAGTGTCGATCTCGCCAAACGACATCTGGGATTGAAGTTGCCGCCCTATCCGATCAATCAAACTTAGCCGATCGAGCACCTTCATTTTGCGGTGCGCCCTTGTACCTTCGCCGCCTGCGCCATCCCGCCTCGCGTCGCAAGTACACGCTCGGCATACCTCATTGGCATTCTGGTGTCCTTCCACCGACCCGCCTGCATTACGGCCGCGAGGCTGATGTTCAACGCCAGCAAATCCTGCGCGGCGCCGACCCGGGCGGAGTGACCAGACAGCTTCTTCCACTCCTGTCTATCGAGTCCTATCCATTGACCAATCTTCCTCAACACCGATGACACATTCTGAGCCGTCAATGAGTCGCCGACGCCCGAAGAACCACGAACCCTCACAAACACCGGCCCCTCCTTCAACCTTGACTCCTTCAGCCACTCCGACACCAACCGCATCGTCAACGGCGACAAATACGCCGTCGCTCCCTCCCCCGTCGTATCGGTCTTCGACCGCCGGATCAATACGCTCCCCGACCCATCTTCGGCATCCGCGATGTCCTCAACCAA
>Ga0210406_10003283_pt1 | contig 17863 bp, 19 predicted proteins | sample IncBWC30MmetaG_FD_155454 | JGI IMG/M metagenome (GOLD analysis project Ga0210406, IMG submission 155454) | Forest soil microbial communities from Barre Woods Harvard Forest LTER site, Petersham, Massachusetts, United States - Inc-BW-C-30-M | ecosystem: Environmental > Terrestrial > Soil >... | reverse complement strand
ATCTGTGGGTGGGGCGGGTGATTAGTGTTGTTGTCTTTCTTCCCAATGAAGGGCTTTCTCGGCACCGGCGCCCCCTTCGCGGCAGATCTCAACCTCGTCGCGCAGTTGGTCATGGGAGCAGCGTTGGTTGCGGGAGCTCTTCTCGCCAAACAAGAACGCTACAGAGCTCACGGTATTTGCCAGACGACCGTACTTCTCTTGAACTTGTTCATGATCGGACTGGTGATGTGGCCGTCGTTCCAGCAACAAGTGAAGCCGGCGCTGTCCAAGGTTATCCACAAGTGGTATTACGCGGCGGCAACAATACACGCGGTTCTGGGCGTAACGGCGGAGCTCCTGGGAGTCTATATCGTCATCGTCGCCGGCACGAACGTTCTTCCACAGTGGTTGCAGTTCAAACTTTGGAAGTGGTGGATGCGCACTGAACTGGTGCTTTCGGTGATTGTTCTGGTCAGTGGCGTTGGGACGTACTGCGCATGGTATGTGGCGCCATTCCGGTAGTACGGCTGCGAGAGCTTAGACACATGTCGGTCCCGGTTGACCGTCAACGTGCGCGGAGAAAAGGCACGGGAAAGGTGGGCATGCTGGAACTAATTGCTTACGGACTCGTAGGGCTGGCCGCAATGCTGGTCATAGCGTTCTGCTTTGCATACGCTGATGAACTCTCCCCAGTCCGAGAGAAGTCCTCGTTCGATCCAGTCAAAAAGAATGCACCCTCGAGCGATTCTCGGATGATCAGTACTCGGACGGGGAATCCACGGTTCCGGGGGACAGTTCGTAAGCAGCAGGAAACTGTTCCGGCGTGCTTGCTGCCAACAACATCGCCAGCTGAAACTGGCACGGGCACCATTTATGGCGATAGTTGTCGAAGCGAGAACGGTCGGGGAGAGCCTTTCCATGGCTGACGCGACTGCGTCCGCGCAGGCACAACACACGCACTCCATGCCGCTTATGCCCCACTTGGAGGAGTTGAGGAAACGAATCATCTTTTCAGTCCTTGGGGTCCTCGTCGGGTTTCTCTTGTGCTGGTCCTTTGCTGACCGTATTTTTGGTTTCGTGCAGCAGCCCCTCATTCAGGCACTACGTCACCACGGGCTCGCCGGCGGGTTGGTGTATTTAAACCCAACTGAGCCCTTCAACCTCTATTTGGAGGTTGGCTTTGTGGCTGGACTATTTGCGGCCTCTCCATTTGTGTTCTATCAAGTGTGGTTGTTTATCGCTCCGGGACTGTATCGCAAGGAGAAGCGCTATTTTCTGCCGTTCTTGATCAGTACAGTTGGATTGTTCATAGCTGGCGGGTTCTTCGGTTACAGAATGGTCTATCCGGCGTCACTAGATTTCTTAATTGGTTACGGCCAACGCTTTCAACCCATGATTACGATTGGGGAATATACGAAACTGTTTCTAACGATCATCATCGGCCTGGGACTGATTTTCGAAATGCCGATTCTCGTGTTCTTTCTCGCGTTGATGCGGGTGATTACTGCTCGCTGGATGTGGCGGAATCTGAGATATGCCATACTCGCAATTTTCGTTGTCGCGGCAATTGTGACGCCGACCACCGACATCTTGAACATGTGTCTTTTCGCTGCCCCGATGGTCGGACTCTACGCCATCAGTATCGGAGTGGCTTGGCTGGTGAATTCGACGCGCGCGCGTGGGGCAGGCGCCGTCTAGCCTGCGCTAGCGAGTGCCCCGCCCGTGAGCGCAGAACAGGCGAGTTTGGCACGCCGGCACCCAGTGAGGCTCCGGCGAGTAGATGAGGAGCTATAACCTCCCAGTCGGTTGTGAAGTTGCCCTTGGGACTCAGCGAATTCCGAGTGGAGACAGTTAGTTAACAATAAAGTTACAAGTCCCCCCCAGTAGGAATCCGATCGCTGGATCCAACCATACGTTAGGTGTCCTGCAGACGAGGCCTAAGAACTCCCGCAGTCAATCCCAAATGTACAACCGGTCAGCGTGGAAACTGTCTGAAGACTGTTCTGTCCGGAGAAATAGTTTTTGGAATTTGGGAATATCCCTCGACGAGCGGAGTTTCACATACTGCTGGAACCAAAATCATAAATGCAAAGGGAATTGGAGCTTAAACGATGAAAGAGGAGACTTCTCCATCTGTGGTGGCGTCCGAGCCTAACTCGTCTCAAACAATTCACTCTTCGACGGAAGAAAGTGTTCAACGTCACTGGCAGGGTGTGGTCAAGAGACGTTCGTTTCTTAGGGGCCTCGGGATTGCCGGCGCAACCCTGTCGGCCGGCGCCTTATTGGGAACTGAGGGCAATGCGCAGGCCACGCGAAGCACAGGCAAGCTGTCCAAAGGCGATGCTGCGCTGCTGCGGTTCGCGGCGGCAGTAGAACTCATAGAGGCCGATCTGTGGCAACAATACAACGAACTGGGAGGAGTCCAGGGAGGCAACCCAGCATACATGGCCGCTCTCAGCAACCTTGATGGCGATATGCCTCAATACATCGCCGACAATACTGACGATGAATTGAGCCACGCCGCCTTCCTGAACGCCTACTTGATCTCCAAGGGGGAAGAACCGGTTGATCTGGATGCGTTCCGCACCTTGGCCAGCAGTCAGGCGACGGGCGCCAAGGATCTCGGAAGGCTAACAAATCTTCTGAAGCTCAATGTCGACCTTAGTTGGTATACGCGGTATCGCAGCGCGAAGAATCCCGATTTCGGGGTGAAGCTCAAAGGACCTTTCACCATTGAGAACCAGCCCGCCATACCACTAAACGACAACGACACACCTCCAACCCAGACCCAACCCGTCCCCCCGGCTACTCCGCAAGAAGCCCGGATGCAAGCGATTGCCAACACGGCGGGATTTCACTTTGCTTTCATCGAGCAGGGTGGGGCGAGCTTGTATCCTACGCTGGCGTTCAAGGCAACCGACCCAGAAGTCCTGAGAATCCTGGTGAGCATTGGCGGAGTCGAGATCGACCACTTCGGGCTCTGGCATGACAAGGCAGGCAACGCGGTAGCTCAGCCTTTAGCAGGTGTAACCGACCCAGCAACCGGTCTCACATTCCCGGATCTCAATGCCCTCAACTCAGAGCTCGATCAAACGAACCTGATCCTGCCGGAGCCATGCGAATTCATCAGCAAGAGTCTGCCGCCGTGCTCAGTGATCCGGCCCACGTTGACACAGAACGGGGGAGCCGTCGCCACGATCAAGGCTTTTACGGAGGATCTCTTGTTCCTTGGTCAATCGCCGGCGTTCTTTAGCCTAGTCAACCGGCTGGCTGTCGAGGCCGATTCGGTCCGACGCGGCTTTTGATTACGGCAACCTCGTCCCCGTTGTCTGGCCAGGCGCTGTATCCGGTTACTTGTTGCAGCGCCTGCATTTTTGTTAGCGCGTTTTGATATGTTCTCGCTCAATCTGAAGGAGCACTCATGTTCGAAGGACTGTTTCAACCCATGCATCTGCTGGTTATTTTCGGAATTGCGCTGCTCGTGTTCGGGCCCAAAAAACTTCCCGAGCTGGGCAAAGGAATCGGCGAGGGCATCCGCGGCTTCAAGTCAGCGATGAAAGCTGACGAAGAGAATCCGGTCAGCACAACAACCACCGTTGCCGACAACCAAAGCATAATCAAGGGGTGAATCGTGGGTTTGGGCACCGAAATCCTCTTCATACTTATGCTCGGATTGCTGATATTGGGTCCGAAGCAGGTGCACACATTCTTGGGACACGTGGCGCGAGCTAAAGCCCAGTTCGAAGAGGCGAGCCGGGGTTTCAAGTCTCAGCTCGCGGCGGAACTTGATGATGTGCCGCAAGACGGCGGAACCGATTGCTCGCATGAATCAACTGGGGACCAGTGAACCATCCTCGGATACTCGGTATCGGAACCGCGAACCCGCCGGTTAGGCTCACCCAGGAGCAAAGCTTTCATGCCGCGGGTTACCAGGGCGAGCTCATTCGGAAGATCTTCCTGAATAGCGATATCGATTACCGGCATTTCTATCTGGAAGGTGCACCGAATCGCGCGGAAAGCTCCGATCAACTAAATCAGCGCTATCTGCGTGGCGCCATGAAAACAGGTTGTCAGGCGATTTTGGAGTGTGTGAATTCAGCCGAAACTACCGTGGGCGATGTGGATTTCCTTGCCGTCTGCACATGCACGGGCTACGTAAGTCCGGATGTGGGCAGTCGCCTCATTGCCCATATGGCATTCCGCAACAACCTGCAGAGAGCGTCGATCGTCGGGCTGGGATGTGCGGGTGCCCTTCCTGCGTTGCAGCGCACAGTCGATTTCGTTCGAGCAAATCCGGGCCGACAGGCATTGATGCTAGCCGTCGAGATCTGTTCAGCTTGCTTCTACGTCGATAACACCCTCGAAACAGTTGTCGGTAACGCGATTTGCGCTGATGGAGCCGCCGCCTTCCTGCTCGCCGCCGGACAGGGAGCAAATCGCGGCTATCCCCAAATCATCGACTTCGAGACTTTCATCGATACGGAGCGGATCGAGGAGGTGGGACTTCAACATCGCGATGGGAAGCTGCGAATCGTGCTGGGAACTGCGATTCAACACCTGGCTGGTCCCATGATCGAAACGGCACTCCAGCAATTGCTGCAGCGACATGGACTCTCCAGATCTCATATTCGCTTTTGGGTCGTTCATCCAGGCGGACGCAAGGTAATCGACAACGTTCAGAAACATTTCGGCATGACGGATACCCAGTTGCGTTTCTCCAGAACCGTATTGCGGAACCACGGAAATATGTCCTCCCCCACAGTCATGTTCGTTTTAGAGGAGGTTGTGCGGAGCGGTGATCCGCGGCCAGGAGACTGGGGTGTGATGATCGCGATAGGACCAGGAATGGCTGCCGAGGTCGCTCTGCTCAGGTGGTAAACGGGCAGCCTGTGCTCTGCTCACACAACGTCTGAGAACTGTTTCGATCACAAGTTGATGCAAACTCCCGCGGCACTGCAACTTTGTTCTACTTGATTGATCTCATCCATGAAGCTACTCAGAGCTTTTTATACCAATGCCTCACAAGGAGCACGAAATGGCAGTGAAGTTGGTTGTGATGTATCCGCGCCCAAAAGACATCGACACGTTCGAATATGTCTATAAGAACGAACACGTGCCGATGGCAGTCGAAAACCTGAGCGGAAAGACAAAATTGTCGCCACAGAGGTTCTAAGTTCCCCGTTTGGGACGCCGGCCTATCATCGCGTGGCTGAGGTCTATTTCCCCTCTCTGAACGCTCTGGAGGAGTGTGCGGCTTCAGAGGGCGGGAAGCTCACGATTGCCCATGCACTTTCCATCTCGTCGGGAGGAACCCCAACTGTGTTTGTCGCCGAGGGAGAAACGTTCGTGTTTGAGGAAACCCAGGGTCGTGCAACTCTATCCGCCGTACGCTAAAGAACGGGAATAATCGGGACAGGCGCAAAGTTGATATGTCAGAGGTCTTCTAAATGACATTGCTCTCGCTAGTGCGCTCAAGCCCCTTTGATTTCAGAACGGTGGTATTTGCGAAACACGCACAACACATAGTCCTGATCCATTTTCCGATCGCACTGTTTATTACGGCTGTAGCCTTCGATCTCATCGCGTACTGGACCAAGCGCCGCACCTTCGCGGATGCGGCGTACTACAACCTGCTGGTGGCTGCGCTGGCGACAATTCCAGTCATTGCCACCGGAATCATCGCTTGGCAGTTGCAGCTCGAAGGCCAGAAGCTAAAGGGGACTTTGCTCCAGCACTTGCTCCTGGGCAGTGCGTCGGGGGCACTAATCTATGTTGTATGGTGGCTGCATTTCCGGCCGCGTAAGCGAAACGACGAACTGCCTGCCTACCGCTTTGCAATAGAACTCGTCGCGCTGTTTGTGGTGATGGCGACGGCACACATAGGAGGTTTTCTGAGCGGTGTCAACACACCCAGCTAAACGCATTCGACAAAGGCCTGCCACTCTCCGTCGTCCCGGTTCCCGCACTCGCTTCGCGCCTCTTTTCGGATCACGGAAGGGGACGGTCCTTTCCCTTACACAGCGAATTCCCCGAGTACTTCTTCCATCAGGAACACTCGCAGTTTTTCTAGCGTTGTACTTTCTGGAGGGCGGATTACTTTGTTCTGCCCAGGTCGGTTCCACCAAATACCACACGGGACAATCTCCAGACACAGCGGTCAAGGCTGCATACCTTGCATATCTGCGCGCATGGAAAGACAAGGATTACACCGCTCTGAATCAACTGCTTAGTGACGATTACCAAGCTGTCAACTTCCAGGGAATCGTTAGTACGAAGGCGAACGAACTGGCAACCGCAAAGGAAGACCGCACGTACACCCTGAAAGGCGACGTAATGTCGGTCGTGGTGTTTGGCGACACTGCGGTTTCATCTGGCCTGATCGAATCCAGATGGAAAGATGAGCACGGGAGCCCGCAGGGGTCAACTTTTCGCTTTCTGGCTATCCTGCGGAAACAGCAAAGTGACTGGAAGCTGGTGGCCACGCAGTCGACAAAATTTGGTCAGCCGGCAACGCCAGCGAAGAACTAAAGCGCGAGAACAACGAAGTGAATCGGAAAGTTTGCCTCAGCACCACGCTCTTGCCCATTGTCAGATGCCAACTCGAATCCATCTCAAGCCACTTTTCCGTGTCCTTTCCAGAACAAGGAAAACACGTTCATGGTCAGAGCTGGCGCGGCTTCTCAGAACTCGATTCTTCCCCCCACGGGCGCGCAGAACCGGAACCGAAGGCCCGTTCCCTCCTCTCTTGTTTCAAATGGCAAGCGCTTACTGGATCTCTCAGGCAATCTACGTCGCTGCCAAACTAGGTATCGCTGACCTGCTGAACGATGGCCGGCGATCTTGCAGCGAGATCGCTGCACTGGTGGGAGCCGACGCTCGCTCGCTTTTCCGATTGATGCGCGCTCTTTCGAGCCTCGGGATCTTTGCGCAGACGAAGAATGAGTATTTCGCCCTCTTGCCGCTCGGCGAAAATCTCCGAGCAGACATTCCAGGATCTTTAAAGGCGATCATAGTCACCCTCGGCGAAATTCATTACCAAGCATGCGGAGCTCTCCTGCACGCCGTTCAAACAGGTTCGCCAGGCTTCGATAAGGTATTCGGCGCAGGGTTGTTCGAACATTTGGACCAAAATACGGATGTTGCCAGCTCTTTCAATGAGGGCATGGCAAGCCTGGCTGGAATGCTGGCTTATGCTGTTGTTCTCGCATATGATTTCGGCCGTGTCTCGTCCATTGTGGACGTTGGAGGAGGTAATGGCAGATTCCTGGAGACAATCCTTGAGATCTACCCGGAGATCCAAGGTACGGTTTTCGACTGCGCCACGACGATCGAGCGAGCCGGCAGACCTGCGGACAGGACATCGCGTCGCTGCTCGCATGTAGCTGGCGACTTCTTCGCTTCCGTTCCGCAGGGTGGGGATTTGTACTTCCTGTGTGGCGTAGTGCACGATTGGGATGATGACCATGCTGTAACCATCCTGAGAAATTGCCGTCACGCAATGCGTGCCACTGGGCGGCTACTTTTGCTGGAAACCGTCGTACCAGAAGATGACTCAATGCACTTCAGCAAAATTCTCGACTTGAATATGTTGGCCATGAGTTCCGGGCGAGAGCGGACGCGAGCGGAGTTCTGCAAGCTGCTCACGGCCGCGGGCTTCAAGATGTGCCGGATTGTCGCAACGATGGCCCCCCAGAGCTTGATCGAAGCGGTCCCGCAATAGAGTAGATCGAGATGTTGTAATCCAGGCATCGAAAATCTGCCGCGCCTAAAACTCTCCTTCCTGCGAGCTTTGCTTTCTATTCTGGTGCTGTCGGTTCCTGGCTTCAAAGGGCCGGCGCGCCAAATTGGCGCGCCGGTTCGCATAGCTAGGTGATCAAAGGGAAGTGCAACACGCCGAAGCCGCTATCGGCAGGATTGTAATGTGGGCAAAGCAAATTTGCTACCGTCCGTTGGTTGAGGACCTGCGGGAGTTTGGTGCAAAGGGTTGCGGGAGATTGATAAGTGGTGGCCGACTTGATCCCGCCCACGAGCAGGCCACTCTTTGACCACCGTTGTGCCATTGTAGACAATGCTCCGCGCGCGATAGGGTCTTCGCGGCTGACGGTGCGGAGAGTTCGGGCGACCTATAGTGCACTGGGCCCTCCGCTGAGAGGGTTCTCTCCCGTCAGCCAATCTAGGTGTCGCTGTAGAACAGCCTGTAGACGCCGATTGGCGGGTCGTCGCTAAGGTACTCAACAATGAACTTCATGATCGAGTCGCTCGGACCTTCGAGCTTGATCTGAGTTGGATTGGTGCCCCTCTCGGAGTCCCGCACTCCGGCGCCGGCTATGCGTAGATCGTTGTCCTGGAGAAAGGTTCTGACTTCTCGTCCCAGTACCGGTCGCTCTAACAGGTAGAGATCTTTGGGTTCGATGAGCGGTCGAGGTTGATCTCGATGCCATAGAGTTGCTGGTCGGCCATAGATCGGCCTCCGTGACCCGAGTCTAGCACCGCGGGATGTTTCGACCCCGTCTCATGCGCCCATCTCGACCACGAAGGTGGCACCCTCCACCACGGTTGGACCATTGCACATGGTGGATTGGGCGCGGTACGGTTTCGGGTGCTGACGGTGCGGAGGGTTGAGGGGGAGTGGTCCACCAAGGCTACCTGCGGCGTGCGCCCCTCCGCGTCAGCCAATCGCACACCTGAGCGGAGGGTCCCGAGATGGTCGAGAAGGTAGTTCGCTGCCCTTACTGCGTCCTCGGCGACAACTTCATGGAAATGGTCGCCCACATCGACGGTCGCATGATCTGCAGGAGGTGTGGGCACGTGGTCAAGACCTGGGATGCAAACTTCAAGTGCGCTTGTCCGAAGTGCCGAGAGATGAGTTTTCCGGCTGGTTTAGGATCGACTCGCGCTTCGTAATCAGGATCAGCCTACTTTTCATCGCAAGTCTCACGCTGCCAGTCGGCGATCTCAATGAGGCTCGCTACGCGGCTGGCCTGTGCAGCGTTCACAATTCCACACCAGTCAAACTCCATTTGGTAGGGGTGGCTGCGGCCTCGGCTCATGGTGGATGCAGCATTGACACCAAGCAGCGGCAAGCATACGGTGAAAGTAAGCCCGAAGGTGCTTCCCATGAGTACTACCCTCACCAGTGTTGCTGGTGCTTTCCTGGCTTGGCGCGATCTTTACAAGACCGCCATCTTTGAAACCGACCAAAGCAAGAAGGCGTTCCGCATCACTGAAGCGGAAAGAGCACTTGTGCGCCGCGAACGACAGTTGTTTCTGACTTCAGCCAACGAACGTGAGCTGAATGCTTTGAACACTGCGTTGCACGAGCTGGATGCTCTTCGCGGTTGTTTGGGATTAGCACCCTGAACCGTTCCGCGAGCCTGCTGGTATCACGATCACGACCGCGACGGCTTCCCGCCCGGACTGGCGAAGCGCGATCAGCTTCCGCCGGGGCTCGAGAAGCAATTGCGGGTACGTGGGACGCTGGCCCCTGGACTGCGAAAGAAGATGTACCCATCTCCAGAGGAGATTGAGTACCGGCTACCGCCTCCGCCGCCTGGATGCGAGCACACCATCATTGGAGGGCATATCGTGCTGGTGAACCGCAGCAGCTACGTCGTGCTCGACATCATCCATTTTGAGCAATAGCCTGAGGTCTTCGAAGTCCCGCAGACTCCTCCGCAAGGAATGGTGCGTCGTCGCGTCGCTCCGAGGTTACTGCACCGTGAAACTTTTTGAGGTTGCGGTCATACCGCCGGCATTAGTGACGGAGATTGGCCCCGACGTCGTACCAGCAGGCACTGTTGCTTCAATGAAGTGAACGTTCAGGACCCGAAATGCCGCGCTCACACCATTGAACGTGACCGCCGTTCCGCCAATGAAGTGGTCACCGCGAATCATGACTTTCGTTCCGGTTGCGCCGCTCGCTGGCATGAAAGCGGGCACAAGCGGCTTCGGAGCGGGAAGTCCCAAGTCAAGAACCCACACTGTTCCGCTCGCGACTTTGCCGCTCCCGACCACTCCGCCGGCGATGGCAGTGCCGTAAATCTTGCCGTCCGCTCCTTGCACCACCGAAGCTAAAGGGGTCGCGCCGTTTGTCCCATCAAACTGAAACTGGCGAACTATGGTCCCATTCGCCGGCGACATAGCAATGACGATGCCGTTGTTCGCGCTCCGTTCGTTGAACGCGGTCCACAGATTGCCGTCAGATGCCTGAATCAGCGAACTAATCGAAAAGTCAACTTCGAGCGTGCCAATTTGCGGAAGTTCCTGAAAGCCTGCTCCCGAGGTGTGAATCTCGTAGAATTGCGCCTGATTCAGCGAGTAAGTGATGAGTGGCCCGTATAGCACACCGTTGGAAGCCTGGACCAAGCCGCCGTCGGTGTTCGTGGGGAGAAAACCGTCAACCTTCGGCAAGGTGATCAGCGGTGTGAGCTGGCCACCCGATGTGAAACGGAACACGTTGGGCCCGTTGGTACCGTAAAAATTCCCATCAGAACCTTGGATCAACGAGGTCGGATCTGCACCCTGGGAACCGCCGTTAAATTCGAATATGGTTCTAAAGGTGCCTGGCGGCTCGAAGCGAAAAACCGTGCCACAACCACCGTAGACGGCGCAATTCCCCGAGGAGGATCCGCCGAAGACAGTCACTCCGTAGAGATTGCCGTCGTGTCCGAGGATGAGGCTGGTGGGAAGGTTGCCATCGGCGCAACTCGCCGTGGAGCAGAAATTGTGCACGACCTCGAATCCCGTCCCTGTTTTGCTGATACGAAACAGCACACCGTTGTTGTTGGCGCCGCCCTCGAATGTTGTGCCGTACAAGAACCCGTCATTGGCTTCGAGTAGTCCTGAAGCCGGATTGTTGCCGTTCAGATAATTGCCGTGGCCGTCCGCAGTGAACGTAAAGAGCAGGGTGAATTGGCCGCTGGGTGTGACTTTGAAGATCGTGCCACCTTGCGGATTGGAAGTGCCGAAGGTCGTCAGCTGCGCGGCGCCGTAGAAATTCCCGTCCGAGGCCTGGATCAACACGTCGGGCCGATAGCCATCGGCGCAGACACCGGCAGGGGTATTGGGACAGGGAAAGCTAAAAATCTGTTGGATGGCTCCCGTCTCTGCGTGCGCAGCAGTCGCGAACAACAGGGCCCAGGGAAGAGTAAGCGCAAGGCTCAGAATGCGTTTCACAAAGCCTCCGGCGGAACTGGGATGTCTAGGTTCTTGTAGGAGAAAAGTACCGCGAGCGGAAGACTCAGTTGTCGGCCAGGTGTAACTGAGCTGTAAAACCTTTGTAAAGGCTAGCCGCAACGAAGAGCGGGCGTGCCATAGCACCGCACGCGCGGCAAATGAGTCAGCAAGGTTGCTAGGTGTGAAACCGGGAAGAAGTCTCGACCTTGATCTATAGGAAAATCAAAAACCAATTTCAGTGAGATGAGGGGCAATCCTCTGCGACGCCGCGCCTGTCAACGGACGTTGCATGAATTCTTTTGCGCAAGTTACAAGCTGTCTTTCCGGCAAAGGCATGCCTCGCGTCACCGACGACTCTAACTCAGCATCGCGACAAGCCAGACACTTAACTCACGTAGTCGGTCAGCTCCGCTCCGCATGGAGCATACACAGCAGCAAAATAGCGATAGTCGCCGCTTTCTTCATCCCATTGGCGAATGACAAGGCCTTCTGCCACCAGTACATCGGACCAGAAAGCACCCATCGAAACCACTCCCGCTCCGACCTCCCAATGGTCGCAACAAATTGTCAATTCGATCCATAGCTCTGCTCGGATCATCCGTTGACGGATCGTCACAATGAAATCTTCCGGCAGCCCAGTAAAGGCTGCCAACCGCGAAGTATCTGGCCCACAAGCCAAAGCAGAGAGCAACACGATGGCTGTGTTGCAGGTTTCGCTTGTCTTGCGAGGGTCGGCAAGAACATCCAGCGCCTGGCGAAGTCAGCCGAAGCATGATGCAAGTACAGCAGCCAAAGCAGGAATGAGATAGCGAGGCCGCTCACCACGATGATCGCCCAACCACCGAGCGGGGACTAAGGCGGGCTTGGGACGGCCCGCTTCGCCTATTTCTTCAGTCAGGCTCGTCGCGCCTCACTCACCCCGACTTCGCGACGGACGCCCAAAACGGACTCAAGAATTGTGTTCGTCATCGCGCAAAACCCTCTCCCGATTTTCGCCTACCTAAATAGAGACGATTACTAATCGAGGAAGGAGGATGCATGCGAAAGGGCGATCCTTTATGGGCTGATGCTCCGGCACTTTCGGGATAGCGTCAGTGACATGAACGGAATGGTGCCTCGCATCATGAGCGCAGTAGTAAAGCGATTCACGCTGATGCAGCGTTCCGCGATGGAGCCTGTCTAGGCAAGCTTGACACGCGGAGTGGGCGCAAACCGCTCATCGCCGTCGCTAGGTGAGTGACAGCCGCTGCCGAAGTTGACACGAACCGGTTGTGCCGAAGCCGGACTTGACGCTGAGCGTGCGATTCGAAACATTCGAAGAAGACTGACTAATCGAAAAAGAAAGAAGGAGGAGTAGAAAAGAGGATATGAAGAGAACAACTTTGAGCGGCTTTATTTTGTCAGTGGTCCTTGCGCTCGCCTTGCCGGCAGGCGCGCAAGTTCAGTACAAGGTCATTGACCTGGGAACACTTCCCGGGGGCAACATCAGTAACGCATACGGAGTGAATGACCACGGCCAAGTGGTGGGAGTCAGCAACGGAAGCCCCTCGGTGACTCATGCATTTTTGTGGACGAAGAGCACAGGCATGAAGGATCTGGGCACCTTCGGTGTCAACGTCAGCTGGGCCCAGGCGATCAATGACTCAGTCCAAATCGTGGGGCAGGCGGAAACCAATCACTTCACCGCGGATGCGTTCTTGCGGAAAAACGGTATCAAGAAGGATCTCGGTTCGTTAGGAGGAGCGAGTTCACAGGCGAATGCCATCAACTTCGACCCCGTGACAAAGACGTTTACCCAGATTGCCGGCTGGTCTTATATTAGCGACAACTCCGCAGCCCATGCTGTGACCTGGGACCCCAGCTTTAATATCTTGGACCTGGGAACGCTAGGCGGCCCAAGCAGCTACGCCTTCGGAAACAACTGCAAGGGACAGGTAGTCGGTACCGCAGCCAGGTTGGACGGCAGCTACGATGCGTTCCTGTGGGACTCGGTGATCGGGATGCAAGACTTGGGCACGCTGGGAGGCAGCATGGCCCAAGGTAGCGCGATCAACTGCTCCGGAACGATCGTGGGTTCCTCGACCCTGGCGGGCGACGCGCAAACCGATGCCTTCGTGTACGCAAACTTCAGCATGTCGGATCTGGGTGGTCTCGGTGGCAGTTTCACTCAAGCCAATGCAATCAATAATGCCGGCCAGATTGTAGGCTCTTCCAGAACCGTGGGGGACGCAGACACGCGTGCCGTCATCTGGACTGCGAATGGCGGAATAACGGATCTCAATTTGCTCATCCCGGCCAATTCGGGTTGGGATTTGCAGGGAGCCAACTCCATCAGCAACAACGGCAAAATTGCCGGAGCTGGAATTATTAAAGGACACCAACACGCGTTCCTTCTGATTCCGGAGTAACCGACCATTGAGGGCGGCAAGGCGCCAAACGATGGCGCTAAGAACAAAAGTCTGCGGCAGCACGGAGTCACATCCATGGGCGGGCGTCGAAACTGGCGTCCGCTCATTGTTTTTGTATTCCACGAGCAGCCACTAAAGAAATCAGGTGGGCACTCTAGAATTTCTTTCCTCCACCACGCAAAATCCTCTCCCGATTTTCGCCTATCTGATTAGAGAGGAATTTCAGATTCGCCCGGACGGGCGACAGAAGGAGGTCCCTTATGTCTTGGACCAAAGGGTTGAAGCTCAGAACGGCTTGCAACAAGCTCCACATCGATCCGAATGATGGATCGGCAGTGCTGGAATACCGAATCGAAGATGGCCGGGTGGAACGCAGGACAGTGGAAACGCCTGCGCTGGAGGGTGCTGCAACTGAAGCACAGTGGCAGCAGCTCACGCGTGAGCAGCTCGCTTCCCATGTAATGGCGAACACCGTCGTCGCGTACTGGCTGTACCGCAGGCTGGGAAGTTTTTCGCTGCTCCGGGCAGCCGGTCAGCTCCCAGCATCGGTGAATGACGAAACACAGGAATTTTCGCGTCCTGTACGACAAGTAACGATCGGAGAGTTCAGTCCGCTTTTATCGAGATAGGCAAAGAGCGGATAGCGATTTGTACACGGAGTCGAGTGCTGACTGGTTTTTCGAAGCACCGCATGCGTTTGGCCTTTGTCGAGTACTCGAATGCGCCGAGGGAGGACACAAGTGAATTACACAGGAACGCTTCTCAAAGATCTGCAGAGCATCGTAGAAGATTGCTTGCACCATAACGCGCGCATCCCATCGACTCGTGCCCGTAGGACTTCGCACCAGTGAGGAGGCCGGCGGGCAATTCGTCGGCGAGCGCCTGCAGGACGAGAGTCATCAAAAGGCCGCGCAAAATTCTGTTCCTCATTCCGCAAAATCCACCCCTGATTTTCGCCTACCTGATTAAGACAGGAATGTCAGCCCCGCGCGGACCAGCGACACTCGAAGCGTCGGGGGGATGCTGTCAGCATCGCTGGTCCACTCGCGGGACACATTGAAATTTTCACCAGCACGGCCTGGTGCATTTAAAAGGAGAGAAGTATGAAATCGCAACTTGTAAGAAATCTGAAGACGGTATTCGGAGTGGCTTTGCTGGTGAGCCTGATCGGCACCGCAATCGATTCCAAAGCGCAAGATCCGCGAGCGCGCCTGCTGCAGCATGATGCACGGCTAGGACAGAGGCCGCATGCGAATCAGTTGCAACCCACGTCGGGGCCGACGTGGTCCCTACTCGTTCCCAGCTATGGCAGCCCCGACATCTACTTTGACGTGCTGATCTCAGAGCAATCAGCCGTCTATGATCCGGACTCCAACACCATGATCGTTTTTGGAGGTCTCGACCAGAACGACATGGTGCGGAACACCGTAATGCTTGAATCGAACGCCAACGGGAGCGCCGGCATGGAGGCCGGAACTTGGACCGAGCCCAGCCTGAGTACCTTCCCGCCTGCGCGTGTCTTCCATTCTGCGGTGTACGACCAGACGAACAACCGGATGATCGTTTTTGGCGGCTGCGCGGACTACCTTTGCGGTATCCCGCTCAACGACACGTGGGTGTTGAGCAACGCCAACGGCCAGGGCGGCGCCATGGCATGGACCCAGCTGAGTCCGACCGGCTCCCTGCCCAGCCCGCGCGGTTATCACAATGCTGTGTATGACGCCACCAACAACCGGATGATCGTGTATAGCGGCGAGGGCACAAGTAGCGTCAGCTTGTCCGATGTCTGGGTGCTGTCGAACGCCAATGGTCTTGGCGGAACGCCGGCCTGGACTCAATTGTCTCCGACAGGAAGCACTCCGGACGCGAAGGATGAATCGGCCGCCGTGTACGATCCCACGACGAACACCATGACCGTCTTCGGCGGATACAGTTTCGTCAATTCGGTGTGGACGCTGTCGAATGCAAACGGCCTGACCGGGACGCCGGCCTGGAAAAACATCATCGCCAATGGCGCGGCAGGAGCGCCGAGGGCTCGTTACGGCGCACAAGCGATCTATGACCCGGCTGGCAACCGCATGACCATCTTTGGCGGGGTCGGCGACTTCGGTCCCACGAACCCCGATCTGGACGTCGGAATGTTCAACGACGTGTGGGTGTTGGCCAATGCCAACGGTTCGGGCGGCGTCCCCTCGTGGACTCAACTCCATCCCAAATTCAATGGAGACGGAGTCATGACGCCAGGTGCCCGGCTATGGTTCAGCACCGTGCGCGATCCGAACACGAACTCGATGATCATCTTCGGCGGCATTGCGTTCGAGGCTGCATACGGCAGCCCTTGGGTGCTGAGCCACGCCAACGGGCTGTGAAACCCAGCAACATCACTACTTCCATCGTTCTGACGCATGGCCACCCAGAAACTCTACGGGTGGCCGTTTTTTCTTACTGCAGTTTCGCATACTCTGCTTTGGCTTCCTTAAGGACGGGTATGTCGGGGTCGGCGTCCTTCCAGAGCGTGAGGAAGTCTTTGTAGGCAGCGACGGCGCGGACGCGGGCGGCATCGGCATCCGCGCCTCGTGAAGTTTTCGCCTGCAACGCGTTGGCGCGCGCCATTCCCAAATGCGCTAGCGCTCCGGTCCAGCAGTTCCAGACGATGCCGCTGTGGTCGAGAATTTTCTGAAACTCGGCGCTGGCCGCGCTGCCGTGGCCCGCCGCCAGATATGCCACGCCGTGAATGTAGGTGGGATAGAGACAGGAGAGATTGTTGGTAAAACCCATTTGGCCAAATTCGATCGGAGCTGTGACCGTCCGCAGATCATTGAGAGCTTCTGTGGGATTCTCGCGAGCGAGCGCCTCTTGCGCCCGGATGGCTGGGAGCCACAGCAACTGCATCTGAGTGTCCACTGGATTGCGTTTGTTCAAGTCTTGCGCCAGCGATTCGGCCCGTGCCGTGTCGCCTGTCATGGCATAGGCCAGCGCTGCTTCTACCTCAACCCCCTGACTCGGCGGAAAGAGCTTCGATCCCAGAGTCGCCGCCTGTTTTGCCTCGCGCGTATTGCCGAAAGCGGCTTCGCGCAGAGCGGCGTTTTCCTGCCAGATCGCTCCGGTTTCCTTGCTGTCTGCCTGGATGGCGGAGTCCACGGACCGTCGCGTCAGTTCGCGCGCTTTCGCGAGATAGCCGGAATAAGCTTCGGTATCGGAGGCCAGCGAGAGCCCATCGTTCTCTTCGGGCTTGCCTGTAAACCATTTTTGCTCCTCCGTCATACCCGCGGCATCCCCGGCAAGAAAGGCCAGAGCATAGAGCTGCATGTGCAGAATGAAATCTTCCAGCTTCCGCACCTGGGCCTCCTGGATCGTACGCTGGACTTCCTTAAAGCGCTGCAAGGCCATGCCGGTATTGCCGAGGTTGGTGTATGCGGCGGCACTATTTGGATCGAGGCGCATACTCTGCTGGTAGGCGTCTGCGGCCTTCTCATACCGTCCTTGCGCCGTAAGCACGTTGCCCAACTCGTTGTAGGGGCGGCTGTCTCTCGGGTAACTCCCGATCATTCCCTGATATGCCTGAGCCGCTTTGTCCAATTCTCCCGTTACATTCGAATAGTAATTCGCGGTGATGGCCAGCCTTTCCCGCTCGCTGGTATGCGCGCGCAACTCGAATGCCCTGGCGTAATACTCGGCGGCCCGCCCGACTTCGCCCAGGCCGTTGTAGTCGTCGCCCAGTGCCGAATACCCCATGGCAAAGTTGGGATCGAGCTCAATGGCGTGTTGAAAGTAGGGCAACCCTTCGGCAGCACCTTTCTCATTCAAGGCCTTCACGCCCTGGCTGTGCGCCTTCAACGCTTCGAGCGAAGAGGTCGTGGCCTCGGACAGTGGAACGTCAAAATTCTGCACGGTAGTCAGCGATTCGCCCAATTGGCGACGCAACTTGGATGCTGCACCACCCAGCGCGTCCAACACTTTCTCCTTAGCTGGCGCCGTAACCTGCTGTTCGGCCAGCAGGTCTCCGCTCTGGCAGTTCATAGCTTTGAGTCCGAGTACGTATTGGCTGCCTAGGCTGGCAATGGATCCAGCAATGTAAGCCTTGCTCCCTGCCCGCTGGCAGACCTCGCGGGCAATCTCGGCCGTGAGCGGCGTGGTCGTGGGACGCGCCATCAACCGCAAGGTCGCCGTCACCTTGCTGTCGGACAACACATTCAGGAAGGGCGATTGTCTCAACGAAACCGTGAGTGCCGTCTTCAGAGCATCATCAAAGACCGGATCGCCGGTGGTGTTGGTGAAGTCGGCGAGTACAGTGGTGTCTT
>Ga0210406_10003282_pt1 | contig 17870 bp, 12 predicted proteins | sample IncBWC30MmetaG_FD_155454 | JGI IMG/M metagenome (GOLD analysis project Ga0210406, IMG submission 155454) | Forest soil microbial communities from Barre Woods Harvard Forest LTER site, Petersham, Massachusetts, United States - Inc-BW-C-30-M | ecosystem: Environmental > Terrestrial > Soil >... | reverse complement strand
AGGAAAATTGAAGATGTCGGTAAGCCCCAAGCAGGCCTACACATTTGTCGATGGCAAGGCCATTGGTCCCGGCAATCGGGTCATCAAGCTCGATGTCGGCACCCACCATGTGCTTGTGGCCAACTACGGGTACAAGTTTGTCGAGCAGGATGTCTCGCTCGATTCGGACAAGACAGTACCTGTGGACATAAAGCTGGAACCCGTTGGCGAACCCGTGCCAGGCCCGCGTGGTCGCATCCAGATTGAAGCAGGAAGGCTCCATGGGGCAACAGCCGCCGCCGTTCTTCTGAACGGCAAGAAGCCCCTGTACTTCGTAGGCCACGTGGATGAGTTCGATCACGACATTATTTGGCACCAGGAATTGGTTGTGCCGCCAGGAACGCACCAAGTGACGGTCACTCGGGATGGCAAGGAACTGTGGTCCGGCCCAATTACGGTCGCGGCAGAGCAGCGCGTGATTGTTGATATCTCGAATGGAAAAGAAAAGACCAAGCCCTGGTATCGTGGCTCGTCGTGCCCAATCTGCCAGCTGACTGAATTGGCGCCACGCTTTAGGGCCGGTATGGCAAGCGCCACCGTCGTTGTGGCACCTGTCAGCGGATCTGTCTCTGCCGAGCCGTCGAAAATCGATTGCAACCAAAATACGCAGCTGGCCTGGGTTTCCAAAGAAACTGTCGAAGCCGACATGAGCGGCATGAGTCCCGTTCCGACGTCGGGCGAGAAAACCATTTCGCCTCGGCAAACCACCGTGTATCAGTTTACAGCTTCAGGACCAGGTGGCGTGGCAACGCCGAGCACGACGGTGGAAGTCAACCCGGTGGTGCAATCGTCGCTGAGCGCTTCGCCGATGGAAGTTAACTACCGGCGCATCGGCGACAAGATCATCGAGCAAGGGACCAGCAGTCTGACTTGGTCGTCGTCCAACTCCGACGCGGCCTCGCTGAATCCGGGTGACTCCGTTGCTGCCAGCGGCACGAAGTCCATTACGCTGAGCCCAACGCAGAGCGGCACTGGTCCAGTGGACGAAGAGTTCAAATACACTCTGAACGCGACCAATGTATGTGGCGGTTCGGATACCAAGACGGTGGAGGTACACCTAAAGGGCTCCATTGAACCTATTCCAGCCGTGCTGCTGCACAGCGTTTTCTTCCCGACCGCCTATCCTAGCAAGGAGGACCCGTCGTTGGGACTCGTTCGCAGTCAGCAGGAAATATTGACAACCCTCGCCACCACATTCAAACAGTATCTCGAATACGACCCTGACGCGAAATTGTCACTTGGCGGGAACACGGACGAGCGCGGCGCGGATGAGTACAACGATTCTTTATCCGAACTTCGGGTGCAACGCGTTAGGGATTTCCTGGTTTCACAGGGAATCGCCGCAGAGCAGATCGATACTTCAGCGTACGGCAAGCAGAAACCTCTCGACAAAGCCACGATTAGCGACCTGCAGACTCGCAATCCAAACCAGCCTCCTGAAAAGTGGGCGCGCGATTCCCGTGCGACTCGGCTGGCTTACAATCGCCGCGTTGACATCGTTCTCATGCCTACCAACACCGAATCGGTGCGGTTGTATCCCAATCAAGCTCCGGATTCCCAAATTCTTTGGCAGATTTCCAAACCGGCCCGTAGCGCGGTTGAAGGGTACAACTAGTCGGGCCCCTGGCATCATTCCTGGCATCATCCGTTCGCCTAGCCAACCTCGCGTCCGATTTTTAGTTCCTGACTAGTTCGCGCACGTCCGCGTCCAAGATTACTCATGACGGTATTGGCTTCCGACACGCTAAGCAGAAACGACCTCAGAATCCAGTTGTCACACGCGCCGCCGACAGTTTTCTTAAACGAAAACCGGATTCAAGAGTTGTTATTGCCGCCTTTTGCCGCCTCGTGTTTTTGCTGCTTCCGTCGGACTCAAAGAGATATGGCGGAAGCGTATGGGAGGCTAATCTCCCGATACCTGAGCCGACGACGATCCCAAACCGATTCCAAGTTCCGCGCACGGTCGATAAGAATCGTAACGATGGAGGCTACCGCGAACATGATCCTCGGGTACTGGAGCGCACGCTGACAAGGGCAATCACCCAGTGGTATAAGTAATTTCCAACGCTCCTGGCCTACCAGGTTCGTCAGTCGAAAAGTGATTAGAGCCGCTATGAGTGAATCGCCCTCCTCCGAAACTACAGAGCCTGGCCGCATCATTACCCCACAAAATCGAACCGGCTGGATACGCTGGTTTCCAGGGTTGGACACTCTGCGTCATTACAAGTCGTCTTGGCTGCGGCACGATCTTGGCGCGGGCCTGGTAATGACCACGATGCTCGTTCCTGTCGGCATCGCGTATGCTCAGGCATCCGGTGTGCCAGGTATCAACGGCCTTTACGCGACCATCGTCCCGTTGGTCGCGTACGCTCTGTTTGGTCCAAGCCGCATTCTTGTGTTGGGCCCCGACTCTGCGCTTGCGCCAGTGATCCTGGCTGTCGTGCTGCCCCTTTCGGCTGGAGAGCCACAACGTGCGGTGGCACTAGCGGGAATGTTGGCAATCGTCTCGGGCGTCGTGTGTATTGCTGCGGGGCTGGGGCGTTTGGGTTTCGTCACAGAGCTACTTTCAAAGCCTATCCGCTACGGCTATATGAACGGCATTGCACTGACAGTACTGCTGAGCCAAGTCCCAAAGCTCTTCGGCTTCTCTGTAACTGCAAAGGGGCCGTTGCGCCAAGTATGGGGAATCGTCGACAAGGTCCTCAAAGGGAACACAAACATTGCAGCACTGGCGATAGGAGCCAGCGCGCTCGTTCTGATACTGTTGCTGAAGGGCAAACCGCGTGTTCCGGGTATTCTGATCGCGGTCGTCGCGGCCACGGTCGCAGTCGCGAGCTTCGGCCTCGCTACTCGTGCCGGTGTGTCCGTGCTTGGTCCCCTGCCGCGCGGATTACCCTCGCTAACGCTTCCCTTTGTCCACGTCGAAGACTGGGTATCGATCCTCATTGGCGGCATTGCCGTCGCGCTCGTTTCATTTGCCGACACGAGCGTGCTTTCTCGAACCTACGCTGCGCGTCTGCGAACTCGGGTTGACCCGAACCAAGAGATGGTGGGCCTCGGCGTCGCCAACCTTGCCTCGGCTTTCTTTCAGGGCTTCCCGATCAGTAGCAGCTCATCGCGGACACCAGTGGCCGAGGCAGCAGGTGCTAAGACACAGTTGACTGGAGTCGTGGGTGCACTTGCCATCGCACTTCTGCTGGTCTTCGCGCCTGAGATTCTACAGGATCTGCCGCACCCCGCCCTCGCTGCCGTCGTCATCGCTGCGGCCATCGGTCTATTCGAAGTGTCCGACTTGCGCCGCATCTATCGTATCCAGCGCTGGGAGTTCTGGCTTTCGATGACCTGCTTCGCAGGTGTGGCCGTGTTCGGTGCCATTCCGGGCATTAGCATCGCGATCGTAATTGCGGTAATTGAATTTCTTTGGGATGGCTGGCGTCCGCATTCGGCAGTGCTTGGCCGCGTCGAACGTGTGAAGGGCTATCACGACATAACCCGTTATCCCGAGGCACGGCAGATCCCTGGCCTCGTGCTGTTCCGGTGGGATGCGCCCCTCTTTTTCGCGAACGCCGAGCTGTTTCACGAACGCGTCCTGGATGCTGTTGCTAAATCATCCACGCCCGTGCACTGGGTGGTAATCGCGGCGGAACCGGTCACGAGTGTCGATGTCACTGCGGCCGATGCCGTCTCGGAGCTAGATGACACCTTGCACGCCGCCAGCATCGAATTGTGCTTTGCAGAGATGAAGGATCCGGTCAAGGACAAGCTGAGGCGCTTCGGACTCTTCTCGCGCTTTGGCGAACAAACCTTCTTTGCGACTGTCGGCGAAGCGGTGAATGCCTACCTTGCGACGCATCCTGTAGACTGGGTCGACTGGGAGGATCGCTCCAAGTCCATCTAACGTGCATCTCGTACAAATGGAATCTGACGCGAAAGTGTCCGATTTGGCTTTCCAGGCATCACTAGAAAGTGTTTTACTCGCTCGGCTTGATGTTAGAATTCGCGCTCGCGGCGGCTCTCAGAAAAAGTGAGACTTCAATGTCGAAATGGATTCTCGCCTTAGCATTGACTTCAGTCACAGCTCTTTCAGGCGGCCCAGCGCAATCCAATAGGTCGCTCGTGGGCACGTGGGAGTTGGAGTCTGCGACAATCACTACGGCTAAAGGGGAGGTTCGCAATTCGTGGGGTAAGCATCCTATTGGTTTTCTCAAGTAGACGGAAGATGGTCGGATGAGCTCCATACTCACTCTTGGCGAACGGAAACCGCTATCTGTCTCGGATTTTATCTCTGCCCCCGCAAACGAGAGAGCTGAGGCTTGAACGTGGCTTGACTTACTATCTTCATTGTTGCCAGAATTCTCCGCAGCAGGCGAGACGCGGAGTGGCGATGCAAACAAGCTTTTTCTCGTTGTCAAGAAATGGGTAATTTTCCGTCTGTCCCGGATCTCTGATGAAATATTTGAGCTCGAAATCGGTGGCATGGAAGAATCGAAGCTTGAATTTCCCCGTAACTGATTCACGGGAGCGATGAAGAGCCTCTGTCGGGGCACCGTCGTGTCGGCCGGATTGTGATTCTCCCCGCAGGAAGCTAACTTCTCGATTCCGCCCCAATCGTGCAGCAGCTTTTCGGCCTCGCTCTGGATTTCATCGATGGTCCGTGGCTCCAGATTGCCCGAACCGGGAAACACCAGATACAGAATCCCATCAGACTGCCCTCCTCGGCGCGCGTCAGACCAAATCCCAAGCTTATCTGCCAGCGCAATCGAGCCTTCACCCATTGTCCCGATATCCGCATAGATGGCATAGGACGATTTGCCGTTTCGGAGGTTCATGACCACGGCGAAATCCCCCAACCGCGCCCCTGCGCGCTCCGCTAAGTCGTTTGGGAGCACTACGTAAGGGATCTTCGACGCATCCACATATCGCGTTGGGTCTGTGAGCTTTTTGCTTTGGTCTGAAAGCGATGTGCAAGAGATATAGTAACCGGGAAAAGGATCTCTCTCTCCCTGAACCAAGAGATTACCTTCTCGGTCGGTAATAATCCCGTCCCAATGGGTTGGCCCACCGGCATTCGCGATCTCGTCGAGCCCGGTATCGTCGGGATCATAAGCATTGGGAGCGCCATCCGCATCGATCGTCATGCCCGAAACGAAAAAGAAGGCTTGGCTATCTGGCAATTGCCAAATGGGCACCTCATGAAAACGTTGCCGGTCTCGGCTCCATACCACAAAGTTCAGCAGGGTCGATCTGGCGATGGCACAACTGTTCGCACGCTCCTGAGATTCCGTGGGCTCCGGATCGTTCTTCACTACACTCTGACCATTCGCCACACCGGCAGCAAACAGCAGGGTCACGAAGAACGAGATGATTCTTGGCCGATTCATGATTTGCGTTCGCGTATCTGCACATCCAGTGTGTCCGCGGTGGCGGAATGGACGGGAGTGTCAAAAGTAACAGGTTGTGGCGCTCGGCCAAGACGATATTCGCATGGTCAACTGGCCTTCGCGCCGGTGAACTCATGGCGCTCGCAACTGGCGACCTCGACTTCAACCGGGAAACCGTCCGCGTGAGCAAGTCACGACAACACGCGAGACATACGCCAACCCAAAACCAAAAACTCATCCGCGATGCTCCCCATGCCCTCCGCGTTGGAAGCCATGTTGCGGCAATATCTCGAACATCATTGGAAGCCGAATCCATCGGGCCTCTTCTTTCCGAACGCGAAGGGTACGCACCCTCGCTGGAGAGACAATGTCGTGAAGTACGGTCTGAAGCCGGTGCTCAAGAAGTTGGGTATACCGGCGATGGAAGCCGGGCTTCACGCATTCCGACATGGTCTGGCGACGGAACTCGCCGAACAGGATGTGCCGCTCAAGGTCTTGCAGCAGATGCGCCATGCTGACATCAAGACCACGTTGCGAATCTACGCTCACGCAATTCCTCAAACGCAGCGGGACGTGATGGAAGGGCTCAAAGGACTTTCAATTGGAACAAGTGTTCCGATGGCGCCCCTGTCAAGCAACTAAGCCACTGAAAAGAAGTAAGTTGGCGGAAGCGTATGGGAGTCGAACCCAAACTCCCCACTTCTAACTCTCGACGCTTCAAGATGTTGCCGCTTCCGCCAATCTCCAATTGGAGTCCATTGGAGTCAGTTCCCTGCCCTTAGTTCGAATGCTCGCAACTTTCTCGACAGCTTGCGAAGTTTAGAGAGGCCCCCTGGAATGGCCGAAGCGCCAAGCTCGTTCGCACTCGGAAGGCAGTCGCATATTGCATCCACTCAATAGACTGTTCTTTTTGACGGATACCCTTCTATGGAAGATAACTTTATGAGTAATTCGCCTGATGGTGTAACATCTCACTGCCCGCCCACCGGCCATTGATAGTAGAGGTTGATGATTCCCGAACTAGCTGAGCCGCTAACTATTCCAGCGGCGTCGGAGGTGGGCCATGGCAACCGTCCGTAGTCGCCCATCCTTTGAGCTAGCGAAACCTGATTCCACGCCCCAAACCGCGATCCTAGTGTGTCTTGTGGCCACGTTGTCCTACCTCGCCCCAAAACTAGCGTCGGCATTGCTGTTACATCCCGGAACGGTCTGGCCACTCTGGCCAGGATGCGCCCTGCTGGTTTCCGTGCTGGTAATGCTACCGCGCAGGATCTGGCCAATAGTTGTCCCCGCGGCCTTTGCGGGGTTTGCTCTCTTCGACATGCAGGCAGGCGTGCCGATCGGTTCGATCGCTTGGTTTATCCTAGCTGACACCGTCCAAGTCCTCACAGCCGCACTCTGTCTTAGTTATTTCTTCGATGGGATGCCCCAGCTGAATAGTGTAATGGCCGTCTGTAAGTATTCGCTTTTTGCTGTACTGCTTGCACCCTCCGCTGGCGCATTTTTTAGCGCGCCTGGCATCCGAGACGACTATTGGAGGAGTTGGAGTATTTCCTTTCGCTCTGAGGCTCTGGCTTTCGTTACCCTAACGCCAGCCATCTTGAGCTGGGTGGGCGGGGGGCCTGCGTGGGCGCGAAAATCACGCGCCTACTATTTGGAATTCGCTGTGCTGATAGCCGGGTTGGTTATTCTGAGCAATGGCACCTTCACAGCCTCTCAGAACGACGCCTCGCCTCTGATGCTCTATGCTTGCGTGCCATTTTTGCTGTGGGCTGCTCTGCGTTTCGGATCGTGGGGCTGTAGTAGTGCGGTGATCGTAATTAGCTTCATATCGATTTGGGGTGCAGTCCGTGGCCGCGGCCCCTTTATCAATGAGGGACCACTCAGCAGCATGATGGCCCTGCAGCTATTCTTGATTTTCGTTGCGGCACCTTTCACCGTGCTTTCAGCCCTTGTAGAGGAACGTAAGCAAACAGAGAAGGCTCTCCGCGAAGGCGAAGAGCGCTTACGTCTGGCCGTGCAGGCCGGAAGGGTGTACGCGTTCGAATGGGACATGACAAGCGATGTAATAGTCCGAACCGGACAGTGCAGAGATATTCTAGATTGGATGGAGGACCCGACGCGTGATACTGGTCGGGAATTTGTCGCCAGAGTCCACACCGATGACCGTGAGGCTTATGCCGCCACAGAGACTGGACTTACCATTGAAAATTCGGCATATCACACCAGTTATAGGATGTTACGACCCGACGGTAGTGTGATTTGGTTGGAGGAGAGCGGGCGCGCCTCCTTCGACGACCAAGGCAGGATGCTCAAGACGACCGGCCTGGTGGCGGATGTAACCGAGCGCAAGCAGGCGGAAGCCGCGCTGCGCGAGACCGAAGGGCGTTTCCGGTTGGTGGCAGATACTGCTCCTGCGTTGATCTGGATGTCGGGGATAGACAAGTTATGCACCTTTTTCAATAAAGGTTGGTTGGACTTCACCGCCCGCTCTCTCCAGCAGGAATCGGGAAATGGTTGGACGGAGGGAGTCCATCCCGAGGATCAACCGCGGTGCCTGCTAACTTACACACGTGCGTTCGATCGGCGCGAATCTTTCAGTATGACGTATCGGCTTCGGCGGCATGACGGTGAGTACCGTTGGATCTTGCATCAGGGAGTGCCGAGATTCAGTGTCGACGGTTCCTTTGCTGGCTACATCGGCTCATGTATTGACATTACCGAACAGAAACGAGCTGAAGACGCTCTTTCCACGGTGAGTCAAAGATTGATCCAAGCGCACGAGGAGGAACGCACCCGAATTGCGCGAGAGCTTCACGATGATATCAATCAGCGACTCGCGTTATTGGATTTGCATTTGAAAGGCTTGAGACACCGTGTTTCCGACTCCGCGACTGGACTCGGGCATGAGCTCGAGGCTGCAACTAAGCAAGTTGAGGAGATTGCGAGCGATGTCCAGGCCTTGTCGCACCGCTTGCATTCCTCAAAGCTAGAATTCCTGGGGCTCGAAAAGGCGGCGGCGGCTTTTTGCAGTGAGCTTTTCCATCGGCATCGTGTGGAGATTGACTTCCACTGCGAGAATATTCCGAAGAGACTGCCCCCGGAGATTTCGATTTGTCTGTTCCGTGTTTTGCAAGAAGCCCTGCAGAATGCGATCAAGCATAGCGGCTCGCGACACCTCCGAGTCTGGCTTAGGGGTGGAGCAGATGAGATCGAACTAGCAGTACATGATTCTGGTATTGGCTTTGAGCCGGAAGAAGCAATCAGAACGCACGGACTCGGCATCATCAGCATGAAAGAACGGCTGAAACTAGTCGCCGGGCAGTTTTCCATTGAGTCGAAACCACAGCGCGGAACAAGTATTCACGTTCGGGTGCCTCTTGGTCCCAGGATGAAGTCTGCAGTAGCAGTCGGCTAATATCGGCATCCATCGGATCCGATCAACCCTTCCCGTGCTCGCCGGCGACTTGACCACGGTCCATCGCGGCGCATCCAGCGGAATGCATGCCTCCGGCTCCTCTTTGTCAGGATGCTAGGAGCCGTACGTTGTGCCACCCGCCAGTGTTAACGGCTCGGAGGGTACGGGTAACCTGGGTCCCTGCATTTTGTGGCCGGCGCCTGGAATTGCAAACCGGCTGCGCCTTGCGACGCAGCCGGTGTTGTTTTTTTGTGATGAGCGATTACGCGGCGATGAACAGAGTCGTCCCACCGCGATTCACAAGCAAGAGAGCTTCCTCCTTTCCTGCCTTGTGCATGACTTGTTCGAATTCAGCGACGTTGTGCACCGGCTGATGATTCACTTCCTGAATCACGTCACCCTTGCGCAAGCCGGAATCCGCCTTGGGGCTGGAGGGGTCAATATCCGTGACAACCACACCTTTGGTTGAAGCCGGGAGTCCGAGTTCCTTAACCGTATCGGCGTCGAGATTCTCGACGCTCACGCCCTCTAGCGCCTCTTTCGACGCGCCTTCTTTCTGATTCTGCGCCTCCTCTTTCGAAGCCGGCAGTTCGCCGAGCTTCACGGAGAGATCGCGCACGCTGCCATTCCGCGAGATCTTCAATTTGACGGTCTCGCCCGGCTGCAGCATGGAAACGGTGTTCCGCAGCTCGTTGGCGTCGTTCATTGGCTTGCTGTTGAGCTCAAGAATGATGTCGCCACGTTCCATGCCGGCGGCTTGGGCGGGACCTTTCGCGCTGACGTCCCCTAAGGGCGCCCGTGGGCTCACTCTGCCCCAGCGCTTTGGCCATTGCCGGAGAGATTGGCTGCACAACAACGCCGATGTAGCCGCGTGTCACTTTCCCATGATCGAGAAGCTGATTCATGACTTGCCGCGCCAGATTCACAGGAATCGCAAATCCGATTCCTTCATTGCCTCCGGAACCGTGCGATAGAATCGCGGTGTTGATGCCGATGAGTTCGCCGTGATCGTTAATCAGGGCACCGCCGGAATTCCCCGGATTGATTGGCGCATCCGTCTGGATGAAGTCCTCATAGTCCTCGATCCCGAGGTTGCCGCGTCCCTTGGCGCTCACGATGCCCATCGTGACTGTCTGACCGACGCCGAACGGATCACCGATCGCCAAAGCGTAGTCGCCGACTTGCACCTTGGAAGAATCTCCCAGCGTAATCGCTGGAAAATTAGAACCCTCAAGCTTCAGAACGGCCACGTCGGTCTTCGCATCGGTCCCTACGATTACCGCTTTGATTTCGCGCTTGTCGGAGAGCGTCACCTTGATGTCCGTCGAGCCGTCTACAACGTGATTGTTCGTGAGCACGTAGCCCTCCGGGCTTACGATGACGCCGGAACCCAGGCTGCGCTCACGCCGCTCTTTCGGCACAGCGGGACCATCCCCAAAACCGTGCCCGAAGAACTGTTGAAAGAATGGATCCATCTGCATGCCTTCTCCGACTTGATTCGGAGTACGCACCACTTTGGACGAAGAAATGTTCACAACGTTCGGCAACACTTGCTTCACGATCGGGGCGAAGCCCGTCTTGCTGGCTCCCTCGCTCGGATCCGCGATTTTTAGCGTGGCGTGAATGTTCCCGCCCGCTCCCTGGCCCGTGTGAGCCACGGCGTAGCCCGCCACTCCTCCGCACAGCGTAAGTGCCAGCGCCATTGTCAGCAGCCTGCGCGAATTTTGAATACCCTTCATGTTTCCTCCCTGAAGACAATTCCACTTGGCTTGATTTGCCAGCTTCATTGCTTCCTGGTTAGACGACCGATGCAGTGTCCGCGCTCCTCCCGCCAAGTTGGTAGATTGGGTCCGGTCGATGGGGTATTCTCCCGGCGGCCCTAGAGGGTGGGCTGGGAGGGATTCGATTGGCTGAGGTCCCGGTAAATTTCAGGAGATGATCCCCTTGCGCACTGCGTAAAGAGTCAACTCTGGCACGCTCTTAAGCTTCAATTTATCCATGAGGTTGGCCCTGTGTGTTTCCACCGTGTAGACGCTCAAATTGAGGAGATTGGCGACATCCTTGTTGGATTTCCCTTCTGCGATCAATTGGAGAATCTCCCGTTCGCGCGGCGTCAGCAAATCGTAGGAATCCTCGCTCCCGGTGCGCTGCATCTTCTTCACATAGTCTTCCAGTAGCACCTTGCTGACCGCCGGGCTGAAAAAGGACTTGCCTTCCGCCACGGATCGAATGGCACGGACGAGATCGGATTCCGCAGAATCCTTCAGCAGATAGCCCCGTGTCCCCGCTTTCAGCGCCCGCAGGATGTAGGATTCATCCGCGTGCATACTTAAGATGATGATGGCGGCGCCGGACTTGCCGTCCGTAATCTGCTTGGCCGCTTCGATGCCATTCAAATTCGGCATGCCAATATCGAGGACGGCGACATCCGGTTTGAGAGAAGCTGACAAGGCCACAGCTTGACGTCCGTCTTCGGCTTCCCCCACGACCACCAGATCAGGCTGCTGTTCGACAATGAGCCGCAGCCCGCGGCGCATGAGCGTGTGGTCGTCGGCCAGCAGGACTCTAATTTTCTTCATGGATTTCCGCCGCTGCCTTCCGCCGTGAGAGGCAATGTGACATGAATCGTTGTTCCAGTGCCCGTCCGGGAATCGATGATAATTGCGCCGCCAAGCCGCTTTACGCGCTCCTCCATCCCGAGGAGCCCCATCCCCCGAGTGCGTTTGGCCTCGAAACCGTTTCCATCGTCCGCGATCTTGAGTTGAATAGCGTTGCCGGACTGGGTCAGGTCCACCAAAACATTCTTCGCGTGGGCATGACGCTGGGCGTTATTGAGCGCCTCTTGTATCACTCTGAACAAACAAACTTTCACTTCATCCGGTAGATGTTCCGAAACGTTTTCCGCGTGGACCTTGACGTCGATATCTCCTTGTCGCGAGAGCTCCCGCGCGTACCACTCCACGGCCGGGACCAACCCCAATTCATCGAGCATGGAGGGCCGAAGCAGTAACGCCATGTTGCGGACTGTTTGGATGATCCTTTCCGCCACGGTTCTGATGTGTTCCAACAGCTCCCGGTTTTTTTCATCGTTGCTTGGCAACTGCTTCGATAGCCGGCCAACGTCCATAAGCAGCAATCCGAGCGATTGACCTACTTCGTCGTGAAGCTCACGGGAAAGCGAGCGGCGTTCTGTCTCCTGTGCATCCACGAGCCTGGCGGACAGCTGTTGGAGCTCGCCGCGATGGAGAGCTAGCTCGGCATAGCGCACGCGCGCCTCGCGTTCCAGCCGCAGGATATAAAGCGCGCTTCCGATGGCCAGCAGCAGGCCCGACGTAAGCATGACAATCAATGATTTCGTCAGGCGGTTCTGCAATGCGCCAAATTGAAGGGAAATGGACTGGTTGGCCGCTGCGGCTCGGTTGTCATTCAGTAACTCCATCTTTTGCACAATAGCCACAAAGCGCTGTTTGCGAGGAAGGATCTCATCGCTGACGAGCCGCTGCGCGCGGCCGCGACGCTCCGCTGGAGTCCATGCGCTCGCCGTCCGCATCAGATTGTCTTGCTCGAGCAAGAACGCCTGGAGTTGCTCGCAGAGTGTTTGTTCTTCGGGAGTTCGTTCCGCGGGGTAGGCTTGGAGCGTGGCACGGGCCGCTTCCGCTCTCTTCGCGGTCTCTCCTTCAACGTCCGGAGCGTCGGGAGTCTTGTACCCCAACAGAACTTCTTCGATGCGGTCGGAATAAACGTTTACGGACAGGACCACGGTCGCAAGAATGCGTCGGCGCTCAAGTGAGCGGGCACGCGTAGCTTCCTCAGCTTCGTGGAGCTTCCGCAGGGTGTGCAGCGCGCTCGCTCCGGAGTAAACAAGAAGCACGAGCAATCCGCCGAAACCGAGCACCAGTGCGGCACGCAACCTTGAATTTGCTACTGCCGTCATGGTCGCAATTCTACTCGAAGGTGAAGTTAACCAGGCCCTGGAATGCGGGGGTGCGTGATGCCCCTGCTGCCGCGTTAGCTGCTGCGAAACTCGTGGACTTTCCATTGAAAAGGATGGAACTCAGCAAGTCGCATGAAATCCCGCGCGTTCGCGGTGATCACAGTGATCCCCAGGCGGGCGGCGCTCATTGCAATCAGAGCATCATTCGTCAGTCGGCCCAGTCCAATTTTCTCGTAATCATACTTGGCGGCCAAACGGGCCAGTACTTTGCCGGTCTGGGTCCAGTCGTTGAGGTTCGGTACTAGAATTCGCCTCGCCTTCCCGAAGTCACGCTCGAATCGTTCCAACACATGCCGTCCACGAGGGGCAATCCCGGCGTATAGCTCTTCGAGTACGACCGCGCTCAGCCAAATCGGCGAGTCGACGGCGAACCGCCTAAGCGACAGGGCGGCATCGTCTCCAGTTCGCAAAGCGGTAATGTAAATGGAAGAGTCGAAGAGGACCGGCTGCATCTACTTGTCCAATGTGCCGTATGCATCCCTTACATTAACGCCGCTTTTGACGAAGCGGTCGTTGGCTTCGACGGTCAACCGGTTTCTCAAGTGTTCTGTGATAACGACGTCGAGCGCACGCTCGATAGTTTCCGTTTCTGTCTTTGCTCGCAGCGCCCTCTGGGCGCGCTTGAGTTTTCCCGCGTCTAATTGAAAGTGCTTGTGGGACCTCGTCCTAGCCAAGGCCATACTCTCATCCTCCTATTTTGAGCATAGCACATATGTTCACAATATGTAGATCTATGAACACATGTGGCTTCTCTTCTCTCAACGCTCCCACAGCTGGCGGAATGGTTCGAGAGTCGCTGACCCGCCGCACTTTCATCTAATGATTTTGTATAAATATTCTCAGGAAGTGGGGCGCGCGCGCGCAAGGCTGAAGTAACAACGGAGCAAGCTTGGTACGACACGTGTCAGTGAATCAGATGGTACGCGACCGGATTCAGTCGGTTTGGTTGGTAGGGGCGGTGGGGATCGAATTGTTAAACTAAATTCTAAGCCCCGCGTTTTCATGGTGCTACACCGCCTCCCAAGAGGGAATTGGAGCCAAATGGAGCTAAATTGCTTTGAACCTGAGAAATTGAGTACGTGGGAGCAACTTATCAGGCAAGGAGAATTACTTCTGGTTTGCCCGTAATGCATTCCTTATTTGCCGTCTGATAGACTACCCGCCGTCGGATCACTCACATAATGCTGCTCGCTGTCGGGCAAAGTGGGAACGGTGTCTGAAGCGCGAGACGAGCTAGTTCCGCGAGGATAACGAAGACGAGCAAAAAAGAGGGAGCCACTCAACTATGCCAGCACCCGAACTCGGCCACATCATGCAGACCGGCCTCGCGTTTTGGGCCTCGAAAACACTGTTGAGCGCCATTGAGATGGAAGTCTTCACCGAACTGGCGAAGCGTCCCGAAGACCTCGATACCTTGACGGGGCGTCTCGGCTTGCATCCGCGATCATCCCGAGATTTTCTCGACGCTCTGGTGGCACTGGGTTTCCTCGAGCGCCACGACAGCAAGTACTCCAACACGCCCGCCACTGACTTCTTTCTCGACAAGCACAAACCGTCCTACGTTGGCGGTATGCTCGAGATGGCGAATCACCGCCTCTTCTCTTTCTGGAACAACCTGACCATCGCCCTACGGACCGGTCAACCGCAGAACGAATCGGCACATGGCAGCCCGGATGTCTTTGCCACCCTCTACGCCGATCCGGAGCGGTTGAGGGGATTTCTGCGTGCCATGACTGGGATCAGCCGGGGCGCCAACCTCGGCATCGCTTCCAAGTTTCCTTGGGCGAACTACAAGACCGCCGCCGACATCGGCACTGCCCAAGGCGATCTGATCGTTCAGGTGGCCCTTGCAAATCCGCACCTTTCCGGCATGGGGTTCGATCTTGCGGAGGTCGCTCCCGTCTTCGAGGACTACGTGGAGAGCAACGGCTTGTCGTCCCGGGTCCAATTCCGCGCGGGCAATTTTTTCAACGATCCGCTGCCCAAGGCCGACGTCATCATGATGGGCCACATTCTCCACGATTGGAATCTCGACCAGAAGCGGCTTCTGATTCGCAAAGCCTACGACGCCGTTCCCGAGGGTGGCGCTTTGATTGTCTACGACGCCATAATCGACGATGACCGGTCGAAGAACGCCTTCGGCCTGCTGATGAGCCTGAATATGCTTATCGAAACTCCCGGCGGCTTCGACTACACCGGAGCCGCCTGCATGGGATGGATGGACGAAGCCGGTTTCCGCAGAACACGTGTCGAGCACCTGTTGGGACCAGATTCCATGGTAGTTGGGATTAAGTAGTACTTTGCTGGACGGCGCGGCGGTCCCGCCGATGAGTTGTCGGTACGCTTCGCGGTGCGCTTGGTCAATCACTGGTGGGCAGACCACTCTCGCTTTTCAAAGTGCCTAACGACTTTGAGATAGCTCGAGCAGGATAACGAGCGGTTTGTCAGCAAGTCGGAAGTAACCTTGCGTAGTGGCAGCGTGCTGGTGGGGATCGAAGAGACACCCCAAATCCTAAGTCTCATTGTTCGATGGCGTTGCAGCCGCTCCTGTCAGCAATTGTTGATTCCGTTGATTTGGACGAACTTGCAGAAGCTCCAAAAGGTGATAGCCGGATTCGCTTCATTTTACAGTAGTTCACTCTAAGGAGTACCGAATAAACAGTCACGATTGGTACCTACGCTATCGAGACCTTACAGCAGAGCGGTTCGCAGCGAGGAGAGGGATTTTCAATCGTCGCAGTACAGTGTTCGCTGATCGAATTCCTGGAATCTACCGTGCATGGAACCAGCTATCGCTATGTGCCGCGGCCCAAGGGCGTGCCCCCGTTAGGGCAATACGAATATTCCAGCAGCGGCGGCATCTTCGTGTCGTTCCTTGTTAATCGGCCGCCATTCAAGAATGACTTCACCGAGAACATAGCGCGGGATTTCTATGAAAGTGTGAGGTGCGGCCTCCTGCGCGAGGCGCGCACAAAAAACGGGTGGACGATATTGGCCAAGAACGGCGGTAACGCTCTAATCGACGCGAATCGAAAAATCGTTTATCGAAATAATTTTCAGGAAGGCCTTCTAACATTTGTCTCGTGGTATAAGACCGTATTGCCTTCCGACAGGTCACTGCAAGAAGCGTTTATTCGGATATTCGATAGCCTCTGCGTGTAAATGATTCCGCATTTGCAAATTTTCGCGCTCCTGCTCCAGCCTGAGCAACCCGCTCACACGGCAGTCTTACGAAATTCCTTTCGGTCAAACCTCACCTCGTAAGACGACGGTAACATTTCCGCTTTCGGATAAAGGCGACCTGCAAGGATGGCTAACAGCTCCGCCGGATTACGGCTGCCATCGAAGAATACCAAGTAAAAGTAATAGCCTTTACCGTGCTCAGCCGAAAGAGATGTCTGGTGTTCATTGTCGGATAGAAAAAAGCGGTATCCGTCGCTAACCTTGGCTACGCATTTCACCTCTATGTAACGATGATCATCATCGGCACTGTACGACAAGAAATCATGCCCATAGCCGGGGCGATCCCGCCGGTCTTCGATCTTAGCGATGAGGTGTTCGAGTCCGGCACCGGCCAGCCGCTCTTTCTCCCACTTCAAGGCGTACTCCTCGGCAAGGCGGCCAATCTCCGCTTTCTGTTTCTGCATCTCCTCAAAATCGACGCGGCGATGTTTCTTTACTCGCGGTTTCTCGATTGACCGCTCGGCCCTCAGCTCTGCCCGCACATAGACCCTGTAGAGGTAAGCCATAAACTTTGGCTCGCTCCATTTTCGGGTCGTCGGATTCCCACGCTTCGCCTCAAGCAGAAGGTTCTGGTACTGGGTGAACGGCAGATCCTCTGGAAAGCCCATGATCTTGGCCAGCATCTCCAAATGCTCCGAGCTGCAAACAGCAAGAAATCGCTCCGGAAAGTACAGGCTTAGTATCTTTGCCTTAAACATCTGAGACAGGGGGTTCGCATCAATCGCTCCGAAGTCGGAAGCATCCGCTGCGCCTGATTCAACAAGATCAAGCAGCGCAGCCTTCACCGCGGCGAATGCGTCTTTTTCAGTGGTGCCGAATTTCTCTGTAAAACGGTACTTCCGAGTCGGATCGCTCTTTGTCTTGCCGAAGTAAATCCCAAACTTGAATGATGTCGCGCCCTGGATATTGGCCCAAGCCTTCGTTCCGGACTCCACAAGATTGCAGAAACTCGGATCGTGATGCCCGACGACATATTCGTCGAGTGTCAATGTGCCCAGGGAATGAAGAGGAAATTTCTTGATGAACAGTCCGCGAGTTTGAAGCGCGGAGTCTTCGTGCGAAGTGTCGTATTCCGCCTCGAATTTAGCTAGATCTTTCACTCGCATACACCATCCGATAAAGATTCGGCAGCAGCATTATCTGCCTACCCGCGAATGAATGATAACGTCCTTTATCATTCGCTATTTGAGTTGGCAAGCCCACGACGGGTTTTGGGGGCGTTGGGCCGATAGGCCGGTTTTCGTCCAAGTGAAGCGGCCGCTTTAGTAAACACTTTCCGACATCTCGGTACAAATCTAGATTATCGATGTGTGAATCGGTATTATGCGTTCATCGGAAGCAGTCAAGCAAAGCGCAGAGTGTCTGAGGTGAAGCGCGTTTGGCGACATCAACGCGGATCCCGAGAGAAGGTTTTTCCGCTTCTCCTTTTGACAGCTCTTATCTCAATTGCGAGAACGTGTGACAAAGTTGAGGGATGTAAATGGGTCGACAAATCCAAATGACGGTCTTTGCCCTCATTACTTGGGCAGCTTTTGCCCAGAGCGGTCCCTCGTCTCAGGGCGAGACTGTGCTCAAGACCCAGTTCGTCGAGGTTCAGCCAGATGTGAAGCTCGAAGTGCTCGACTGGGGAGGGACCGGGCGCAACCTCGTCCTTCTCGCAGGTCTCGGAAGCACAGCTCACGTTTTTGACAGCTTAGGACCGAAGCTCGCGGCGCACTATCACGTCATTGGGATTACGCGGCGCGGGTTTGGTCAGTCCTCCGCTCCTCAAACGGGTTATGACCCAAGGCGGCTC